>CXWL01001255.1_pt1 | contig 20562 bp, 20 predicted proteins | sample 590931 | NCBI WGS metagenome assembly CXWL01 (sample SAMEA3498368, study PRJEB10139) | groundwater metagenome | biome: water well; material: biofilm material | place: Germany | collected 2015-04-27 | reverse complement strand
ATCTCGCATGCCTATTCCGGCAGCGTGGCGGAGGCCGTCCTGCGAAAAGCGCCCTGCCCTGTCCTGACGGTGCGGAGCCTCAAGCTCGGACCCGGCTATAGCCGGGTGATTCCGGCAGCAATGTTTCCCCTAACGCACAAGTAATCAAGGAGTCAGTGATGATGGGTACGATTAAACCAACGGGAAAAAAGAAACCTTCGAAGCGTTCGGCGTTGGCGGCATCGCCACAATCTATGGAGCTGCCGGATAGCCTGTGGGAGCGGATTTCAAGAAAAGCATTTGAACTGTGGCAGGAGCGGGGCTATCGAGACGGACATGATCTCGAAGATTGGTTTGATGCCAAGACCATCGTGATGGAAGAAATTCATGAAGCTCGCGAGTGAAACGACCGCCGGCTTCTGGGTGCCTCTTGCCCCCTCGCTCGAGGCGCTACTCGCTCGATTGGAATCCCTTTCGTTGGAGCCGGGGTTCGCTGCTCAGTCGCAGATAGCATTGCGTCTCGCCCTCCAACCCTATTTTGAGGGTGGGGTCGGGGCTCTGATGTCCCCGCTGCAGCAGGAAACGACGTTAGCCAACCTCGTCCTCTACGCCGATTTCTATCCGCAGGACGGACAACTGACGTTGATCGAACAGTTGCGCGACGTCATCACGGAGCATATTCCGCAAGAAGAACGAGAGTGGTTGGATCCGCTGAAGCATTCGGCTCTCGATCTGGTCGAATTGGTATCGGTCGACGAGCGGGATCAGCGCCTGGTCTTCCGCTCGCTAGGAAATGCGCGGGTCTATCGCGTGCCGGACGGAGCCTTCCGCGAGGGGTTACAGCCGGGACAAGTACTATTGACGCGGCTGATTCGTGAGCCGGGGGATGTGGAATGGGAGCGGGCGGTGATTGCGGGCGCCGCGATCCGGTTATCCAGCGAGGACGGACAGAGCCTGCTGAACGCTGCACGGGGCTATCAGCGGCAGGTGGAAATTTCCGCCGGGTCCTTCGAGCTCGGCGATTGGCTGGAATTCGCCAAGCGTTATGGGCATGTGTTGTTGTGGACCTTCGCCCGTATGCGGGTTGCCGCGCTTGTTGATGCCGTGCATAGTATTCACTATGTATCAGAAGGGGGTCAGTCCTATCTGTATGCCTTGGCGCTGTACGATCATCATGAGTACGGGTATATGGGTGAGCTGCTCGCCGGGCTTGAAGGGTTCGAGCGGGAAGCGGTGGCCTCTTCCGGCAGTGGAGCATCAGGGGCGAAGGCCCCCCAGTATTGTGTGCAACGAGGGGCCTATGGGCACCTCCAATCCGTGGTGGTCGCACGGTTGATCCTGACGGCGACTCAATTGTGGGTGGAGTGCGATTCGCGTGAGCGTCTGGATGCCATCAAGCATGCGTTGGCGTCGACGTTCGGATTTTCTTTGCATTTCCGTGGCGAAACCTATGTGTCACCGCCTCGACAGATCAAGGAGTCCGAGTTGGCCGTTGAGGAGCCTCTGACGCTGGTCATTTCGGCGGAAGAAGATCGAGCCCTCCTGAGCGGGTTCTTGGAGACCATATATTTAGCATGGGCGGAACGGGACTGTCCGGCGCTGGGCAATCACATGCCTCGCCACGCCGCCACGTCAGAAGCCGGGCGCAAACAGGTTGCGGCCTTGATCGCCGACATGGAGCGACAGGACCCTGGAATCAGACGTGTGGGTCAGGCATCATTTGACTATAATAAGCTGAGGGCCCATGTGGGGCTCGACTAGCAATAGGCAGGTTACGAAGAAGTTCGTCCTCGTCGTTCGTGAAACGTGAAACGTGAAGCGTCCGAATCCGGAAACGAACGACGCTTCACGAGATACGCTTCACGGGTTTCGAGAACGACGAGGACGGCCTTTTGAGGAGGTCGATGAGGTGACTCGATGACGACAGGGCGCAACTCAAAACTGGCTGACGTGCTCGAACGCTGTCGCCCTGTGCCGCCAGCCAACCCGAACATCCTTAAGACGCTCCTGGCGGTTCAGTCTGCCCTGGGCCATATACCGACGAGCGGTATTCTACAGATTGCGCAGGTATTAGGCGTGACGGATGCCCAGGTTGCCGGGGTTCTGTCCTACTATTCTGATCTCCGGACTCAACCGACAGGCAGGCATCTTATTCGAGCCTGCATGGGCGAATCCTGCATGGCCAACCACAGCGCGCGCGTCCTTCGTGCAATCCAAGATCACCTCTGCCCGGCTGCCGGAGATGCCTCACAGGCAGAGCGGTTCACGGTGGATACAATGTCTTGCGCGGGGAATTGCGCACTGTCGCCGACGGTGATGATCGATGCGGATCTCTATGGGAGAGTGACGCCGTCAGGTGTGCCGTCACTTTTGGAGCCGTATCCATAAATGAAGACCATTCGCTGCTATCTTGCCAACGATACCTCTTCCCGTGCGGCGGGCGCTGAAACGCTTGCCGATGCCTGGAGGGATCGTTCTGAGATTCAACTGATTCACACGTCTTCGCGCGGAGCCTTCTTTCTCGAACCGATGGTGGAGCGTGATACACCAGGCGGGCGTGAGGCCTGGTTCAACGTGCAACCGAATGATTTGCCGCGTATCGTGGCCGGCGTGGGTGGGACGAAGGTTGCCGAGATACCGTTTCTGCAACAACAGACCCGTTTCACGTTCGCCAACTTCGGCATCACCGAGCCGCTCGCGCTGGATGAATACCAATCGCGGGGTGGGTTCACGGGATTGGCAGCCGCACAGAGCCTGTCGCCGGAAGCCATCGTCGACGCGTTGCGTCTCTCGGGATTGCGAGGCCGCGGCGGTGCGGCGTTTCCCGTCTGGAAAAAGTGGCAGGTCGCGCAGCAGACCGAGTCGGAGCAGAAATATGTGGTGGCGAATGCCGACGAAGGGGATGCCGGCACCTATTCCGATCGGATGATGATGGAGGGCGATCCCTTCCGGTTGATCGAAGGCATGATGATTTGCGCCAGGGCGATCGGGGCGACGCGCGGCTATCTCTATTGCCGGTACGAATATCCAGCCGCGGCGCGGGCCATGCGGTTCGCGATTCAGAAGGCGCGTGAGGCGGACCTGTTCGACTGCGACGACTATCCGTTCGATCTTGAAGTGGTGATCGGCGCCGGCTCCTACGTCTGCGGCGAGGAAACCGCCTTGTTGGAATCGCTGGAGGGTCGACGGGGTGTCGTGCTGGCGAAGCCGCCCTACCCGGCAGTGTCAGGACTCTATGGCAAACCGACGATCGTCAGCAACGTTCTGACGTTCGCCACGCTGCCCAACATTCTGGCGAATGGCGGCGCCTGGCATGCTTCGCTTGGCACGGAAGGGTCGCGCGGGACGATGGCGCTGCAGATCGGTGGGCGCGTGAAGCAGCCGGGATTGGTGGAAGTGCCTTTTGGCTTGACGCTCCGGGATGTCTTGGATCGATTCGGCGGAGGCATGGCGCCGGGCGCGCGGTTGAAAGCGGTACAGGTGGGGGGGCCGTTGGGGAGCCTGTTTCCCGAATCCCAGCTCGATATCCCTATTTGTTATGACGCGTTCGCCGGGGCGGGAGCCATTCTCGGGCATGGGGGCATCGTCGTCTACGACGACGAAACAGACATGGTCGATTTGGCGCGGCACTTCATGTCCTTCACGGCGGACGAATCCTGCGGGAAATGTACTCCCTGCCGGGTCGGGTCGGTTCGCGGGCGTGAAATTCTCGAACGGATTCAGATGGGCCAGGGAACTGCGGAGGATCTCATGCTCCTGTCCGACCTCGGCGAGACGATGAAAAGCGCCAGCCTCTGCGCATTGGGAGGGCGAGCGCCGTATCCGGTATTGACGGCGATTGAACATTTCCGAGAAGAGTTCAGGCTAAAGGCTAAAGGCTAGAGGCGAGGGGCAAGAGGTTAGGTATGAGCAAGAATTTTCAGCGCTCGAATGTATCCTCTCGCCTCGCGCCTCAGGCCTCTGGCCCGCCGTCAGCAATGACGGTGACCATCGATGGTCACCGCGTCGTTGCCGAGGCCGGCGATACGATTTACCAGGCTGCCAAGAAAGCCGGGATTGTCATCCCGAGCCTCTGCGCGTCCGATCACCTCAATCCCTTCGGGTCCTGCCGCCTGTGCCTCTGCGAGATCGAAGGGCAGAGCGGGACGCCGGCGACCTGTACCACGCCTGTGCGAGAAGGGCTCGTCGTGCAGACTGAAACCACAAGGCTTCAACGGCTGCGGCGCAACATCGTCGAGCTGTATCTCTCTGAACAACCGGCAGCGGGACCCGTGCCGGAGGCGCTGCAGCGTCTGGCTGTTTCTTCCGGAGTCCATGCTGTGCGTTATCAGAATCCGGCGCGCCGCCAGGCCTATTGCGACGATTCGAATCCGTTCTTTGTCTTCGACAATGCCGCCTGCGTGTCCTGCGCCCGTTGCGTGCGGGCCTGCGATGAAATTCAAGGCACGTTCGCGCTGACGATGTTCGGTCGGGGTTTTGAGTCCAGGCCAGCGGCAGGGCCGTATCAGCCATCAGCGATCAGCCATCAGCCATTCGCTCTTGGTTTCGCCGATTCCAACTGTGTCTCCTGTGGCGCCTGCGTGAAGGAATGTCCGACCGGCGCGCTCACGGAGAAAACGGTGCTGGAGGAGGGCGTACCGACAGAAACCGTCCGCACGACTTGTGCCTATTGCGGCGTGGGCTGTGCGTTCGACGCCGGCGTGAGGGATGGTCGCGTGGTACAGATGCTGCCCGCAGACGATGGGCCTTCGAATCAAGGCCATGCCTGCATGAAGGGTCGGTTCGGCTGGACCTATCACGATGCGCCCGATCGGCTGCGCGGTCCGTTGCTGCGCCGCGGCAAGGACTGGGAAGAGATTTCCTGGGATGTGGCCTTGGATCGTGTCGCGCAGGAGTTCACGCGCATCAAGGCCGATCACGGTTCTGATGCCCTCGCGACCATTTCATCCAGCCGGGGCACGAACGAAGAAAATTATTTGTTCGCCAAGTTCATGCGTTGCGTGATCGGCACGAACCACATCGACAACTGTGCCCGCGTCTGCCACAGCGCGACTGTGACCGGGATGATGGACACGCTCGGCGCGTCGGCGGCGACCAATTCGATTCAGGATTTCGATCTGGCTCACCTGATTATGGTGGTGGGGGCGAATCCGACGGAATCCCATCCCGTGGTCGGGGCGAGGATCAAGCAGGCGCATCGGCGAGGGGTGCCTTTGATCGTCATCGATCCCCGGCGCACCGAATTGGCGAGGCTGGCCGATCTGCATTTGCAACTGCGCCCCGGCACCAACGTCGCCTTGCTCAATGCGATGGGCCATGTCCTGGTCAAGGAAGGCCTCCTCGATCGGGGCTTCATTGCGGCCAGGGCCGAAGGCCTTGACGACTGGCTCAAGACGGTTTCGGACTGCACGCCTGAAGCGGCGGAAGCCATCACCGGCGTGCCCGCGCATCTTATCGCTCTGGCGGCCAGGCGTTATGGGAGCAGCGGCGCGTCGCTCTGTTGCCATGGACTCGGTGTGACGGAACATCGCTGGGGCAGTCATGGGGTCATTGCGCTCTGTAATCTCGCCCTGGCCACCGGCAACATCGGAAAGCCCGGCACCGGCATCAATCCCTTGCGTGGGCAGAACAATGTGCAGGGGGCTTCGGATATGGGCTGCCTCCCGACCTACTTTGCCGGCTACCAGAGTTTGGACGACCCGAAGCTGGCCGCGCTGCATCAGACGATCACAGGCCGTCCCTTGCCCACGAAGCGCGGCATGAAAACGCCCGACATGTGGGATGCGGCGATTGCCGGCCGGCTCAAGGGGCTCTGGATCATCGGTTATGACGTCGCGCAGACCGACCCGAATTTGAAGAAAGTGCACGAGGCGTTGAAGCAGGTGGAGTTTCTGGTCGTCCAGGATTTGTTCTTCAGTGAGACCGCGAAATTTGCCCATCTCGTATTACCCGGCGCCTCGTTTCTCGAAAAGGACGGTACCTTTACCAATCTTGAGCGGCGAGTTCAGCGAATCAGAAAAGCCGTGGAGCCGCCGAACGGGATCCTTCCTGATTGGCGCGTGGTCTGCGACGTGTCACAACGGATGGGCTATCCTATGCCCTATCGGCATCCCTCCGAGATCATGGACGAGATTGCGACGCTCACACCGATGTTCGCTGGTGTATCCTACGAACGGCTCGACCTGCCTGCAGGCTTACAATGGCCCGTGCCGGCTGCGACACATGAAGGCACCGCGTTGATGCACCGGGAGTCATTCCCGAAAGGGAAGGCGCACTTTGTCGGCGTCGAGTACCTGCCGCCTGGGGAAGCGGCGAGTCAGGACTATCCCTTTGTGCTGACCACGGGCCGTATTCTTCAACATTACAATTGCGGGTCTCAAACGCGTCGGACGGATATTCTGGAATTGGTCGATACCGATGTGCTGGAAATGCATCGGACCGATATGGCGGCGCTGCATCTGTACGACGGTGAGATCGTTCGTCTGGTGAGCGCCCGTGGCGAGGCGCTGCTCCCTGTTGTCGGGAGTGAACGTGTCCTTCCGGGGCATCTCTTCACCAGCTTTCACTTTCCGGCTTCGACGGTGAACGAATTACTGTCGTCGAGCGCGGATGAAAGTTCAAAGTGTCCTGAATACAAGGTGTCTGCCGTGCGTGTGGAACCGATCGAACGGGACGAACTCGATCCGGAAGATGAAGCGGAGCTGAGGCGCATGCGAGTCAGATTGATTACGTAGCATCGGGCAAGGGGCGAGAGACTAGGGGCGGTAGGACGCGTTAGCACATACAAGAAAGAAGATATGCTCGACTCTTCCACGCCGGCACACCACCCATTGCCTCATGCCCCTAACCCAGGGCCAGAGGCGCCGCTGGCGGCTGATGCCTATGCTCCGGCTCAGATCGCAGAGCGTGTCTGCGAGATCGGGCTGGCGAAAGTCACCATGCCGGTTCCGACGATGATGGCGCTGGCCCTGCTGGCAGGAGCGTTTATCTCGCTGGGCGGGCTGTTTTACGCCGTCACCGTGACGACCGGGAACGATGCCGCTGTCCCATTCGGGCTTCTTCGTCTCGCAGGGGGCCTGACGTTTAGCCTGGGCCTTGTGTTGGTGGTCGTGGGCGGGGCGGAACTTTTTACCGGGAATAATCTTATCGCGATGGCCTGGGCCGTCGGCTGTGTCCGGACCAGCCAGGTGGTGAAGAATTGGTTATGGGTCTATCTCGGTAACCTCATCGGCGCAGTCGGCACCGCCGTTCTTGTGTTGCTGGCCGGTGTCCAGACGCTCAGCGGCGGAGCCGTCGGAGAGACGCTGATCCAGATCGCGCGCAGCAAGATCGCACTCGATCCGGTTTCGGCGGTGGCCCGTGGCATCCTCTGCAACGTGCTGGTCTGTCTGGCGGTCTGGTTGTGTATGGGAGCGCGGAGCGTCACGGACAAGATCCTCGCGATTCTCTTCCCCATCAGCGCCTTCGTTGCCTGCGGATTCGAGCATTCCGTCGCCAATATGTTTTTTCTTCCGGTCGGCATCGTGCTGGCAGCCGGCGGTCCCGCCCCGCTGTCAGTACTCGGAGCATTGAGCAATCTCCTGCTGGTGACGATCGGGAACATCTTTGGCGGGACGATCCTGGTGGCCCTGATCTATTGGTTTGTGTATCTTCGCGGGGAAGGCGAGGGGCATTCGGTACACGTTCGGTGACGGCTGTTCCCTTCGTGCCGCACTGGTTGCCTCTCGATGAAATGGAGTATACAACCATGGCGCAGATCATGAAGAAGTTGGAAGGACGCTGGGGAAAATTCTAGCAGGTTGTTGAAAAAGTCCGCCGTTCTGGCAAACGATGAACGGTGAGCGATGAACAATGAAACCTCTCTCACTTCAGCGTTCATCGTTCTGAGTTCACTCGCTGCCTGCCTGTGCGTGTCCGCACGCAGACAGGCAGCCTTGCTTGGGATGAGGCGCGTTTCGGCGCGCCAGGGTTGGGCGGGTGAGAAGTCTGGCCATTTTGAACAGCCTGCGGTGTTAGTTTTTGTCCGTGATTGCATCCATGATGTCTTTGCAGAGTGCTCACGAACTTTCGTAACAGCTTTCCAGGAGGACAGATGACGTTGCAGAGAGCGACCGTTGGAATACTGGTCGGGGGCGGACCGGCTCCCGGCATCAATAGCGTCATCAGTGCGGTCACGATCCGCAGTATCCTTGGCGGCTGCGATGTCGTCGGGATTATCGACGGATTCAAGTGGCTGATGGAGGGGAATACGAGCCGGGTGCGCTCCCTCTCGATAGAAGAAGTCAGTCGCATTCATTTTCGAGGCGGGTCACATCTGGGCACCTCACGGGCGAATCCGACGAAGAAGGCGGAATCTCTTGCCACCGTCTTGTCTTGCTTGATGAAACTGGGCATCACGCGACTGGTGACGATCGGCGGGGACGATACGGCCTTTTCATCGCTCAAACTGGAAGCGCAGGCGGCAGGGCATGTGCAAATTGTGCATGTGCCGAAGACCATCGACAACGATCTCGATCTTCCCTCCGGCATTCCGACGTTCGGTTTTCAAACGGCCCGGCATTTCGCCGTCGAGATCGTCAAGAATCTCATGGTGGACGCGCATACGACGGCGCGCTGGTATTTTGCCGTGACCATGGGGCGGAAAGCCGGTCATTTGGCGCTTGGAATCGGCAAGGCGGCCGGTGCCACCCTCACCGTTATTCCTGAAGAATTTACGGAACGGCCTGTGAGGCTTCAGCGCCTGGTGGATCTCGTGATCGGGACGATGATCAAGCGTCTGAGCGGAGGGCGCTCAGACGGGGTGGTCGTGCTGGCAGAAGGGCTGATCGAGATGCTCGACCCGCAAGACCTGGGTGGGTTGGATCATGTCGAGCGGGATGAACATGGCCACCTGCGATTGGCCGAAGTGGATATCGGCGATGTGCTCCGGCGTGAAGTGGCCAAGGGCATGAAGGCCTTGGGATTGGCCACGACGATTGTCGCCAAGAATGTCGGGTATGAGTTGCGCTGCGCGGACCCGATTCCGTTCGATATGGAATATACCCGCGATCTCGGCTATTGCGCGGCGCAGTTCCTGCTCGACGGAGGCACGGCGGCCATGGTCTCGATTCAAGATGGGCGGTTTACGCCGATCCCGTTCATGAAGATGCTGGATCCTGCGACCGGTAGGGCGAAAGTGAGGATGGTGGATATCACGGCGCAGTCGTACCAGATTGCGCGCCAATACATGATTCGGCTGTCCGACGAGGACCTCAAGGATCCGGTCACGCTGGGCTGCTACGCGGGCCTCGCGGGGCTGTCGCCGGAAGTCTTTCAACGCCGGTTTCAGCCTGTTGTCTGACATGTAACCAACTGTCAATTGAAAGGATATGCAACATGAATGTGCTCGTGGCGACGGATGGATCGAAGTTTGGGGAATGGGGATTGAGCTGGGTGGCCAAGCTGCCGTTCGTGGAGCCGCCGAAAGTCACGGCGCTGCATGTGGTGGATATCGCCGCGCTCCGCGCGCCGTTTCTTTCGCAGCCGGTGATGGCGGGGACGGAGCGGTACATCCAGGAAGAAGTTCAGCGCATGGAAGCGCGTTCGGCAAAAGCGCTTAAGGAGGCCAAACAGCAGTTGGCGTCACTGAAGCTCAAAGGTACAGTACGTAAGGAACAAGGGGCGATCGCACCGACAATTTTGAAGCGCGCCCCCAAACGGGACGGGCTCCTGGTCGTGGGCAGTCAGGGCCTCGATGCCCTCGACCGTTTCATGCTCGGCAGCGTGTCGACGAATCTCATCCATCATGCGACCTGTCCCGTGCTCGTCGTCAAGGACGAGGCGGTGCCATTGCGGCGGATCACCTTGGCAACCGATGGATCGGACGCATCGACCAAAGCCCTGGCGTTTGTGCTGACCAAGTTTCAGCCGGATGGTTCGACCGGCAAGGGCGGGCGCGCGCCGATTCACGTGAGCGTCATTCATGTGATGCCCTTCATCAAGTACCCGGAGTTGAAGGAGGCAGGGCGCCATCTGGTCGAACGGAGCGTGCGGAAGCTGGTCAAGGCGGGGTTTACGGCTGAGGCTGTCTATCAGCTTGGGAAGCCTGCCGAGGAGATCATGAATGTGGCGTCCAAGCACCATGCCGATCTGATCGTGATGGGGGCCAAAGGGTTGGGTGCCATCGCGCGCTTTCTGCTGGGCAGTGTCTCGACCAGGGTGGTCCAACATAGCTCCTGCTCGGTCCTCGTTGTGAGGTAGACGTGAGACAGGTCAGCGGAGTTTGGAGAGTGAAGGAGTGATGTTTGCGCAGGCAAGTTACTGAGAATATGCTTATGCCCATGCAATCGGGCAGCAGACTCTTCTTTCGAGGTCTTTCGCTTCTGGTGGTGGGGACGATCTTTTTGTGTCAAGTCATCGGCAGTCTTTGTCCGATGGCAGTGCCGGGACTGGATACGACCGTCATGATCCACCAGGCTCATGCCGAACACACGGTGGGCACAAGCAGCATGTGCCAAGCGTCTCTGCCCTCGTCCTCGTCTCCAAAATCCTTCGAGGCCACTGTTCTGCTGCTGCTCCCAGTACTCGATTCCTCATGTTGTGTTGTGACCCAGGCCAGCTTGCGAAGCGATGTGCCCAGCAATGTTCTTCCTCTGAGGTCCGGCCCTCCACTATATATACACCTGTCCACGTTCCGCATCTGAGTCTCTTCTGATCATTCGCGGCGAGATGCTGTAAGGCAGCAGCCGGGGCACGAATACGCCGCGAATCGGTTCGGTTGATCGCCGAATGCGCAGGTATGCCCAGAACGACAGCGAAAGGAGCGTCGGTGGATGAAGGGTAGAGACCGATCGATCATCGTGGTGCTGGTCGGAATGCTCATGCTGAGCGGGTGTCAATCGACACCGAAACGAATGGCCTTGGCTGCGCCAGCCGGCACGAATGCCGCTGCGGCACGGCACAATGACGAAGGGGTCCATGCCTATCAGCAGAGTCAGTGGGAGAGTGCCAAGCAGCATTTTGAGGCGGCGATTGCCGTGTCTCCGGAGTTAGCCGAAGCCCACTACAACTTAGGGATGGTCTTATATCGACTCAACGCGATGCAAGAGGGCGACACGCATTTCATCAAGGCTGCGAATTTGGCGCCAGGGAACAAGGTGATTTGGGATGCGCCGCCTCTGAGTGGTGTGACGGTTCCGGACAAGGAAGTTCCAGGGATGTCGTCGGATGGGCACGTGCATAGCCACTAGGCCGGAAAGGTGGGCGCTACCGAAACCGGAGCGGAGGATTCCGGACTCGCGAGGTTTCGCGAGCATTGTTCCATTCATTATGTACATGCGAAGTGAACTGGTTCATTGCTCTAACAAGGAGGGCTGTTATGTTGAACGGTCGATGGGTTGCGATGTTATCCATGGTCGGGTTGATGTTGGTGTTGTACGGTTGTGCGGAGACTTCCGCGCAACGGATGATCAAGGCGAACGACCATAATGGTCTAGCCGCCTACTACACCCAGCAGGCGCAGGAGATGAGGGAGAAGGCCAAACAGTGGGAGTCCTGGGCTGAGTACTATGACAAGCATTCGGATCCCCACGGGAAGACGGAGCCCAGGCAGCACGCTGCGCATTGTCGGGCCATTGCACAAAACAATCTGAAAGCGGCGGATGAAGCCGATGCGTTGGCCCAAGAACACCGCGCGATACGTCCGTAGGGGATGGTTCAGTAAGTGGACATGACCGCTGTCGGCAATCGAACAAGAGGCGGGCTCTATGGTTTAGCAGCAGCAGCCCTCTTCGGGATCAGTCTCCCTTTAACCAAACTGCTGCTCCTGGAAAGTGGACCTCTGCTCATTGCAGGTCTGCTGTATCTCGGCGCCGGAATCGGACTGTTGTGCTTTGAACTGGTGGTCTATCGCCACTCGAAGGTTGCGCGACGTGAGGCACCAATCCAACCCACGGACCGATGGCTGTTGGCTGGAATCGTGGTGGCCGGCGGCATCCTTGGACCGGTCTTGATGTTGTGGGGACTCCAGAGCCTCTCCGCGGTTGCCAGTTCCTTGCTGCTCAACTTGGAAGCTCCATTTACGATCGCGTTGGCCATTCTCTTCTTTCGAGAGCATCTCGATCGGCGCGAAGTCCTTGGGGCCATCGTCATTATAGGGGCAGCTGCCGTCCTCAATTACCACCCAGGAACAGTGCGCACGGATTGGCTGGGATTCGTCGCGATAGTGGGCGCCTGCCTCTGCTGGGCTATCGATAATAATCTGAGCCAGCGCCTCTCGCTCCGTGATCCAATTGTGGTGACACGAATCAAGACCTTGGGAGCGGGCGCCTGTATGTTAAGCCTGGCCATGCTCACCGGTCAGAGCTTGCCTCGGCCCTCGATTCTTATGGCTGCGCTTGTGCTAGGGCTGTTTAGTTATGGCCTGAGTCTCGTGCTGGATATGCAGGCTCTCCGCTTGGTAGGAGCCGCCCGCGAAGCAGGATATTTTGCGACCGCGCCCTTCATCGGCGCCGTGGCCGCTGTGCCGATTGTCGGTGAGCAATGGGGATCGACCGAGTTGGCATCCAGCGCGGCCATGGCGGTGGGTGTGACACTCTTGCTGAGCGCCCATCATCGCCATCTGCATGTCCATGAAGAGGTGGAGCACAATCACACGCACGTGCATTGCGAGCACCACCAGCACGAGCATGAGGAGCAGATCGTCACAGAGGAATCGCATGCACACGCGCACCGGCATCTGCCCCTGGCGCATGATCACCCACACGTATCCGAGCTGCATCACCGCCATGAGCATGGATAGATTGACGTTTACTGTTGGGATACACTCCGACCAGTAGAAATCATGTGGCTTCCTCTACGGGAGTAAAGGGATACGGATGTCCTGGGTGCTGTTTTTGGTGAGCGCGGCGGTGATTGTCGTTGCCGGGACGAAGCTCGCGCGCTATGCGGATCAGATTGCCGAATTCAGCGGTCTGGGCCGGTTATGGATCGGCGTCGTGTTGGTGGCCGGGGCCTCCCTTCTTTTCAGAATTGCCAAAATGTTTTTTCAACAGCCTGCTAGAATCTCGCGGTCGGACACGTTGCTGTAGCGATCTCTTCGGGCAACAGAGCCAAGAGTGCGGTGTTCTGCCCCCGTATAGCTTGCCGACTGTGGCTAAATGTCCCCCTCGTCTCACAGTGAGAATGCCGAGGGTGTGAAACATCAGGAAGTCTCAAGCCGGTTGTGTCGCAGCGAGCAAGGCATTGCTCTTGCTGGCCTTGAACTGTGCGGTACTGCCGCTGTCTCGTTCACATGATGGATTCAGGCCGGAGTCAATCAGGTTGCAGGGGGCGGCGTGTCGCAATGCGCGATCACACGTAAGGAGGGGCAAGAGAGATGGAACAGCCCAAGAAAAGCGACGGCTGGCTCGCTTCATTTTTCCGCGAGGTGATCAGCATGCCTCGTCGGCATGTGCTTGTGTTTCTCTTCGCGACGGTGCTGCTCGTCGTCGTGGAAGTCGAGTTGGTCGAAGGGTGGCATCTTGTCCATCTCGTGGAACTCGTGGGCGTGATGGTCTTTCTTTATTTCCTGTGGGCAGCCTGGCGAGTGCGGCGTGGAAGGACCAAGCCCCGCCATCGGCGTGCATCCATCGACATGCAGGACCGACGATGATCCGGGGCGACACGGTCTGCGGTGTGAGAAGGTGGTGCCGTGCTTCTATGGAGACTCGCTCGCAGTTCGTGAGTATCATGCCGCACACAATTGCGCTGAACGGCGCCTGCTTCAGCACACATCGGCTGATGGCCCAGTCCGTCCACAATGTGGACCGCCGTCCCGATACGTCCCTCTAAAAATGGAGAAGACACGATGAACATTGTGATTGCGTTGGATCGGTCTCGGCATGCTCGTGCGGCGATTCAATTGCTCCAGCAGCTCCGCTGGCCGACCGGATCAGCCTTCACCTTCCTCCATGTGTTGGAGCTTGTCACGATCACTGGTGGCTGGCAGCTCCATTACCATCCGGAGTTGTGGAAGCAGTTTACGGCGGAGCGGAGGAAGATGTTCGAGCAGACGCAACGATTCCTGGAACGTCTGGGCACTCAGTTGCGACCAGGCGACGCCCGACCGGATGTGCTGGTTAAGTGGGGCCTGCCGCTGTCGGGGATCTTGGAGGCTCTGAAGAAGCAACCGGCGGATCTGGTCGTTGTGGGCTCTCGCGGGCTTTCAGGCGTAAGGCGCTTCCTTCTCGGAAGCGTGAGCGAGGGCGTGCTCAATTCGGCGCCGTGCTCGGTCCTGATTTGCCGCGGACGAGGGAGGGGGGCACCCCGGGAGCGTGCAAGGGGCCTGCGGGTCCTTTTGGCGGTGGACGAATCTGATCACTCCTTGGCAGCCGCACGATGGCTCCGAGCGCTGGGCGTACCAGCCACGTCGCAGGTCACCGTCCTGCACGTCGTCGAGCCGCCCGGCGATCGTGTGGCCCAAATGCTGAGCACGAGGGTGCCGAAGTTCCGTGAGACGGCCCAGGTCATGATTCGCGTGACGAAGGAACGCGGGAGGCAGGTACTAGAGCGGGTGAGGAAGCTCGTGACGCATCGCGGTCTGACGATCCATCCCTTGCTGATCGAAGGCCGTCCGGCAGAGGAAATCATACGAGCCGCAGCACGCACGCATGCTGACCTGGTGATCCTCGGATCGCGGGGCATGACGGGTTTGAAGGGCGTGTTCCTCGGCAGCGTATCGCGACGAGTAGCGCGCCATGCCCCCTGTTCGGTCCTCGTGGTCAGGAACCGAAGACGATGAGTGTCGAGTTGGAAGGAGACAGGCCATGCTGATGTCCTGGGCGCTGTTTTTGGTGAGCGCGGCGGTGATTGTCGTTGCCGGGACGATGCTCGCTCGCTATGCGGATCAGATCGCCGAACTCAGCGGTCTGGGCCGGTTATGGATCGGCGTCGTGTTGGTGGCCGGGGCCACCTCTCTGCCGGAGGTCATCACCGATATCAGTGCGGCCCGGCTCGGCGCCCCCGACCTGGCAGTCGGCGATCTGTTCGGAAGCAACATGGCCAACATGCTGATCTTGGGTCTCATCGATATGATCCATCGACAGAAGCGGATCTGGCAGCAAACGGCCTATGAACAGACCTTGATCGCGACGCTCGCCATGGGGCTCACCGGTCTGGCCGGGGCATTCATGCTGTTCAACGGTGGCTCGGGTCACGGAGGCCTGGGGTTGGATAGCGCGCTGTTGATCGCGATCTACCTGCTGGGTATGAGGGTCGTCTATCGGCAAGAGGACGTGCGTCGTCGTCAGAAGGAGCTGGAGCGGGTGGCCGACGCGGGCGAGAAGTCAGGCGGAGGTGAACAGCGGCGTGCAAGGCGGACCGGCGCGTTCGGCGGATTTGCTCTGGCAGCGCTCGGCATCGTACTGGCCGCTCCCTATCTGGCGAGCTCCGCCAAGGATCTTGCTGAACAGACCGGGATCGGCACCACGTTTGTCGGCACGTCGCTCCTGGCCCTCGCGACGTCGCTGCCCGAACTGGTGACTGCTCTGGCCGCCGTGCGACTGGGTGCCTTCGATCTGGCGGTCGGGAATCTCTTCGGCAGCAATGCGTTCAACATGGCGGCTCTCTTTATCGTCGATATGGCCTATCGGCAGGGGCCCCTGCTGAGCGTCGTCAGCTCGACGCATGTGTTGACGGCTCTCTGGTCCATTCTTCTCATGAACATCGGCCTAATGGGCATCATCTACCGCGCAGAAAAGCGGTTCCTGCTGATCGAGCCGGATGGCCTTCTGATGATCGTGAGCTATGGACTGGGGATGTGGCTGTTGTTTCAGATGGGTGGGTGACCGGCATGAGTCTGCAACAAGCCATTTCTCCGTCTCCAGAGGCTGCTCTCGCTCACTCGCCTTGGCACCTGCTCTCGCCCGGTGAAGTGGCCACACATCTCGCGGTTGATCCTGCCGCCGGTCTCACCACTGAGGAGGTCGCGTGCCGGATTGCCCAATATGGTTCGAACGAAATCCGTGAGCGACCCCCACGCCCGCTCTGGCGCATGTTCCTCGATCAATTTACCGATTTTATGATCCTCGTCTTGATCGGGGCTGGGATCATTTCCGGGATCGTCGGTGAGCCGCCCGATGCGATCGCCATCGTCGTGATCGTTCTGCTTAACGGGGTGATCGGTTTTGTCCAGGAATATCGGGCCGAGCGAGCGGTCGCGGCCCTGAAGCTGCTTGCCGCGTCCACGGCGCGGGTGAGGCGTGGTGGCCAGGTAACCGAGATTTCGGCCCTGCAGCTGGTTCCCGGCGACGTCGTCTTGCTGGAGGCAGGCAATACGATGCCGGCCGATCTACGCCTGATCGAAACGGTCCAGCTGAAAGTGGATGAGTCGCCGCTGACCGGTGAGTCGGTTCCGGTTGAAAAGCGCACGGATTCGCTGCACGAAGCCGATGCACCGCTCGGCGATCGGGTGAACCTTGCGTACAAGGGAACCAGCGTGACCTATGGCCGCGGTTGCGGCCTGGTGGTCGCAACCGGCATGCAGACTGAATTAGGCCGGATCGCGTCGATGCTGGGGAGCGAAGAGGCTGTGAAGACTCCGCTCCAGAAACGGCTTGCGCAATTCGGGCAACGACTGGCCCTCGTGGCTCTGGCGATCTGTGCCATCGTGTTTGCCGTCGGCGTGTTGCGCGGGGAGTCGATGGTGTTGATGTTTTTGACCGCGGTGAGTTTGGCCGTCGCGGCAATCCCGGAAGCGCTTCCTGCCGTGGTGACGGTGTCGCTGGCCTTAGGAGCCCGTCGGCTGGTGAAAAAACACGCGCTGATTCGCCGATTGGCGGCGGTGGAGACGCTGGGGTCCGTCACCTACATCTGTTCAGACAAGACGGGTACGCTCACCCAGAATAAGATGCGAGTGGAACAACTGTTTGTGAGCGGCCAGCCTGAGAATGGTCCCGCGGGGAACGAGGAGTCCTGGCGTCGATTGCTGAGGGCCATGGCCCTCAGCAACGACGCGGTCAGGCATGACGATGGCCGCATGATCGGCGATCCGACCGAAATCGCGCTGTTTCAAGGAGCAGCGGAGAGAGGCTACGGGAAGGCCGAACTATTAGTACAGGCGCCGCGGGTGGCAGAACTGCCGTTCGATTCGGACCGCAAATGTATGACGACCCTGCACCGGGAGGGGTCGGAGGTTGTGGCCTTCACCAAAGGGGCACCGGAGCAGGTCGTGGCCTTATGCGATGGGCAGCTAACCGGCGAGGCCAGAACCGCACTCGATCCGGCGGCAATCTTAGATCGAGCCGAGCGGATGGCGGTGGATGGTTTGCGCGTGTTGGCCGTGGCCTATCGGACCTGGCCGGATCTGCCGGCAGCGCTCACGCCTGACCACGTCGAGCGGGGGCTGACATTCCTGGGCCTGGTTGGATTGATGGATCCGCCTCGGGAGGAAGCGAGGGAAGCGGTGGCCCTGTGCAAATCGGCAGGCATCACGCCCGTGATGATTACCGGTGACCACCCCGCGACGGCCCGTGCCATTGCCNNCAGAAGATCACGATCGTGAAGGGACTGCAAGATCAGGGTGAGTTCGTCGCGATGACGGGCGATGGTGTGAACGATGCCCCGGCGCTTCAGCGGGCCGACATTGGGATCGCGATGGGGCTGACCGGCACCGATGTCGCACGTGAATCGTCACATATGATCTTGCTCGATGACAATTTTTCCACGATCGTGACGGCGGTGGAAGAAGGGCGGCGGATTTTCGACAACATCCGTAAGTTCATCAAATACGCGCTCTCGTGTAATACCGCAGAGGTCTGGACGATCTTTCTTGCGCCCTTTCTGGGCATGCCGATTCCTTTGATGCCGATCCACATTTTATGGATCAACCTCGTCACCGACGGGTTGCCGGGGCTGGCCCTGGCGGTTGAGCCGGAAGAAAAAGGTCTCATGGCGCGGCCGCCCAGACCCCCGCGCGAAAGCATCTTTGCCGATGGAATGTGGCAGGACATTCTCTGGATCGGCCTGCTTATGGGTGGCGTGGCCCTTGTCACTCAGGCCTGGGCCTACCGCACAGGGCATGCCCATTGGCAGACGATGGTCTTCACCGTTCTGACGTTGTCGCAAATGGGCAACGTGCTTGCGCTTCGCTCGGAGCGCGCCTCGTTCTTCCAACTCGGCCCCTGGACCAATCTTCCGCTCCTGGGCGCGGTGGTGCTGACCTTTGCATTGCAGATGGCCACGATCTACATCCCGGCCTTGAATCCGATCTTCAAGACCGAGCCGCTCGATCTCGATGAACTGCTGCTGTGCCTGGCGCTCTCGTCGATCGTATTCATCGCGGTGGAGATCGAAAAGTGGTGCATCCGGCAAGGTTGGTTGCGCTGGAACTCCACGCATGGAGCGGGCAACGGAATGCTGAGCTCTGTGCGATGAACGCCGGAGCGACCTCATTGCCTTGCTCATCGTTGGGCGCTTCCCAGTCGGCGGACGCATTCAGTATCTTGTGAAGTGGCGGTTGATTTTTTACAGGGAGAACGTTGCGCATGTCGGAACAGCAGGTTGAACCCCATGTTTTTGTCATCATCGGTGCGACCGGCGATCTCACGCGCCGGAAGCTTCTGCCGGCGCTGTATCACTTGCGGGATCAAGGAATCCTGGAAACTCGCAACACGCTGATTGTCGGTGCCGCTTTGCCCGAGATGGGGGAAGAGGGGTTTCGGCTCTGGGCCTTCGAAGGTCTGCAGCAAGCCGGCTGGCGTAATGAAACAGAGTTACGCGCCTGGTGCGAAGAATGTCTGCATTACCAGACTGTGCATGAAGGAAGCACTCAAGATTATGAGGCGTTGGCCGTATATATTCGGGGGTTGGAGCGTCAGCACAAGATGCCGGAGAACCGGGTATTTTACCTCGCGTTGCCACCGGACATCGTGCCTGTCGCCATGGAACGGCTGGACCAGGCGGGACTGCTCAAGAGCCACGGGTGGGTCCGCGTCGTGTTCGAAAAACCATTTGGCCACGACTTTCTCTCAGCCCGGAAACTAAATACGACCCTGCATCAATATATCGAGGAATCCCAGATCTACCGCATCGATCATTATCTCGGCAAAGAGACGGTGCAGAATCTCCTGGCCTTCCGCTTTGCGAACCCGATTTTTGAATCGCTCTGGAAACGCGACACCATCGAGAACGTACAGATTACCGTGGCCGAAGATCTCGGCGTCGAGCATCGCGGAGCCTACTACCAGCAAGCCGGGGCGTTCCGCGATATGGTGCAGAACCATCTGACTCAGCTTATGACTGTTGTCGCGATGGAAGTGCCGGTGTCTTTCGATGCCGCGGCGATCCAGAACGAAAAGCTGAAAGTGCTCCATTCCATTGCGCCGATCACGCAGCAGGATGTCGTCTTTGGCCAATACACGTCCTGGCAGATCGCCGGCCAGACGATTCCTGGTTATCGCGAGGAACGAGGGGTTCCGAAGGATTCGACCACAGAGACCTATGTTGCGCTGAAAGCGGAGATTCACAACTGGCGCTGGAAGGGCGTGCCGTTCTATCTGAGGACGGGCAAACGCTTCCCGCGCAAAATGACCCAGATCGCGGTGACCTTTCGTGAGGCCCCCACCCAAGTGTTTCGCTCCCTCGATCCAGGGAGCATTGCCCCCAATAAGCTGCTGATTACGCTTCAGCCCAGTGAAGGGTTCTCACTCTGCTTTTCCGTGAAGAGTCCTGGGAGGCCGTTCCAACTGAGCGACCATGCGCTGCAGTTCGACTATGAACAAGCGTTCGGCCAGCTGCCTGAAGCCTACGAGACGTTACTTCGCGACGTGATGATCGGCGATCAGACCCTCTTTGTCAGCGCGGACTTCACCGAAACGGCCTGGCGCCTCTATGACCCGCTGTTGACCGGCGAAAAATCCGTCCACTTCTATAGCGCCGGTAGCTGGGGGCCGAGGGAAGCGGATGCATTGCTGGAGAAAAATGGGCATCAGTGGGCGTTGGGCTGGTAGAGGGGAGGGTGGCCTGTTGGTCTCCTGTGCTCGCGCAACGCGCGGTCTCAGAAGACCCTCGTTGGACGCGCGCAGTGGGAGATCAAACAGGCCACCCTCCTTGGGAAGAAACAAGCAAGCAAGCTTGGAGGGACCATTGTCCTTGTGCAACACGGGCCCTCAGCAGGATGGGATGAGCGGGTCTGGTCGTCCTCCTGCTCGCGGAACGCGCACGATCAGAATGTGCTCGTTCGACGCGCGCAGGGAAGGACAGTCTGGCTGCTCCCTTTAGGAGATGTTTGGGGAAATAGGCAGGCCTGGATTGACGGTAGCAGTTCCTCATCCAACCCTCGTTTTACGTCTCACGTTTTACGATTTCTTGGCCTCGTTCTCTGACGTGCTGCTGAGATGAGCGATGATGAGTCTTGCGTCGGCGATGGGGTCTGTGGTGAAGGGGGCTTGGTATTGATGGGTGACAGGGGTGCTTAGTCGTTCGGCTGCCTGGCGAATGGGAAGCGGGAAGGATTCGTCCTGCTGAATGTGGCGGAGATGTGCCATCGCATCCCCGCGCCATTGTGGACGAGGAAGTCTGGCTAACCAGGCGTCGGTGGCGAGGGCCACGGCGCGTCTGGCGCAGACT
>CXWL01004743.1_pt1 | contig 20565 bp, 23 predicted proteins | sample 590931 | NCBI WGS metagenome assembly CXWL01 (sample SAMEA3498368, study PRJEB10139) | groundwater metagenome | biome: water well; material: biofilm material | place: Germany | collected 2015-04-27 | reverse complement strand
ATCACGTATCAGTCCATCCTCTACATTATTCTTTTGCAATACCATCAGGGGTTGAATTTCTTGCCCTATTTCCTCCTGATAACGCTGCAGATTAAAGTCATTCCAAACCTTACCTGCTGTTACTATTTCAGACAGCTTAAATGTTCTTATTTCTGGCGCTACCACTAATCCGATTACTTTAACAACACCATTAATCTCATCGACATGCGGCAATACTGATCGGTCATATCCTGTCGCAACCCACCCTCTGTTGATCGCAACAAGTAGTGCACTATTCAAAACTCTAAATGGCGTAATCACATGATAGCCTGCACGTCCCTGGTGAGTCTTATTATCCAGAAATATCGTATGTTCCGGTATAAATTCACCCTGCACTTCAACTTCTCGATACTGGAAGTCCTCTAGCTTGACCAAAGTATTTGGTAAAGTCACCGCGGGTTGCTTTGCATATTGTTCAAGAAGCTCATGCCGTGCATTTTTTTCGTCTGCGCGAGATAACTGCCACTTGCCCAATTCAATGAAAATGATTACAGACACTGCGGTAACTAAAATCACCCACAGCTTTGGTTCAAAGCGGTATCCCAATACAATCATTTTCTGTCTGCATAAAATTGATACTCGATTGACTGTTAATTTAAGGAAATATATATCTTATATTTTCAGTCAACTTTAGGAGAAATATCAAGTGAATTTCTTATCTTTTAATTCATAAATAAAAAATTCCAGACTTTCACACGTTACTAGAGGTTGTTTCTTCTAGCTAAATTATTATTAGTGCAAAAGCTGGAATCTTCTCTACTGCCTGTTTTGTTTTTACATCAAATATACGAAAATAAACAGTCCTAACCATACCACATCAACAAAGTGCCAGTACCAAGCCACACCTTCAAAACCGAAGTGATGTTCAGGTGTAAAGTGTCCGGCTAAACTACGGAAGTAGATTACAGTCAGCATGATTGCACCCACAGTTACATGAAATCCGTGAAATCCAGTCAACATAAAGAAGGTGGAGCCGTAAGCTCCCGTTGTCATCTTTAGATTCAAATCATTGTAAGCGTGAATATATTCATAAGCTTGACAGCCTATAAATAAAGCACCTAAAAATATGGTTGCAAGCAACCAATTTTTAAGGGCATCACGTCTATTCTCTTTCAGTGCATGATGTGCCAAGGTACATGTTACACCAGACAACAAAAGCAACATGGTATTGAAAGCTGGTAAACCCCATGCGCCCATTGGAGTAAATTGTTCGTGTACTCCAGGTCCTGCAGTCGGCCATGCGCCATTATATGATGACCAAAAACTATTTCCTAATACTGAGCTTTCTAATTCTAGCCACGGTATAGAAAAATTACGCATGTAAAACAATGCGCCAAAAAATGCACAGAAAAACATTACTTCGGTCAAAATAAACCAGCTCATTCCCCAGCGAAAGGACATATCAACTTGTTTATTAAATTTTCCACTCTCACTTTCTCTTGCGACAGTTCCAAACCATCCAAATAACATATAAATTAGGATGGCAAAACCTATTGCTAAAACACCAGTCCCATACTCAATTTTATTCATGGTTAAGGCTGCACCAGTTGCCAAACATAACAGCGCGGTCGATCCTATTATTGGATATGCCGATGGCGCTGGGACATAATAGTGCCCGGATTCTTGACTCATTCTTATCTCCTCCTACTTATGATTTATATAATTTCTAACTAACAACCAATTGGACTAATAACATTACACCAATTACAAATACCAGACCTCCAATAATCCCACCCACGACAACATGAACTGGTTTCAATGTTGCAGCATCATTCTCTAGATCGCTCTTTTTACGAATCCCCATGAAAGCGGCCATAACTGCTTTAGCAATTTGCCAATAACTTACACTGGTCTGTGTTCCAGTAATTTTATCCATTCTCATTTCCTTATTTTGCAACCACACCTGCAGAACTACCAGGTAATTCAAAGAAAGTATATGAAATAGTCACCGTGTTTATCTCTTCTGGCAATCCTGGTTCAATTACGAACTGAACTGGCATCTGTCTGGTTTCATTTGGCTTAAGTACTTGCTTCGTAAAACAAAAGCATTCAAATTTCTTCAAATGTTTATCCAGAAAACGTGGGCTGTAACTGGGTATTGCCTGCCCATTTATTTCACGGTCTGAGTTATTAGTAATTTCGTACATCACACTGATTGCCTCACCTGGATGAATACGAGCGCTGGATTGCAGTGGTTTAAATTGCCAAGGTAATCCTCGTGTGTTGGCATCAAATTCAACTGTAATCCAACGCCCTTCATCCACCCAGTTTTCTTTAATCAGAACATCCGGTTTTAGCAGATTATTAATTCCAGTTACTTCGCAAAACTTCTCATAAAATGGTACAAGCGCATAGCCAAAAGCAAACATAATTAATGTGAAAACCAACAACTTTCTCAACATTGCTACATTGGCTTTTAGTGGGCTAGTTACCATTGTTTATAAATAACCGTTAAATAAATTGCTATCACCATAATCAACAGAAAAATAGCTGTTTTAGCCTTTTTGCGCTTAACTTCTGTTTCTTGTGACATACATTTCTCGCCTGCCTTTATTTAATAACTGGTGGTGTTTCAAAGGTATGGTATGGCGCTGGTGATGGTAAATGCGTCCATTCCAATGTTGTTGCACCATCCCATGGCATCTGCGAGGCTTTTTCACCCTTACGTATACAATCAATCACGAGGTAGAGGAAAAGAAGCTGCGTTAGTCCAAATCCAAAGGCGCCGAGACTAGAAATCATATTAAAATCTGCGAATTGTAGATTGTAATCCGGGATTCTACGCGGCATACCAGCTAATCCCAAGAAATGCTGAACGAAGAATGTCATGTTAAAGAAAAACATCGATAGCCAGAAATGCCATTTGCCAAGTGTTTCACTATACATATGACCGGTCCATTTCGGGATCCAGTAATATACCCCAGCAAATAAGGCAAATAAGGCGCCTGAAACGAGAACATAGTGGAAATGAGCAATTACATAGTATGTATCTTGTACTTGAATATCAATAGGAACAATTGCACAAATCACACCGCTAAAACCGCCGATTACAAACAAGAAAATAAATCCGATTGAAAATAACATCGGTGTTTCAAATGTCATTGAACCGCGCCACATCGTGGCTGTCCAGTTAAACACTTTAACCGCTGTTGGCACAGCAATCAACATTGTCGCGTACATAAAGAATAGCTGACCAACTGCTGGCATCCCTGCTGTAAACATATGATGCGCCCATACGACACAAGATAAAATCGCGATTGACGCCGTAGCATAAACCATTGATGAATAACCAAATAATGGTTTTCTTGAAAAAGTTGGAATTATTTCAGAAACAATACCAAAAGCTGGCAAAATCATGATATAAACTTCTGGGTGCCCAAAAAACCAGAAAATATGCTGAAACAGTACTGGGTCTCCCCCACCAGCTGCATTGAAGAAACTTGTACCAAAATGACGATCTGTCAACAGCATAGTTACGACACCAGCCAAAACCGGCATCACCAGAACCAGCAAATAGGCAGTGATCAACCATGTCCATACAAACATTGGCATCTTCATCAATGTCATCCCTGGTGCACGCATATTTAAAATGGTCGTGATGATATTAATCGAACCCATAATTGATGAGGCACCTAAAATATGAACCGAAAATATCATCAGATCAACTCCTATGCCCCCTTGTGTCGACAGTGGTGGGTAAAATGTCCAACCACCTGCTGCTGCACCACCTGGTACAAAAAATGAACCAACCAACATCGTAGCTGCCACTGGCAGCAACCAGAAACTCCAGTTATTCATTCGTGCAAAAGCCATATCCGGCGCACCAATCATCATTGGCACTTGCCAGTTAGCAAATCCCACAAAAGCCGGCATAATGGCACCAAACACCATTATCAACCCATGCAATGTAGTAAATTGATTGAATAATTCAGGCTCTAAAATTTGTATGCCGGGCTGGTATAGCTCTGCGCGAATCCCCATGGCCAAAAAGCCACCCACCATAAACATAGTAAAACTAAACCAAAGATACATCGTACCAATGTCTTTATGATTAGTCGTTTTAACCCAGCGCATAATTCCGCTGGGATGATGATCATCATGTTCGTGACCATGCGCGTCACCGTGTACTGCTGCCATAGTTATCTCCTTTTACTTATTTTCGATATGCATTGATGTCTTGATTGTAGCTGATTTTGTTTGCTCAGCTACCCATTGAGCATAATCATTTGCCGCCATCACTTCGACCACAATCGGCATATATCCATGATCTTTGCCACATAATTCAGAACACTGTCCACGATAAATTCCTGGATTATCTGCTGTAAACCATGTATCACGAATAAAGCCTGGAATAGCGTCCTGCTTAACACCTAACGCCGGTACAGACCAAGCATGAAGCACATCATTTGCCGTAATAATAACGCGCACCTTTTTACCTACCGGCACAACGACACGATTATCTACTTCTAATAAATAATTCTCACCTTTTGGTTCTTTATTCTCAATCTGAGCTCGTGGTGTAGATAATTTACTATAAAAACTAATTCCTTCACCTTCGCCCTGCAAATAATCATACCCCCACATCCACTGATAGCCCGTTGCCTTGATGGTTATATCAGGACTTGATGTATCCTTCATTGCAATAACCGTTTTAGTTGCAGGCAATGCCATCACCACAAGAATAATACAAGGTATTATTGTCCAGACTACTTCTGCTGTTGTGCTGTGATGAAAATTTGCCGCTTTGTGTCCCACAGACTTGCGATGCTTCAGTATGGAATAAAACATGACACCAAACACTGCAATAAAAATAGCCAAACATATCCACAAAAGCGCTATATGTTGGTCATAAGTTTCTCTTGCAATTATGCTCTGCGGTTCTGGAAAATTATATTTAGATCCAACCGCCAAGCTAGAATACAAAGCGAAAGTGGATACCCCCGCTAGGGTTGCTACTAATTTACTTCTCATATTCCCCCCCCCACATGATTACTAATTACACAGATTTCAGGTACGACTACGACCGCTACAAACCTGAACGTCTTACCTTTGTTTAGCCAGCTTACGAAAGTCATTCGCCAAAATCCTATTTTGTTAAAACCATACCATTATTGACGATAGTTACATTTCCATGGCCGAATTTCCATATTATCCGCAACTTAGATTTTCTTAGTTATAGAATCTTCTACATGCTAATTAATCGAATGGAAATTCTAGCACGCCACAGCTGCCCTAACAAGGAAAAATCATGATTTTTATAGCAATATTCCCCTGCTTATAAAATGGTATTCTTGTTTTGGCACACCTAAAGAGCATTGTTGGGATGCGCAATTCACTCCTTATTTTCTTCAATGGATTTCGATATTCTTAGCTGAGTATAACTTCCACGCTTCAGCATCTAGTTTGACCTCTCGCTGAATGTTTACCGCTGCAGTCATTTAATACGCGCTTAATACTCTAAATGCAATGCGACTTATTGAAGTGCATGATATTCATTGAACATTAAACCTAATTGAGGATGTCCAATGTTGGACGAGCTTGCTACAAATCAATACTCTCTTGAAACCTGCAAGTGCAGCAAATCTGCATCACACCAATTTAACCAAAAGCATAATAAATAAAAAAACAACAGCGGCGGGGATAACTAAACTCATCCAATCTGCCGATGTGCCCTTAGAGCTATTCCTCATCATATCTCGGGTAGCTGGTAACAGGACAATAATGAACATTACTAGCGCCAAAGCAGAAACAATTTCCATCCAATCCATATCACCCTCTTCCTGAACACGTTTTTCTACAAAACTCTTTTATCAAAAACAAAACCCCGGTTTAACCCGGGGTTTTGAATATTCATACCTATCGTCGGAAATTAATCGTCATTTCCCATAATACCCAATATTTGCAGCAAGCTAATAAAAATATTGAAGATTGTCATGTACAAGCCAATGGTTGCCAACACATAGTTAGTTTCACCGCCATGAATAATGCGACTGGTGTCATACAAGATAAAACCGCTCATGATCATGATGACTACAGCTGATATCATTAATGACATGGCCGGTATCTGTAGGAATATATTTGCTAGTGCTGCCAATAATACCAAAAGAAACCCCACCATTAAGAAGCCACCCAGAAAACTGAAATCTTTTCGTGTAGCCAGTGCATATGCTGACAACCCCATAAATATGACTCCTGTGCCCCCTAACGACAACGTAATGATATTTCCACCATTAGGCAATGAAGCATACATACTTAGTATTGGCCCTAATCCAAATCCCAGCATGCCTGTAATGAGAAAAACAATTCCTATCCCGGCTGTTGAGTTAGCAAAACGAGGCAGAACAAACATGGCGATTACCATCCCACCAATAACAGAGATCATGTAAGTCATCGGAGGCATATTCATGAACATTGAAAGTGCAGCAGTGAGGCCGCTGAACAATAATGTCAGAGATAAAAGCATATATGTATTGCGTAAAACTTTGTTTGTCGCAATAGCTGACGATGATCTTTGAGCAACTGTTGAGTAATTTTGATTCATAAATAAAGCCTCCACTATAAAATTAATACAGGACTATTCTCACGACAAATAAGACTATAATGAACCCGATATAGTTCACGGCATAATACCATGAATTATACTGGTCTATTAATTACCCTATTCTTGGGTAGCTTTTACTAATGTAAAGTTATAAACAAGAAAGAACCCTCCTCGTTCTAACAAAGTGATATTCATATTTACGGACCCCGCATCAAATTTTGCAATACCTGAATAATTGATACGCTTCTCACCCACAAGTGAAAATGCACTAACTGTGCGCGAAAAATTAAGCTCTTCAATAGACTGAAATAGACCAAAACTACGATATAGATTCATCAGCTTATCTAGCTGTTCGTCACTCACTGTTTGCTTAGCTTCTGGTGCCAAATGAGTCAGCAGCACTTGCTTATCCCAGCCAGATATTTCAGTCATTATCCTGGAAACAGCTGGTTCTGCGCTCTTACTGTAATAATCTTTTTCTCGATTGGTATAAAAATACAGCATAACAACCAATGTAAGTAATACAGCTATGATGATGCGTAATGTTTGAATTTGCATAAGTCATGAACAACAAAATGATTGATTATAAGTTATTCTCTTCCCAGAAAGTGCCACTTAACTCATTTCTCGGCAAAGCGATGCCAAAATGCTGATAGGTCGCTACTGTTGCCATACGCCCCCTTGGCGTACGCTTCAAGAATCCTTGTTGAATCAAATAAGGCTCTAGCACATCTTCAATTGTGTCACGTTCTTCACTAATTGCCGCTGCGAGATTATCCACACCAACTGGCCCCCCGCTAAATTTTTCTATTACAGCCAGCAATAACTTTCGATCCATCACATCCAACCCGATTGCATCCACATCCAACATGCCTAAAGCCGCATCGGCTACTGCATGAGTCACATGGCCATCAGCTTTAACTTCAGCAAAGTCACGCACACGACGCAATAACCGATTAACAATCCGTGGCGTACCGCGCGAACGACGCGCAATTTCAAATGCACCATCGGATGATATTTCCACTTTCAATAACCCAGCAGATCGAATAACAATTTTGCTCAACTCTTCCGGCGTGTAAAATTCCAAACGCGAAACAATACCAAAACGATCGCGCAATGGATTAGTAAGCATACCTGCGCGCGTAGTAGCACCAACCAAGGTAAATGCGGGCAAATCCAATTTTACAGAACGTGCGGCCGGTCCCTCACCAATCATAATATCGAGTTGGTAATCTTCCAGCGCCGGATAAAGTATCTCCTCGACCATCGGAGACAGGCGATGTATTTCATCAATAAATAAAACATCGTTAGGTTCCAGGTTTGTCAGCAAAGCTGCCAGGTCACCCGGGCGTTCTAAAACTGGACCAGATGTTTGGCGCAAATTAACACCCATTTCTCTGGCAATGATATGTGCAAGTGTAGTTTTACCTAAACCTGGCGGGCCGAATAATAAAACATGATCAAGCGCTTCATGGCGATTTCTGGCTGCTTCAATGAATATCTGCAGTTGCCCACGAATCTTTTCCTGACCGACATACTCTTCCAGTTGTTTGGGGCGTAGCGCCCGTTCCAGAATTTCTTCCTGGGATGATGCAGGTGCTGCAGCAACAAGTCGATCTGTTTCAATCATTCATTAGCCCAAGTTACGTTCTTATTACTTTTCCTTAGATAATAGTTGCAATGCTTGCCGTATGCCATCTGACACGGTTGCATTAGACGCTATTTTCTTAATGGCCCAGTCAGCTTCTCGATCATTATAACCCAGTGATAACAATGCATTAAGTATGTCACTGTCATTAGTTGGCTTCGATAAGCGCTGATCTAAATTGATCCCTGTAGTGCTCAGTTTATCCCGCAACTCCAGCAATAAGCGCTCAGCCGTTTTTTTCCCAATACCGGGCACTCGGATGAGTCGCGTACTATCCTGATCTTCCACAGCACGATACAAATCAGGTACACTCAAACCCGATAAAAGTGCCAGTGCAGTTCTTGCGCCCACACCCGAAATTTTGATCAGTTGACGAAAAGTCTGTCGCTCTGATTCTGTTGCGAAACCAAATAACAGGTGCATATCTTCACGTATCACAAGATGCGTATACAACGTTGCTTGCACACCGATAGCCGGAAGGTCATAAAAAGTACTCATCGGCACATCTATTTCATAACCAATCCCCCGCACCTCCAACAGTACCTGCGGGGGGTGCTTTTCCAGCAAAATTCCGGTTAATCGCCCTATCATACTAAACGCCCACGTTTCATGCGGTAGCCTGTTGTTGCAATCTTTCCCAGCCCCATTCCACCGTGGGCGTGACATATCGCACAAGCTAATGCATCTGCCGCATCAGAACTTGGGCTGCCAGCCAGATTAAGTAACCGCATAACCATTTCCTTCACTTGATCTTTTTTGGCGTGACCATTACCCACTACGGCTTGCTTTATTTGTAACGCGGTATATTCAGCCACGATCAAATCATTCAGTACTGCTGCGCAAATAGCCGCGCCACGTGCCTGACCTAGTAATAATGTAGACTTGGGATTGATATTGACGAAAACTTGCTCTATAGCAACGTGTTCGGGTTGATATTGCGTGATGACTTCACTTAAATTATTCAGAATTAACTTGAGACGAGAAGGCAATTCACCTTCAAAGGTTTTAACACTGCCACTGCTGACATAGGTTAAATTACTTCCAATTTTATCAATCACGCCAAAACCGGTATTACGTAACCCAGGGTCTATGCCAAGAATACGGATTTTGTCACCTGCCAATATAGCTCTTATTCATCAAGAATCGCTGTGGTGTACACATTCTGCACATCATCAAGATTTTCCAAAGCATCCAATAATTTCTGCATTTTTACAGCATCATCACCGGCTAATACAGCCTCATTGCTTGGCTTCATCGTCACTTCTGCCAACTCAGCCTTAAATCCCGATTTCTCCAATGCTTCTTTAACGTTTATAAATTCATAGGGATCCGTAATTACTTCGATACTACCATCCTCATTGCTGATCACATCTTCGGCTCCACCCTCCAATGCAACTTCTATGAGCTTATCCTCATTAGTTCCCGGTGCAAAAATTAATTGACCGCAATGTTTGAATAAGAAATTGACAGAACCGTCCGTACCCAGATTACCGCCATACTTAGTAAAGGCATGGCGTACATCAGCCACAGTACGAACACGATTATCTGTCATGCAATCAACCATCACTGCAGCACCCGCTATGCCATAGCCTTCATAACGAATTTCTTCATAATCAGCGCCATCCAGAGTGCCGCTGCCACGCTTAATCGCGCGCTCAACATTGTCCTTCGGCATATTCTGATCGTATGCCTTATCCACCGCCAAGCGTAAGCGTGGATTACTATCTGGATCTCCGCCACCCATACGGGCAGCCACAGTGATTTCCTTGATGAGCCGAGTAAATACCTTACCGCGTTTAGCATCTTGTGCGGCTTTTTTGTGTTTGATATTAGCCCATTTGCTATGACCTGCCATTTATCTGCGTCCTCTGCGAAAGTAAATTTATATTACCACCCATAGCTTATGGATAAAATACCAAACTCTAGTCTCATAATACAATCATCTGTGTTGTATAGCATGTTATCAATTTTAATAACCCGATCTTTATCAAATCGTATTTATTCCACCGTTACTGCTTTTGCAAGATTCCTTGGTTTATCAACATCAGTCCCTTTCACTAAGGCAACATGATAAGCCAATAGCTGAAGTGGTATTGTATGAAGAATTGGACTGAGTAAACCAGCATGCTCTGCTAACCGGATTACATGCAGATTCTCGCCTTGCGCTATCTGAGAATCTGCATCCGCAAACACATAGAGTTCGCCACCTCGCGCATGCACTTCTTGCAGGTTCGATTTTAGTTTCCCTAATAGCTGGTCATTGGGTGCTATTGCAACAACTGGCATTTCGCTATCTACTAAAGCTAACGGACCATGTTTTAATTCTCCAGCTGCATAGGCTTCAGCATGTATATAAGAAATCTCCTTGAGCTTAAGTGCACCTTCCATCGCAACGGGATAATGAACACCGCGTCCAAGAAACAATGCGTGTCGTTTCTGCGCAAAGCTTTTAGCCCAAATCTTCACTTGCGGTTCGACTTGCAGTGCATGCTGTAGAGCTACCGGCAAATGACGTAGCGCCATAATCATCCGCTGTTCATCTTCGATAGATAATTTATGGCGCATCTTTGCTAGTGTCACCGTTAGCAGTAAAAGTGATGCTAACTGCGTAGTAAACGCCTTGGTCGAAGCCACACCAATTTCTGGGCCTGCTCGGGTGAGAAAACGCAAATCTGTTTGCCGTATCAGCGCACTTTCCGGTACGTTGCAAATAGCAAGGCTGTATTGATGACCCAGTTTCTTCGCATAGCTCATTGCCGCCAGTGTATCTGCAGTTTCTCCCGATTGGGAAATGCCAACCACTAAAGTAGTCGGGTCTGCAATAGGGTCACGATAACGATATTCGCTCGCTATTTCAACGTTACATGGCAAACCAGCAACAGTTTCCAGCCAATAACGAGCAACCAAGCCTGCATGATAGCTGGTTCCGCAGGCCAGTATCAGAATGCTGCTGGTTTGATTAAATACTTTCTCAGCTTCACTACCAAATAAATTGGGTGAAATAGACTGAGCACTAAATACCATTTCCAGCGTATTTGCCACTGCACTCGGTTGCTCAAATATTTCCTTCTGCATGAAATGTGCATATGGCCCCATTTCTATTGCTTCACTCGCCAGATTACTTTCGTGAACCGTACGTTCCACTTCTTGCACTAAACTGCCATTAAGACAATTGACAATGCGATATCCATTGCATGTTAGTTCTGCGACATCGCCTTCTTCCAGGTAAATCATATTCCTCGTTGCTTTTAATAATGCAGATGCATCTGAGGCCGCATAATTCCCGCTTTCACCCAAACCCAGCAATAATGGCGCTCCGTTACGTGCAACAACAAGCTTTTCAGGTCGGGCTTCTTCCATCACAGCAATTGCGTAAGCACCTTGCAATTCAGCAATAGACTCGCAAACTGCTTTTAATAAATCAGCGGTCCGCTTAAGATTAAATGCTATGAGGTGTGCAATAACTTCGGTGTCGGTATCCGATATAAATTCAAATCCTTCCGCCTGTAAGCGCTTGCGCATTATTTCATGGTTCTCAATTATTCCATTATGCACAATAGCGATTCTAGTATCTGTTCCGGCAGTTCCAGAGAAATGTGGATGTGCATTACGTTCTGATGGCGCTCCATGCGTCGCCCAGCGCGTATGTGCAATGCCTGCAAGTCCATGTGTTTTCTGTTTAATTGCGAGTTTCTGCAATTCGGTTACGCGATCTGTCGTGCGTAATCTTTGCAGGCCATTACACGTTACCACCAATCCGGCAGAGTCATACCCTCGGTATTCTAAGCGTAGCAATCCTTCCAACAACATTGGAACGACATTAGCATTAGCTACTGCACCAATTATTCCGCACATAGTACATTCTCCTCACCACTCAAGCTGATAAATCAAAATCTACCGCATTAATAATTCTATTCTATACTTTTGGCTTCTGCGGACGCTTCCAGCCAGCAACACTCAGTTGCTTCGATCTGGATAAAGTAAGCTGACCTTCCGGCGTTTCCTTAGTGATAGTCGATCCAGCTCCGATTGTGGAACCTTTAGAAATTCTCACTGGCGCAATAAGCTGTGTGTCTGATCCGATAAATACGTCATCTTCTACGATCGTTTGATGCTTATTAGCGCCATCATAATTGCAAGTAATTGTTCCAGCACCTATATTGACATTCTTTCCTACTATGGAATCACCAATATAGCTTAAATGATTGGCTTTACTTCCTAAAGCGATCTGACTATTCTTCACCTCGACAAAATTACCGATATGCACTTTGTTAGAAAGCTTGGTTCCAGGTCGAATTCGTGCATACGGTCCAATCTTGCAGCTTTCACCTATCTCTGTATCTTCAATCATGCTATACGGTAGTATAGTAGTGCCTGCATTCACCTTTACACTCTTCAATATGCAGTGCGCCCCCACTTTTACAGAATCACCCAGCTTAACCATTCCTTCAAAAATACAACTAATATCAATTTCAACATCCGATCCGCAGACAAGCTCTCCTCTTATATCAATTCGAGACGGATCTATCAAACTAACACCCAGATGCAGAAGCTTATCAGCACAATGTCTTTGATAGATCCGTTCAAGTTCTGCAAGTTGAGACTTGTTATTAATGCCCATTACCTCCCAAAGATTTTTGGCTTGTGACGATGCGACTTGAATGCCTTGGTTAACTGACAAGGCAATGATATCGGTCAAATAATATTCATGCTGCGTGTTTTTGTTTTCAATTTTTGGCAACCAGTTATGTAAACAATCATTGGGTACCAGCATTATGCCGGTATTAATTTCGTGGATCTCTTGTTGCTCAGTATTGGTGTCTTTTTGCTCTACAATAGCTTTAATTGCTCTTGTTTCAGGATCGCGCACAATTCTGCCATAACCAAAAGGATTTTCGATCTCAGCAGTTAACAACACACAGTGTTTTTCTTCTGCTTTAGCTATTAATTCTCGCAATGTTTGAATGCTGATTAATGGCACATCTCCATACAACACAAGCGTCAAACCATCTCTATCAAGATGCGGCAGTGTTTGCATTAGTGCATGCCCGGTACCCAATTGTTGCGGTTGCAGAACCCAAGTTAAATCATCACCGGCAATTGATTGTTTTACTATTTCCCCCCCATAGCCGATGACAATGCAGATTTTATCAGGTGATAGCAATCGGGCCGTGTTAGTAACATGCATTAGCAATGAACGTCCTGCCAAAGTATGCAATACCTTCGGAAGAGAAGAACACATGCGTTTTCCTTCACCTGCTGCGAGTATTACAATATTAAGTTTAGTCACAATATTGAACTCCCTTTATTTTTAAGTATATTCAATTCGATTCAATCAACTGTAATGAAATATACACCCTTCATTTATAAGGAGCATAGCGTGAGGATATAATCAGGAGCGAGTTTTGTTTCTCAATACTGTATCATTTATTGAGCGAACCAAAGATATTTGGTTGAAAATAATTAGCTAGAATTCAGACAACAGACACAAAAAAGGCGACATGCGTCGCCTTTTTTTCTTTCAGTATTTTAATTAGTGTCCACGTTTTCTTAGTTTATCAATTGCGGCCAATTGCGCCATGGCTTCGATTAATTCTGCCTGGGCTCTTGCATAATCTAACTCAGACTCTTTATTCTTCATAGCCTCTTCTGCTGCTCGTTTTGCTTCGATCGCCTTGGCTTCATCAAGATCATGACTGCGAACTGCAGTATCTGCCAGTATGGTAACAATATCAGGCTGAACTTCTAACATGCCTCCAGACACGTATATCAGTTCTTCTTCTTTTAATTGTGCTTTGATCCGCACCATCCCAGATTTAATTCTTGTCAACATCGGAGTATGCCGTGGATAAATACCTACTTCACCCATTTGTGCCGGTGCAACTAAAAATTCCACGGGACCGGAATAGATAGATTCTTCAGCACTAACGATATCAAGATGAAAAATAGCGCCCATTGATATTTTCTCTCAATTTATTGAAGGGTTTTGGCTTTCTCAACGGCTTCTTCGATGCCGCCAACCATGTAGAACGCCTGTTCTGGTAGATCATCATACTCGCCTTCAACAATACCTTTAAAACCTTTGATTGTATCTTTAAGCGACACATATTTTCCTGGAGACCCAGTAAAGACTTCAGCAACGTTAAATGGCTGTGATAGGAAACGTTGAATCTTTCTCGCACGACTGACTGCCAATTTATCCTCAGGGGACAACTCATCCATACCTAAAATAGCAATGATGTCTCTTAATTCTTTATAGCGTTGCAATGTTTGCTGTACAGCACGTGCAGTATTGTAATGCTCTTCACCTACAACTTGTGGATCAAGCTGGCGTGAAGTTGAATCAAGTGGATCCACAGCAGGGTAAATACCTAACGATGCGATATCGCGAGACAATACCACGGTCGCATCCAAATGACCAAAAGTTGTTGCTGGAGATGGATCGGTTAAGTCATCAGCTGGGACATAAACAGCTTGTATTGATGTAATTGAACCTGTTTTTGTCGATGTGATCCGTTCTTGCAAACGCCCCATTTCTTCAGCCAGAGTCGGTTGATAACCCACTGCTGACGGCATACGTCCCAGCAACGCTGACACCTCAGTTCCTGCCAGTGTATACCGGTAAATATTATCAACAAAGAATAACACATCACGACCCTCGTCTCGAAATGACTCTGCCATGGTCAAGCCCGTCAGCGCTACGCGCAAACGATTTCCGGGCGGCTCATTCATTTGTCCATAAACCAGCGCAACCTTATCAAGGACTTTGGATTCTTTCATTTCATGATAAAAGTCATTTCCTTCGCGAGTGCGTTCCCCCACACCCGCAAATACCGAATACCCACTGTGTTCAATCGCGATATTGCGAATCAACTCCATCATATTGACGGTCTTGCCGACACCCGCACCACCAAATAATCCGACTTTTCCACCTTTTGCAAATGGACAAATCAAATCAATCACTTTAATGCCAGTTTCTAATAATTCTGTTGATGCTGACAATTCGTCGAATGCTGGCGCATCTCGGTGAATGGACATGGTTTGTTCTGCACCAATTTCACCCATTTCGTCTATTGGGCGACCCAGCACATCCATAATACGTCCCAATGTTTTGGTCCCGACAGGCACAGTAATTTGTTTGCCCGTATTTTTAACCATCATTCCACGGCGCAAACCATCAGAAGATCCCAATGCAATTGTGCGCACCACGCCATCACCCAGCTGTTGCTGTACTTCCAGCGTAAGTTCAGAACCTTCCATTATTAACGCATCATATACTTTTGGGATGGATTCACGTGAAAATTCCACATCAATCACAGCACCAATACACTGAACAATTTTTCCTTGACTCATCGTTGTTCCCTAACTAAATACTAAAAATGTTTTAAACAGCCGCCGCACCGCCGACAATTTCCGACAATTCCTTGGTAATTGCTGCTTGTCGAGACTTGTTGTAAATCAATGTCAACTCATCAATGACACTTCCTGCATTATCAGATGCCGCTTTCATCGCCACCATCCTCGCAGACTGCTCGGATGCCATATTCTCAGTGACAGCCTGATATATCAACGCTTCGACATAACGTACCATAATATCGTCTATGACAGGCTTTGCTTCAGGCTCATAAATATAATCCCATGTAGCTTTAGGTTTATCGCTAGCTTGTTCTTCTTTTTGCATACGTTCATCGGTCAATGGCAGTAACTGTTCCATCACAGGTTCTTGCTTCATAGTATTGATAAAGCGATTATAAAAAACATACACCCGATCGAATTGATCTTGTGTATATCCATCCAATACCACTTTAACCGCGCCTATGAGTTTTACCATATCTGGCGCATCCCCTAGCCCTATTACCTGTGCCGTGACATTTGCACCAATTCGGCTCATGAAACCAAGGCCTTTATTGCCTATGCAACAAACTTCGATTTGTTCACCGTCTGCCTGCCATGCTTTCATTTGATTAATAGCTTTACGTAGAACATTAGTGTTCAAACCACCACAAAGCCCTTTATCTGAAGTCACTATAATAATGCCAATACGTTTTACCGTATCCCGCTCTATCAAAAATGGATGCCGATATTCTGTGTTCGCCCGACTCATATGTGCTGCGACGTTACGTATTTTTTCACCATAAGGCCGCGCTTTTTTCATACGATCTTGCGCTTTACGCATTTTAGAAGCCGCCACCATTTCCATGGCCCGCGTTATCTTTTGCGTATTCTTTACACTCTTTATCTTATTTCGTACTTCTCTGCTGCCAGCCATTATTAATATGTTCCGTTTTGCTTGAATTCTTTGATTGCAGCGGTCAAATCCTTCTCTGTTTCCGCATCTAGTTCTTTAGTATTTTCAATCTTATCAAGAATAGTTCCATGCTGATTACGTATATAACTCTTCAGCGCAGATTCAAATGCCAATGCCCGCTTCACTTCGACATCATCAAAATAACCATTATTAATAGCAAACAAAGTTAGCGCCATCTCAGAAACACTGAGTGTTGCATACTGCGATTGCTTCATCAATTCAGTAGCCATTTTTCCACGCTCAAGCTGCTTACGTGTCGCCTCATCCAAATCGGATGCGAATTGGGCAAATGCAGCCAATTCACGATATTGCGCTAATGCCAGACGTATGCCACCACCTAATTTCTTAATAACCTTAGTTTGTGCCGCGCCACCAACCCGCGAAACGGACACACCTGCATTAATTGCTGGGCGAATGCCCGCATTAAACAAGTCTGTCTCCAAGAATATTTGTCCATCTGTGATTGAAATCACATTGGTTGGCACGAAAGCAGTCACGTCACCAGCCTGCGTTTCAATGATTGGCAAAGCAGTCAGTGACCCAGTCTTACCCTTTACTGCGCCTGCAGTAGCCTTTTCGACATATGCGACACTGACTCTCGCCGCTCTTTCAAGTAAACGTGAATGAAGATAAAACACATCACCTGGATATGCTTCACGACCTGGCGGACGTCTTAATAACAATGAAATTTGTCTATATGCCCATGCTTGCTTTGTTAAGTCATCATAAACAATCAACGCATCTTGACCTTTATCTCGGAAATACTCACCCATAGTACATCCAGAATAAGGTGCAATAAATTGCATTGCTGCAGATTCTGATGCGGTTGCAGCCACTACAATAGTATATTCCATTGCACCATGTTCTTCCAGTTTACGTACTACGTTTGCTATCGAAGAAGCCTTCTGCCCGATCGCAACATAAATACAGAACATGTTTTGACCTTTCTGATTAATGATCGCATCAATAGCTACCGCAGTCTTCCCTGTTTGACGATCGCCGATAATCAATTCACGCTGCCCACGTCCAACCGGCACCATCGAATCGACCGATTTCAAACCTGTCTGAACTGGTTGATCGACAGATTGACGCCAAATCACACCCGGCGCTATTTTTTCGATAGGCTCAGACCTTACTGCTGTAATTGGCCCTTTCCCATCTATAGGCTGCCCCAGTGAATTCACAACACGGCCCAACAATCCTTCTCCAACAGGCACCTCGAGAATACGTCCGGTACATTTAACTGTATCGCCCTCGCAGATATGCTCATACGCGCCCATAATAACTGCGCCCACTGAATCTCGTTCAAGATTCAGCGCCAAACCGAAGGTATTACCGGGAAATTCCAACATTTCACCTTGCATCACATCTGACAAACCGTGAATACGCACAATACCGTCCGTTACAGAAACAATAGTTCCTTGCGTACGGACTTCTGCTGTATCAACAAGTCCTTCAATCCTTTTTTTAATCAGCTCACTGATTTCGGATGGATTTAACTGCATTTCATTTAACTCCTAGCTTTTAAGGGCAACGGCCATGGCTTCAAGTTTACCGCGAACTGAGGCATCAAGAATCTCATCGCCAATTTCAACTTTAATTCCACCTATTAATTCCGGATCCACACTTACTTGTGCCTCTATCTTGCGCTTAAATTTTTGTTCGAGATCATCGATCAGTTTTTTCAGTTGCTTACTTTCCATTGTAAACGCGCTCACAATTTTCGCGTCCAGCACACCTTCGTGTTGCGCTTTTAATTGTTCAAACAATTGATTAATCTGCGATAGTACTGTTATTCGTTTATTTTCCGCCAGCAACATCATCAGATTACGAGCCTCAGAATTAAATTTATTTCGTCCAATCTCAAGAAATAATTCTCCGAGCTGCTTTGCAGAAACCACTGGATTGCCACTGAGTAGCTTTACATGCTCATCCTCTGCAATATCTACCGCAAGTTGTAACATTTTTGACCATTGATCCAAACTATCACTCGCAACTGCCAGCTTATACACAGCCTCTGCATAAGGTCTTGCAACTGTAATCGCTTCAGCCATTATTTCAAATCTTCCCCAATAGAAGTAAGCATATCGGCATGCGCTTTAGCATCGACTTCACGTCGTAGTATTTTTGCTGCGCCGGCAACAGCTAATTCAGCAACATGTTGACGTAACGCTTCTTTTGCACTAAATACCTCATGCTCGATATCCGCCTTTGCGCCAAGAATTATGCGATCGCCTTCTTCTTTTGCTGTTCTTTTTGATTCTTCAACAATCTCTGAAGCTCGTTTCTCAGCTTGCAAAATTATTTCTGAGGCACGCTGCTTGGCTTCTTTCAATACATCAGAAGAGCGTTGACTTGCCAACTCTAATTCATGACGCCCGCGTTCGCCAGCCGCCAATCCATCAGCAATAGTTTTTTGACGCTCTTCAATTGCACGCAATAACGGCGGCCATACAAATTTAACAGTGAACCAAATAAATATTGAAAAGGCTACCGCCTGAGAAATTAAAGTAAAGTTAATATTCATGACAAGCCTGTAATATCTGATCTATCCAGCAATAACATTATTATTGAATAACTGCCAGCAATGGATTACCAAATGCAAACAGCATTGCCAAACCCACAGCAATAATAAAGGAAGCATCGGTTAAGCCGAGCAAAAGGAATACCTTGCCTTGCAAAGTAGGTATCATTTCAGGTTGACGCGCTGCGCCTTCAAGAAAACGACTGCACATCACACCCACACCGATACACGCGCCCGCCGCACCAAGTCCAATCATCAAACCAATACCTATTCCGGTATATGCTTGAATCATCGCCAAATACTGCAAATTCTCCATTTTAGATTCCTTTTGTTAAAGATTAAAAATATACTACAAAAATAAAGCTTATGAATTTAGTGAGATTCATGCGCCATAGATATATACACCACAGTCAGCATCATGAAAATAAAAGCTTGCAAAGTAACAATCAAGATATGAAATATTGCCCAACCTGCTCCTAGAATTGCACCAAAAATTGCACCCGAAACCCCTGTTGCTGCCCACATACCCAGCAGCAAGAAAATTATTTCCCCTGCGTAAATATTTCCAAATAGACGCAACGAATGCGATAGTGGCTTAGACACATATTCTATGAAATTAAACAACAGATTCAATACCCAAAGCAATGGATTTTTTCCAAATGGCGTACAAAAGAGCTCATGCATCCAGCCCCCCCACCCTTTGACCTTTACATTAAAGTAAAGCATCAAGAACCATATTGAAAGAGCCAACGCGAATGTTGTATTTACATCAGTCGTCGGCACTGTCCGCCAATTATGCAAACCGAATGCATGCTCATAGATCCAAGCCATAATGTCTATTGGCAGAATATCCATAGCGTTCATCATCAAAACCCACACAAATATCGTTAACGCTGTAGGTGCAACAAACACATGACGGTTACCATGAAATGTATTTTTAACTTCATTATCAATGAACTCAACCGCAAGCTCGACAAATGCCTGGCGTTTCGACGGCACACCAGGCGTTGCTTTACGTACAACCAGCCAAATAAATCCAAAACTAATAACACCGAGAATTAAAGATGTAACCAGGGTATCAACATGCAAAACCCAAAATGAACCTTCGCTGACTTGCGTTGTTAAATTAGTTAAATGATGATTAATGTACGATGTTGGAGTAAGTTCTGTATCTGATGCCATGCGCTGCCTGCTCTACCATTAAATTTATCTTATTTTGTATCATCTGATACAAATAACGCCATGCTATAAACTAATACATTTAGGATAAATGTTCCAATAAATGCGAATGCATTTACATCCTCATAATTTTTAAACACCACCCATAACAAGCTTACAGTCAATATTATTTTTACTGCTTCAGCCCTTAATGCGGTTCTGATAGTCCCTTCAGCAGTATACCCTTTGTGCCGGGATATAATTATTGCAAATGCTGCCGAGGATATAACGCTCACTGACCCACCAAGCACCGCTGATACCGCACCATGCATACCCAGGAAAAACCC
>CXWL01001836.1_pt1 | contig 20567 bp, 11 predicted proteins | sample 590931 | NCBI WGS metagenome assembly CXWL01 (sample SAMEA3498368, study PRJEB10139) | groundwater metagenome | biome: water well; material: biofilm material | place: Germany | collected 2015-04-27 | reverse complement strand
GCCAAGTAAATCAAGCCTTCCAATGGTATTATTAGGTTAAAATGAACTTCGAAACGTTAGTTACTACTACCACAGCGAGTTGATGCCGCTTTATTTACTCACGCTGTTCGCCAAAAATAAGCAGGACAATTTGAGTAAAGCTGATCGCAACGAATTGGCGAGGCTGGTGGATATTTTGGTTGCAGCATGGATCGAGAGGTGAGATATGGGAACGACTTTTGACAGTATCGCGCGTGGTTTGAATGAAGCCGTTGCACACGCCAGGGGTAAGAAAGTTGCCGTTAAGATATACAAGCCGGAGGCGGTGGATGTATCTGCATTGCGTCAGAGCATGGGCATGACACAAGAGCAATTCGCCGCACGGTTTGGATTTTCTGTTGCAACATTGCGCCACTGGGAACGCGGAGATCGTTCGCCTCATGGCGCATCATTGGTGTTGCTGAACGTAATCAAACGTGCGCCTGATGCTGTAAGAACGGCGTTGAGTTGAGATATTTGGTGTGATAGCAGGGAAGGGCGCGGGGGCGCGAATTAAGATTACAGATGCAAAAATTTACCTGTTTTGTTCTTGATTCGCGACCCCGAATTTTCTATCGGATGATGCCAGTTACTTAGGTGTTTCCTTTTTGGGTTTCTTCGCTTCTTTGTTTTTTCGTTGCTGTCCTTTTGCCATGATTGTTCTCCTTGTGTGATAACAACGACATCATAATATGAATGAAAGCGTTATTGTTTATTTTCCAATCGTTTCAGGCTTTTTTCCTCGGCAATGGTCAATAATCTCAGGCACGGCAGGTAGCCATCAAAAACAACGCCATGTACTTCGATGTGTTTTTGTGAGCGGAGCATGCTGACCAGATACTGAGTGACTTCTTTTGTGATTGTTTGACCGGGAACTAGCACCGGGATGCCGGGCGGGTAGGGGGTGATCTGGTCGGCGCATACTCTGCCGTTCAGATCGGAATTGACTTTATCTTGTTCATCGAGCAGCGGCAGCAGTTCACCGCCGCAGTAGAAAGCATCACGTGGCAGATAGCTCAGTTCAGTAAAGCGTGGGATTTCTGCTGTTTGGTACAGTCTTCGCGGGGCACGATTCTCACGAGCTATACGCATCAAGGCATCATACAGGCGTGATACCTTGCTGCGGGTGGTGCCGATGGTGAGCAGCAAGGTGAGCGTGTTGAAAGTGGATTTCTCTACCTGGATATTAAAGCGCTCGAACAATTCCTGGATTAACTCTTCCACGGTAAATCCGCAACGGGAAATATCCACCGTCACTTTGGTGGGGTCGAGTTGGATACCGTCTTGTTTGATTTCGTCCGGCAGCAGATCGGAAAGTTCCAGCACCTGAAATACGCCGGTGGAGTTGATTTGAGCGCGTAATTCTTTGGCCAGTTCCAGTGTGCGTGCAAGCAGTTTGTATCCTTCCAGCATGATTTGCTTGCGCGCTACGTCGAGACTTGCAATCATGCTGTATTGCGGACTGGTGGAGGTATGCATGTTGAAATTCTCGCGAAACAGATGCTCATTGAAATCAGGATCATTGACATGAATCATGCTGGATTGCGAGAAAGCGGACAGTACCTTGTGGGTGCTTTGGGTGGCATAGTCGGCGCCGGCTTCCAGTGCAGTGGGGCGGAAAGCCGGGTGGAAGCGGGCAAAACCATACCAGGCTTCATCAATGATCACTTTGATGCCTTTGGCATGGGCTGCCTGGATAATGGGCGGCAAATCGTAGCGCAGGCCATCATAGGTACAATTGGTCAGTATCAGCGCCTGCGCATCGTCATGCGTCTCAATGGCTTCGAATATCGTTTGTTTGGGCACCGGCCCGTAGATGTTGAATTTCTTGTTGACTGAGGAATCAAGATAAATCGGATGTGCACCGGATAGCACCACACCATGATGGACCGATTTATGACAATTGCGATCCAGTAACAGCTTGTTGCCGGGAGCCAGCAGTGTCTGGAAAATGACCTTGTTGGCGGTGGAGGTGCCGTTGGTGGCAAAAAATGTACGGCGCGCACCAAAAGCTTTGGCTGCAATTTTTTGTGCTTCTGCGATAACGCCGATGGGTTCCATTAAGGAATCAAGCATCGGCACGGATACCGACAGGTCAGCACGGAAGATATGTTCGCCAATGAATTCATAAAAATCGCTGACCCATGGACTGTCACGCAATGAATCGCCGGAAGAGTGCCCTGGGGTATGCCATGCATCCTTTGCCATCAATACATAATTCTTGAGCTGATCATAAAAAGGCGTGCGTGCTTTTTCCTGAAGCTGGGCATTGAGGATGCGGTACATGCCCCGGTAATCACGCTCTTCACGATAGAAGTAGCCATCGACGGTTTCAGAGAAGAGGGCATCAACCACTTCATCTTCCTGCTCCTGTGCAATCAGGATGTAAATATTCAACTCAGGGCGGAAATAGGTGATTTTCTGTACCAGCTCTAACGCAGTCATTTGCAGATTGCGTGGATGCTTTCCTCCGTTTTTCAGGGTGTAGAGCCGATCATCAACGACTAATGCCTGGATGTCGCCATCCTGCTCAATCGATTGCAGGGCCTGGTGCGCAGTAGTCACGCCGGTAAACGTAATGCCACAGGGATTTTCCATGGATTTGGCAGCAGCATTCAATCCCTTGACAAACTCTTTTAATATCAATTGCTCATCGTTGATGATAAGAATTCGGCTAATCGGTTTCTTCATGCAATGTGATCTGCTGGGTTGAATAGATTGGGCCTCTGGATAGCAACTTTACGGGTATTAACCCGGATATTTCATGAATTGCACACGCCCTCACTTGTCTCTTGATTCCACAAGGGATTTGTCTCAGTCGAGTGTATGAATAACTACACCGCTTCTTCGGAAAATCCCTTGTGAAACCAATATCCTGCGCGATCATCGTGCGAATTCATGAAATATCCGGGCTAATTAATGGGTTTATTCATAGCCTTGCAAAGTAAATTGATACGATTCTGAGTTGGTTAATTTCATCGATACATTCTTGACCGATGTAGAAGCATTAATCATGACAGATGGAATATGTAATTCGCCACTTTGGCTAGAAAAGGTTGCAACATTTTCCGGGATGGCTTGCAATGACGTAATACTGGTTGGGTCAAGCTCAAATACAATGGCCGGATTATCTTCAATCAATCGCAACTTGACCTCTAGTGCATTACCCGTTCCAATATCTACAGCAAAACTTGCAATTCCTTCACTGAATACACCAGTTGCATTGGTTACTGCAACATGGTCAATCTGTACGAGATTGCTAACTAAAATTTTTGAACCATCATAATTTATTGTCGGCGTTTCTTTATAACTGCTACCCAGGCTGTTTCTTAAATCGGTTACTGGCAAATCTTCAATAGCATCAATAACATTCATGCCATCAAAAATAACGCGCCCAAAAACAGTAAAACCACCATTCTGGTTATCCAGATTCTGGGAATTATCGGCGAGATTGACAAACCACTGGCTGGTGGCGCTGTTGGGATTATTTCCAAGTTTTGCCATGGCAACTGTACCGCGTGTATTGGAGATCTTGAATTCGTTGGTAATCGGTGGAAATGTATTCACTGCGGCAAGTGATTTTCCATTGGCGCCATCGACTATCTTAAAACCGCCGCCCTGGATAACAAAGCCAGGGACACTGCGGTGAAAGATCCCGTTCGTGTAGGCGCCGCTATTGATATAGTTGAGGAAATTTTCTGTTGTGGTCGGCGTATGTGTTTTAAATAGCTCTATACAGAATTGACCCATATTGGTACTAAAACAGGCTACTGGGTTGGCCTGCGTGATCGGCGACGATAGCAACAGGCATACGAATAGTGCGGCTCTATAATACTTTTGAATAAGGCGCATAATTATTGGATATTGAAGTTAAAACTGAATTCTACTGATAGAATCCAAGCTGAAGCAATGGTTTTATTTCTGATAGACTTAGCCCGGATATTTCATAAATTGCACACGCTCTCACTTGGCTATTGATTTCGCAAGGAATTTTTGCGAGCAGCCGCTTTGTGGCTTGCCTGCTTACCCCGACTCCTCAGTCGAGTGTATGAATAACTACACCACTTCTTCTAAAAATTCCTTGTGAAACCAATATCCTGCGCGATCATCGTGCGAATTCATGAAATATCCGGGTTAGGTTTTGTATCCAGGTATGCACGCTATGGTATGGGAATTAATGGTTTTTTAATCCGGCGCGCAAAGTAAAAATAGATCAGTGCACTCGCTATGGCTGCGAAGAAACACCAAACCGAGGCAAAGGTTTCCTGAAAGGTGAAATAGGCCACGAAGAAACCGATCGTTATGATGATGCCTGCTATATATAAGTGCTTATAACTGGAAAAAATAAAGGGTACGCAGGTGGCTAATAAATACAAAATAATGACTAATTGGTAACCACCCACATCATGTTTATAATTGATGCTGTGATTGATAATCTCTGCAACGATTGGCTGGTTAGCAATGCCAATAGTAGTATATATCGCAAGCCCAAGCCCTGAAATTCCGATTGATGCGATTATTCTCCTGCGCTTACTGTCTGTTTCTGTGCAATAGACTGCGAAAGGTGCGAACAGCGGCCAGATAACACCAATAAAGACGCCATAGATATTACTCAGCCAGAATTGCGCTTGTGGCGCATCATTGTTTGTTAGAAAAACCCACAATAATCCTTCTGTCATCTGCTGAATAGCAAAAATAAGTGGAATAAGTGCTATTGGAAGATCTTTTTTGTGGATGGTTTTCCGGACTGTTGCTACACCGATAATTAAGAGTGTGCCACCAACTATAAAACTTGCTTCTGCTGAAAAACACATTTAGATTATTTTTTTGTTAGCTTGAATGTTTAGTAAATTAGCACGGTACTTTTTAACACCTTAACCGATCTGACCGGACAAAGTCTAGCGATAAGTCGCTATATATTCGATCACTCTATTCTCGGACAGCCTCCTAGTGTCGTGAATCTGAATGAAATTGCTTCCAGATTGGAAATTTTTCAATGAAAAGCGTAATCATCTTATATGACTGGGTCAATAATACAATTTTAGCGCCTTTTGATGATGGCGTTGTTTATTAAAATTCTGTTAAAATGCGAGATTCTATAAAAGTGTCAAGCAAGGAATAGTTGTCATGGCTTATGTAGTCACCGAAAATTGTATTAAATGTAAATATACGGATTGTGTGGATGTATGTCCGGTAGATTGTTTCCGTGAAGGTCCAAATTTTTTGGTCATTGATCCAGATGAATGTATTGATTGCACATTATGTGTTGCAGAATGCCCAGTAGAAGCAATTTATGCTGAGGATGATGTGCCCGATGAGCAATTGAATTTTATTGAACTTAATGCTGAATTGTCTAAAAAATGGAAACCTATTATTGAGAAAAAAGAGGCACTGCCTGATGCAGATGATTGGGCCAGTGTTAAAGATAAACTGGATCAACTGCAACGCTAAGCAGGAATGGCGGTAATTTAGATGCCGCATGTCTGACTCTTCACAATTTTCACAAATCCCCTTTAATGAGGTTTTTAAGCGCATAAATGCCGGTGCTACGGTTATAACACCAAACCGAAGACTCGCATTGGCGCTTAAAGAAAAATTTAATCAAGATCAAATCAGCCAAAGCCTGGCGGTTTGGTATTCAGCTGATATCCTGCCATTTACTGCTTTAATTGAGCGTATCTACCTCGATACACTTTATTCAAAACAAGTATCAGTATTACCCCTACCCCTATTACTATCGGCAGCACAGGAACAGGCGCTTTGGGAATCGATTATTCAATCCTCTGAGGCGGGAAAAACGCTACTGAGGATTCCACAGACAGCTCAATGGGTGCGAGAGGCGTGGCAGCTGGCGCATACATGGCAGCTTAACCCGAAGCTTAAAGATTTTTATCCTAATGAGGATGGTAAGGCATTTCTGGATTGGGCAAAATCCTATCAGCAGATAACAGCGCGACATCGACAAACAGATCAGGCGCGTATCTGTGATCTGCTTACAGAACAATATGAACATCTGGATATAAAAAAACCAGCCGCTCTGATTTGCTATAGTTTTGATATTTTTACGCCGCAGCAAATCACTTTTTTAAAGAGACTGGTTGCTGCTGGATGTGAGGTCGTACTTGCCAATCCAGCCTCTAAATACCAACAACCGTTTGATGGCGTTCGGCGAATTGAGTATGTTAACAGTCGCGATGAGATTTATCAGGCAGCCGTATGGGCGCGCGCTAGAATAGAAGCAGATAGTGCTGTACGTGTTGGGATAGTAGTGCCTGCATTAGCCAGTTATCGCAGTGCGATGATCAGAATTTTTAATGTGGTCATGTATCCGGATATAAGTTTTGCACTGCCGGGTGCTGCGCGATCGATTGCTCCATTTAATATTTCATTGGGTTTAGCTTTAACATCTTATCCACTGATTGATGCCGCTTTTGCAAGTCTGGAGTTACTGGGTCAGGAAATGGAATTTAAGCGTGTGAGTCATTGGTTGCGCTCGCCATTTCTTGCAGGAGGCGAAACTGAAATGGGTCAGCGTGCATTGCTGGATGCACGAATACGCCGGTATGCCGAGCCTATTATGACTCTGGAACGATTGGTAATACTCGTGCAAAAAGCAGGTGGGCAAGCAAATTGCCCGGTCTTAATGCAATTTTTGTCGGCTTTAGTTACATTTCGTCAAACAAAGCTACCCAGATCAGAGAAGCATGCCGCTTTTGCCAAAGTTATTTCTGAAGTGTTACAGATTGTTGGTTTTCCCGGAGAACGCAGTTTGGATTCTACTGAATACCAGACAGTTAGAAAATGGCATGAGTTAGTCGCTGATTCTGCGACATTGGATCATGTAATTCCAAAAACCAGTTATAACGAAGCTATCAGTCGACTAAGGCGAATGGCAAGCGATACATTGTTTCAACCAGAAACCCCTGATGTGCCTGTTCAGATTCTGGGCGTATTAGAAGCGGTAGGGATGGAGTTTGATCATCTATGGATTATGGGTTTATCGGACGAACAGTGGCCTTTACATTCCCGTCCAAATCCATTCCTGCCCCTTGAGTTGCAACGCAAGGCGAAATTGCCGTTAGGGTCTACGCTGGAATCATTAGCTTACTCTCGACGGCTGACGGATGGATGGCTATCCAGTGCAAAAGAAGTCATTTTAAGTTATCCAAAATACAGTGACGATCGTGATGGGCATGAATTAAAGCCCAGTCCACTGATTAAATCCATACCTGAAGGTAAGCCGGTTTTTCCTGTTATTACCCGGCATCGCGATCTGGTCATCCAATCAGGTGAATTGGAACATATAGAAGATAATCAAGCGCCGCCACTGGATAAGGAGGCTATCAAACAGGGCATCAAAGGCGGCACATCAGTGATCAAGGATTATGCTGCGTGTCCATTTCGCGCCTGGGCAAAGCATCGACTGTATATAGAAAGCCTGGATGTGCCGCACACGGGCTTAAATGTTATGGAACGGGGTTCTTTGGTGCACCAGGTATTAGCGCAGACATGGAGTCAGTTGAAAACCAAAAAAGCACTTGATGCCATCAGTGATCACAGTCTTGAAAATATGCTGACAAGCGCTGCCGATAATGCAATTTTACAGATGCGACAGTATAGGCCGGTTGCACTTTCATGCCGTTTTGCGAAGATTGAGCAACGCCGTTTGGTACGTTTGGTACGTGAGTGGCTTGATGAAGAAACGAAGCGCAATCATTTCACGGTGATCGCAATTGAGGAGAAACGCTCTATACAGGTTGGCGATCTGGTATTGAACGCTCGTTTGGATCGTGTGGATGAATTGGAGGATGGTCAACATATCGTTATTGATTATAAAACAAGGAAACAATCCATTCAAACAATGATCGGTGAGCGTCCAGATGAACCGCAGCTTCCATTATATTTAGTGATGACGAAAGTGCAGCAGGCTGCGGGTGCTGCATTTGCTTCTGTTAAGTTAGGTGAAATGGGATTTACGGCGATTGTGCGATATCAGGATTTGTTACCGGGAGTTAAAGTTTTTTCGGAATTAAATGGGTGCAAACAATTTAGCTCATGGGAGGAATTGATTGCGAGCTGGCAACATAATTTGACCAATCTGGCTGACGGTTTTTCCAGTGGTGATGCCAAAGTTAATCCTAAAAATTTCCCAGAGACCTGTAAATTTTGCGATATGCAGCTATTTTGTCGAGTCCATGAACGGATTGGCAGGAGCCAAACTGAACAGGAAAATGAGAATGACTGATGCGGTGCTAATTCCTGATGCAGATGAGCGCTATCGTGCGCTGGATCCTGCACGATCATTTATTGTTCAGGCACCGGCTGGATCTGGTAAGACCGGGCTTCTGATTCAACGGTATCTAAGGTTGCTAGCGTGTGTTGCTGCGCCTGAAGAAATTGTAGCCATTACGTTTACACGCAAAGCGGCAGCAGAAATGCGTGCACGTATTTTAGCCGCGCTTGAGGTTGAAAACAAGCCAGTTCAGGCTGAAACCGCTTATGAAAAACTGAATCGTGAGCTATCGATCGCTGCTTTACAACGAGATCGTCAGGTAGGCTGGCATATCGCAGGGAATCCGGAGCGGTTACGTATACAAACCATTGATTCATTATGCGCTTCATTGACGCGGCAAATGCCAATGCTGTCAAAATTTGGCGCACAGCCTGAGACAATTGATGATGCTTCTGATTTTTATCTTGAAGCAGCACGAACAACGCTTGAACTGGTGGAGCAAGACCATGTGATTGCCCATGATGTTGAGCGATTACTCGAACATCTGGATAACGATATGGCGCGCATTGAAACGCTGCTTGCTGAGATGTTGGCGCGACGCGATCATTGGTTGCGCCATATGCATGGCAGAACAAGAGATGAACTGGAAACGTCACTTAAAAATTCACGGTGTAGCGCACTACACTATGTTTTTGAGTTATTTCCAAAGGCAATGCAGAATGAGCTGCTTGAATTGGTGCATTATGCAGCTGCAAATCTTATTTCTGAAGGTAAACCGTCAACGATTACTATCTGTGATGGACTGGATCCATTATCAGCGGCAGATGTCGAACATTGGTGCGGTATCGCTGAGTTGTTACTGACTAAGGACGGTACCTGGCGAAAAAGAATTTCTGCTACCGAAGGCTTTCCGCCCGGTAAAACCAAGATCGAAAAAGACGCAGCTAAGGGATGGAAGAATCGTCTGGAAATACTGATCGATTTACTCGATCCAGATGATATTTTGCGGCAAGCGCTGCACGATATGCGCCAACTTCCTCCTCCCTGTTATTCCGATAAACAGTGGGAAATATTGGGGGCAATAACAAGACTGTTGCCCCATGCCGTGGCGCAACTCAAAATAATTTTTCAAGCAAGTGGCAAGGTGGATTTCTCAGAAGTCGCCCAAGGAGCACTGCTTGCACTGGGTGATTCTGAATTGCCGACAGATCTGGCATTGGCATTAGATTATCGCATCCAGCATTTGTTGATTGATGAGTTCCAGGATACTTCAATCAGTCAATTTAAATTGATTGAGAAGCTTGTTGCAGGCTGGGAAGCAGGGGATGGGCATAGCTTGTTTGCTGTGGGTGATCCGATGCAATCCATCTATCGGTTCCGTGAAGCAGAAGTAGGGCTTTTTTTACAAGTGCGTAGCGCAGGTATTGGTCATCTTGTTTTGCAGCCGGTTACGCTCAGAGCAAATTTTCGCTCACAGCAGGGCATTATTGATTGGGTTAATGCAACTTTTGCGCAAATTATGCCCAGCTACGAAGATATTGCAACAGGCGCAGTAACATACACACCTTCAATGGCTACACATCAGATACTTCCTGGCAATGCAGTTAATGTATATCCCCATTTTGAGAAGAACCATGTGGCAGAAGCTCAGCAGGTGGTAGAAATTATCATGCAAACGCGGCGTGATAGCCCAACAGATACTGTTGCTATTTTGGTGCGTAACCGTAGTCATTTAAGTGAAATCGTTGAGCAAATAAAAGAAGTTGGTTTGCGTTTTCGCGCTATTGAAATAGAAGCGCTGCATCACAAATCTGTAGTGCAGGATTTGCTGACGCTTACCCGTGCATTAATCAATCCGGCTGATCGTCTTGCATGGTTTGCTGTGTTACGAGCTCCATGGTGTGGTCTTTTGCTTAAAGATATTGATGCGTTGATATCTATTAAACAAGAAGATGATGATCGCGGTGTATTTACAAAAGAAACGACTGTGTGGGAATTGATGTGCGATGAAAGTCATGGGCATGTCATTTCAAACGATGCAATGGTTCGCATACGCCGGGTACGGGAAATACTAAAGCCTTGTATGGATAATCGACATCGTCAATCACTGCGTATGACAGTAGAAGCAGTTTGGCAAGCATTAGGTGGTCCAGGATGCATGAATCCAGCCGCAAAAGACAGAGATCATATTGCAAATGATCTGGATAATGCAATGATTTATCTGGATTATCTGGAGAGTCAAGAAGAGGCAAGCGATATTCAGGATTTAACTGGTTTTGAGAAGGGATTGAATAAGCTTTATGCATCACCTGATCTGGAGGCAGATGATACCTTACAGATCATGACGATTCACAAAGCGAAAGGACTTGAATTTGATGCGGTGATCGTACCTGGGCTTGGTCGAACGCCGCGCAATAATGATAAACGATTGCTCAAATGGATGGAGCAACCACACAATGAAGTGATAGATGAAAAGAATGCGGCAGCTTCAGATTTACTCCTTGCACCCATTCAGGAAACGGGGTCAGAGAATGATCCAATCTATACGTGGATGGAAAAGCTTGATAGAAATAAGGAGGATTATGAAGCAGATCGATTACTTTATGTTGCTGCAACACGTGCTAAAAAATTCTTACATTTGCTGGGTAATGTTAGTCTGGCCCCTGATATTGATGGAAGAATTCTACCAAAACGGCCTGTAGCAGGTTCATTGTTACGCAGGGTTTGGCCGGTTGTGCAACCGATTTATATCAATGCAACAGAAAAAATTACTGCTTCTGAGTATTGTCAGCTGGAAGACAGAGAAGGTGAAGGAAACGTCAACGTTATAAGTAATCAAGGGATTTATAGGCTGAGAACTGAATGGACATTACCGGATGCTCCAAAGTCAGTGGATTGGCAACAACCCAATGGTAGTAAAGGAATACGGGAAGAGCTGGAATTTTCGTGGGTTAGTGAAATGGCCCGCCATGTGGGTAATGTGGTCCATCGATGGCTACAGCAAATTGCAGAAGATGAGATGCATGGGTGGAATACTGCACGCATAAAAATGATGCAAGATAAATTTAGACAGAATTTGTTTGCTAGCGGTATCAGTGGAAATAATAATGAAGTGGAGTATGCAGTTGAACGCATAATTTTAGCACTAACAAATGCAATAAATGATAAACGTGGACAATGGATTCTAGGAGCTCAACAGTTTGCACAAAATGAATTGAAGATCACTGGTATCGTGAATAATGAATCAATGAGTTGGGTGATCGATAGAACTTTCTGTGATTCTAATGGGATTAGATGGATTATAGATTATAAAACAAGTAGTCATGAAGGTTCGGATATGCAGGATTTTCTTGATCGTGAAAAGATACGTTATCATCGTCAACTCAATCGTTATGCAATGCTCATGCAACAAGTAGATCCACGACCAATTAGATTGGCGATTTATTTTCCATTAATCGGTGGATGGCGAGAGTGGTAAAAATGGGGTGGCGCTTTACCGTTCTGTAGGTTAAGCCCGTCTCTTTTTGCAATTAATCTGACATATTAAGGGCTTAGCAGTACACCGCATTAGCTGCTTTACTCATTTTTTGGGGTATTTATTGAATCCTTTGTTTCTCTTTGTTTATTTTTTTCCCCAAATAGGTAAAAGGTAACAGATACAGCAAAAAATGAAATCACTGCTGCAAGCGGGCTAATAATTATAGCCAGAGATATGCACATTACTAAAAGCCATAGTAAGGCCGCAATTGTTTTGCTCATTATTAATTCCTTATTATTCTATAACTTATGAGTTGATCATAACTAGTAAGCTGTCCGAGAATAGAGTGATCTACTACGGAAAAGCTGTTTTGGCCCTATTTCTCGATCATTTTCGTTAAATAGAATCACTATTCGCCTCAAATGTTCAAAAAATCTGTCTCAAAATGGTTTTCCCTCGCTACAACCACTATTCTCGGACAGAGCCTCCTGGAGGCTTGGAACATAACGCCTTGGTAAATCCCATAAACTGATTCTGTTTGATATTGGGTAATTATTGCTGACGACGATATCCAGCTACTTCATCCAGCTACTTCAATCAGCAGTTTTTGCTGCCTTACCTCTGCAATCTGTAAAAACGGTTCTTGCAATGAGGAATCCAGTCGTCGATGCCATTATTTTTAGCGCGATATTGGTATTTTTACTCTGATATCGACTCTCTTCAACAGAATCCCCCCCCAGAATTTAAGAAACACAACTTCCTTCATTTATAAGTTTACCATTTTCACAATGCTCTTCTCAAAGTTTTAAAACGGTATTAAGCGCAGCTTGAGTTGATTGTTCCGCGCTTATCCGATTAACACATACGCCAGAAACGTATGGCTATTTTCAGACTGGAAGTGGGGCGTCGTCCCAGGTTCAGGCAGCCCCCGATGGCTGCTACACCGTTCTTGCCGCGATTTCGGCCCGCAAGCGAGGGCTTCCAGTCTGGTGTCTGTGACAACCGGATAAGCACGGATCGTTCTTTTTACTCCAATTATTTGTATACGATATCTTGTTGTATTAAATGGATTTTAAAACTTAATTTCAATGAATAAATAGATCACCATTTTGTTTGATATAGATCAAAACATTTAATTATAAGATATAATATATTATAATTAATGTGTTGATTTTTGATCGGTTACATATGTTATTTGACTTATTGTAAGTATTTGTCTTATTTATTTATTTATTTGTTTGTTTGTTCCAACATAAAGAGGAAGTATTATGCCTACACCTTTTACAACTTATACAGGTTCTGATAAAACAGCGCTGACTAATGCGCTTCTGGCTTTAAATTCAGGCATTGTGATTGTTCCAGCTTCTATTACGTTAAAAGCCTCAGGGCAAACTGCAGTCAATTTTTACGATGGTTCACTTACACCGCTTGGTATCGGTGCGGGATTGCTACTTACCTCTGGATATGCACCAGGAACCTATAATACGGTGGGATGGGATGGTACGGATAATAGCGGTACTAGCGGTTTTTATAATGGGGATAACGACATTGACGCAGTAGTCAACACTGTTTTTCAAACCCAGTCTTATGATGCTACCACGCTCTCGTTTGACTTTACCGTTACAGACCCAGCCGCTACATCGGTGAGCTTCGATCTGGTGTTTGGTTCCGAAGAATTTCCAGAATGGGTCGATCAATATGTCGACTCAGCGATCGTCATGGTCAACGGTGTGAATTATGCATTATTCAATCATGATCCGATGCATCCTTTGAGCGTGGTGAGCTCCAATCTGGCTGCCGGCTATTTTCAGGACAATGCGGGTAATGTGTTGCCGATTGAATACGATGGCGTTAGTCAGGTGCTGAAAATTGTTGCGCCTATCATTCCTGGCGGCGTAATTAACCACATCAAGATCGGTATCGCTGACACAGGGGATCATATTTATGACAGCGGTGTTTTTCTAGCTAACTTTTCAGCGGGAAATATTCCAGGTTCGGGTATTGTCGTCACACCGCCCAACACAGGTACGGAAGGTGATGACGATATAACGGGATCATTGAAAGATGAATATTTCGATCTGAAAGGTGGCGACGATGTTTGTTATGCTGGTGCCGGAGATGACATTGTGGTTGCGGGGAGTGGCATCGATACGGTATATGGCGGAAGCGGCAACGACGAAATCAAGGGTGACAGTGGTGATGACCACCTCGATGGCGGTGATGGTGTCAGCGATACCGCTGTTTACTCGGGAGCTAGTTCCGATTACGTAGTTGCATATAATCCAGTTAGCAATAGCTTCACGATGACTGACAGCAAGGCAGGCGCCGGATCCGATGGCACAGATACTCTGGTAAATTTTGAGTTTGCCAAGTTTAGTAATGGTCTCTTTATTTTGGGTGCTGGTGGATTGACGCCAGTTTCCGATCCTGGTCCTGCGCCTGCCAATTCGCCAGGAGTGGTGTTCATTAGCGGCGTCGGTTCAAAAGGGAACACTCTTACTGCGACTGTAAGCGACTCCAATGGTATATCCGGGGCAATTAACTATCAGTGGCAGATTTCTGATAATAACGGCGGCAGTTGGACCAACATTGGGATCAACAGCAATACTTACACCATCTCAGCCACTGATGTTGGAAAGGATGTTCAAGTCCTTGCTACTTATACCGACAACACTTCTAACATCGAATCTTTAATCAGTGCACAAAAAAATATTCTAGAAGCAAATAATGGAAATTTGATTGTTACCCTGATGCAACTGACCGGTCCCTCGGGTGCGAGCGTCAATAATCCTCTGACGACATTGATACAAGATGCAATTGATCTGGGCATATCACCTAATATAGCGGCGCTTGATATTAAAACTGTCTTGGGGCTTCCCAGTGAGATTAATTTACAAACTTACGATGCCTGGCCAATTTTGTTGAGTAATCCGAACGAGCCAACAGCGGTTCTGTTCGAGAAAGTTGCGGTTCAAATCGCCATTCTGACTTCGCTTTCTGATGACGATACAGGCATTAACTTGACCTTGGCCATTCTTAATGCAGCAACAAATAATCAAACGTTAAATTTAGCTAATGCTAATGATCTTGCAAATATTCTCGGCATTGATATTTCAGGAATTCCCAATAAAAATGACTATCCACAGCCACTCAGGGAAATTTATGATCGTAACAAGAGCATGTCTGACGCTGTTGATGATGTAATGTCTGGCGGCGGTCCTGCCGGAGCCACTGGTGTTAGCGTCATCGAAACGGAGTGGCAGGATTTACTCAGCATTCAGGATGGCATTAACTCAACAACCATCGGAGATCTGAGTATCCATATCAATCAGGCCCCAACTGGAAGTGCAACAGCAAGTTTGGCAAATGGTTTAGCTGATACGCCTTACATGATCACTAAAAATGACTTGCTCCAAGGCTTCAGCGATCCAGATGGTGGAACATTGTCAATCGACAGCAGCGCCATGACAGCAGACAATGGGACAGTTAGCACTGCCGATGGATTAACGTTTACGATCACTCCAAATCCAGGCTTTACCGGACCGGTGGAATTAACCTACGAGGTGACTGATGGCCAGGGAGGAAGTGTTCCTGCTTACCAAATATTTATCGTAGAATCTTCCAATCACAATCCAACCGTAACCGCCGGTTTGGTTGATCAGGCAATACAATACGGTACGCTGGGTTGGAGTTACGATGTAAGCGTATCCTTTAGTGACGTGGATGTTTCCGATACCTTAAGCTATAGCGCCCTGCTTGCCAATGGCGATCCCTTACCCGCCTGGATACAGATTGGCGCAACTACTGGTCTGGTTACAGGGACACCTGGTTTTGGTGATCGTGGTACTTATGCGTTAAACATAACAGCTACTGATAAACAGGGATCTAGTGTCAGTGCATCCTTAACTGTTGCAGCTACCGTATTTAATGCGGGTCAATTGCTGGTCAGCACGGCAGGAAACGATATTCTGTCCGGTACATTATCCAACGATACCGTGACCTACGCTTACGCTAATGCTCCAGTCACAGTCTCCCTGGCTATCAGCAGTCAACAAAATACTGTTGGCGCTGGATCAGATACTCTGACAAATATAGACAATCTGATGGGTGGCGATTACAACGATAACTTGACAGGCAACGCAAAGAATAACGTTCTGGATGGAGGCGCTGGTAACGATAAACTTAATGGAGCTGGCGGTGCAGATACCCTGATCGGTGGATTGGGCAATGACATTTTTACTGTTAACCATGTAGGAGATGTCGTTATCGAGTACCTCAATGAAGGTACGGATAAGGTCAACAGCAACGTGACCTACACGTTACCCGCCAATACTGAGAACCTTACGTTGACGGGTGTATTGGCTATTAACGGTGCAGGCAATGATCTGGCTAACACCCTCACTGGAAATGCAGCAAACAATCAGTTAGATGGGGGAGCTGGCAACGATATTCTTAATGGGGGCATAGGCACCAATAGCTTAACGGGCGGAGCCGGTAAAGATATCTTCAAATTTACTACAACAGGTCACATTGACACGATTACTGACTTTGTCGTAGTTGATGACACCGTCAAGTTAGAAAATGCTGTATATACGGCATTAACGACGACCGGTAAATTAGCTGCCGATCAGTTTAGAATCGGTACGCAAGCGTTGGATTCCAATGATTTCATCGTATACAACAATGCGACCGGTGCGCTGCTATACGATGCGGATGGCAGTGGTGCGGGTGCTGCGGTACAAATTGCTACGGTTGGCGTTGGGTTGAGCATGACCCATGCGGATATTGTAGTGATGTAGGTAATGGAATGGACGCTGAATAGCTGCAATCTGGTTTTATTTATAGGACAAATGTCCCGGGAAATAGGGAGCAATTGACTATAGAGTTAAGAGTTAAAAATATGTTATTTTGAAATTTTAGCAGTTAGAATTTGCCCTTAACTTTTTGTACTGATTGAGTAGAAAATAACTGTTTTTTTTGATTATTTATCTGAAGGGGGCTGTTATGGGATTTAAAAATTTTCTTTCGGCGCAAAGAATATTGCGTTTTATGCTTTTTTTGTTCGCTGGCTTGGCTTTGTTTTTATCCGGCTACAGAGGTGTTGTTCCCGTAGCAGTGGCTGGATTGGAACACGTGGAGGGAAAGTTTGGTCCTTTACACGATTGGCCAATTATACCCATCGCCACGATGCTAATGCCCGATGGACGGGTGCTTGCTTATGGGACGGATCTCAATGGTAATTCGGGTGCCAAATTGTATTACGTGATTTGGGATCCCTCAGTTGGTATAGGTGCCGACGCGTTTGAGATTTTGCCCAATATCACCGACACTGACATTTTCTGTGCTGGCCAAGCGCTCATTCCTTCAACGGGTCATGGTCTCATCATCGGTGGAGATACCACTGTGAATTTACAAAGGAACTATGCCAGTAGTGACGTCAACATCTTCGATCCGGCTACAGACACACTAAGCCGAGTCCAAGGCATGGCCTTTAAGCGCTGGTACGCAACTGCGGTAACGCTGCCAAACGGCGAACATGCCGTGCTTGGTGGTCGCGATGACAAAGAATTTGCAGGGTCGGCGTCTTTTCCACCTACCGTGGCCACCTATTCTCCTACGCCGGAGGTGCGTGATGCAGACGGCAATTGGCGTACACTCAGTTCGGCATCCAGTGACACTGCTTACGGAGAGCTCGGCGGGCAATCTTGGTTCTATCCACGCGCTTGGGTAAACCCGCAGGGAAGCATATTTATTTCTGCGCATAACGGCCGTATGTATAAGCTCGACCCGTCAGGTACCGGCACGCTTTCGATATACAATCAGGGGATCACGCCGAGCAGTCCTAGACACACGAGCGTAATGTTTTCCCCCGGTCGTATTCTCTCCCTCAGAAAGGAAGCTATAGCGTTGGTCATTGATATCAACGGTACCGGTGAGCCCGTCGTATCTTCGGGGGGGAGTCTGACAAAAGATCGTCAGTACGGCAGTGCTACGGTACTCGCCAACGGACAGGTCTGGGTCAATGGTGGATCATCGACTGGCAACGATCTGGTGGGTATGGCATTGGATTCCGAGCTTTGGGATCCTGCTACTGGCAAATGGAAGACAACAGCGAGTGCGACTACAGAGCGCCTGTATCACTCGTCCTCACTACTTCTTCTAGACGGAACAGTGTTCACCGGAGGTGGTGGTAACCCAGGCCCACGAAAACAGCTTAACGGCGAAATTTTCTCCCCGCCCTACCTATTTAAAAAGGACGGATCTGGTCAGCTTGCGCCTCGCCCGAAGATCAAGTATGCCCCAACAACGATTGGCTGGGATCAGGAATTTCAGGTTACGGCAACACACGAGATCGGCAGAATCACGCTTGTGCGTGTCGGCGCGGCTACACACACCTTTAATAACGAGACGCGATTTTTTGATCTGCCGATTAATACGAAAAACGGCAACATAGTGTACGTGCAGTCTCCAGCATCAGCCAATATGGCTCCTCCGGGCTTCTATATGCTTTTCGCTTGGAACACTTGGGGATTCCCTTCCGTAGCTAAGATCGTGCAAATTGGCTGAGCGGCTGTGAGAAAAAATACATTCCTTCATTATTATTCGCAGATGCCTCGAGGTAAAATGTTCCTGTCATTGATGGTGTTTTGAGGTAAAAATGGCAAACGAAGCTGGAAAGCTGTGTGATAATTCTCATGAAAAACTACGGTGATCGCCTTGGTGCCCAAACCAAAGGATTACCGGTGGCCACGGACGAAGCAAAGGCATGTGCTAGAAGGACCGAGCAGCGATTGCGGAATGCGCCAATGCTCAAGCGCAGGATGGTGCGGCTACGTGGTCTTGGCAAAGTGAAAGGAGTAGACGTGCTGTTTGCGCCGGTGCATAATTTGTGTGCAGGGTTGGTCTTGCGCCGGAATTGATCGGGTACATAGGAACAGGTACGTTTGCAATGCCTGAAATGGCAGGTTGATGGATGGGAATGACAAAAATCCAAGGATGAGGAGGCACTGTATAGCTAAGGTATAATGTCTTATGCATTTTTTACCGCACGTCGAATCATTCCGTGCCGTATTGGTTGTTCGGTATGGAGGTTGATTTGTTTACAGTCGCTCAGGTAACGAGGAGATACTACTATGAGAATCAATATCAAAGCATTACTGTTGACTAATTCGTGGTCACGGATCGACAATACCCTGCAGATAAATACAACTGATGCAAACTACATTGCAAAGTTTTGTATTTACATCATGACTGTTACGTTATTGTTAATGGCTGGTAACGCATCATCCGGCGTCATGGATGATATAAAAGCAGACATGCAATTAAATGAGGCACCACTACTCAATACGCCAGGTACTAGAGGTTGGAAGAGAGGAGCAACTATACATATGGGGAATGCTCCCAGAGGAGATGCAACCCCGTCCTGGTGGACGCCAGATAAACTGGAATATAAATCCGCATTGCCGTGGAATGCAATTATACCGTGGTTTGTTATCTATCCGGGTGTAAACAATGCGGCGACAAATGTTCGTGTCAAGGTGTTTGGGATAACGCTTTTTTTACTGGAAAAATCCACTAACCAGTGGAAAAAAATAGATACTGGCCTAGGTAATCCGACATGGGCCAAGAATATGAATTTTGCATTAAATTCTTCAGCAAATTTAGATAAAACCACTCCAAGGGTAGAGCCTGACGGAACGTTGTCCTATAAGCTCGCTGCTAAGTCAAATCCGATACATGGTGGTATGCCAAAACAGGACTTTACAAAATACGGTATTGATCCATCGGATGTCGCCGCTGTATTTGCACATCTTAAAACACAGCTTATTCTGGATGATCCTGCAGGGATAGATGACAGAACATCTGCACAAATATTAGTCAGTATAGGTGCAGATTTTTCTCCGACAGAAACAACTTCGGTACTTGATTATTCACCAATGAAGTATTCTCCTTCAATAGCTGCATCAAGGTTTGGTTTGGTAAGAACCACGCAAAGAAATCATTATATGGCTACCATTGATCCGCCCGGATCTATTAAGACTGAATCAGAATATGTTCTAAATGGTGGAGTGGTAACAATCCCTGCGTATCAGTTTGAGGCTAATATGCCTCCGTATCTTGTTGATACAATAGCTCCTTCTGCACCAACTTCGCTTCAGTTGAAAAAAATAGAGATAATGAATTATGTCACGGCCACATTATCCTGGGAAGCATCCTCCGATAATGTAGCTGTTGCAGGGTATAATATATATGCAGATGAAACAAAAGTCGGTGAGAGCACTTTAACTAATTATGCGGATACTCTTCGGACTGCAACTGGATCCGTTTATAGTGTAACTGTTAAAGCTTTTGATTATAATGGTAATTTATCTACTTCAAGCGATGCGGTTCTGCTAGTTTACTAGGAGGCCGTCTGAGAATAGTAGTAATCTACTGCGAAAAATTTATTTTGCCCATATTTCTCGATCATTTTCGTTAAGTAGAATAACTATTCGCTTCAAATGTTCAAAAAAATCTGCCTCAAAATAGCTTCCTCTTGTTACAACCACTATTCTCGGACACCCCTGTTAACACGCACCAGTATTTCGACATAGCCATCGAATAGAGTTAGCATCGACAGCACATGCATTTACACCTGTTCATGGGAATCCCAGCGATGGCGGCTTGGATCTTGTGTCTCCAATCACCAAGGGCACCTTTAGAAATCGAATTTCGTTACTCACAAAAAATATTTCCTTTTCTCAAAATTATCGACTGAAAGCTACAGTGGACCCATCGGTCAAGACAATAATGCATCGAGTTTAAGAGGGTAACCTAGCACATGCAGCGGAACGGCGC
>CXWL01004749.1_pt1 | contig 20568 bp, 16 predicted proteins | sample 590931 | NCBI WGS metagenome assembly CXWL01 (sample SAMEA3498368, study PRJEB10139) | groundwater metagenome | biome: water well; material: biofilm material | place: Germany | collected 2015-04-27 | reverse complement strand
TCTCAGACCCGCCCGGTTCCAGACGGACAACCCGGGCGGGTCTGAGACCCGCCCCTACGAAAAATCCGCGTCCTCGACGCCACCGCTCGCCAGCTTCGCCAGCACTGACAGAATCATCGACGTGCCAAATCCCCTGCCCGCGAGATGGCGTCCGAGTGCCGCGCGGGCCTTCTGTGGGTCGCGGTCGCGGTGGCTGCGCTGCCAACGCTCGCCCGCTGCGAGCGCGCTGGCGAGCTCGTCCGCGGGCTCGACGTCAGCCAGCGCCGCCTCGATCGCCGCCTCGTCGGCGCCGCGCTCAGCCAGCTCGGCGGCGAGCCTCGCGCGCCCCAGCCGCTTGCCCTGACGCTCGGCGACATAGGCAACCGCCGTCCGCGCATCGTCCAGATAGCCGTCCGCGGTCAATCGGTCGAGGGTCGCCGAGACCTCGTCGGGTTGGTAGTCGCGCAGCGCCAGCTTGCGTGCCAGCTCGCGGCGAAAATGGGCGCGCTGGCCGAGGAGCAGGAGAGCCTGATCGCGACAGCTGCGTTCCGCCATGGACGGGCCCTTTTCAGCAGCGGGTAGCGAGCGTCTTCGCTGCGCTCGGGAGCGCGAGATCCCTCGCTACGCTCGGGATTCGAGCAGTGACCGCGCGCTGCGCGGTCACTGCTCGATTTCGAACGGCGAGTCGCCGCCGAAGCTGTCGCCGGCGCCGATCTCGATCGCCTTGTCCATCTCCTCGCGGGCGGCATCGGCGGTGGACATGATGCCCTGGAGCTTGAGCTTGAACTCGTCCGGGTTGGTGGTGCGCTTGATCGCTTCGTCGAGAGTCACGAGCCCGCTCTTGTAGAGCTGGAACAGCGACTGGTCGAAGGTCTGCATGCCGTACTGGCTGGTGCCGAGGGCGATCTGCTCGCGGATGTACTTGGTCTTGTCCTTGTTCTCGATGCAGTCGCGGATGTACGGCGTGACGATCATCACCTCGGCGGCCGGAACGCGGCCGATGCCGTCGGCGCGCGGCACCAGGCGCAGCGAGATGACGGACTTCAAGACCTGCGCGAGCTGCAGACGAATCTGCTTCTGATGATGCGGCGGGAAGACCGAGATGATGCGGTTGACGGTCTCCATCGCGTCGAGGGTATGCAGGGTCGAGAACACCAGGTGACCGGTCTCGGCAGCGAGCATCGCCGTCTCGATGGTTTCGTAGTCGCGCATTTCGCCGACCAGGATGACGTCGGGATCCTGGCGCATGGCGGCGCGAAGCGCACTCGAGAAGGCCCGGGTGTCGACGTCGATCTCGCGCTGATTGACGATCGAGCGCTTGTCACGATGGAGGAACTCGATCGGATCCTCGATGGTGACGATGTGCTCAGTGCGCTGAGAATTGATGTAGTCGATCATCGCCGCGAGGGTCGTCGACTTGCCGGAGCCGGTGGTACCGGTGCAGAGCACCATGCCTCGGCGTTCCTCGCAGATCTTCTCGATCACCGGCGGCAGCATCAGCTCGCGCACGGTCTGCACGCGCGCCGGGATGACGCGCAGCACCAGGCCGACGGCGCCGCGCTGCTGGAAGATATTGCAACGGAAGCGGCCGAGGCCCGGCACCGAGTAGGCGATGTCGATTTCGAACTCTTCCTTGAAGCGCTGCTTCTGGCGCGCGTTCATGGTCGAGAACGCCATCGCGATGGTGTCCTCCTGCATCAGCCGCTTGAGCTCGACCAAGGGGCGGAGCTCGCCGTCGACGCGGATCACCGGGTGACTGCCGACCTTCAGATGGAGGTCGGACGCTTTCCGCTCGACCGCGATCTTCAGGAGATCGTTGATATTCATCCCGAGCTCACCTCGCGCTGCGTGAAGGAACCACTTGCCGGCATGGTAGCCCCGCCCGACCCTCGGTGGCTAGTGGGACCATCCGACCGCCTGCGGCGCGCAGCCGCCTGCGGCGCGCCGCGGGTATCGAACGTCGGGCGGCGGTGACCACCGGCCGCGGCTTGGGTTACAGTGTGGAGCACCATCGTGATCGACTTCCCACGGCTGCGCCCCGTCCTCCGCCTCCCCGCGGCTCTCTTGTTCCTCGCCACCCTTTCCGCACCGGGGGCCGTGGCGGCAGCGACCCGCGTCGAGGGTGTGGTCGAAGGCTGGTACATCGTGCGCCCGGGCGACACGCTGCGCGGCATCACCGCGCTTTACCTCGGCGACCAGGAGCTGTGGCGCGACACCTGGACCCTCAACCCCGACGTGGCGAACCCCGATCTGCTGACTCCCGGCCAGCGTCTGCGCGTCCTTCTGCGTCCCGACAACCGACGCCCCGGTGCCCAGCTGAGCTGGCTGTGGCGCCGGGTCGAGGCAAAGCCGGACCCGATTCCCTGGAACAGCGCCACCCGCGAGGACCTGCTGCTCGCGCGCGACGGGCTGCGCACCTATGAGAAGGCCGCCGCCGGGCTGCGCTTCGACGACGGCACCAGCCTGCGCCTAGACGAGAGCTCCCTCGTCTTCCTCCGCGACGTTCAAGCCCCAGCCGCCGGCGCGACGACGCGGCGCGAGCTCGAGGTGATCGACGGTCAGGCCGACATCGACGGCAGCGCCGCCTCGAGCGCGCACGAGATCGAGGTCGTCGTCCGCGATGCGCATGCGACGACGCGCGGCACCGTCGGCCAGCCGGCGGCAAGTCGCGTCCGCAAGGCGACGGCGGCATCGCAGTTCATGGTCTACGGCGGTAGCGGCGAAGTCGCCGCCGCCGCCGCGAAGGTCGCGGTTCCTGCCGGCATGGGCACCTCGGTGCCGCCGTCCGGGCCACCTGGCACCCCCGAGCCACTGCCGCCGGCACCCACACTGCTCGCGCCCGTCGCCAGCGTCGATCGGGTCGACTTCCGCTGGAAGCCGGTCAACGACGCCGGAACCTACACCGTCGAGCTCTGCGGCGACGAAGCTTGCTCCCAGGTTCTCGCTCGCCAGGCGGCACTGCCCGAGACGAGCTGGCAGGCAGCGAACCCGCCTGCCGAGGCCCGCTTCTGGCGCGTCTTCGCGGTGACCGCCTCAGGTCTGGACGGCTACGCGAGCCCGCCTTCGGCGTTCGCGCTGCAGGCCGGCGGCGCCGACACCTCGCCGCCCACCGGCACGGTGACTCTGGACGCCGCGCCGCACACCCGCGGTGAGATCCCCTGTGTCGGCACCAAGGTCGCCCTCAACGTCGAGCTGGTGGACGACAGCTGCGGCGTCGCCGAGTGGCTGCCGGTCGTCGACGGTACGGTGGTCACGCGCGAGGCGCTCGACGCCGAGTGGGCCGATGGCGAGCACACCGTGACCGTGGAGGCCGTCGACCGCTGCGGCAACCGTGGGCGCCTCCCGCCGGTGCGGTTCTGGGTCGACGGCACGGCTCCCACGTTCCTGGCCGAGACGCGGGCGCCGGCGCCGCTCGAGCTCGGGATGATGCCGGAATCGGCACGCGAGGTCCTTGCCCGGCGCAAGAAGTGGCAGGCCAAGGGACTGAGTTGGCTCGAATGGTCCTCGATCGGCAACCTGTGGTTGCCGTTCCCCACGGCCAACACGCCGCCAGCCATCCGCAAGTACCTCGCCCAGGTGCGCACCCTGCGGCCGCACACCAACCCGTCGGTGTTGGCCGAATGGGACCTCGACCCGGAGCGCCCGTGGATCTTCTTCATGGCCCCGGGCGGCAACCCGTTCGCAACCGGCGCCGGCCTCGCCCTCGGCCCAGGCAACACGCTCTGGGTCCTCGCCCGCGATGCCGGCTGCGGTTTGGCTCGCCTCACCCTCCGCAGTCTACCGCCGGCTGACAGTGCCCACGCTCTCGGCGCCGTCGAGATCGAGGCCACCGACCACTTCGACCGCCAGACCCGTCTGACATGGGACTTGGCCGAGCCAGCCGCTCCCCGCTAGGCGGCGTCACCCGGCTATCGTGAGCGTCGAACGGGAGTTCTGGTACCTCGAGGGATTCCTCGACACCAGCGGTCGCCTGTGGCGAACCGCTCTGCCGACCTTGCCGTTGCGCATCGGCCGCCATCCCTCGTGTGGCCTGGTCCTGGCCTCCGACAGCGTCTCGAGCCAGCATGCCGAGCTCTTCGCTGAAGGCGGTGACATCTGGGTGCGCGACCTCGCCAGCCGTAACGGCACCTACGTCAACCGCGCGAGGCTCCAGGCGCCAAGGGCGCTCGCCGAGGGCGACATCCTGCACTTCGCCGACCGCGAATTTCGCCTTTCGCGCCATCGCCCGCGGGAGCTCGGCGACACCACCCGCACCGGCACGCTCGACGCCCGCGAGCTCTCACACCTCCTCGAGGACCGCGGCAGGGCCCTCGCCGAGCTGTTGCGCCAGCGAACGATCAACTCGCTGTTTCAACCGATCCGGGATCTGGGCAGCGAGCGCACGCTCGGCTGGGAGCTGCTGTCGACCGGCGACCTCGAGGGCCTGCACACGCCGGCCGAGGAGCTGTTTCGTATCGCCGCCGAGGTCGAGCAGGCCGCTGCGCTCTCGCGGCTTTGCCGCGAGATCGGCGTCTCGCGCGTCGGCAAGGTGCCCCGACGTGACCCTGTGGCCAACGATCCCGTGCTCTTCGTCAACACCCACCCGGTCGAGCTCGACGACCCGGCGACTCTGATCCGCTCACTCAGCGAGCTGCGCGCCCAGGCCACCAACGTGCGGCTCGTGGTCGAGATCCACGAGGCCTCACCGGCGGCCGTGCCGACCATCATGCAGCTGGGTTCGGCGATGCGCGAGCTCGGCATCGGGCTCGCCTTCGACGACTTCGGCATCGGCCAGTCGCGGCTGGTCGAGCTTTCGGCCCTGCTGCCGGACTACCTCAAGTTCGCCATGCCGCTGATCAAGGGCATCGACCACGCGCCGCGTGAGCATGTCGAGCTGGTGCGCAGCCTGGTCGCCATGGCGCTGTCCCTCGGTATCACCCCCGTGGCCGAGGGCGTCGAGACGCCAGCCGAGCTCGCGCAATGCCGTGAGCTCGGCTTCACCGCGGTGCAGGGCTTCATCTTCGGCCAGCCGGCGCCGGCCGAGTCCATCACCGACTGAGGCCGCGACTCGCCCGCGCTCCGCACCTACGGCGGCACGCGGGTGTCGAGGCTCTGCATGTCGCGCGTTTCGAGCGGTCTGTCGCCCGTCTCGACGACCGACGACAGCCCCTGCGATCCCGGCGGGGGATAGAGCTCGGCCTCGGCCGGGTCGTCGGCCAACAGCTCGTTGCCGCCGGCGTCGGCCCTCGGCAGCTGCCAACGGTAGCCGCGTCGCGTCGCCAGCTGCTCGAGCTCGTCGGCCACAGCGGCAGCCGTTTCTGGCCGCGCACCGGGATCCCGGCGCAACATGGCGGTGACCAGACGGTCGAGGTCGGGATCGATCTCGGGATGGCGGCGACCGAGGGGCAGGACGTCTCCCCGCAGCGTGCGACGGACGATCTCGCGGGTGCTCCGGGCGTGGAATGGACCGCTGCCTACGAGGCAGAAGTGCAGGGTCGCACCGAGAGCGAAGAGGTCGGAACGCGCCGTGCAAGCCTGCCCCTCCAGGGCCTCCGGCGACAGGTAGCCGGGCGTGCCGAAGACCCGATTGCCCACGGTCGCGGCGGCGGCGGCCAATTCGGCGATGCCGAAATCGGAGACCTTGATCGCACCATCGCGGCCGAGGAGGATGTTCGCCGGTTTGACGTCGCGATGGACGACGCCGTGCTGGTGGGCGACAGCGAGCCCGCGTGCGATCGCCGCGCCGAGCGGCACGACGAGGGACGACGGCAGCGACCGACACTTCCAGATCAGCACCTCGAGGCTGGGCCCGTCGACTAACTCCATCGCCAACACGGCCGCCTCGGGCGCCTCGGCGAGGTCGTAGATGCCGACGATGTTCGGGTGGTTGAAGCGGGCCACCGTCACCGCCTCCCGCAGCAGTCGCGTGACCAGCGCCTGGCGGTCGACGCCGTCCGGGTGGGTGCCCGCGAGACGCACGGTCTTGAGCGCGATCGCCCGTTCGAGCTTGGGGTCCCAGCCCCGGAAGACCGTGCCCATGGCGCCAGAGCCGAGAACCTCGATCACCTGATAGCGGCCGAGGAACACCCGATCGACGGCCGCGCGGTCACGCAGGCCGAGCTCGAGGCGCGCCAGGTTGCGACTCAGCTCGTCCACCTCGGTGCCCGCGACCACCGCCGCGGCGCCTGCAGCCCCGCGTTCGTGGGCGGGTGGCTCCGGCCCCACCACGCCGAGCAGACGACGCTGGGCGGCGATCACCGCGCGCAGCGGCTGCACCACCGTGCGGAAGGCGATGGTCGTCAGCAGGCCGATGAGGCCGCAGGCGGCGAGAAGGGCGACGCCGGATTGCCTGGCCATGCGTGCCGCCGCCGCCTCCGCCACCCGGCTCGGCTGCAGCGACAGGACGACCCAAGGCGCGCCGACCACCGGCGCGTAGGCTCCGACCCGGCGATCCTCCCCGCTGCCGAAGCGGCCGGCGCCACCCAGGCGGCCGGACAGCGCGACCTCGAGCACGTCGGCGGGAAAACGCTGCGCCAGCTCGACGTTGGCGGTCGCCGGACGGGGATCGGCAAGCAGCCGGCCCGACTGGTCGAGCAGAACCATCTCCGCCTCTTCGCCGATCTCCTCAGGGCGAAGCAGGCCCTGGAGCTCGCTGGCATCGGCCACCAGGGCCAACTGGCCACCGCCGAGGGGGACGCCAATGCGCAGCAGGCCGCCGGCCTCCCGTGGAGCCACCGCCTCGCCGCTGGCGCCACGAGAGACCGCCGACAGAGTGGTCCAGGCCGCCGTCGCTCCCGGTGCCAGCGGCGTCGCCAGCGCGGCGTCGACCGCCGGCCCGCGATCCCGCAGCTGCACCCGCACCACCTCGGCGCCGGCCGGGTCGAGAACCGCAAGCCCCACCGCGCCGAGGTCTGCCCACGCCGAGAGGCTGTCGCGCAGGACGTCCTGGCCGACCTCCGAATGGGGCGCCGCAAGCGCCGGATGCGCCGCCAAACCGGCAAGGAGCGCATGACGGGCGCCGACGAATGCCGCGATGCGCTCGGCCACGGCGCGGGCGGCCAAGGCGTGGGTGCGCAGGACCTGCGTCAGCATGGCCTCGCGGTTGACCCCGGCGAGCGACACCGCGGTCAAGGCGAGCGGCGCCACACCGACGACGACCAATCCGAGGAGCAGGCGGCTCAGCAGACCGCGAAACGCCGTGCGCACAGCCGGGGCTTGGCGGCGCGTGCTCACGGCCCGGACTCCCCGACCACGGGCGGCCGGCGGGGAACCGGCGACGCCAGTAGCAGCGCCGAGGCAACCACCGCCGCCGTCTCCACCCGCAGGACGCGGTCGCCGAGGTGCCAGGGCTCCGCGCCGAGGGTGGCCAAGGCAACTCGCTCGGGCTCGCTCCAGCCCCCTTCGGGTCCGATCAGGACGGCGGTGGCGACGGCGATGGCGCCGCCAGCGTCGGCCGCCGGCCGGGCGGCACCTGCCGGCACGATGTCGAGCACCAGACGCCGCGGCAGGGGCGCCAGCAACGTCGGCAACTCCGACCACGGGTGCACTCCGCTCACCTCCGGCAGCCGCGCGCGGCCGCACTGCTCGACGGCGCCTGCCGCCACCCGCCGCAGCCGCTCGAGGCTGCCGTCGCCGTAGTTGCGCGGCGTCCGCTCGCTCGACAGGAAGTGGATCCCGACTACTCCCAGCTCGGTCACCTTCTCGACCAGCCAGGCGGCGCGATCCGGCTTGAGCGCTGCCACCATGAGGTGCACTTGGAGGGCCGCTTCGGCGCTCGGCAGCTCGGCGCCGAGGTCGAGCCGTCCGCTGCTGCGGTCGACCGTCGCCACCGTCGCCCGGCGCGCCCGGCCTTCGCCGTCGACGACGCGCACGTCCTCGCCGACGGCGAGCCGCCGGACCCGGAAGAGATGGTGGTAGGCCTCGCCGGTCACCGTCGCCACGACGCCGTCGAGGACGGCCGGCGGCAGCAAGAGGGTGGTCACGGTCGTCCCGCGTCCGGGCGACGCAGGCGGAAGGCCACCCACTCGCCGACGCTCCTGGTCGTCACCGGTTCGAGCCCCAACGCACCCAGCGCCTCGAGCAGGGCCGGCCCGCGCGTCGCCAGCACGCCGGAGAACAGCAGGTCACCACCCGGAGCAAGCAGCGAGACGAGCGCGGCGAGCTCGCCCGCGACCTCCTCGGGGATGACATTGACCAGGAGGACGTCGAAGCGGACGGTCGGCGCCAGCGCACCTACCGTGCCGGCGAACAAGGGCAGCGCCAGGCCGTTGAGGTCGGCGTTCTGCTCGGCCAACACCGCCGCCTCGCGGTCGAGGTCGAATGCCAGCGCCACGGCGGCACCCAGGCGCAAGGCGTAGAAGGCGAGGATGCCGGTGCCGCAGCCGACGTCGAGCACCCGCCGCCTGGCGACTCCCTGATCGGCGGCGAGGTCCTCGAGCAGCTCGACCGCCAGGCGCGTCGACTCGTGGCTGCCGATGCCGAACGCACTGCGCACCGGCAAGCGCAGCAACGTGCGGCCGGCAAGAAGCTCGGGAGCGACGGGCGACGCCGAGGCGTCGGGCTCCCGGGGATCGACCACCAGGCCGCGACCGACCGCGAGCGGCGTCACCGTCGAGCGGTAGCGCGCCAGCCAGTCCTCATGGGCGACCGTCTCGATGGCGTCAACGGTCGCGGCGTAGCTGTCCGTCAGCTCCGCGAGACTGGCCGCACCCGGAGCGCTGTCCGGGGCGAACGAAGCCGCCAGACGCACCGCCGCCGCGTCCCGCCCGAGCTCCTCGATGCCCGTGGTGCCAGCGAGCCACAGCCAGCCACCGACCTCGTCCTCGGCAGCCAGCGGTACCGTCAGGACGAGACGCTGGTGGGTCGCTGGCGACGTCACGTGGTCACCCGGCGAAGACGTCCTTGATGTGATCGAGGATGCTCTTTTCCTCGCGCACCGTCGACCCCTGGAGGGTCGCCAGCTCCTGCAGCAGCTCGACCTCGCGTTTTCCGAGCGCACGCGGATGGGGCACGGTCAGGCGGGCACGCACGACGTGGTCGCCCTTGCCGCGACCGTCGAGACGCTGAACGCCCTTGCCGCGCAGCACGAAGGCCGCCTCGTTCTGGGTGCCCGCCGGCACCGCAAGCGGCACCGGGCCATGCAGCGTCGGCACCTCGACCTCGGTCCCGAGCACCGCCTGCGGGAAGGTCAGCTCGAGGTCCGCCACGACGTCGTAACCGTCGCGATGGAAGGTCGGATGCTCCTCGACCTCGACCACCACGAAGAGGTCCCCCGGCTGCCCGCCGCGGCGGCCGTGCTCACCCTCACCGCTGACGCGCAGGCGAGCGCCGGTGTCGACACCGGCCGGGATGCGGATCTCGACCGTGCGTTCCTTCTCCACGCGGCCGTCGCCGCGGCAGCTGGTGCACGGGTCGGTGACCACTCGACCCTCGCCGCGACACCGTGGGCAGGTGGTCGCCACGGTGAAGAAGCCCTGCGACATCGCTACCTGGCCGCGACCGCCGCAGGTCTGGCAGTTGACCGGCGGCTTGCCATCGGCGCTGCCACCGCCACGGCAGGTGTCGCAGGTCTCGAGACGCGAGAAGGTGAGCGACTTGGTGACCCCGAACGCCGCCTCCTCGAAGGTCAGCTCGACGTCATAACGCAAGTCGGCGCCCGGATTGGCAGCGCCACGTCGCCGCCCCCCCCCGGCGCCGAAGCCGAAGAGGTCGCCGAGGATGTCGCTGAAGTCGCCGAAGGTCGACGGGTCGAAGCCCTGGAAGCCGCCGCCCGCGCCGCCAGTCGCCTGATGACCGAAGCGGTCGTAGCGGCCGCGCTTGTCGGCGTCGGAGAGGACGGCGTAGGCCTCGGCAGCTTCCTTGAACTTCTCTTCCGCGGTGGTGTCACCGGGATTCTTGTCCGGGTGGTACTGCAGCGCGAGCTTGCGGTAGGCGGACTTGATGTCCTTCTCGCTCGCCGTGCGCGCCACGCCCAGAACTTCGTAGTAGTCGCGTTTGGTGGGGGCAGACTTGGCCATGAGTGTGGTGGAGAACGAGCACGCGGCCGCCGGTGATTCCCGCCCGGCGATGCAGTCCGATCGGCCGCGACCAACGCGTCCGACGGCCTCGCGAACGGCGCCGTCAGCCCTTCTTGGCCGCCGGGTTGGCGAGCATCATTTCGGAGAGCTGGCGGGACAGCGCGGTGAGGTCGTACATCGCGCCCTCGATATCCACCTTGCTCTCTTCGGCGGCCGCCATGCGGGCCTTGAGCAGAGCCTGGTGGATCTTCTGGGCGTCGGCCTCGGCGATCATGTTGCGGAACTGCTCGAACACGCGCTCGTTGGCCTGAATCATGCCCTCGAGCCGATTTTGCAGACGCCGGACTTCCCGCTTGGTGGCATCGCTCGAGGCGTGCTCACGGGCTTCCGACACCAGCCGGTCGACCTCGTCCTTGGACAAGCCGCCCGCGGGGTTGATCTGGATGCTCTGGATCTGGTCGGTCGCCTGGTCACGCGCCGAGACGTTGACGATGCCGTTCGAGTCGATGGCGAACGTCACCTCGACCTGCGGCACGCCGCGCGGCGCCGGGGGCACGCCGACGAGCTCGAACTTGCCGAGCGACTTGTTCTCGGCGGCGAGGTCGCGCTCGCCCTGCAGGACGTGGATCTCGACGGTGTCCTGGTTGTCGACGACGGTGGTGAAGATCTGGGTGTTCTTGGTCGGGATCGTCGAGTTGCGTTCGATCAGCTTGGTGAACAGACCGCCGTGCGTCTCGATGCCGAGCGACAGCGGCGTGACGTCGAGCAGGACCACGTCCTTGATGTCGCCACGCAGGATGCCGCCCTGGATCGCGGCGCCGATCGCGACCACCTCGTCGGGGTTGATCTCGCGGTTCGGGACCTTGCCGAAGATCTGCTGCACCCGCTGCATGACGATCGGCGAACGCGTCTGCCCACCGACCAGCAGGACCTCGTCGATCTGATCCGGCCGCAGGCTCGCGGCCTTGAGGGCGTCGCGACAAGGCCCTTCCGTGCGGTCGACGAGGTCCTTGACCAGCGCCTCGAACTGGGTGCGGGAGAGATTCCTGGCAAGATGGCGCGGGCCGCTGTCGTCGGCGGAGATGAAGGGCAGGCTGATCGCTGCCTCTTCACTCATCGACACCTCGCACTTCGCCCGTTCGGCGCCTTCCTTGAGACGCTGGAGCGCCATGCGGTCGCCGCGCAGGTCGATGCCGGTCTCCTGCTGGAACTCCTCGATCAGCCAGTCCATGATGCGCTGGTCGAAGTCCTCGCCGCCGAGGTAGGTGTCGCCCGACGTCGAGCGGACCTCGAAGATGCCCTGCGACAGCTCGAGGATCGAGATGTCGAAGGTGCCGCCGCCGAGGTCGTAAACCGCCACGTTCTTGCGTCCGTCCTGACGGTCGATGCCATAGGCGAGCGCCGCCGCGGTGGGCTCGTTGATGATGCGCAGGACCTCGAGGCCGGCGATGCGGCCAGCGTCCTTCGTCGCCTGGCGCTGCGAGTCGTCGAAGTAAGCGGGGACGGTAATGATCGCCTTGTCGACCTTCTCGCCCAGGGTCTCCTCGGCAAAGGCCTTGATCTCCATCAGGATCATGGCGGAGATCTCTTCCGGGCTGTACTGCCGCTCGCGGATCTCGACCTTGACGTCGCCATTCAACGCCGACACCACGGTGTACGGCAGCACCGTGCGCGCCTTGGCCACCTGGGGGTCGTGATACTTGCGACCGATCAGGCGCTTGACGCCGTAGATGGTGCTCTGGGGGTTGGTGATGGCCTGCCGCTTGGCGATCTGGCCGACCAGCCGATCGCCGTCCTCGGCGACCGCCACGATCGAGGGCGTGGTGCGGCTGCCCTCGCGGTTGGGCAACACGCGCGGCGCGGACACCTCCACCACAGCCACGCAGCTGTTGGTGGTGCCCAAGTCGATGCCGATGATTTTGCTCACCGCCCCGTTCTCCTCGCCGGCGACCCGGTCAACCTACGTCGTCGGCCCCTCGACCGCGGGAACGGCACCGTCGTCCTCCGGTCGTGCCTCCGCCGGCCGGGAGGCTGGCGGCACCGCTACCTTCACCATGGCCGGCCGCAACAGGCGATCGTGCAGGGTGTAGCCGCGCTGGAACACGGCCACCACCCGCGGCTCGGTGACGCCTTCGTCCTCGACCCGCATCACCGCCTCGTGAACGGCGGGGTCGAACGCCTGCGCCTCGGCGACCACTTCCCTGACGCTGTGCCGACGCAGCAGGTCGCGGGTCTGCCGCGCGATCATCTCGACGCCAGCCTTGAGATCCTCCGCCCGCCCCTCGGCCGACAGGGCGCGGTCAAGGTTGTCGACCACCGCCAGAAAGTCGCGCAGGGGCTCGGCCAAGGCGTAGCGTTTGATCTCCTCGCGCTCGCGGTCGCTGCGTTTCCGGAAGTTCTCGAAGTCGGCGAGAAGCCGCATGCTGCGGTCTCGCAGCTGGTTCGCCTCCGCCTCGGCGCGCGCGAGATCGGCCTTGAGGTCGGCGACCGGCAGGGCAACGCTCGGCGCGACGGGGTCGCTGCTCGCGTTGCCCTCGATCGCTCGCAGCGCATCGCGGGTGGCCTGCTCGATGTCCTCGGGGCTGTGCCCGTCGACGTCGAGCTCGGGGATTTCGTGCTCGTCCGGCTGCATGGTCGTCACCTTGTGAAGGCCAATTATATCTGGTTGAGGAGCTTGCGGCCGGCCGGCCGCGCCGCGGCGTCAGTCAGCGCTGAAACAGGTGGCGAGCGCCTGCGTCAGGCGCTCGCCGAGATAGTCGACGAGGGGGATGACGCGGGTGTAGTCCATACGCGACGGGCCGAAGACGCCCAAGGTGCCGAGCGGCTGTTCGGGCGGGCCATAGGTGGTCGCCACCAGGCTGAAGTCGAGGTCCGAGGTGAGGTCACTCTCGTCGCCGATGAACACGCGCACGCCTTGGCCGCCCATGCACTCGTTGAGCAGGCGCACCAGGCGAGCCTTGTCGGCGAAGGTGTCGAACAGGCGCCGCACGCGCTCGACGCTGGCCAGCTCGGGCTGGCCGAGCAGGGCGTTGGTGCCGTCGACCAGGACCTCCGGAGTCGGCTCCGGGTCGAACCCCTTCTTGGCGAGCGCCAAGGTCTGGGTGAGCAGGCGGTCCATCTGCGCCCGCTCGTCGGACATCAGGATCAGCAGCCGGTTGCGAATCTCGCGGATGGTGAGGCCGCCGAACGTCGCGTTGACGTAGTTGGCGATCCGCACCAGATCCTCGCGCGACAGCGGCTCGTCGGTCTCGATCACCTTGTTGTCGACGAAGCCCGAGGACGACACCACCACGGCCAGCAGCCGGTTGCCCGAGATCGGCACGAAGTCGATCACCTTGAGGCGGGTCTCGGCCATCACCGGGGTGACCACGATGCCCACTTGGCGCGACAGCTCGGACAGCAGATGGCTCGCCGAGCTCATCAGGTGGTCGGCGTCGCGATCGTCGCGCAGGCTGTCCAGGATGTAGCGGCGGTCGCGGTCGGAGACCGACTGCGCCCCCATCATCTTCTCGATGTACAGGTGGTAGGCGACCTGCGTCGGGACCCGGCCTGCCGAGGTATGCGGCTGCGAGAGATAGCCCTCCTCCTCGAGGTCGGCCATGATGTTGCGGATGCTGGCCGACGACAGCCCGTGGCGCTCGAGCTTGGCCACGGTGCGCGAGCTCACCGGCTCGCCGCTCATCACATAGGAATGGATGATGTCCTTCAGAATGTCGCGATCACGGGTACCGAGCTCGCGGCTGGAACGGCGGGAAGACATGGCATCGACACCTCGTGACGCTGGCACTCTCGGAACCGGAGTGCTAAGGCAGGCTAGCACACGACGTCCTCAGCGGCGAACCACGGGCCGCCGACGGTGAGCGAGCCCGTCGGCGAACCACCTCGCCGCCGCCTGGCGTTCCTCGGCGCCGGCCGCGTGGGCTTGTCGCTGGCCGCCTGGTCGCGGGCCGCCGGTGACCAGCTGGTGGTGGTGGCCAGCCGCAGCCCTGGCGCCCGAGAGCAGGCGGCGAGGCTCCTCGCCCCAGGGCGGCTGGCGACCCCGGAAACCCTGACCTCGGCCGACGCCGACGTCCTGCTGATCGCGGCCAGTGACCCCGCCCTGGGGCCGCTCGCCGTGGCGCTGGCGGCCGACCTCGCACAGCGCCCGCAGGCACCCGTCGTCCTCCACACCGCCGGCGCCCTCGACGCCAGCGTGCTGGCACCGCTCGCGGCGGCCGGCGTGGCGACCGGCAGCCTGCATCCGCTGAAGGCCTTCCCGCGGCCGCTCCTCGACGCCGCGGCCGGCCACGGCGTCGTCTTCGGCATCGACGGCGACCCCGCCGCCCAGCTCGTCGCTCGCCAGCTGGCGCTCAGTTGGGGCGGTGCGGCCGTGGTGGTGCCAGCCGGTCAGCGTCTTCTGTACCACTTCGGCGCCACCCTCGCGGCCGGCGGCGTGGTGACCCTGCTGACGGTCGCCGCCGACCTGGTCTCTCGCCTCGGGCTCCCCCCGGACGTCGTCCGCGGCTATCTCGAGCTCGCCCGCGGAGCGATCGCCGAGGCCACCGCCGCGCGCCAGCCGAGCGCCGCCATCACCGGGCCGCTCGCCCGCGGCGACGCGCCCCTGGTGCGCCGCCAGCTGGCCGCCCTCGCCGCCGTCGCCGGCGATCGCGAACAGCTCGTCCTCAGCCTCGCGATCGCTACCCTCGAGGCCCTCCTGGCGACCCCGACAGGCCCTCCCCCGGAGCCCCCCGCGCTCGCCCCGGTGTCGGCTCCCACCCCTGATCACGATCGACTCAGGGCCGCGCAACAGTCGCTCGCCATTGAGCTTGCGGCTCGCCTCCGGAGCCGCGAAGTTCCTTGACCCTCGACTGGACCGGGTATATCCTGGCGCTCCTTCTTCGGATCAGATCAGATGGTCTTCTTCAACTACAGCACGATGCAGATGGCGGCCAAGGTCGTTTTCTACGGCCCTGGCCTCTGTGGCAAGACGACCAATCTTCAATACATCTACGGCCACACCTCGAACGACTCACGCGGCGAGATGGTGTCGCTCGAGACCGAGACCGACCGTACGCTGTTCTTCGACCTGTTGCCGATCGACGTCGGCCAGATCGGCGGATTCAACACCCGCATCCAGCTCTACACCGTCCCGGGCCAGGTCTTCTACAACACCACCCGCAAGTTGGTGCTGAAGGGCGTTGACGGCGTCGTCTTCGTCGCCGACTCACAGCGGCCGATGCTGCAGGCCAACATCGAGTCGTTCAAGAACCTCGCCGAGAACGTCACCGAGGCCGGCCTGTCCCTCGACGAGCTGCCGCTGGTGCTGCAGTACAACAAGCGCGACCTGCCCGACATCTGCTCGGTCGAGGAGCTGAACCAAGCCCTCAACCGCCAGGACTGGCCCTACTTCGAGGCCTCGGCGATCAAGGGCGTGGGCGTCTTCGAGACGCTGAAGGGCATCTCCAAGCTGACCCTCCTGACCCTCAAGAAGCGGCTGGCCAAGGGCGCCGAAGCCGGGCGACCGGGGCCGCGCGGGCCGATGCCGTATCCACCGCGGCCCTCGCCGGGCTCGGTGGCACCGCAGGCGGGCGTGCCGGCGAACGTGGCTGCAGCAGCCACCGCCGCCGCCACCGCCGCCGCCGCCGCGCCGCAACCACCCGCCGCTGCGCCCACGCCGCCCGTCGCGCCACGTCCGATGCCGCCTCCGGGCGCGGTTCCAGCCGCCGTCCGCGACTCGGGCTCGGTGGCCGCACCAGCACCGCAACCGGCGCGACCGGCACCCATGCCGCCACCAATGGCGCGCCCGGCACCGATACCGCCGGGCCCGATGGCCCGGCCGCCGGCCCCTCCCGTCGCGCCATCCGCACCCCTGCCGGTAGCTGCTCCGCCGGTCCCCGTCTCGCCAGTCCCTGTCCTGGTTGCGCCCACACCGGTGACTGCCGCCCCCGTGGCCGCGCCGGCGCCGCCGCCGCGGCCTGCGCCCACAGCCTTGCCGCCGCTCGCGCCCGCCGTCAAGAAGGCGCCGACCCGCGAGGTCGACGTCCTCGGCGAGCTCGAGCGCATTCGAAAGCAGTCACTCCGCCCCCTGCCGACACCACCGCGGCCCGCGTCGCCAGCGCCACTGCCGCCGCCGACAGCCGCTGCCGCCCCGGCGATGGCCCCGCGGCCTCTGGGGCCGCCCCCTGCGGCGGCCCCAGCCGTGGCGGGGGCCGGCAATGGCCAGCACGAGATCAGCCGCGACCTGGCCGTCTACCTGCGACGCGAGGACTTCAGCCGCGCGCGCAAGTTCTCCCTCAGCCTGCAGGTCCTGGACGGCGACCAGCGCGTCGTCGAGACGGTGCGCAACCTGGACGTCGACATCCAGAACCCGGGCGCGCTCGCCAAGTTCCTGCTGCATCTGAACATCGCTCTCAGCAGCAAGGACTGACACCACGCTCGTCAGCTAGACTGCGGCTCGTGAAGTGCCCCTACTGCTCCGAGAACAACGACAAGGTCGTCGACTCGCGTGAAAGCAAGGAGGGCGACACCATTCGCCGCCGGCGCGAGTGCCTGTCGTGCCTGCGCCGCTTCACCTCGTACGAGCAGATCGAGGACATCCCCTACATGGTCGTCAAGAACGACGGCCGCCGCGAGGAGTTCAGCCGCAAGAAGTTGCTCGGCGGCATCCTCAAGGCCTGCGAGAAGCGGCCGGTGCCGCTGCGCAAGATGGAGGAGCTGGTCGACGCCGTCGAACGCGAGCTCCATGACCGCGAGGACCGCGAGGTCTCGACCAGTGACATCGGTCGCCTGGTGATGGAAAAGCTGCGCGACCTCGACCAGGTCGCCTACGTCCGATTCGCTTCGGTCTATCGCAAGTTCGACGACATCGGCGCCTTCATGAAGGAGCTGCGGTCGCTCCTCGAACAGCGGTCGTGAGCTCTCGCTTCTCCGCCTTCGTGCGGGTCACCCGCCTCCAGGCCGAGCTCAACCGCTTGTTCGAAGAGGCGAGCCAGCTCGCCAGCCGACCGGCCGCCAATGTCTGGCAGCCCGACATCGACGTCGTCGAGACGCCCGACGTCATTCGCATCGCCGTCGAGGTCCCTGGCATCGCTGCGGAGGATCTCGCCGTCGAGATCACCGGCGGCGAGGTCGTGGTCAGCGGCCAGAAGTCGCACCCCACCGCCGCGCCGGGTTCGCGCTTCCATTGCGTCGAGAGGGAGCATGGTAGATTCGCCCGCCGCGTTCGGCTCGCCTGGCCGGTGAACACCGTCCAGGGTCGGGCGCGACTCACCGACGGGGTGCTCTCGATCGAGCTGCCCAAGGTCCGCGAGCAGCGCCAGCAGAGCACCCGTCTCCCGATCGAGAGCGACGCGCCATGAGCAAGCCGCGCGAGCGCCAGAGCGACAGCGACAACGAGGGCGAGGAGATCGTCAAGATCCCCGAGCTCCTGCCGGTCCTGCCGCTCAAGGACGCCGTCATCTACCCCTACATCATCGTGCCCCTCTCGGTGGGGCGCGAGCGCAGCGTGCGGGCGGTCGACCAGGCCCTGGCCGGCCCGCGGGTCATCCTGCTGCTGGCACAGAAAGACGGCGCGGTCGAGGAGCCCGGCGAGGACGACCTCTACCGCTTCGGCACCGCCGCCGTCATCATGCGCATGCTGAAGCTGCCGGACGGGCGCATCCGCATCCTCGTCCAGGGCTTGGCACGGGTGCGGGTCGAGCACTTCAGTCAAACCGAGCCGTTCCTGCAGGCCAAGGTGGAGCGCGTCGAGGAGCCGCCGGCCGGCGAACGCACGCTCGCCATCGAGGCCCTCACCAGAAGCGTCAAGGACAGCCTCGACAAGGCGGTCGCGCTCGGCAAGGGCGTATCGCCCGAAGTGATGGTCATCGCCGCCAACCTGGAGGAGCCGGGCCGCCTGGCCGACCTCGCGGCAAGCAACCTCGAGCTCGACGTCGCCGTCGCTCAGAGCGCCCTCGAGACGCTCGACCCGATCGCCCGGCTGCGCATCGTCAGCGACCTGCTGGTGCGCGAGATCCAGCTCCTCACCATGCAACAGGAAATCTCGTCGCAAGCGCGCGGCGAGATGGACAAGAGCCAGCGCGAGTACTTCCTGCGCCAGCAGCTCAAGGCGATCCAGACCGAGCTCGGCGAGGGCGAGGAACTGACAGAAGAGGTCGCCCGCTACCGCGAGACGGCAGCCGGCAAGGCGCTCACCGCCGAAGCCAAGGAAGAGGTCGAGCGGCAGATCCGCCGCCTCGAGCGCAGCCATCCCGACTCCGCCGAGACCGCCCTGATCCGCACCTATCTCGACTGGCTGACCGGCTTGCCGTGGGGCGTCTGGAGTGAGGACAAGCTCGACCTCGACCACGCCAAGGAAGTCCTCGACGCCGACCACTACGACCTCGAGAAGGTGAAGGAGCGCATCCTCGAGTATCTGGCCGTACGCAAGCTGCGCCCCGAGGCCCGCGGCCCGATTCTCTGCTTCGTCGGTCCGCCCGGCGTCGGCAAGACCTCGCTCGGTCGCTCGATCGCCCGCGCCCTGGGTCGTCAGTTCGTGCGTATCTCGCTCGGCGGCGTTCGCGACGAGGCAGAGATCCGCGGCCACCGACGGACGTACGTCGGCGCGCTGCCCGGGCGCATCGTGCAGGGCATCCACCAAGCGGGCACCAGCAACCCAGTCTTCATGCTCGACGAGATCGACAAGATCGGCGCCGACTACCGCGGCGATCCGTCCTCGGCGCTGCTCGAGGTGCTCGACCCGGAGCAGAACTTCAGCTTCCGCGACCACTATCTCGGCGTCGAGTACGACCTGTCGCGGGTCATGTTCATCACCACCGCGAACCTCCTCGAGCCCATTCAACCGGCCTTCCTCGACCGCATGGAAGTGCTGCGCCTCTCCGGCTACACCGAAGAGGAGAAGCTGCACATCGCCCGCCGCCATCTGATCCCCAAGCAGGTTGCAGAGAACGGCCTCGCGCCGCGCCACATCGAGCTACCGGAGGAGAGCCTGCGCAAGCTGATCGCCGGCTACACCAAGGAGGCGGGCCTGCGCAATTTCGAACGGGAGCTGGCGTCGATCTGCCGCAAAGTGGCGGTGCAGGTGGCCCGCGGCCGCAGCCGCAAGACGACCGTCACGCCGGCGCGCATCGAGGAGATGCTGGGGCCCATCCGTCACCACAGCGAAGAGCTGCTCACCCAGGATCGCATCGGCATCGCCACCGGGCTCGCCTGGACTGCGGCCGGCGGCGATCTGCTGTTCATCGAGGCGGTGGCCGTCCCCGGAAAGGGCGTGTTGTTCCTGACCGGCCAACTCGGCGACGTCATGAAGGAGTCGGCGCAGGCCGCGCTGTCATTCGCGCGGGTCTACGCTGGCGGCCTCGCGCAACGCGAGAGCTTCTTCTCCGAGCGTGACATTCACATTCACGTCCCGGCCGGCTCGATTCCGAAGGACGGCCCGTCGGCTGGCATCACCATCGCCACTGCCCTGATCTCGGTCCTCACCGGGCGACCCGTCAACCGGCGCGTGGCGATGACCGGCGAAATCACCCTCCGCGGCGACGTGATGCCGATCGGCGGCCTCAAGGAAAAGGTGCTCGCCGCCAAGGGCGCCGGCATTCGCACCGTCCTCGTACCGAAGCTGAATCAACGCGACCTCGCCGAAGTGCCCGACGCGGTCAAGCGCAACCTGTCGTTCCATTTCGTCGAGCACATGCGCGACGTGCTCGACCGGGCGCTCCTGCCCGTCGCCGTGACCAGCGGGCCGGGAATCCTCGAGCCGGCAGGCAAGCGACCGCGTCGCCCGATCGTCGCTTGAGCGGTGGCTGACGAGGCAGCGCTGGTCAAGTGGCTGGCACGGCACGCCAGCTCGCTGATCGGCGACGACACCGCTCCCCTGCCTGCGGGTCGCTACGCCGCGACGGTCGACAGCCAGGTCGAGGGAATCCATTTTCAACCGGGCACCGACCCCGCCGTCGTCGCGCGCCGGCTGCTGGCCGTCAACCTATCCGACCTCGCCGCCGCGGGTGTTCGTCCCCGCTTCGCCCTGCTCGCGCTGATCGCGCCGCCCGGCTTTCCGCACCGGCGGTTCCTCGCCGCGCTGATCGCCGCCGCGCGGGTCCACGACGTGGCGCTGGTGGGCGGCGACGTCGCTCGCGGCACCCAACTGTCCGCCTCGCTCACCCTGCTCGGCGAACGCCCGGTCGAGCCGCGGGGCCGCGCGGGCGCCCGCCCGGGTGACCGACTCTGGGTCGGCGGCACCCTCGGCGAGTCGGCCGCCGGCGCCGAGCTGGTCCGGCGGGGCGCCCGCCTCGAGACCCGACGGGTGCTCCTGCCCGGGCATCTCCTCCTCCCGCCGACCCTGGCCGACGCGGCGCGGCGCGCGATCCGACGACACCTGCTGCCGACACCCCAGCTCGCCCTCGGCGCCTGGCTCGCCAGCCAGCCGCGCGTCGCCTGTCTCGACGTTTCGGACGGCCTGGCCTGCGATCTCCATCGCCTCTGCCGCGCCAGTGGCGTCGGCGCCGCCGTCGAGCGCTCCGCCATCCCCAAGGCGAGGCGGGCGGTCGCGCTGGCTGCGGCCCTCGGCCTCGACGCCGGCGCCCTCGCCCTCGGTGGTGGCGAGGACTACGTCCTGCTG
>CXWL01126593.1_pt1 | contig 20578 bp, 17 predicted proteins | sample 590931 | NCBI WGS metagenome assembly CXWL01 (sample SAMEA3498368, study PRJEB10139) | groundwater metagenome | biome: water well; material: biofilm material | place: Germany | collected 2015-04-27 | reverse complement strand
TAGCGTACTTGCATGGGGTGCAAGTGGTCGGAGGTTCGAATCCTCTCGCCCCGACCAGATAATGTCTGATGCTGCCGCATTTGAAACACCCCTATCATCCAGCCGCTTTGTTTCCATGCAATCAGGCATTGGATATCACCCATTCAACCGATCTGATTTTGCATAAATTAGCATGTCCAAAATCGTATCCCGCACAGCAATCGGCTAACCGCCGTTCCCATACTTACCATGAATTCATCCGGCTCGATGCGTATCCTGCTCAGTAACGACGACGGTTATTTTGCGCCCGGCCTGGCCTGTCTCGCGCAAGCCCTTTCCACCGTTGCGGAAGTCGTGGTGGTGGCGCCGGAGCGGGACCGCAGCGGTGCGAGCAACTCCCTGACACTGGATCGCCCGCTCAATCTGCATCGCGCCGCCAACGGCTTTTACTATGTCAATGGCACTCCCACGGACTGCGTGCACCTGGCTGTCACCGGCATGCTGGATACCCAGCCCGACATGGTGATATCCGGCATCAATTCCGGNNGCATTCCATCCATTGCCGTATCGCTGGCCGGCAAGGAGCTGGCGCATTACGCTACGGCAGCGCGGGTGGTGGTTGACCTGGTGCAGCGTTTCGAAAAGCGCACGCACACCCACCCCTGGCTGCTGAATGTCAATGTGCCGGATATCCCGCACGAGCAATTACAAGGAGTGGAAGTGACCCGGCTCGGCAAGCGCCACAAGGCCGAACCGGTGGTAAAAAGTTTAACTCCGCACGGCGAGACCGTGTATTGGGTGGGCGCGGCCGGCAAGGCCCAGGATGCGGGCGAGGGCACTGATTTCCATGCCATGGCCAATCAGCGCGTGTCCATTACGCCATTACAAATAGATTTGACGCAATACAGCCAGATCAACGCGGTGCGTAGCTGGTTAAAGGATGGCGCCGCATGAACATGCGCCACACCGGCATCGGCATGACCTCGCAACGCACGCGGGGGCGCCTGATCGAACGGCTGCGCACGCAGGGCATTCATGACGAAGTGGTGCTGGCGGCAATGAATTCGGTGCCGCGCCATATCTTCGTGGATGAGGCGCTGGCCACACGCGCTTATGACGATGTGTCGCTGCCGCTGGGTTTTGGCCAGACCATTTCTCAACCCTACATCGTGGCGCGCATGATCGAGATTTTGCGCGACGGCAGGCCGCTCAACCGTGTGCTGGAAATCGGCACTGGCTGCGGCTATCAGGCGGCGGTGCTGGCGCAGGTGGCAAAAGAGGTTTATTCGGTGGAACGCTTGCTGCCGCTTTATGAGCGCGCAGCGGCTTGCCTGAAAGAACTGCAAGTGCCCAACGTAACGTTGCGCCATGCGGATGGCAATGCAGGGCTACCGGAAGCCGCGCCGTTCGATGGCATCATCATGGCAGCCGCCGCAACCCATGTGCCGCCGGCGCTGCTGAAGCAGCTTGCGGTGGGCGGCAGAATGGTCTTGCCTCTGGGAGCGCCGGAGCAATACCTCTGCCTGATTGGACGCGATGCGCAGGGCTACCGCGAAACCCGCCTTGAAGCGGTCAAATTTGTGCCGCTGGTAATGGGGAAAGCATGACTCTGAAAGCACATACTTTGCGCTTGCTGTACGCAACATTAGCTGCTGCCATGCTTGCAGGTTGCTCATCGAGCGGCGGCCACGCGCCGGTGATGGAGCGCGGTGCTGCCGAAAAAAAACCGGCCGAGTTGCCGGTTATCCCGGCAACAAAAAAAACAGAGCCGCTGGCAGCCAAAAAAACGGAACCTCATGACAAGGATTGGCGCCCGCAGACTTATGTGGTGCAGAAAGGCGATACGCTGTACAGCATAGCTTTCAATCATGGCCTGGATTATCACGAAATTGCCGATCTCAATAGCATCCAGAATCCGGATGTAATCAAGACAGGGCAGGAAATCCGCCTGTTCCCGGCCAGTGCTGTGACAGCGGTCAAACATGCTCCGGAAATCAAGCCGGAGGTGGTGGGCATGCCGCCGGAAACGCCCATCAAGAGCTACCCTAAAGTAAGCAAACTACCCTATTCCGAACAGGCCGTGGCCGAGATCGGAAAAATGCAGGAAGCGCCGCACAAACCTGAGCCGGTTGTGGTTGCCAGGGCGGAACCNNAACCTGAACCAAAGCCGGAGCCCAAGCCGGATGCCGCAACGAATGCCGCCAGCGAAAATGACGAAGATGTGGTGGAGTGGAGCATGCCCACCAACGGCAAGGTGATCGGTGAATTCTCCGAAAGCGCCAGCCAGAAGGGTATTGATGTCGCAGGAAAGCGCGGCCAGGCCGTGGTGGCGAGCGCTGCGGGTAAAGTGGTGTACAGCGGCAGCGGCCTGCGTGGCTATGGCAAACTGGTCATCATCAAACACAACAAAACCTATCTCAGCGCCTATGCGCACAACGACCAGATACTGGTGAAGGAAGGGCAAAGCGTGACCAAGGGCCAGAAGATCGCGGAAATGGGCAACACCGATACCGACCAGGTCAAGCTGCACTTCGAGATCCGCAAATTCGGCAAGCCGGTTGACCCGGGCAAGTATTTACCATTGATCAAATCTTGAGCGAAAGCAATCTGAAAACCGGCAACCACGACCGCGATAACGCCGGATTGCGCTATGTCTATCCGGTGGTTTCGCGCCGCGCGGGCGGCGTGTCTGTCGGGATCAATCTCAATACCAACAACGCCTGCAACTGGCGCTGCATTTATTGCCAAGTGCCGGATCTCACGCTCGGCGCCGCGCCGCCGGTTGATCTCACACTGCTGGAACAGGAACTGCGCGGCTTCTTGCATGAACTGCTGCATGGCGATTTCATGCGGCGCCGCGTGCCTGAAGGAATGCGCCGCATCAACGACATCGCGTTATCCGGCAACGGTGAACCGACCAGCGCCGGAGAGTTTGCGCAAGTGATCGAACTCATCGCCAAGTTTAAACATGAATTGGCGCTGCCCGAAGACCTCAAGCTGGTGCTGATTACGAATGGCAGCCTGATCTACCGTGAAAACGTGCAGCATGGGCTGCGCCGCATGGCGCAACTCAACGGTGAAGTGTGGTTCAAGCTGGATCGCGCCAGCGAAGCGGCCATGTCGCGCGTCAACAACACACAAATCAGCATGGTCAAGGTGCGCGGGAATCTTGCCGCCGCCATCACGCTATGCCCTGCCTGGCTGCAAACCTGCTGGTTTGCGCTAGATGGTGTGCCTCCTGGAAAACAGGACGAAGATGACTATCTGGACTTTCTCGCAGGGCTATTGCGTGACAGCATCAAACCGCAGGGCGTGCTGCTCTACACCCTCGCGCGCCCTTCCTTGCATCCGGAAGCGCCACGCCTTGCACCACTGTCAGGACAACAAATGGAAATATTCGCCACGCGCATTCGGGCGTTGGGCGTAGAAGTGAAAGTGGCAATTTAACCTCAATGTTGTTCGCTTAAGAAAATCCCGTTCGCCCTGAGATTGTCGAAGGGCTTGCTTACAGTGCGTGTGGTTCGACAAGCTCACCGCGAACGGTTAAGTGAACAGTATTGGATTTAACCTGGCCGTTCCATGCAACGAAAAGCAACGCAGCAGTGCTTATTCAACCGAAAATACGGTTGGTTTCGCATCACCCTTGGGGATGGCATAGATGGTCAACGTGCCGGGTCGCTCCTCTCCCATACCGGGCGAGTGTTGCGGCATTCCCGGCGCGCTGATGCCGACAATGCCGGGTTTTTCGCGCAACAATTTCCGGATTGCCCGCACCGGAACGTGCCCCTCTACAACATAGCCTTCAACCAGCATCGTGTGGCAACTGGCCGCGCGCGCCGTGCCGTAACGTTTCTTGATGGCATCCATGTTGTCTTCGTTGATGGCTTTTACGGTGAACCCGTTTTGTTCCAGATATTGCACATACTTTTCGCAGCACTCACAGGTCGGGCTTTTATACACCGTAGCCGCTGTCGCGGCGAATGCCGGTGACATGCCCGCCATCAGCGCAACGGCACAGATCAAGATGGTCAAGTAGCGATGCATACCGCCTCCACAGTTACCAAATCGTCCAGATTACAAACAGGAAAAAACCGGAAAGCTCAATAAACCACAACACCTTATCAGCCAAAGTCCCATTGGCTATTACAGCAATGAGCATGCTGGCAGAACACGCTATCGCGCTGGCCCTGATCTTGTTTCTACGGCTCATCCTGTTTTCATCACTCATCCCCACCCCCAGAAAGTTGGATGTTTTTCACACGTGCCTCATCCACATTATCGCCCGAAAATCCCGCATTCACTGAGTTTCAATATAACAAACTCCGCGAGTTACCACGGCTGGCTCTTCGATGCTCCTGCAATTTACCGGCTCCCCCAGTCAATCAGAGAGTAGCGGAGAGTATTCTACCAAACCTCCATGCCTCGCCTGAGCTCGTTTCGCTCCCCACCAGGCTTCAGGGGTAAACGAGGTGTAGCCGGACATATTCAACCCTCAACCCGCTCGCAAGTGGGGCGCTATTGGCATCCCAGCCCTCGGTGAGCATCGACACGGATACGGCGCAACGGGTGGAGCCGCCAAGCTGCCCATGCTTGCCGACGGTGTTCATCACTTCGCGCAGCAGTTCCTGATCTGTGATGTTGTCGCCAGCACGGGCATCGCGGGCGCGCTCCACAATCTCGCGGCGGAAGCGCTCGATTTCGCCCGCTGCCATGCCGCGAAAATTGTCGCCGATATCCGGGTGTGTCTGACCGTTGCGCGCCTCAAGCGGAAGTTGGGAGCAGGTCAAACTCGATTACAATAGTTGCGCTTCAAAATTGAATCTGCCTCTTTAAGATTGCATGGTGCAGATGAACGTTGGACTGGAGTGAAACATGAGCGCAACGATGTCGGATGCACTTGTACTGTTCGGGGCCACGGGAGATCTCGCCTTTAAAAAAATTTACCCGGCACTGCATGGCTTGGCCAGGCGCGGCCAGTTTGATATTCCTCTGATATGCGTCGCACGCAGCGGATGGGATGTGAACCGCATGCGCGCCCGCATCCGGGCCAGCCTGGAGAATCACGGTAGTGTTGATGAAGCTGCATTCATCAAGCTATCTGGCCTGCTGCGTTATGTGGATGGCGATTATCAGGATGCAGCCACCTTCGCCCGGCTATGTGAAGCGCTGGGCGAGGTGCAGAGGCCGGTTTTTTACCTGGCGATTCCACCCAGCATGTTCCCCACGGTCGTGGAGAGCCTCAGCAAGCTGAGGTGTGCCACCGGAGGCCGCATCGTGGTGGAAAAACCATTCGGGCGCGACCTTGCATCGGCGCAGTCCCTCAATCAGACGCTGCATAAATATTTTGACGAATCGGCGATCTTTCGCATTGACCACTATCTGGGCAAAGAAGCCGTGCAGAACCTGATGTATTTCCGCTTCGCCAATTCATTTCTCGAACCAATCTGGAATCGCAACTATGTAAAAAGCGTGCAAATCACCATGGCAGAGAACTTCGGCGTTGAGGGGCGGGGGCGGTTTTACGAGGAAGTCGGCGCGGTGCGTGACGTGGTGCAGAACCACCTGCTGCAGGTGATCGCCATCCTTGCGATGGAGCCGCCGGTCGGCGCGGGAAGCGAGCCGTTGCGCGATGAGAAAGCAAAAGTATTTCGGGGAATACGCCCACTCACCGGACGCAGCCTGGTGCGCGGGCAATATCGCGGCTATCGCGATGAACAGGGCGTGGCTCCGGACTCGCAAGTGGAAACCTTTGCGGCGATGCAAATCCACCTGGACTCGTGGCGTTGGGAGGGCGTGCCATTTTTCATACGCACCGGGAAGCATCTGCCTCTCACTGCTACCGAGATTCTCGTGACATTACGGCTTCCGCCGCAGAAAGTGTTTGCCGAAACCATACCGGCGCAAGCCAATTATTTGCGCTTCCGGCTAGGCCCGGATCAGGTTGCCATCGCGCTTGGGGCAAATGTGAAAATGCCGGGCACGTCCATGGCCGGTGATAAAGTAGAACTTCATGTTTGCAAAGTGAAGGGCGATGAAATGGATGCCTATGAACGTCTGATCGGCGATGCCATAAAAGGTGACTCCACCCTGTTTGCCCGTCAGGACAGTGTCGAATTGGCCTGGCATATTGTTGATTCCATCCTTGGAATGAAGACGCCAGTTCATGAGTACGAACCGGATAGCTGGGGTCCCCTTGAGGCCAATGCGATGATCGCCGACGTTGGCGGTTGGCATGGTCCAAAACCGGAAGGTTGAACCGGGTAACAAACTGGTCAGGCTTTCCGGTTCCTCTACGTGCAAATTCGGAGTAAGCTTTCCGCATCACCAACTACGGGAGGCTGCCACATGACCAACATCGCGCAACTGCTGGCGGATGAAGCGGAACATTTGCTGGCGCATCGCTGTACAGGAATCCCCAAGGAATCGCTGCACCTGCCGGGGCCTGACTACGTGGATCGCGTGGTGGCCGTGAAAGACCGCAAGCCCGGCGTGCTGCGCAGCCTGCAGGCGCTTTACGGCCACGGGCGATTGGCGAATACCGGCTACCTGTCGCTGCTGCCTGTGGATCAGGGCGTGGAACATTCCGGCGGCGCATCGTTCGCGCCCAACCCGATTTATTTCGACCCCGACAACATCGTCAGGCTTGCCATCGAAGGCGGCTGCAACGGCGTGGCCTCGACGCTCGGCGTGCTGGGTTCGGTGGCGCGCCGCTACGCGCACAAGATCCCGTTCATCGTCAAAATCAACCACAACGAACTGCTAACCTACCCCAACATCTACGACCAGACGCTGTTCGCCAGCGTGGATCAGGCGTTCGACATGGGCGCGGTGGCGGTGGGCGCGACGGTGTTCTACGGTTCAGAACAGTCACGCCGCCAGATACAGGAGGTTTCCGAGGCTTTCGCGCACGCGCATGAGCTTGGGCTTGCCACCATACTGTGGGCCTATTTGCGCAACCCGGCTTTCAAAGTGGCCGACAAGGATTACCACGTCGCCGCCGACCTCACCGGGCAGGCCAACCATCTCGCCGTTACTATCAACGCCGACATCGTCAAGCAGAAAATGGCCGAGAACAACGGCGGCTACAACGCCATCAAGTTCGGCAAGACCAGCTCCAAGGTCTATAGCGACCTCACCAGCGACCACCCGATAGATCTGGTGCGCTACCAGGTGGCGAATTGCTACATGGGCCGGGTGGGCATGATTAATTCCGGCGGGGAGTCGGGCAAGGACGACCTCCACCAGGCGGTGCGCACCGCCGTCATCAACAAGCGCGCCGGCGGCATGGGCCTGATCTCCGGGCGCAAGGCGTTCCAGAAACCGATGCGGGAGGGAGTGGCGTTATTGAATGCGATCCAGGATGTATATCTGGACAAGGCAGTGACGGTGGCGTAATAGCGCGGGGAAGGGGAAGCGGGATTCTGTCAGTTCCTCACACTGCGGCAGTTCAGTTTCCAAGCAGGCGTTGCAGTTGCATGGTGGGTTCATCCGGATGATTCGCGCACCCTTCAGGCGGCGGCTCTATCGCATGGAATTCCCCGGCCTCGCTGTTATATTGCATCAATGTTCCGTTTTCCATATCGAAGTACCACCCATGCAGCGCCAGCCTTCCCTCGGTTACGCGCCTGTTGATCCATGGATAAGACATCAGGTTTTCCAGTGACTTGAGGATGGACGCTTGCTCGCAAGCGCGCGTCTGAATTTCCCGCGATGTTCCCGGCAGTTCCTTCAATACCTGTTGCCGCGCATCTGCGGCTATCCCAAGCCATTTTGTGATGAGTTGCTCCTCGTCGCTAGCGGGGGGGGTGTTCTCCATCAATGCGCGGATACCGCCGCATCTGGCGTGCCCCATGACGATAACATGCTCCACTCCCAGGTTGCATATCGCAAACGCGATGGCGGAAGTGGTGCCGGCATAGGTAGTCGCCTGGATATAGGGCGGAACGAGGTTGGCGACATTGCGCACCACAAACATGTCGCCGGGTTCGCTGTCGGTCAGCACCCCTGGGTCGCAACGCGAATCGCAGCAGGCCACCATCAGCGCCCGCGGACGCTGCCCTTCCGTGAACAACCGGTCGAACAACTCCGGATTCCGGTCAAAGTAGTGGTGCTGAAAGCGCCTGAAGCCCTTCAGAAATATATTAACATCGCGCATATGGTTGTCGTTGTCATAGTGAAGATACGTATGAACCGGCGATCAGCACCCCGCAGCCGCTGTGCAAAGCGTAACGGGGATCACCATCATGGCAGGGCGCTGCCTTTCCGCAAACAAGCGGCCAGGCAGCGCGAAAGGCTAACTAACAATTACTGGTGCTGCCAGAGACCGTTTACTGCTCCGGCGATTTACCGAGGTCATATCTGTTGACTTCCTGATACTTCACACGCTTCGAGCGCACGATCTGGTATGCGCGTGCCAGATAACCGAAGGGCATGCTCCAGATATGCACCAGACGGGTGAACGGAAATATCAGGAACACCGTCATGCCGGCCAATACGTGCAATTTGAAGATCATATCTACGCCTTCCAGATAAGCCGGGCTTGGATACAGGTAAACAATGCTCTGTATCCATTCCGCCATGGCGGTCACCACACGCGGATCACCGTGACCGGCATGACCCATGGATACCGGGATAGTCAGCAGGCCGAGAATCAGCGTAAACATTACCCAGAAAATGGTAAATTTGTCTGCAAAGCGGCTGGTAAGTGAAATGCGCGGGTTAAAGAATCTCCGGAACAACAGGATAACGCCGCCAAACAGAGCGCAAAGACCAAAAATAGTGCCTGCGGTGATAGCGACGTACTGGTGCGACATGTCGTCCATCAGCATCTGGAACACGGCATGTGGCGTCAACAATCCCACGAAGTGTCCGCCGAAAATGGCGAGCACGCCGAAATGGAAGAAGTTGCTTGCCATGCGCATGTTGGATTTGGAAAGCAATTGGGTGGAATCGCTTTTCCAGCCGTATTGCTCGCGGTCGAAGCGCAACCAGCTGCCGATGAAGAAAACAGTTAGGCAGACATACGGGTACACGCCGAACAGCAGATTATGTAGACTAAAAACATTTTCATGCATTTCATTCTCCTTAAATTTAAGCAGCTAAACGAGTCAGCGTAGCCCGGCTCTCTATGATGTAAACCGGCGCGGCATAAGGGCTGTTAGCCTTGGTCAGGTTGCCAGCCAGCAAACCCAGCACCTTGCTGACATCGGACAAGAACACCGTCGCTTCGTTGTGATCAAGGGAAGAGGCAAATTCCAGGATCAACGGCAGGTAGTCCGGCAGTTCATTGGTTACCGTTTTTACGCCGTATTCCTTGAACATTTCTCCCAGGTCAATCAACGCCGGACCGCGGTTCCTGTCGCTGTCATCACCGAACAAATGGTGTGTCAGGTGCAGGCTATGCTCCGGAGTGCTGTCAAAAGTCCGCACATACTCCTGCTGCAGTTCGATCAGCGGCATGCTTACCAGGTAGTCAATAAACTTCCGCAAGGCAATCTTTTCCACACCGTCAATATCCGTACTTCCATCAACGATTTCGCGGACTTCCGGCAGGTTGTCAATCAATTCCTGCTCCGGATATTCCAGCAGTACCGATAATATTTTATAAATTCGCATGATTTTCCCTTTTAGCGGTCACCCACAAACGGAGCTTTTTCCCTGGGTTCCATGGACTCGAGGCGCCGCCGAGGGAACAGCGTGACCTTGCTGATACCGGTCGAGGAAGTGTTACCGAAGCTGAACCCGTTCTGTCCCTGGAAGCCATGGGCATCGTCCAGACGCTCTTCTTCGTGGCTGGTGGGAATAACGAAGCGGTCTTCGTAATTGGCGATCGCAAGGTAACGATACATATCCTGCGCCACCTCCTCGCTAATTCCCGCAGCCTCGATAGCAGCAGTATTGACTACGCCCTCCACGCGTTTCATGCGCTGGTAGCTGCGCATTGCGATAAGGCGGTTCAAAGCGCTCACAATCGGGGCTTCCTTGCCGGCCGTCATCAAATTGGCAAGATACTTGACCGGTATGCGCATTGCGCCGGCCAGCGGGATCACACCATCCGCACCGGTTGGCAGCTTGCCCTGGTCTATTGCGTTTGCCACTGGAGACAGCGGCGGCACATACCACACCATCGGCAGCGTGCGGAATTCCGGATGCAGCGGGAAGGCTATCTTCCAGTCAATCGCCATTTTGTAGATGGGCGATTTTTGCGCTGCGATGATCCAGTCTTCATTGATGCCTTCTGCACGGGCAGCAGCAACCACTTTCGGATCATTGGGGTCAAGAAAAATCTTGCACTGCGCTTCATACAGATCCTGCTCATTTTGCGTGCTGGCCAGTTCCTCGATGCGGTCGGCATCATAGAGCATGATGCCGTTGTAGCGGATACGGCCAACGCAGGACTCGGAACAGATCGTCGGCATGCCCGATTCTACGCGCGGGTAGCAGGCGATGCACTTTTCTGCCTTGCCGGATTCCCAGTTGTAGTACACCTTTTTGTACGGGCATGAGCTCATGCAGAAGCGCCAGCCGCGGCATTTATCCTGATCTACCAGCACGATGCCGTCTTCTTCCCGTTTGTAGAGTGAACCGGACGGGCAGGAAGCCACGCAGGCGGGGTTCAGGCAGTGGTTGCAGATGCGCGGCAAATAGACGTGGAATGTCTGCTCGAACTGGCCATAAATCTCCCGTCCGACATTATCCATATTCTTGTCCACGCTACGGTCAGCCCATGCGCCGGCCAGATCGTCTTCCCAGTTCGGCCCCCATTGGATTTTTTCCATGCTCTCGCCGGTAATCTGCGAGATAGGGCGGGCGGTAGGCGCGGCTTCGGACAGCGGCGCGTTCTGCAGGCGGGCATAGTTGTAGGTGAACGGCTCGTAATATTCGTCTATTTGCGGCAGGTCCGGGTTGGCGAAGATGTTCAACAGCCTTGATGCGCGCCCGCCGGATCTCAGCTCCAGCTTGCCGTTGGCCACCGTCCAGCCACCCCTCCACTTTTCCTGGTCTTCCCAGTTCTTGGGGTAACCGATGCCGGGTTTGGATTCGACGTTGTTGAACCAGACGTATTCCACACCCTTGCGGTTAGTCCAAGTGTTTTTGCACGTTACCGAACAGGTATGGCAACCGATACACTTGTCCAGATTAAAAATGAATGCGAATTGTGCACGTACTTTCATGAGTTTCTCCTATTTATCCTAGTTCACGTGACGATCAGCGCTTGCCGATTCCGGGCGGGTTGAGCTGCGCTTCCCGTTCCGGGGTAAGCGGACGCTCCAGCCAGTCGATATCCTGATCCTCGATCTTATGCACAAGCACCTCGGTGTCGCGGTTGCAGCCCACCGTGCCGTGGTAATTGAAGCTGTAGGCCAGTTGCACGTATCCGCCAACCATGTTGGTTGGCTTGATGACGACGCGGGTCACCGCATTCAGGATACCGCCACGTTTTTTGGTGGTAGGCGATCCCGGCACGTTCACATTTTTCTCCTGGGCGTGATACATCAGCGCCATGCCGCGCGACACACGCTGCGAAACCACGGCACGGCACATGACGCAGCCGTTCATGTTGATTATCTCCACCCAGTCGTTGTCCTTGATCCCGGCCTGCCCGGCGTCAACCTCGGAAATCCATACGTAGGGTCCGCCGCGGAACAGCGTCAGCATGCGCAACGTATCCTGATAGCTCGAGTGGATACCCCACTTGGAGTGCGGCGTGATAAACCTGAGTTTGACGTGCGGCTTCTTCAGGATATGGGCCGGAATATTGCCGAACGACTTCATGTCCTGCGGCGGACGGTAAACGCAGAAAGTCTCGCCGAAGTCCTGGAACCACTCGTGATCCTGATAGAAATGGGCGCGACCGGTCAGGGTACGGAACGGAATGTGCTCATGGATGTTGGTGTAACCCGAGGTATACGACACATGCTCGGACTCGACACCCGACCAGGTTGGCGCGGTAATGATCTTGCGCGGCTGGGCCTGGATGTCGCGGAAAGTGATCTTGTCTTCCTCGCGGGCGGCATACAGATGATGGTGGCTGATGCCGGTCTTCTTGGACAATGCACTCCATGATTTGTGCGCGACCGGGCCGCAGGTTTCCGGCGCCATGCGCATCACCGAATCACAGACGTAGATGTCTTCTTCGAGAGAAGGCATGCCGTAGGAAACACCCGGCACTTTCACCGTGTAGTTGCACAGCTTGAGTTCCTCGTACTCCGCTTCGGTATTCCAGTCTATGCCCTTGACGTTATTGCCGAGTTTAACCATCAATGGGCCAAGCGCGATGTATTTGTTATAGGTGCTGCCATAGTCGCGCTCCACCACCTTGAGAATTGCCATGGTCTTGCCGGGAACCGGCTCGCACTCGCCCTTATGCCATTCTTTCACCTGGCCGAACGGTTGCGCCAGCTCGGCTGGCGAATCGTGCTGCATAGGCCAGCTGACAATATCCTTGCGCTTGCCGAGATGCTTCTCGGCCAGAGGCGAGAAGACCCTGGCGAGTTCCTTGAAAATCTGCCAGTCGGACTTGGAATCCCAGCCCGGCGATACCGCTTCCGACAGCGGGTGTATAAAGGGGTGCATGTCGGTGGTGTTGAGGTCGTTCTTTTCGTACCAGGTTGCGGTCGGCAAAACGATGTCCGAGTACGCACCGGTAGAGTTGAGGCGGAAATTGACATCCACAAACAGATCCAGCTTGCCGATAGGCGCCTCGTCATGCCACTTGACCAGTTTGTTGTCGTTCCCGTCGCCGCCTTCCTGCATCACACCGTTTTGTGCGCCCAGCAGGTGCTTGAGGAAGTATTCGTGCCCCTTGCCGGAAGTGCCGATCAGGTTGCCGCGCCAGATGAAAATATTGCGCGGCCAGTTGCCGGGAGCATCCGGGTCGGCAAAAGACACATCCAGCTCGCCTGACTTGATTTTCCCGACAACGTGCTTGGCAATGCTGGCCTCGTCGGTCGCGCCGGCTTTGATGGCTTCATCCGCCAGGTCGAGCGGGTTGGTGTTCCATTGCGGAAAATGCGGCAACCAGCCCATGCGGCATGCTGCAACGTTGTAGTCGGCCAGCGAGTAGCCCTTGTTCTTGTTTCTTCCGGCAGGCGACATGATATCTTCGCCCTTGACGGTTTCGTAGCGCCACTGGTCGGTATGGAAGTACCAATAGGAAGTGGAATTCATCTGGCGCGGAGGACGCTGCCAGTCGAGGGCAAAGGCGATCGGCGCCCAGCCGGCTTGCGGACGCAGTTTTTCCTGCCCCACATAGTGCGCCCAACCGCCGCCCGATTGGCCCACGCAGCCGCAGATATGCAGCATGTTCATGACGCCGCGGTATTGCATATCATTGTGATACCAGTGGTTGATCGCCGCACCCATGATCACCAGCGATTTGCCGTGGGTTTGCGATGCGTTCTTGGCAAACTCGCGCCCGGTGCGTTCCAGGTCAATAGCCTTGATGCCGGTGACTTTGGATGCCCAGGCGGGTGTATAGGCCACGCTGGCATCGTTGTAGTCCTTGGCGACATTGCCGCCGCCCAGGCCACGGTCAACACCGTACTGCGCAACCTGCAAGTCGAACACCGAGGTGACCAATGCTTCTTCGCCGCTGGCCAGTTTTAGCTTGCGCACCGGCACGTTGCGGAACAGCATGCTGTCTTCGCCATGCTCGAAGTGCGGGAAGCCGACCGAAACCACCGCATCCTTGCTGCCGATGCAGGTCAGTTCGGCGAGGATTTCCTGTTGGCCGGCGGCACTCTTCGGCAGCAGGTTCCATTTTCCTTCCTCGCCCCAGCGGAAACCGATGGAGCCGTTTGGTGCGACAAACGATTTTGTTTTCTCGTCAAATACGATGGTTTTCCATTCCGGGTTGTTGGTTTCGCCCAGATTGCCCGTAAAATCGGAAGCGCGCAGACAACGGTCGGACACATAGGCGTCACCTTGCTTGCGCAACGTCACCTGGATCGGCATGTCGGTGTACTTGCGGGCGTATTCCTGGAAATACGGATCCTGCTTGTCTATGTAAAATTCTTTCAGCGCGACATGCCCAAACGACAGGAAAGCGGCGGCATCGGTGCCCGGATTGACCGGCATCCACAGGTCGGCGAATTTGCAATGCTCGGCAAAATCGGGCGACATCGCGATGACCTTGGTGCCGTTGTAACGCGCCTCGGCAACAAAGTGGCAATCCGGCGTGCGCGTGGTCGGCAGGCTGGAGCCGCAGACGATAATGTAGGTGGAGTTGTACCAGTCGGCCGATTCCGGTACGTCGGTCTGCTCACCCCAGGTTTGCGGGGAAGCCACCGGCAAGTCGCAGTACCAGTCGTAAAACGAACCGCAGGCCCCGCCGATCAGAGAAAGATAGCGCGCGCCTGATGCGTAGGAAATCATGGACATCGCGGGAATCGGGGAGAATCCATAAATCCGGTCCGGCCCCCACTTTTTGATGGTGTAAACGTTGGCGGCGGCGATGATTTCGTTGACTTCATCCCATTTGGTGCGCACAAAACCGCCGAGGCCGCGCACGGCGGTGTATTGCTTGCGCTTGTTCGGGTCGGCCTGGATAGCGGCCCACGCTTCCACCGGATCCTTGCCGGTCTTGCGTTCGGCGCGGTACAGGTCGAGCAGGCGACCGCGGATCAGCGGATGTTTGATTCGGTGAGGGCTGTACAGGTACCAGGAGAAGGAGGCTCCGCGCTGGCAGCCGCGAGGCTCATGGTTGGGCAGGTCTTCGCGGGTACGGGGATAGTCGGTTTGCTGCATCTCGAAAGCTACCAGGCCGTTTTTGACAAAAATCTTCCACGAGCAACCGCCGGTGCAGTTCACGCCGTGCGTGGAGCGCACGACCTTGTCGTGCTGCCAGCGGGTGCGGTAGGCTTGCTCCCACTGGCGATCCTCGTTGGTGACGATGCCGTGGCCGTTGGAGAAAGTCTCCTTGATTTTTTCAAAAAACTTCAATCGATCGAGAAAGTGACTCATGTTTTTTCTGCTCCTGTGTAAAAATTTTTAAAACCACCCTTTTTAAAACTATCCCGGTTCAGGGTTCATGATTTCAAACCCGTAGCCAGCCATCATTTTGCGGATAGCGCCGCGAAGCGGCCATCCCACCCCACCTAAAACCCTTTACTGGCTCTTGATCCCGGAACCACCACACATAGTTGCATCAAGCCCATTCTTGCACCCGAACATCGAAATGGATTTCTCCGGCGCGGGCTGTGCAATTCCTGAATCATCGTGGCAAACGAGCCTTTCCTTAATTTCCGCTTCTCTCAAGTAAGTTTGGGTAACCTGCGATGCGAGAATAGGCTTGCGCGGACGCCGTGCCCATTCTTCCGAAGTACAAGCCGGGCGAAGAAAAAGAACTAGTTCTTTCGGGTAGGTATGGGATTTTTGCTGATGGGATGAGGCGGCATTATTTGCCGTCAAGGTTTTTCATCTGGCCAATAATGAATAGATGCCGTAACCCGCAACCAGGAGGCCGACGACCAGATTCAGGGGTCTGGTATTTTCGGTTGGTTGCGGCATAAACAGGGCATCTACACGCATAGCCTCAATGATCTTATGATGGGCAAAGGTAGCCATGACCAGAACAAGTCCGTAGATAATGCCTACCACGGTAACAATAGTGTCCATATTTTTCATAGTAAAAATTTCACAGTTTAGCCATAGGCAGATAAAGGGGGATGAACAGAGCAACCACTTCAGTTCCCTCTTAAGGGCGCTTCTAAAAATTCAGAGTTCGCCCAAATGCAAGGCGTGGGGAAAATTTCGCAGCGCCGCATATGTATGATATGTCAGCAAGAAATTTTTTCCGCAACGCGGCAGTTGGGATGAAATATGGATTTTTAGAAGTGCCCTTAAGGTTAGAGGGGGTTATTCCATTTTCAGATCAATAAAGAATGTTGCAGGGTGCATTCCATGCGCCAGTACCACTGGCGCATGGAATGCACCCTGCATGGTTATTGCTTTTCTGAAGAACAAATAAAATCAGGGGGTGTTAAAAAGAACTGTTTCCGAAGCAAAAAAAGGGAAGGCCGCAACCTTCCCTCATGCGAACTACTTCATTATGCGTGACTCAAATCTATGCGCTTCATCTCCTGCTTCTCTTTTTCAGAGAGCTTGTCCCACCATGTGCCGCCGGAGTTGCCATAGTCAAAGCGCTCGGCTCCCTTGCGGGTGTAGTAGTGCCAGTTCAGGAACCAGGAATAGGCATAAAAAACCGAGATACCGATGAAGAATGCGTTAGCGCTGCCAAAGCTGGTTATGGATCCACCGATAAGCGAGGTCCAGATGAATGGGCCGAATGCCGCCCACGCCCCAGTCCAACCGAGCATCTGAGCACCCTTGGCCGGTGAATAGGCAAACACGATCGGGTACTGACGGAAGGTCGCCGCGTTATTGGTACCTGTCATCAGGAAGATAAAGAGCATGATCCAGAGAAACCCCTGGAACTGTTCAACACCGGTCGGAGTAAGGTATCCCCCAAATACAAGAGCCAGGCAGCCGCCGATTTGTCCAATTGTTGTCCAGTGCATGCCCTTGCTGCCGCCGATCTTGTCAAAGATACCGCCGGAAAGCGCGCGCACCAAGCCACCAATAAGCGGCCCGAGGAAGGCGTATGCCAAAGGATCAGGCGCACCGTCAAAACCGCCGTAGACGGTCTTGATCAGCATCGGGAATGCGGCCGCATAACCTGAGAACGAACCGAATGAAGTGATATAGGTTATGGTGCAATTCCATGTATGCTTGCGCGCCCTGTTCTTGCTGCTCAGGATTTCAAACTGCCCCTTGAAACCTCTCGCCGGAACCGTCACGCTTCTCAGGAATAGCGCACAAAGAATGAAGGCAACAACCAGGAACGGAACCCATATAAACAGGCCGTTCTGCACCCACATACCCTTCTTGATCACATTCTTGACCGTTACGTCAGTAACGTCGCCCGCAGCGTTTCTTATGACATCTACTTTTACGCCCTTGGTCGGCACAACTTCCGTAATGACGCCTTTATCGTCTTTTTTGACATCCAGCTTTATGGCCTTGACCGTATCAGTCTCCTGAAGAACAACGTTCTTGACAACGCCGTTTTCCTTTGTGATGACTATCGCATCAGCCAGTTCTGGCTTATTGACCACCACGTCGGTAACCACGGATTTGTTATTCTTAGGCGTAACCTTGCCGTCGGCATTCGTAACCGTTATGGCACCCTTAACCGGCTCGCCCTTGGTAAACACCTGCGGCCCTCCAGCCATAACTCCGAGTGCCGCGAAGCCTATAATCCATGGCACTACAAACTGGACAATGCTCACCCCGAAGTTGCCAAGACCCGCCTGGATACCCATTGCGAGCCCCTGTAGCCTCTTGGGGAAAAAGATACTCGTGGATGGCATGAAAGAGGAAAAGTCTCCTCCGCCCATACCGGTGAGGAATCCAATCACCATAAAGGTCGCCCAAGTCGTGTTCGTGTCCTGAATCGCAAAACCCAACCAGATCATGGGTACCACTTTAATGATGGTCGAGATGCTCACGACCGGCCTGGTTCCGAGCACCGGGATAAAGTTGGAATGTATCAGCCGCAAGATACCGGATGCGAACCCCGGTATCGCCGCGAGCCAGAAGTACTCCATGGTGGTAAAATTGAAACCGATGGCAGGCATCCTCACCACCACCGCGCTCATGACAAACCATGTGGCGAACGAAAATATCAGCGAAAATGTTGTCAAGGCGCATGTACGCCACGCAATCGCACTACCGGTTTCTTTCCAGAACTGCGGATCTTCCGGCTCCCACCTTGGTAATCTTGCCATAATAAAAATTCTCCTATCTTTCAGTTTTACATCTAAAGTTTTACATCCAACAAAAAACCATCCGGCTCATTAAGAATTGTTAAAGGGTGCTTCTAAACTGAGCCTGGTATCCGATCACATCAATGCCTGCTGCTATCCACCATTTATTGAAATCATGTATCCGTTTATTCAAGTGCATCAGCTAATTTTTCTCTCGGACCCGTAGCCTTGTCGCGCTTGCGCACTTCGGTCCAGTACATCCACATCAGTGAAACCCACACGATGCCGAACATCAACATGAAACAACTGGAACGGATACCCGTGAGATCCACCAATGCGCCAAACATGATAGGCAGCAGGAACCCGCCCATGCCGCCAGCCAGTCCCACCACGCCGGAAATAACGCCAATGTTGTGCGGATAGTCGTCAGAAATGTATTTGAACACCGAAGCCTTGCCAATCGCAAAAGCGATACCCATGGCAAACATGATGATGGTGAAGACGGTCACGTCCAGCCCAACATTAAAAGTGGCCGGGCCGGTCACGGTCTTGATGGTGAATTCGGCGTGCGGGAAGGACAGGATAAACAGGCAGACCATGGACACCAGCATCACCCACCAGGTGATGGTATGCGCCCCGAACCGGTCGGAGAAATAGCCGCCCACGGCACGCAGCACGCCCCCCGGTATGCTGAATGCGGCAGCCAGGAACGCTGCCGTCTTGATGTCGAAACCGTATTCGCCGATGTAGTACTTGGTCATCCACAGCGCCATGGCCACATAGCCGCCGAACACGATGGAATAATACTGGCTGTACTTCCACACCACGGGATCTTTGAGCACCGCGAGCTGTTCGCCGATCGTCACGCTCTTGCTCACCACATGAGATGTATCGGTAAATGTGAAGAACCAGAACAATATCGCAGTGACCAGCATGAGTACCGCATAAACCTGCGGCACCATGGTCCAGCCGTAACCCAACACGATGATCGGCGCCACCAGCTTGGTCACCGCCGCGCCGGTATTGCCCGCGCCGAAGATGCCCATGGACAGGCCTTGCTGGTTCTTCGGAAACCAGCGCGCACAATAGGCGATGCCTACCGTAAACGAGCCGCCCGCAACCCCCACAAACAGGCTGGTAACAAGAAAGTGCCAGTATTCGGTACACCATGAAATGAAATAAATCGGGATCACGGTGGAGAGCATCAGGATGAAAAACACGATGCGCCCGCCAAATTTGTCGGTCCACATGCCCAACGGCAGGCGAATCAGCGATCCTGTGAGAACAGGCATGGCTATCAGCAGGCCGAACTGGGTCTCGTTGAGGTCAAGCGCCTTCTTGATCGGGATACCGATCACCGCGAACATCATCCAGATCATGAAACACACCGTAAACGCAAACGTGCTCATGATTACCACCGACCAAGCCTTGTATTTTTGCGATGCCATGGCGACCCCCTTTTAGGATTGACGTATGCCGCCAGAGTAGGCTTGTGCAGATAGCCTGCACATTCTTCCGAAGTACAGGCCGGGCGAGGAAAAAGAACTAGTTCTTTCGGTTAGGTTTGGCGCCGCAGGGTGGGCAAAGTTAACGGTGTGCCCAGCATAACGTGCTGGAACTGGATGTTGGGGGTGCTATGCCCTATGCCGGACGAGCCGGAGCCAAAAATGCGAGCTGTCTTAGGGAAACACTGAATAAGTCCGTTCGCCCTGAGATTCTATGGTTTTCGTCAAGCATTTTTTGTAATTCTTTCCGGTTCGAAGGTTGAATGGTAATGATGAATAGACCAGGCGGCACGAGCTATTTTGCGGGCGATGATCACCAGCGATGCGGCGTGCTCCAACCCGGGGTACGGTAATGCTCATAGATAGGCTTCCAGACCTTGGTTTTGACGGCGGCCATCGCGGCGACAAACAACAGGCGGCGCAATTCGGACGGGCCGCGCTTGGACAAGCGCCTGCGCCCGATTTTCTGGCCGGAGTCATTGGCTTTAAGATCGTAACCGGTGAACGCGACGAACGCATCCGCATTGCGGAACGGAACCCGCTCCAGCATATTGGTCAGCGCCATACCCACCACGGGGCCGACGCCCACAATGGTTTGCAAACGTTGTTGCGCCTCCCCGTGTTGCGGCGAACGGGCCGCAATCGCGGACATGGCGGAATCAAGCTTTGCAATCAGGGCATCGAGTTTGCGCAGGGCAGCCTTGAGTTCGGCGGCAAAGCCGCCCAGGTTGCCCATCGTCAATTTGAGCGAGCTCTTGATGCGGGCGATCTTGGCGCGCCGCCGGATCATCCTGTCCAGCTTGCGCTGGTTGGCGGTAGGGGGCGTGTAGGGGCGCAAGTTCGCGTGTTCTTGCGCGACGAGACGGGCGATCAGTTCGGCATCCACCCGGTCGGTCTTGGCGCGGCTGCCCATGGCACGGGCATAGTGCTTGGTATCCAACGGGTTGAGCAGGAATACGGTATGGCCTTGCGCGTGCGCCAGATCGGCCAGCAACTCGTGATAGCCGCCCGTCGATTCCAGGCCGATGCGGCTGCCGGCGGGCAGAGATTTCAGCCAGGCCAGCAAAGGCGCGCGCTGGTTGGTGACGCTGTGGGCAGGAAAGCTTTGCGCGGCACAGGCGACAACGACCGCGTCTTTGGCAACATCTACACCGATATTCGGAAAGGTTTGCATGATGGTGGCCTCCAGAAGTAAAGTGACAACGCTGGGGTGGCGCGCACCTACGTTAGCTTGCGTCCAAATCGGCGGTCAATGCACAGCCCCTAGCCCGAATATTTCACGCAAAAACGATAAATAGGGTCGGCACAGGCTTGAAACCCGCATAG
>CXWL01106557.1_pt1 | contig 20588 bp, 19 predicted proteins | sample 590931 | NCBI WGS metagenome assembly CXWL01 (sample SAMEA3498368, study PRJEB10139) | groundwater metagenome | biome: water well; material: biofilm material | place: Germany | collected 2015-04-27 | reverse complement strand
CGTTCGATCCATCGTCGCTTGGCCATGGATCATTAAATCACTTGTAACTTAGAAATGGAATAAGTTCCAAACAGCGTGCAACACTACACTATGAGGGGTGCAGCATGATCAAGAGAGCCACTGCCGTCATCCTGCTTTTAACTGCCAGCCCGCACGCTTACAGCCGCGATCTGCCGCTGGACGAAATCAAGCTGCCGCCCGGCTTCAGGATCAGCCTCTATGCCGACAACGTGCCGGGCGCTCGCTCGATGGCGTTGAGCCCGGATGGCACGCTGTTCGTCGGCACGCGCGGTGACAAGGTTTACGCGCTGCCCAACCGCAAGCGCGGCAAGCGCGCCGACGCAGTCATCACCCTCGCCTCCAATCTCGACACCCCGAACGGCGTGGCCTTCCGCGATGGCGCGCTGTACGTGGCGGAAATCAACCGCATCCTGCGCTTCGACGGCATCGAGGCCAGGCTGCGCAACCCGCCCAAGCCGGTGGTGGTGAACAGCAGCTTTCCCGCCGACACCCACCACGGCTGGAAATTCATCCGCTTCGGCCCGGACGGGATGCTGTATGTGCCGGTGGGTGCGCCGTGCAACATCTGCGAGCCCGATCCCGCACGCTACGCCGCCATCTTCCGCATGAAGCCGGATGGTTCCGCGCTCGAACAATATGCGCGCGGCGTGCGCAACACCGTAGGCTTCGACTGGAGCCCCGATACCGGCGATCTGTGGTTTACCGACAATGGCCGCGACTGGTTTGGCAACGATGTCCCGCCGGACGAACTGAACCACGCGCCGCGCCCCGGCATGAATTTCGGCTATCCTTATTGCCACGGGCGTTCGCTGGCGGATTCCGATTTCGGCAGCAAATATGAATGCGGCGAATTCGCTGCGCCCGCCATGGAACTCGGCCCGCACGTGGCCTCGCTGGGCATGCGCTTCTATACCGGCGCGATGTTTCCCGAACCTTACCGCAAGCAAATATTTATCGCCGAGCACGGCTCGTGGAACCGCTTCCCCGCCATCGGTTACCGCATCACACTGGTGAGATTGCGCAACGGGCGGGCGGCGAGCTACGAAGTATTTGCGGAGGGCTGGCTGCAGGGCCTCACCGCGTGGGGACGCCCGGTGGATGTGCTGGTGATGCCGGATGGGGCGTTGCTGGCGTCGGACGATAAGGCGGGAGCGATTTACCGGATCAGCTACGGCGATTAGGGGGCGCCCGTTAATCATTGCACCGCCGGAATGGATGCGGTTCAAGCAGTGCGGACCTTGTAGTTCAGCATGGTCAGCAATAGCAGGAGTAGCGCCGCGCCGCCATTGTGTACCACTGCCAGCACCAGCGGTGAATCCATGAAAATGGTGAAAACGCCGGTAGCGAATTGCAGCATGATTACGGCCAGCAGCCAGCGTGCTGTCTTGTGCAAAACCTCGACCTTGAGCGCCCTGAACGCGACCCAGGCAACCAGCGCAACCACGGCAAAGGCGAAGATGCGATGCGTCCAGTGGATGGCGGTCAGCGCGGGGAAAGGCAGAAACTCGCCTTTGCCGGTCATGCCCAGATCGCGCCATAGCGTAAAACCGTTGGCAAAATCCATAGTCGGCCACAGCGCGCCCTGGCACAGCGGAAAATCCTGGCAGGCCAGGGTCGCATAGTTGCTGCTGACCCAGCCGCCGAGCGCGATTTGAACCGCGAGCAACACAAAGGCCAGCGTTGCCGGCACGCGCAGCGCGGCTGCCGGTTGCGGCGGCGACGGTTGGCTGTTCAGGCTTGCGCCGAGCCAGGCCAATAGCGCCAGCAGCGCCATGCCCAACAGAAGGTGGACCGTCACGATGGCCGGTTGCAATTTCATCGTGACGGTCCATGCGCCAAACGCCCCTTGCAGGCAAACGAATACAAACAGCACGGTCGGAAACACCGGCGAGAATTTTATCTCCTTGCCGCCTGACTGCAGCCGCCTGCGCCATGCGATCACCATCAACGCGATAATCAGCACACCGATGCCCATCGCCAGGTAGCGGTGGATCATTTCAATCCACGCCTTCATGACGGTCACCGGGCCGGTCGGCATCGCGGCTTCTGCGGCGCGGATGTCCGCATGGGCTTGCAGCGGGTTGGCCTGCCCGTAACAGCCGGGCCAGTCCGGGCAGCCCAGGCCGGAATCGGTCAGCCGCGTGAATGCGCCGAACATGATCAGGTCAAACGTGATAAATAACGTGACCCACACCAGCTTGCGGTATTTGTCGGCATCGCTCGATACCCAGACGATTGCCAGCGGCAGCAACGCCGCGATCAAGCCTGTGGCGGCAAGCTGGATCAGCATGGCAGATAACCCGATGCGGGCGGCTGAACGGGTGCGGCATGAGGTGGATATGCGGGGCGCGCCTTATTGCAGCAATCTGCCAATAGGGTGCCAGTTTCAACAGCCATTGCGTGTTCTCTCAAGAAGAATGTGCCCAACCGGCGAATCGGTGGTTGGCCCGCACGCAGGATTTCAAGCGTATTTGCCCTTGTTCGCCGATGTTTGCCGTCACGCTTATTTCTTGTCGCGCAACGACATGCGATCCATGATGTTGTCCTTCATCACGAACTGGTGCTTCAATGCGCCCAGCACATGCACCACCACCACCGCGATCAGCACGTTCACCAGTATTTCATGCACCGCGTGGGCGGGCACACCCTCGAACTTCTTCGGCAACAAGGATGCGTCGCCCGCCAGCAGCGCCTTGCCGACATCGCTGGTCAAAACCTGCATGGCGCCGCTTACCGGCAACACGATCAGCAAGAGATAAAGCAAATGGTGGATGCCCTTGGCAACCTTGTCCATCGGAGTGTCGCCCATCGGCGGCGGAATGCCGTCCGCGCGGCGAAAAGCAAAGCGCAACAAGGTCAGCAGCAACACCGCGCCACCCACCAGAATATGCATCATATAGCCAGCGATAGTCGCGCCGCCCCCGTGCCGCGCTTCACTTGTCGAGTCGCCCAGAAACCAGGCGGCGACCAATAAAACCAGAGTCAACCAATGCACGATGATGCTGCGTTTGCTGTATTTTTTCATTGCTATTGCATCTCCAAAATTAAGCGTTTCAAATAATTGTTCCTTTTCCGGCTGCGGATTATAGCGAAAGCGGGCGAGCGGCAACAAAGATTTTGTCTGCGCAAGGCTCTGGGGTGTGCGGCCCATATGCGTGTTCGCCCTGCGAGAATCGGATAAACTCGTTCCGGCCATGAATGATATTCCCTCCCTCCCCCACCGCGCCCTGTTGCGCCGCTACCTCGCCGCAGGCTATGTGCTGTTTATCGTATATGCCAGCCTGTCGCCGTTTTCAGGCTGGCAGGAGCAGGGGCTGGAATTCTCCGACGTGCTGGCCGCGCCGCTTTTGCAAACGTATTCCCTGTTTGATGCGGCAGTGAACCTGCTGGCCTATTTGCCGCTGGGTTTGCTGCTCGGCCTCACGTTGCGCGAGCGTTTCAGTGAGGGCTGGAGTGTATTGCCTGCCACCCTGTGCGGCTTGCTGCTTTCCGCCGCAATGGAATACATGCAGATGTATTTGCCCAGCCGCATCAGCTCCAACCTCGATTTGCTCGCCAACACCATCGGCGCGCTGGCGGGTGCGCTGCTGGCGGTGAACATTGCAACGCGCAAATGGTTTGCCTTGCACCTGGCATACTGGCGCATGCGTTTGTTTCACAGCCGCGACGGAGTGGATTTCGGGCTGGCGCTGGTGGCGTTATGGATATTCGCGCAGATCAACCCCTCGCTGCCGATGCTGGGCAATGTGTTCATCAGCGAGGTGGCGCGCCCGCCTTTTGCCGTGGAGCCGCCCGAACCATTTAACTGGCTGGAAAGCATGGCGGTGTCGCTCAATCTGCTGATGCTGGGCCTGCTGCTGCTGACTTTGTTGCGCGTGCGCCGCCACGCGGCGGGCGCGCTGCTGCTGGTGCTGTGCGCGGTGGCGCTGTCCAAGTTCATCGCCGCCGCCGTGCTGCTCAAATCGTGGGCGCTGCTCTTGTGGCTGAACAGCGAGGCGATGCTGGGCATATTTTCCGGTGTGCTGCTGCTGGTCGCCGCCGGCTGGCTGCCGCATGCGTGGCTGCTGAGGTTCGCGGCGCTGGCAGCGCTGTCCTACCTGGTGCTGGCGCAGTGGGTGCTGGACAGCGGCGCACCTTCCGCCGCCATGCGGTTGTACCAGTGGCACTACGGCCACCTGCTCAACTACAACGGCCTGTCGCAAACCATTGCATTGGCGTTCCCGTTTCTGCTGTTTGTTTATCTCTGGCGCGTAAAAATCAGGTAGCTGTGGCGGTATAATCATCACCGAATTTTGGATGATTACTTTTCATTTACCGGGAGGTTGCTAATGAGTTCTTTTTACAAACATGTTTTCTTCTGCACCAACCAGCGCGAAGACGGCCAGGATTGCTGCAACAATTTCGGCGCGAGAAAGATGCGCGATTACGTCAAGGACAAGGTCAAGGCACTGGGGATTTCGACCCGCAAGAACAGCATCCGCATTAACTCGGCGGGCTGCATGGATCATTGCGATCAAGGCCCGGTGCTGGTCGTGTACCCGGAGGGCGTGTGGTACACCTATGCGGGCGAGAGCGATCTCGACGAGATCATCGAGGAGCACCTGAAAAACGGGCGCGTGGTGGAGCGGCTGAAGATTTAGGGCATCCAGCATCTCTTGCTGGGGGCGGGCAATGGATAGAGGGAACCTCTATAAACCTAAACACGGCGAAAAAAACGGGCGCCAAGAAGCAAGGCAAGAATCAGGTGATGACAGCGGAATCCGCGCAGGACCGCAGCATGATGGAGATTTTCCGCCGTGGCGATTTCCTGCGCCAGGCCATGCGAGAGGATCGCGTCGAGTCTTTCCTGCAACCTATCGTGGACTTGCGCACGGGCGTCGTGGTGGCTTTCGAGTCGCTGGCGCGCATACGCGATGGCGAAACCGTNNCTGGATCGGGTTGTGTTCCATAAGGCGTTGTCGCATCTCCAGAAGCTTGCGTTGACCCATCCCGAAGCCAGGATATTCTGCAATTTCTCCGCGCGCAGTTTCGGCGATCTTGAGTGGATGCGCTCCATTCCCGGCATTGTGGCAGAGCATGGGCTTACCTGTGACAAGATCGTGCTGGAGATACTTGAGCGCGAAGCGCTGCCGCATCTCAACCAGGTGAAAGAAATGATTGACGAACTCCGCCAAAGCCATATCTCGTTTGCGCTGGATGATTTCGGCAGCGGTTTCTCCTCCTTTCTGTACCTGAAATACCTGACCGTGGACTATGTGAAAATCGAGGGGGACTTCGTGCGCCATATGGTGCTGGATGACCGCGACCGCATCATGGTGAAACACATCCACCAGATGGCCAAGGAGTTCGGGCTCAAGACGGTGGCCGAATTTGTCGAGGATGAACAAACTGCGGCGATGCTCTCGCAAATCGGCGTGGACTACGCGCAAGGATATTACTACGGGCATCCCGCAGCGCCCGCCTACATTTCCACGGATTGAGCAACAAACAGCCAGCGCGACAGCGGCCACCGGACAGGGCTACCGCTATCCTCGCGCTGTTCAGCTTCCGTGATTTTCGCATCAGGACCGGCAACGATCCGCGCACTGCACTAGCGTTTAACCAACAGCAACGCAGCGATTTGTTTTTTGGGTTTGTCCTTGGGAAGGGCGAGCTGTTCCGCAGTTTTCGCGGCGGACGGTGAAGGCTCGTAAGGCTTCATGAACCATTCATCCGCAGGTGCGGATTTCCTGCCGTGCGCGGGGGCGGCCGGCCTCTCGTGCCGGTGGCTGGAAGAGGCGCGCGGGCTCGCTGAAACCGCTGCCCGCTCGCGCGGAAATTCGCGTTTGAGCAGCTTCTCGATTTCCTGGAGCATCCGTTCTTCCTTGCCATCTACCAGCGATATGGCTTCACCGCTGGCGCCCGCGCGCCCGGTGCGGCCGATGCGATGGACATAGTCCTCTGCGGTGGATGGCAGTTCGTAATTGACCACCAGCGGCAACTGGTCAATATCCAGCCCGCGCGCGGCGACATCGGTTGCCACCAGTGCGGTAATTTTGCCTTCCTTGAAGGCATCCAGCGCCTTGATGCGCTCCTGCTGGGTCTTGTCGCCGTGGATGGCGTCTGTGGGTATGCCGTCGCGCTCCAGCATGCGCGCCAACCGTGCCGTAGTCAGCTTGGTGCGCGTAAACACCAGCACCTGGCTGAGGCCGCGCGAGCGGATCAGGCCGGCCAGCACATTGAATTTATCATCCTGATCCACCAGCAGAACCGATTGCTTGACGTTCTCTGCCGCCGTGTTGCGGCGCTCCGCTTCGACGGTGACGGGATTGACGAGGAAATCATGCGCGAGTTTTTTAATGTCGTCGGAGAACGTGGCCGAGAACAGCAAGGTCTGACGCTGTTTTGGCAGCAGCGTGAGGATGCGCTTGAGATCGGGCATGAAACCCATATCCAGCATCCTGTCGGCCTCGTCCAGAATCAGCACCTGCACCTGATTGAGCATCAGGTTTTTGCTTTCGACATGATCCAGCAGGCGACCGGGCGTAGCCACCAGAATTTCCACGCCCTTCATCAACGCGGGCTTCTGCGTTTTGATGTCAATGCCGCCGAATACCACGGTGGAACGCAACGACACATGTTTGGAATAAGTTTCTACGCTTTTCTCAACCTGGATCGCCAGCTCGCGCGTCGGCGCCAGAATCAGCGCGCGGATCGGGTGGCGCGCCGGCGAGACGCTGGTGCTGGCATGCGGCAACAGGCGCTGCAAAAGCGGCAGCGTGAAAGCCGCCGTCTTGCCGGTGCCGGTCTGCGCCATCGCCATCAGGTCGCGGCCTGCCAGAACGTGAGGAATGGCCTGCGCCTGAATAGGCGTCGGCTCGGTGTAACCCTCTTCCTCGACAGCGCGCAGAATCAACGGATCGAGATTGAGGGCCGAGAACTTGATTTTGGCTGTTGCGGGTTCTTCCGTCATTTTCGGCATTATACCGGATCGCTGTGACACTTGGCCGGTTTTGGGCGCCTGTTGCGCCGTTTCATCTGGCCTGTTTATCTGTTGTCGCTTCGCGTTCTGTTTATTGTCCCCGCCCGCCCGGCGAGTCAGGCTACGCGGGGTCGCGCTGTGCTGCTCCCCTTTCCCGCCCACCTGTCACGCTTCCCATTCGCATCGAGGTGGCTCTACTCAATTCATTTCTAAAAATGACCAAACGCGAATTCAAGCTGCTGCTCAACACCAATGCGCTCAAGCACAGCCGTCATGGCGCAAGGCTACATGATCGTCGCCGACAGCAATCCATGCGCTTTGTCGATCATCGGACTGATGATGTCCATGTAGGCTTGCGGTGGCGTGCTAATGGGTGCCTCGGTCATTTTTCTCTCATATTTGCAAGCTTCATTCTTGGCGGTGACGCAACACCTCACAGTGTATGCAATTGATTGAAAATATTGTTCATGCTAATTATCCCTCATCTCCCGCCGAACCATCGTAGAGAATGTCGCCGGTCAATCTTGAAATCACCATCACCCGACTATTCCGCAGCGCCAGTATTCCATCTGCCCAAGGTGCATAGACATACCAGCAAGGCTGATCTGTATTGATGCCGTAGATGCGGCAGCTATCGGGTTTCTGGCTGTAACATTCGAATTGCCCGCCATGAGGGATGAACGCCCGCGCTGCAATCACCAAGGCGCGCTGCTTAGTGATGGGCGGGAACTTTTTGATGGTTGCAATAGGTAGGTTCATGTCGTGTTAGCTCGCATTGGTATTCAGCTTCACCGCAAAATCCGCCACGCCGATTTTGAACAGAAACTTGGCGGCGGTATCCAGCGTTTTGAATTTCCGCGTTTCGCGCTTGCTGGTTTCCAGCGGGTTGCAGTCGGCGATGATCATGTAACCTTGCGCCATGACGGCGTAATGAGCTTGGATGCGCTTGATAGCGTTGGCATCGAGCAGGAGCTTGAGTTCGCGTTCGGTCACTTTTCTTATCTTTTGTTTGAAGTGGGTTGCCAGCGCGGTAGCCAACTGAANNCTCAATTCCTCATAACGCTTCATTTTCTGATACCTCGATTAGCGGCGGCAGCAAGCAAACGGTTTCATTCGCCAAACATCTGCGCAAACCCTGGCTGCATGTTCATCCAGAAATGAACTGGCAAGACGCAATCACCAGTTGGCTGGCTTCGACCCGGATCGAAATTCTCAACGTGGCGGGGCCTCGATCCAGCAAGGAGCCCGACATCGGTGTATTCGTGGCAACAGTTCTCGATGCAATCGCTGGCAGCATCATCGGCTCGTCTGCTGGGCGCGGTGTGGGATAGATTGAACTGAAGGGGTTTTGCGCTGGAGCTGAAGGCGAATGCAGGCCAGGCGAAGCCTACACCGCAGCAGCCCGCTCCAGCGCAGCGACCGGCAAATACAGGCACAGCGGATTATCCACGCAAACAATGAACCCCAGCTTCACGTAAAACGCTTTTGCCTGGTCATGCTTGGCATCCACCACCACGGCATACAACCCCACCCGTTGCGAGAACTCCACGGCCAGCCGCAAAGCAAACGCCAGCAAATCCTGCCCCACACCCTTGCCCTGATGGCGCGCATCCACCGCCAATCGTCCGATGCGCAAAACGGGAGCGGGATAGCGCGGCAATTTAGCTCGGAAAGACAATGCAGAAGTGGCAACTTGACCGGCGCTCACCGTAACAAACCCGATGACGCTCACGCCATCGTCAGCCAGCGCCACATAGGTCTTGCCGAAACCGCGCCGCTGTTGCTGCCCGGCCCGGCGCAGCAGAAAATCATTCAGCGCCACATCGCCACAATCAAACGCTTCGCGGCGATGCTCTGCCCCCAGCAACTGGATAGCAGCCATTGCCTAGTGTGAAGCTCGCGTAGCGATTCGTTCGTCTCCTCGCCCGCTTGCGGGATAACCAGCGACTTGACCGTCGTTTTCTGACGGTTTAGTCGAATGGCTAGTTGATCCACCAGAGGGTTGGGGTGAGGGAGCGGGCATGGCAATGAGGCCACTCCAAAGAACAAGGCTTGTCATGCCCGCTACCGGCGCGCCATCAATTTGCGTAAAGCGGCATTAGGTTTGGGAGGCTTCTCGATGGATGCAGTGAACGCCTCAAAGTCCCGCTGGGTCAGCAACAGCGTATCGGTCTCCGACACAATCCGGCGCGCAGCCTCAAAAGCGTTTTGCAACATAAAACTGGAAACCGTTGTTCCCATTAGCGCAGCGGCGCGTTCGATCATCGCCTTCGCTTCGGCACTGGTGCGCAGATTGATCCGGGCGGATTCATTGACAAGGGTGGTCGGCATGGCATCTTCTTCTCCAAAAACTGATGCCTTTATTGTACGTCATTTTTACGCACACGCAACTATCCGGTTAATTCTGGACACAACCAGCAACACCGGGGGCATCAAAAACACAATGGGGGCACAAGTGCGGTAATTATGCCCCCAAGATTGCAATAGACGAGAATGGACGGGATAAAGCAAAAAACCCGCGAATCACTTGGATTGTCGCGGGTTTCGTGGACTTGCTTGGACTGCTTTGGAATGGTTTTTGGTGGTGATAGGTGGATTTGAACCACCGACCTCAGCGTTATGAGTGCTGCGCTCTAACCACCTGAGCTATATCACCAGAGTTCTAACGAAGAGCGCGGCATTTTCCGGATTTAACTGGCGCTTGTCAATTTATCTCCCCGATAGCAATGCCGCGCACAACAGTATCCAGTCGGGGCGGCATGGCTGCATATCCAATAAGTTTACGCTTCAATTTTTGGCAGATTGGCTAGTGAAACTTTCAACGCCTCCTCCGGATAGGCGAAATCTTCCAGCTCTCCCGCGAAATATTGGTCGTAGGCCGCCATGTCGAAGTGGCCGTGCCCGGAGAGATTGAAGAACAGTGTCTTCGGCTCGCCGGATTGCTTGCAGCGCAGCGCCTCGTCTATGCAGGCTGCAATCGCATGATTCGATTCCGGCGCCGGGATAATGCCTTCGGCGCGGGCGAAGGTCACACCCGCCTGGAACGTCACCAGTTGCGGCACCGACACCGCCTCGATCAGCTTCTCGTGATAGAGCTGCGACACCAGCGCCGAATCGCCGTGATAGCGCAGCCCGCCGGCATGGATGCCCGGCGGCATGAAGTCGTGCCCCAGCGTGTACATCTTGAGCAGCGGTGTGAGCTTCGCCGTATCGCCGAAATCATAGGCGTATATGCCGCGCGTCAGTGTCGGGCAGGACGATGGCTCTACCGCCACCAGCCGCACGTTCTTGCCGCAGGCCTTGTCGGCGAAGAATGGGAAAGCCGCGCCGCCGAAATTCGATCCGCCGCCGCAGGGAGCAAAAACCATGTCCGGGTAGTCGCCCGCCATCTCGAATTGCTTCTTCGCTTCCAGGCCGATGATGGTCTGGTGCAGCAGCACGTGATTGAGCACCGAACCCAGCGCATAATTCGTGTCGGCGCGGTTGGCGGCATCCTCCACCGCCTCGGAAATCGCCAGGCCGAGAGAGCCCGGATTGTTCGGGTCGGCGGCCAGTGCGGCACGCCCGGTTTGCGTTTCCATCGAAGGGCTGGCGAACACCTCCGCGCCCCAGGTGTGCATCATCGAGCGGCGAAACGGTTTCTGCTGGTAACTGATTTTCACCATGTACACGCGCACTTCCAGACCGAACATCTGTCCGGCCAGCGCTATCGAAGAGCCCCACTGCCCCGCGCCGGTCTCGGTGGCGATGCGTTTGATGCCCGCCTCCTTGTTGTAATACGCCTGCGGGATGGAAGTGTTGACCTTGTGCGACCCCGCCGGAGAAACGCCTTCGTACTTGTAGTAGATTTTTGCCGGCGTGCCCAGCGCCGCTTCCAGGCGATGCGCGCGAAACAGCGGCGAAGGCCGGTACAAACGGTATGCTTCGCGCACTGCATCGGGAATCGGAATCCAGCGCTCGGCGGACACTTCCTGCATGATCAGGCTCATCGGAAAAATCGGCGCCAGCGCCTCCGGCCCGATAGGCTTGCCGTCCGGCCCCAGCACTGGCGCGGGCGGGGTCGGCATGTCCGCCACCACGTTGTACCAGTGGGTTGGAATATCGTTTTCCTGCAACATGAACTTGGTTTGCGGCATGATGTTTTCCCCGATGAAGTTGTTATGACGGCGTAACAGGAGAGAAATCTAACATAGGCTGTGGGGATCAGCCACTAATCCGGAATCGGGCCATAAATTATTTGAGGTAAAATTACTCGACCATCAAACACAAGATAAAGCACCACAACCAACCATGAATAAAATCCTTATTACCGGCGGTGCCGGATTTATCGGTTCCGCAGTCATCCGCCAACTGATCGCGGAAACCCCTGTTACAGTCATCAACGTGGACAAGCTGACTTATGCCGGCAACCTGCAATCCCTGTCCCCGGTTGCAGGCAACCCGCGCTACCGCTTCGAGCGCGTGGACATCTGCGATGCCGCCGCAGTCGCGCGCCTGTTTCGCGAATATCAGCCGGATGCGGTGATGCACCTGGCCGCCGAGTCCCACGTTGACCGCTCCATCACGGGCCCGGCAACCTTCATCGAAACCAACATCGTCGGCACTTACACCCTGCTGGAGGCCGCGCGGGAATACTGGAGCGGATTATCCGGGGAGCGCAAAAATGCGTTCCGCTTTCACCACATTTCCACCGACGAAGTTTATGGCAGCCTGGGTGACACCGGCTTCTTCACCGAAGACACCGCCTACCAGCCGAATTCGCCCTACTCGGCGAGCAAGGCATCCTCGGATCATCTGGTGCGCGCCTGGCATCACACCTATGGCCTGCCCGTGGTCACCACCAACTGCTCCAACAATTATGGCCCGTACCATTTTCCGGAAAAGCTCATTCCGCTGGTCATCCTGAACGCGGTCAACGGCAAGCCGCTGCCGATTTACGGCAAGGGCGACAACATCCGCGACTGGCTGTATGTGGACGACCACGCGCGCGCGTTGCGCCTGGTTCTGGAAAAGGGCCACATCGGGGAAACCTACAATATCGGCGGCTGGAACGAGAAAACCAACCTCGAAGTGGTACATGCGATATGCGCGATACTGGACGAACTGCACCCGCAGGGCGCACCCCACACATCGCTCATCACTTATGTGCGTGATCGCCCCGGCCACGACCGACGCTACGCGATTGACGCCTCAAAGATCGCGAATGAACTGGGGTGGAAGCCGCAGGAAACCTTTGAAACCGGGCTGCGCAAAACGGTGGAGTGGTATTTGGCCAATACCGGCTGGGTCAAGGCGGTCATCAGCGGCGAATACCAGAACTGGATTTCAAGCCAGTATGGCGGGTAGCGGGTACCCATCAATCCACAGATGCTCTCTCACAGAGATGGGTATCGCTGCGCTCAACCCATCCTACAATTGATGAAATGGGATCAATACAGCGCCTGATTGACCTTTGCAAGGTCATCTTCAGCCAGTGTTCCGGCGGCGGCTTTCAGCCGCAACTGGCTGATCAGGTAGTTGTATTCGGCCTGGTATAAATCGCGGCGGGTGGAGTAAAGCTGCTGCTGGGCATTCAGCACGTCCAGGTTGGTGCGCACGCCGACTTCCTGCCCCAGCTTGCTGGCTTCCAGCACGCTCTCGCTGGATTTCAGGGCCTGTTGCAACGCCTTGACCTGGGCGATGCCGTTGACCACGCCCAGATAAGCCTGGCGCGTTTGCAGTGCGACGTTGCGGCGGGCGTTTTCCAGCTCTTCGCTGGCGCGGTCGCGGTTAGCCTCGGCTTCACGCAACCTGGACTGGATTGCTCCGCCCTGGAACAGCGGTACGTTGAGTTGCACGCCGACAGAAGTGTTGCGGCTGTCACTGCCCACCCCCAGGCTGCCGCCGTTAGCGAAATTTTCGGAATAATTGGCCACCAGGTCGAGCGTCGGATAGTGCCCGCCCCGGTTGCGCGCCACTTCTTTTTCGGCCAGCTCTGCGGCAATCTGCGCCACCGCCACTTGCAGGTTGCGCTGTTGCGCCTCATCCACCCACTTTTCTATTTCGACCGGTTGCAATAATTCCAGCCTGAACTGCTGCCCCAGTTGGCGCAGGCCGGGCGGCATGGTATTGGTCAATTGTTGCAGCGCGCGCTTCTTGATTTCCAGGTTGCTCCGCGCAACGATCTCCTGCGCGCTTGTCAGGTCGTAGCGCGCCTGTGCCTCATAGGTGTCGGTGATGGTGGATGCGCCCACCTCGAAGTTGCGCCTGGCCTGCTCCAGTTGTTCGGAAATGGCCGTCTTCTGCGCTTCGGCGAGCTGCACGCTGTCCTGCGCAATCAGGACATCGAAATAGGCTTGCGACACGCGCAGGATCAGATCCTGCTCGGCGTTCCTGAACTGCGCATCGCTCTGCGCCACTTGCAATTCGGACTCGGCATACGCCACCAGGTTTTGCTGGCGGTACAGCGGCTGCACCAGGTTCACGCCATAGCCGTGGCTGTTATAGCGGCTAGCGCCGGAGCTGAACGGCGTAACCCCCCGATATTTGATTGTGTTGTCATTGAACGTGCTGTTGGCGCTCAGGTTTACGCTGGGCAACAGCAACGAACGGCCCTGCGGCAATTTCTCCTGCCCGGCGCGTTGTGTCGCGCGCGCTGCCGCAAAGACCGGGTCGTTCGATTGGGCGGTGCGGTAGGTTTCGAGCAGATCCGCCGCCGCTGCCGGGGCGGCTGCGCACAATGCCGCCAACGCAAATATAAGGTTATGGGTAATCATGGGCAGCGTAGAATATTAGGGTTTTCTAATACTATATGCCAGCGCGACAAACTTCAAGCGGGGCGATGCGCCATCAAAACACGAAACGCTTGGGCTGCTGCACGTTTTGCAACGGGGCGATGCTGGTTTCAAACAAGGTGGTACTCTCGAATGTGCCGGGCGCGGTACGGGTAATCAGCCTGGCCTGCATCGCGGGGGCGTCGCCCACGATGGCGAACAGGCGCCCGCCCGGGGTCAGGCTATTCTGGAAGGATTCCGGCAGTACCGGCACCGAACCGGCCAGCACAATGACGTCATAAAAACCGGGCCAGCCGCATGCGGCATCGCCTTCTTCAAGCGTCACGTTTTCAATGTGGTGCGCCTTCAGGTTTTTTTGCGCGAAGGCATGCAACTCGGGCACGATTTCCACGCTGACTACATACGCCGCGAGATGGGATAGCAAGGCGGCCAAGTAGCCGCTGCCGCTGCCGACTTCCAGCACGCGGTCGTCGCGCTTGACCTGCAATATTTGCAATGCGCGGGCTTCCAGCTTGGGCTGCCACATGCAAGCACCGTAGCCAAGCGGAATTTCCATATCCATGAAGGCCAGTTCCCGTCTTTCGGGTGGCACGAATTGCTCGCGCTTGATCTTGCCCAGCAAGTCCAGCACACGCAGATCAGGCACATTCCAAGGCCGGATCTGTTGCTCCACCATATTAAAGCGAGCCTGTTCCATGTTTTTCATCTCCCTCTGCTCCTGACGTTATCGTTGTTTGCGCGGGCAGTATATCACGCGACCAAGCCCGCAAACTCCGGTAGCGGGGCGCGGGCGGCAGGCGCGGTTGCGGCTTCCGTTGCGGTCCGGCGCATTTGTAAGGCGCTACACGGAATATCCCCAGCGCCATCCACAGTGGTGTAACATCCGCAACACCAGATACAGCTTACGGTCATGGCTGAACACTGCCGCCCCAAGAGTAAGGGCGCCTCTAAAGAACACGGAAATGGTCAAAGCCACGCTCAATGCCCCCCCCCGGTGAAATGCCGCAAGCCGAAGAAAAGCCGCGCACAAGCGAATCCCAATATCGCCTGCTGGTGGACAACATCAAGGAAGTCGTCTTTCAGACCGACGCACAAGGGCTGTGGGTTTTCCTCAACAAGACATGGGAAGAAGTGACCGGATTTCCTGTGAAAGACTCTCTGGGTCATGTTTTCCTCGACTATGTCCATCCGGACGACCGGCAGCGCAACCTCGAACTGTTTGAACCCCTGATCCAGCGCAAGAAGGAATATTGCCGTCACGAAATCCGTTACCTGACACGGGAAGGCGGGTTCCGGTGGATCGAGGTCTATGCGCGCCTCGTCTTGAGTGAGCATGGCGAAATCGCCGGCACCTGCGGGACGCTGACGGACATCACCGAACGCAAGGCCACACAAAAGCAGATAGCGGATCAACTGGCATTTACGCAAGCGATCATTGACGCCGAAGTGGACGCGCTGGCGGTGTGCCATGGCATAGCCGAACCCCCTTACACCCGCTTCACGGTCTGGAACCCCAGCATGGCAGCCCTGACCGGCTATAGCATGGAGGAGATCAACCGCCTCGGCTGGTACCAGACCGTCTATGTTGACCCCGAGGTGCAGGAGCAGGCGCGGCAGCGCATGGAGCGCATGCGCCAGGGAGACCACTTGCGCGGCGAGGAATGGATCATCACCCGCAAGAACGGCGAGCGCAGGGTTGCACAGATCCACACCGTGACCGCAGCCGAAGATGATCTGGGAGTGCATGTTCTGGCCATCATGCGCGATGTCACCGCGCGCAACCGGGCCGAGGCGCAGGAGCGGCAGCGGTTTAACGAACTTCAGGCGATCTACCTGATCAGCAACGCGACCTGCGGCGCGGAGACGCTCGACCAGATATACGGGGAGGCCATGGAATCCATACTCCGCACGCTGAAGGCGAACCGGGTTTCCATCCTGCTTTTCGGCGCGGACGGCCTGATGCACTTCAAGGCGTGGCGCAACCTCTCGGACGCCTACCGGAAAGCGGCTGACGGGCACTGCCTGTGGGCGCGCGACGCGGTTGATCCGCAGCCCGTCCTGGTGGAGGACATCGAACTGGATGCCGCCTGGGCGCACTTTCTGCCGGTGGCAAGGGCGGAAGGAATCCGTGCGTTCGGCTTTATCCCGCTGGTGCTGAACGGCCATCTGATCGGGAAATTCATGGTTTACTTCGACCGGCCTCACCACTTTACCGAAGATGAAGTGCGGCTTGCCAAAACCATCGCCTTCCACATCACATTCACCACCGAACGCAAGCAGACCGAGCAGGAACTGCGCATCGCCGCCACCGCCTTCGAGACCTCCTACGAAGGCATGACCATTACCGGCGCGGATCGCGCCATCCTCAAAATCAACCCGGCATTTACCCGGATCACCGGTTACAGCGCCGAAGAAGTGCTGGGCAAGAGCCCGTCCATCCTGAAATCGGGCAGACAGGATGACCGGTTCTACCGGGACATGTGGGAGAGCCTGAACCGCGACAAGTTCTGGAAAGGCGAAATCTGGAACCGGCGCAAAAATGGCGAGATCTACCCGGAGTGGCTCAGCATTGCCGCCGTGACCGACCCCAAAGGCAACGTGACCCATTACGTCGGCTCGTTTTCCGACATCTCGCTGCACAAGGAATCGGAAGCGCAAATTCATGCTTTGGCTTTCTATGACCTGCTCACTGGGCTGCCCAACCGCCGCTTGTTGCAGGACCGGTTGCGGCATGCGCTGGCTGCGAACGCCCGCACCGGGCGGCAGGGCGCGCTGCTGTTTATAGACCTCGACAATTTCAAGCGCATCAACGACACCTGGGGACACGCTGACGGCGACCTGCTGCTGATCGAAGCGGCGAGCCGGCTGCAATCCTGCACCCGCGAAGGCGACACCGCCGCCCGCATGGGCGGGGACGAATTCGTCGCCCTGCTGGAAGGGCTGGACGCCGACGAACAGGCCGCTGCCATCCAGGCCGAAACAGTAGGGGAAAAGATACGCGAGGTGATCGGGCAACCCTATCTCATCGGCGACCGCAACCACCATAGCACCGCCAGCATCGGCATCACGCTGTTCCGCGGGCCGGTGAAAACGATGGAAGAAATGTTCAAGCGGGCGGATGCCGCGATGTACCAGGCCAAGACCGAAGGCCGCAATACCCTGCGCTTCTTCGACCCCGCTTTGCAGGCAACGGTCGTCGCCCGCATCGCGCTGGAGTCCGACCTGCGCCAGGCCATTTACGAGCAGGAGCAATTCCAGCTTTTCTATCAGGCGCAAGTGGATTCATCGGGTCGCTTGGCAGGCGCCGAAGCCCTGCTGCGCTGGCGGCACCCCGGTCGCGGCATGGTGTCTCCCGCCTCATTCATCCCGCTCGCCGAGGAGTCCGGACTGATCCTGCCTTTGGGCCACTGGGTGCTGGCAACCGCCTGCCGGCAACTGGCGTCCTGGGCGGCACAGCCGGAAACGGCCCAGCTTACCCTGGCGGTGAACGTCAGCGCCAAGCAGTTCCACCAGCCTGATTTCATCGAAGAAGTGTTGAAGCTGGTTGATTGCTTCGGAGTGAACCCCGCGAACCTCAAGCTGGAAATCACCGAAGGCATGTTGCTGGGTAATGTGGAGGACATCATCTCCAAGATGGGCACACTGAAAGCGCGGGGCATAAATTTTTCCATGGATGACTTCGGCACTGGCTATTCTTCGCTCTCCTACCTGAAACGTCTGCCTTTGCACCAGTTGAAAATAGATCAGTCCTTCGTGCGGGACGTGCTCACCGACCCCAACGATGCGGCCATCGCCAGAACCATCATCGCCCTGGCCCAGAGCATGGACCTGGCGGTTATCGCCGAGGGGGTGGAAACCGAAGCGCAGCGCGAGTTCCTCGAACGGAACGGCTGCCACGCCTTTCAGGGATACCTGTTCAGCAAGCCGGTTCCGGTAGAAGAGTTCGAGCAACTGGTCGCGCGATACCCGGTTTTGTAGGGCACATTTCCTGCGCCGCGCCCGCTCCTTCCCCTTGCAGGGGGTTAGGATGGGGGTAGGACAGTGGAACTGATAACATTTGGTGGAACGACGCTTCCCCGAAATTTTCTGCACCAGTTTTTTCCGGCAAGCCGGGCAGCGCAGAGCAGATGCCCGCGACAAGCAAACCCCCACCCGCAGAGAGTTTGCGGCTTGCTATTAGAACGGTTTTCCAGTACCTTGCCCGCTCGCGTGGGGGTCCTCGTCAGTTTTATCGCCGAGGTGAGATAAACCCTTTGAACCTGTACGGATAATGCCGTCGTAGGGAAGCGTCCAACCGCAGACGGTGCTTCCTGAATTTCTGGAGCACATCGCATGAATGCCAACCCCAAATTCCTGAACCAAGCCGCGCAGGTGGATGCCGCGGCGGTCAAACCCTTGCCCAATTCGCGCAAGGTGTATGTCACGGGCAGCAGGCCGGACATCCGCGTGCCGATGCGCGAAATCTCGCAGGCCGACACGCCCACCGGGATGGGTGTGGAAAAAAACCCGCCGATTTACGTGTACGACTGCTCCGGCCCCTACACCGACCCGGCGGCCAAAATTGACATCCGCTCCGGCCTGCCCGCGCTGCGCGAGAAGTGGATCGCGGAACGCAACGATACCGAACAGCTTGCCGCCCCCAGCTCGGCTTACGGACAGCAACGCCTGGCCGATCCGGCACTGGCGGAACTGCGCTTCAACCTCAAGCGCGCGCCGCGCCGCGCGAAAGCGGGCGCCAACATCACCCAGACGCATTACGCGCGCCAGGGCATCATCACACCGGAGATGGAATACATTGCCATCCGCGAAAACCAGAAGATCGAGGGGCTTTCCGACTTGCTGAAAACCCAGCATCGCGGCGAAAGCTTCGGCGCGAGCATCCCGAAAATCATCACGCCGGAATTCGTGCGCGACGAAATCGCCCGCGGTCGCGCCATCATCCCGGCCAACATCAACCACCCCGAAGTCGAGCCGATGATCATCGGGCGCAACTTTCTGGTCAAGATCAACGCCAACATCGGCAATTCCGCATTGGGGTCGAGCATTCAGGAAGAAGTGGAAAAGATGACCTGGGCCATCCGCTGGGGCGGCGATACCGTGATGGACCTTTCCACCGGCAAGCACATCCACGAGACGCGCGAATGGATCATCCGCAACTCGCCTGTACCTATTGGAACAGTTCCGATTTATCAGGCGCTGGAAAAAGTGAACGGCAAGGCCGAAGACCTGACTTGGGAAATTTTCCGCGACACATTGATCGAGCAGGCCGAGCAAGGCGTGGATTATTTCACCATCCACGCCGGCGTGCTGCTGCGCTATGTGCCGATGACCGCCAAACGCCTGACCGGGATTGTCTCGCGCGGCGGCTCCATCATGGCGAAATGGTGCCTGGCGCACCACAAGGAAAGTTTCCTCTACACCCGCTTCGAGGAAATCTGCGAAATCATGAAGGCCTACGACGTGGCGTTCAGCCTCGGCGACGGCCTGCGCCCCGGCTCGATCTACGACGCCAACGACGAAGCGCAACTGGGCGAACTGAAAACGCTGGGCGAACTCACGCAGGTGGCGTGGAAGCACGACGTGCAGACCATCATCGAAGGCCCCGGCCATGTGCCCATGCACATGATCAAGGAGAACATGGAACTGCAACTCAAGTGGTGCCACGAAGCGCCGTTCTACACCCTCGGCCCGCTCACCATGGATATCGCGCCCGGCTACGACCACATCACCAGCGCGATCGGCGCGGCGATGATCGGCTGGTTCGGCACCGCGATGCTGTGCTACGTCACACCGAAAGAGCATCTGGGATTGCCGGACAAGGACGACGTCAAGGAAGGCATCATCACCTACAAGATCGCCGCCCACGCCGCCGACCTCGCGAAGGGGCATCCCGGCGCACAGGTCCGCGACAATGCGCTAAGCAAGGCGCGTTTCGAATTCCGCTGGGAAGACCAGTTCAACCTCGGCCTCGACCCGGACAAGGCGCGCGAATTCCACGACGAAACCCTGCCCAAGGAATCCGCCAAGGTCGCGCACTTCTGCTCCATGTGCGGCCCGAGTTTCTGCTCGATGAAAATATCGCAGGATGTGCGCGACTTCGCCGCCGCTCAAGGCGTGGATGAGCAGACCGCGCTCAGCAAAGGCATGGAACAGAAGGCGGTGGAGTTTGTGAAGCAGGGCGGGCAGTTGTATAGCAAGGCTTAGCTGGCCTTCTGGGCATGATAGAGTCAGCCACATGAAACCGCCAAGAGCGAGATGGGGAAATTTCCCCGATGTGCTGATCCACGCCAGCGAATCTGCTGTCAAACAGCACACTATTGGGCAGCAAAGACGGGTGATGCGGTGGCTGCAGATAACCTGGTGCGCGACACGCTTAATCAGGCGCAAATTGATGCACTCGCTACGCTTCTGAAAGGGCACCGCCCCATTTTGGTTAGCGCCCACGCTTATGAACAGAACGGGGTGAATGCCATCCCGGAAGTGCTTGCCGACGAATTAGCGCAACGGCTTGGATGGGAGGTGGATAGCGGTGTGGTGCAGATGAATGTCGTTTCACACACCGGCGCAGATGGTTTTTCGCGCATTGCACGCCAACCGGAATTTGATGGCGCTATTCAGGCGGGAGCGGAATACGTCATGGTGGATGATTTCGTCGGCATGGGCGGAACACTGGCCAATCTGCGCGGTCACATTGAGTCGGACGGCGGCAAGGTATTAGCTGCCGTGGTCTTGACAGGCAAGCCACATTCAGCCAAATTGTCCCTTATTCCATTTCTAATTTAACAATGCCATAATAAGCACTCCTAATTTCGGGGAGCGCCATAATGAGCATG
>CXWL01126757.1_pt1 | contig 20590 bp, 18 predicted proteins | sample 590931 | NCBI WGS metagenome assembly CXWL01 (sample SAMEA3498368, study PRJEB10139) | groundwater metagenome | biome: water well; material: biofilm material | place: Germany | collected 2015-04-27 | reverse complement strand
ATTGCCTGAGGATTTTTCCACCTTGGGCCCGCCATCCTTTTCATAAATGCTGCCATCCTGAAAAATAGGGATATAGATGATCAGTTCACCGTATAACTTCTTGCCATCCTTTTGCGGGAAGTTCAGGGTGCCGACATCTTCCACCCTTTTTTGCAAGGCCTTGTAATACATCGCGTAACCCACCGCCTGCGTGCTTGGGGTGATGAAGGTCTTGCGCGGACGCTTGTTTTGATCTTCTATGGTCTGCGAGATTTCTGCCGCCATGCGCGCCAGCGCCTGGCTGCTTTCAACCTTTTCCTGCCCGTTCGGATTAGGCGGATTATCGGTCTGATTTTTTTCGCTCGATTGCAGTGATGAGAAAGGCGTTTTTTTGCGGAACTGATCCATCAGCTTTTTCTGGTGTTCTTCGAGTTCCTCAATTTTCCTTTTTGCCACCGTCACGTTTTCGCCGTTTTCTATCTTGCGCATATCCGGCAAAGGCGATTTCGAACGTCCTTCATCGCTGGCACCGCCGCCATCCAGATTGGCCTGCGCCAGCGCCTGGGCGTTCAGCGGCTTTTTGTCGTGCTTGGCATTGACCAGAATCACTTCCAGGCCCGGATCAGCAGCCTGGGTTGCGGCCGGGTTAGGGGCGACAAAATGCAATAGCAAGAGCACGCCATGCACCATCACGGAAATGGCAATCGCGGTACTGAGAATCAGATTATCGAGAATGGGTTTCACAAATTTTCATCAAAAAAATAGCATCTATTATCGTACCGCAGGAATATCGTCAAGATCGCCGGCGTCGCCTGTCTGCTCATCTGTCTGCCCGGCCTCCGCTGCGCCTGCACCCGACTCGTCTTGCGCCACGGCTTCCGCGATGAACTCTTCATCGGTGACGGCATCGTTGGTCGCCTCTTCCACTTCTTCCAGGTCTTCATCGGCCACGGTCGTCAGCATTTCCAGCAAACGCGCTTCCACGGTCAGGTCAACCTCATCCCAGCGCAGGATGTCGAGCCTGACCTGGGCGCCACGCGCCACTTGCGGCATGCCCGGCAGGCGTATGATCAGCGGAATGTCGACCAGACGCAAGACCTCGTCTTTCAGCACCACCGCCTCGACCTGTCTGGCGTTTTCCTGCCCCAGCCAGCGCAGGCACCAGTAGCGCTCCATATTATTCTGGAAATCGGCATAAGCGGAATAGGCAGCATCAAAACCCGACACAATCGCAAACAGATCCGCATCCTTGGGCTTGAACGGCGCGACCAGCGGCGCGGTGACGCCATTCTGCACGCAGGCGATGATTTGCCATTGGTTGACCAGATCGGTATAGCGGCGCAACGGCGAGGTGCTCCAGGCATATTGATCCACGCCCAGCCCCTGATGCGGCGCCGCGTGGGTGACCATGCGCACCTGCATCTTGGCGGCCCAGCCACCCGAACCGCCGCCCTGCGCACGGTAAATGCCGGGAATACCGTGATCGGCCATGAACTTGCCCCAGCTGCTGTTGGCGAAAATCATCAGTTCCGCCACCATCTTGTCGAGCGGCGCACCGCGCTTGCGCCGCACCACCGATACCACGTCGTCTTCGACATAAAAGTTGAAGTCGACGCGGTTGGTTTGCTCTGGTTTCAGGCCAAAACTCTCGCGCTTGGCCATGCGCGCCTTTTCCAGCACTTGCGCCCATTGCCATATCATCGCGATGTCCGCCTTGTGCGGATAGTCGCCGGCATGATTGGCAAGGTTTTCTTCCGTGACCAGCGCATCAAGATCGTTGTGCCGCAGATTGGCCGACATGGGAACGGCCTCGACCTTGGTTTCGGTAGCGATGACCGACCAGTCTTCCATATTCAGGGTGGCATACAAAGACAGGGCGGGGCGGGTCTGCCCGGCGCCCAGCGTGTAGGTGTCGACCAGCTCATCGGGCAGCATGGTGATCTTGTCACCCGGCATATACACGGTGGACATGCGCGCGCGCGCGATCGCGTCAATCGCATCGCCACGCTTGATACCCAGGCTAGGCGCGGCGATGTGGATACCGATCCTGACTGTCGTGTCTGACAATGGGGTGACCGAAAATGCGTCGTCGATCTCGGTCGTGGTGACGTCGTCAATCGAGAAGGCCTGCACCTCGGCAAGCGGCAAATTGTCCGGCAATGCAGGGATGTCAATCTTGGGGAAAGCCAGGCCTTTCGGGAAATTTTCAAACAAAAATTTCGACAGGTGCAAATCCTTGGCGCTGGCCAGTCCGCCGCTGGCCAGCATCAGGCGCGCGGGCGTGGTTTGCATCAGATCGCAGGCCTCGCTCAGGGCCTTGTACTCTATGCCGTTTTTTTCCGGCTTGAACAAGAGCTGCAGCGCCAGCGCGCGGATCGGTTCGGGCAAAATATGTTGCTGAAGTTGCTCGACAAAACTTGCCTGTATGAGCGCTTGCTGCTTCTTCTTTTCTATCCCGGCCAGGGCCGCTTTCAGCGCAGCTTCCGGCGCGGCCTTATAGCGGCCGCGGCCTTTTTTGTAGAAATAAATAGGGGCGGTGTGCAATGCCAGAATCAGGCCTGCCGCTTCGACCGGCTGCGGCGCGTGGCCAAAATATTCTGCGCCCAGTTCGGCAAAGCCGAACTCTTCTGCGCCGGCGACTTCCCACAGGAATTCCAGATCGATCCCGGCCGCCGTCAGCTTGGCTTGCTCCATCAGGCTGCCAGGGTCGGGCGAGGTGAACTGCAGCAAGACATCTTTTGCCTTGATCTTGCTGCGCTTGCCGCTCGCAAGCTCGACCTGATACGCCTCGCCGGCCTGGGACAACACACTGCCGGCCTTGAAATCGCCTGATTCTTCAAAAAATAAATTCATGCCACGCTTCTTTTCTGTCTTTTACTTAAAATTAAATTATAGGGAGTATGCTGAAATTTCAGCCTATCGCCAGCGATTTAAGGGGGTGATTTAAAATACTCCCTACCAGTATATATTCATTACAAATTACCGATTCCGGGCAAAAACACCTCGGTCACCAGCAAACAACCGCCTTTTCGCCTGAATACCGAACGGCGCGCAAGCAGGCTGGCCGGCCGCATATCCAACATCTGCAGGGCGGCAATCCGCCGCATCAATGGATGTGTATGGCGCAATCTGGCGTAACTCAATTGCCCCCTCTCGACTAAAGGGTCGCTAAATAAAGTACTGCCCAAGGATTTATTCCCCAAGCCGGCAAACAATGGCCATTGTGTCGCGTTGGCGCTGACCGGCACAACCGTATGTGCATACACCACGGCCAGCTCGTCGCAGCGCAACAACACTTCACGCTCGACGACCTTTTCCGCTCTCACCAGTCCTATCGCGGCAAATTCATCGTCCAGACAAATGGACAAGCCCTGATGCAAACGCTGCACGCGAAATTGCCCACAACGTGCCACCAGTCTCGCCGTCAATGACCCCCGGTTACTTAACCAGTCGGCCATCTGGCGCGATGCATGCACGCCATTCACATGATGATGCCAGTTCGCCCTATTGGGAAAATGCGGATAATGCAGGAATTGGGGCGGGTGCTTAACTTGCATCAGCGAACGCCATGATCTGATCCAGATAATCGACAAAATCCGCCATGCCGTGATCACTGCCCTGAATGATCACTTGCTTCGCCTCCGGATAATGCTCAACCATTTCACGCCAATCCAATACTTCGTCACCGGTCGCCGCCAGCAAAAAATACCGTTCAGGACGGGTGATTTTTGCGACGGAATAGGCATCCAATTGAGCCACATATTCTTTNNCCGCCATTCCGTGATCACTGCCCTGAATGATCACTTGCTTTGCCCCCGGATAACGCGCGACCATTTCACGCCAGTCCAGCACTTCGTCACCGGTTGCCGCCAGCAAAAAATAGCGCTCGGGGCGCGTGATGCTGTCTACGGTATAGGCACACAGTTGAGCCACATATTCTTGCTTGAACTCGAATGCCGCGTCGCTGTGATAGGCCGTGGTGACACCGACATACTTCAGCAGATCACGCGGCGGCTGCACGGCAGGATTGAGCAAGACCGCCCTGCAGCCGTATTTTTCCGCCAGCCAGGTGGCNNCGCGCCTTAAATGAGGCCGGAGATGAACGGAATCCGTGCAAATACAAGATCATGCGCTGACTCTTGCTTCCGCTCTCAGGCTCAGGGCGTCAAGCAATTTCTGGTGCACGCCGCCAAAGCCGCCATTGCTCATCACCAGAATCTGGTCACCCGCCTGCGCCTCGCCGACGATCGCGTCCACCATCGTCGCCATCTCGTCGAAAGTGGCTACCTTCTCGCCCAAGGGCGCGAAGGTTTCCGCCAGATTCCAGCCCACCACATCCTTGCCGCCCCTGGCGCCAAACACAAACACCTTGTCAGCCTGCGCCAGGCTGTCTGGCAGCGCCTGTTTCATGGCACCCAGCTTCATGGTATTCGAGCGCGGCTCCAGTACCGCCAGGATTCGGGTCTTGCCGACCTTGCGGCGCAAGCCCTGCACGGTGGTCGCGATGGCGGTCGGGTGATGCGCAAAGTCATCGAACACGGTAACGCCTGCGGCAACGCCGCGCACCTCCATGCGGCGCTTGACGTTGACAAATTGCGCCAGTGCCTCGATCGCCACGGCGGGGGGGATGCCGACATGTCTGGCGGCTGCAATCGCTGCCAGCGCATTCATTCTGTTATGTGCGCCATTGAGATCCCAATGCACACGGCCCTGAAGCTCGCCGTTAAAGAAAATGTCGAAGTCTTCGCCGTCTTGTAATTCCAGGCGCCAGCCCGGCTGCGCATTTTGCGCGCCAGCGGCATCGCTGAAAAACTCTGTTTCACTCCAGCAGCCGCGCGCCAGCACCCGCTGCAGCGCAGGCTCCTGTGCGTTGACGATCAGGCGACCGACGCCCGGCACGGTTCTGACCAGGTGGTGAAATTGGGTCTCGATGGCAGCGACGTCCGGGAAAATATCGGCGTGATCGTATTCCAGGTTATTCAGGATCGCCGTTTTTGCGTGGTAGTGAACGAACTTGCTGCGCTTATCAAAAAAAGCCGTATCGTATTCATCCGCCTCAATCACGAAAAAATCCGATTCCCTGGCGCCGGACAGGCGTGCGGAAACGCCAAAATTCAAGGGTACGCCACCGATCAGGAAGCCCGGGGAATAACCGGCCGATTCCAGTATCCAGGCCAGCATCGCGCTGGTGGTGGTCTTGCCATGGGTCCCGGCCACCGCCAGCACCCATTTATTTTGCAGAATGTGTTCGCCCATCCATTGCGGGCCAGAAATATAAGGCAAACCGCGGTTGAGAATCTCTTCCATCAGGGGATTGCCGCGCGATACCACGTTACCAATCACAAACAAGTCCGGTGCCAGCGCGATCTGCCCGGTGCCGTAGCCCTCGGTCAAGACTATCCCTTGCTCCTGCAACTGGGTGCTCATCGGCGGATAAACATTGGCATCACAGCCGGTGACCGTATGGCCGGCTTCCTTTGCCAGCACGGCCAGACCGCCCATGAAACTACCGCAAATACCTAATATGTGAATGTGCATAATTTAACTTAATTGTTTGCCTACTTTTTTACTTACGTTCTGACTGACTTTCTGACTTACTTTCTCACTTACTTTTCAGCGTATTTTCAGAATCCCGCAATTCTACCTGACAGACGCGTCTGTGCCGTATGCGTTATGATGCTCGCATGATGATTTCCACCCCAACCGAAGCCGAGGCACTGCGCGCAGAAATCGCCGCATTAGCCGCACGCATGATCGCCGAGGACGGTGCCGATTATGGTTCCGCCAAACGGCGCGCCGCCAAGCAATTGCTGGGCAACCAAAAAATCCGCGGCGATGTCCTGCCCGACAACAGCCAGGTAGAACAGGAAGTGCGCGAATACAATGCGCTGTTTTTTGCCGATAGCCAGCCCCAGCGCTTATTGGAGCTGCGGGAAATTGCGGCAGAAATCATGCAAAAGCTCGACAAGTTCAATCCCTACCTAGTTGGCGCCGTGTTCAACGGCACGGCAAACAGGCATTCCGACATCTATTTGCATTTATATACGGATAACAGCAAGGAAGTCGCCATTTTCCTGCTGAACCTGGACATGCAGTACGAAGTGTCCGAAACCACCAATAAACGCAATGAGACACTGGAAACCCTGAGCTTCATGTACCGGAACGAAGGCGTGCATTTGCTCATACACAGCCACGATGATCTGCGCACCAGTCCGCGCGCCGACCGCGCCAGCCTTGCCGCGCTTCAACTCTTAATCGAACAACATCACGCCAATCTCAACAATGAATAAACGATTCCTGGCAATTGCACTGGCCATCGGCCTAATCGGTGGCGCCATCGGCATGTATGTTGGCCATAAGCAAAGCACCCCGCTGACACCGCAGAGCGGCGCCGCCCAGCAACTCATGTCGCTCTCCTTGAACGACAGCCAGGGAGCAACGCAAAAATTATCTCAATGGCAAGGAAAATTTCTAATTATTAATTTCTGGGCAACCTGGTGCACGCCTTGCGTACAAGAAATGCCTGAATTGTCGGCGCTGCAGAAAGAATTAGGTGGAAATAAAATTCAGCTCATCGGCATGGGGATAGACAGCCCTGGCAATATTGCTGATTTTGCCAAAAAATATCAGATCAGCTATCCGCTCCTCGTCGCCGGCATGGAAGGCACAGAACTCTCGCGCCAGATGGGAAACCAGGCCGGAGGATTGCCATTTACCGTGCTGATAGCGCCGGACGGAAGCGTATTAAAAAGCTATTTAGGGCGTTTAAATATTGAGCAATTGCGCGGCGATATAATAAATCTGGCTAATGCCAAATGATAAATAAGCGATAGTTTTCCTTGCCAATATGGGGTAAATGGCGGCAAAATGCGGCTATCTCCGCCAAAAAAAGCTGATAATATGGCAACTAAGCTACTCTTGCTCAATGGACCCAACCTCAATTTGCTAGGCACGCGTGAGCCGGAAGTGTATGGTTCAAGCACGCTGGCAGATATAGAATCGGCCGCCAGGCGTCAGGTGGAAACCGCCGGGGCGCAGCTAGATAGTTATCAAAGCAACCATGAAGGCGCATTAATCGACAGGATACATGCGGCACGGGGCGAACGCGTTGATGCCATCATCATCAATCCCGGTGGCCTGACGCATACCAGCGTTGCGTTAAGGGATGCGCTGACGGCAGTTGCCATCCCTTTTATTGAAGTGCACATTTCCAATATTCATCAAAGAGAAAGCTTCAGACAGCACTCTTATTTGTCTGACGTAGCCAAAGGCGTGATCTGTGGCCTGGGTATAGACGGATATAGATTAGCGATTGACTTCGCCTTAAAAAATCTATAAATTCTCGCATCTACGCGCAATTCACTTAAATTTACTTTTAATTTGCGCTCATTCTAAAAACGCGTTCTGAGATTACCAGACACTCAGAAGCACATTCCCAGGGGGATTTCAAATGGATTTAAGAAAACTCAAGACCTTAATCGACCTCGTTGCAGAATCAGATATTGCAGAGCTGGAAGTCACCGAAGGCGAAGGTAAAGTGCGTATCGTTAAATCTTCCGCCATGCCTCAGAATCAAGTTGTGATGATGCAACCTCAACAGATGCATCAACCTATGTCAGCTCCTGCAGCGCCGGTTGCGGCAGTCGCCGCCGCTGCGGCCCCGGTTGCTGCAGCAATTCCGGAAGGAAACGTGGTCAAATCACCGATGGTCGGCACCTTCTACCGCTCGGCCAATCCTGGCTCCCCACCGTTTGTGGATATCGGCAAGAGCATCAACGTGGGCGACACCCTGTGCATCATCGAAGCGATGAAATTGCTCAATGAAATAGAAAGCGATTTCGCNNAGCGAGCGCCGGCAAGAAAAATTGCCTGCAAGGCTGCAATCATTGCCAAAGCACATTTAAAATCATGTTTGAAAAAATTCTAATCGCCAATCGTGGTGAAATAGCGCTCCGCATTCAGCGCGCTTGCCGCGAAATGGGCATCAAAACCGTCGTCGTCCACTCTGAAGCCGACCGTGAAGCCAAGTACGTCAAGCTCGCCGACGAATCCGTCTGCATAGGCCCGGCGCCATCCAATCTCAGCTACCTCAGCATGCCCGCCATTATCAGCGCGGCAGAAGTGACTGACGCGCAAGCTATCCATCCCGGCTATGGCTTTCTTTCTGAAAATGCCGATTTTGCCGAACGCGTAGAGCAATCGGGCTTTGTCTTCATCGGCCCGCGCGCGGAATCGATACGCCTGATGGGCGACAAGGTCTCGGCCAAGCACGCTATGATCAAGACTGGCGTGCCTTGCGTACCAGGCTCTGAAGGCGCGTTGCCAGATGACCCCAAGGAAATCGTGCAGACTGCGCGCAAAGTCGGCTACCCGGTCATCATCAAGGCCGCTGGCGGCGGTGGCGGTCGCGGCATGCGCGTGGTGCATACCGAAGCGGCATTGCTCAATGCGGTGACGATGACCAAGGCCGAAGCCGGCGCCGCTTTCGGTAACCCTGAAGTGTATATGGAAAAATTCCTGGAGAATCCGCGTCACGTGGAGATCCAGATCCTGGCAGATCAGCATGGCAACGCCGTCTATCTGGGCGAGCGTGATTGCTCGATGCAACGCAGGCACCAAAAAGTGCTGGAAGAAGCGCCGGCACCAGGCATTCCGCGCAAGACCATACAAAAAATCGGTGAACGTTGTGCCGAAGCCTGTCGCAAGATCGGTTACCGTGGCGCTGGCACATTTGAATTCCTGTATGAAAACGGCGAGTTTTATTTCATCGAGATGAATACCCGCGTCCAGGTAGAACATCCGGTCACCGAAATGATCACAGGTGTGGATATCGTGCAGGAACAAATCCGCATCGCTTTCGGCGAAAAACTGCGTTTCAAGCAAACCGACATCGAGATCAAAGGCCATTCGATAGAATGCCGCATCAATGCGGAAGATCCGTTCAAATTCACCCCATCACCTGGTCGCATTGCTACCTGGCACACTCCGGGCGGACCTGGCATACGAGTTGATTCGCACGCTTACGCCGGTTATTTTGTCCCGCCCAATTACGACTCCATGATAGGCAAAGTCATCTCGTACGGCAGCACACGCGAGCAGGCGATCCGCCGCATGCAGATTGCCTTGTCTGAAATGGTGGTGGAAGGCATACAAACCAATATCGCCCTGCACCGCGAATTAATGATAGACGCGCGCTTCATCGAAGGCGGCACCAACATTCATTATCTCGAGCACAAATTGGCTGATATGCCGGTTTTGTCAAAAAAGACTAAGTAACTAAGTATACGTAAATAAGTAAGATAAGTAAGCACCATGGGCCGCATGCGCAATTCAGGCATGCGGCCCGCTGATCAAAGGCAGAAAATGGGTTGGATAGAGATCATTATTGAAGTGGCGCGTGAACATGCTGAAAGCCTGTCTGACAGCCTGATGGACGGCGGCGCCCTGTCGGTATCCGTTGAGGATGCGGATGAAGGCACCGATGCTGAGCGCCCGCTGTTCGGCGAGCCTGGCATGGAGCCTGACGAAGCAGCCTGGGACCGTAGCCGCGTTGTGGCCCTGGTACCGGCAGACTGCGACCATGCCACCCTGGTAGCCACTGCCGCCGCCGCACTTTCTCTCGATAAGATTCCCGGCTATACCACCCGCTCTGTCGAAGACCAGGATTGGGTGCGTTTGACCCAGTCACAATTTGAACCTATCCATATCGGCAAAAACATCTGGGTGGTGCCAAGCTGGCACGAAGCGCCGGACCCAGGTGCATTGATCCTTGAGCTTGATCCTGGCCTGGCATTCGGCACCGGCAGTCACCCGACCACCCGCCTCTGTATGGAATGGCTGGAAGCGCATGCGCCGCAAGACTTGTCGGTACTCGATTACGGCTGCGGTTCGGGCATTCTCGCCATGGTGGCGAAAAAGCTCAATGCCAGATCGGTAGTCGGCGTTGACATTGATCCGCAGGCGATAGAGTCTGCGCTGGCCAACGCCCAACGCAATCACTGCGAGATTGAATTCGTTCTGCCGAAAGAATTCGGCATCAATTACCCAGTCACGCAAAAGTTTGACGTCGTCGTCGCCAACATCCTGTCCAGCCCGCTCAAGCTGATGGCACCCATGCTATCGGGCCGCGTGGCAGCGGGCGGCGCGCTGATTTTGTCCGGCGTGCTGTCACGTCAGGCGGAAGAAGTGGCGGCAGCGTATGCACCGTTCATCGAGCTGACGGTATGGGCGGAACATGAAGGCTGGGTCGCCCTCGCAGGCCGCCTGCCGGCCGCCGCTTAAGCAACTGCAACAAACTAAGAGCAATGGCACTCGCCACACAATGCCCACACTGCTACACGACCTTTCGGGTCGCCAATGATCAGCTAAAGCTGCATGCAGGGCTGGTACGCTGTGGCGCATGCCAGCAAACCTTCAACGGCGTCGAGCATTTGCTGGCGCCGGGTGCCACACCTGCGGCCCTACCTGTTTCCATACCGGCGGCGCAATCTGCCGAATCGCCTGCCGTCACTGCTGCTGAACCTGTCATCCCTGCGCCTGCTGAGGCCTACGCCGAAGCACAAGTGCAGGACGCGGCAGACATTACGCCTTTGCCGGCGATACAGGATGAAACCATGCATCCGGACCTGAACGCTATCGGTGACGGCAATGCAATCAAGGCTGGCGCCGGCAGCGCGCTTGATTTTGATCTGGGAGAGAACGAAGCCTTCATTCAGGAAACAGCAGTCCAGGCGCACTCCACACCGGCTGTGCAACCAGACGACAACAACGATGAAGCGGCCGCTTTGCCGACGCAGCTCATGCACCTCGATGACGAGCAAAGCACAGCGTCTGAAAGCGAAACCGGCATCGCCCCCGGCGATTCGCGGCAAGAGCCTGTTTTCGGCGAGCCACCCGATACTGGAATCGTCACCGGCGAAGACACCTCAACGATAGAGGAAGAGCCAACAGCTGCCGGGCCAGAATCGCCAGCGGTGCCCGATACCGATGCCAGCGAAACCGCAGCAGACGCCGATTCCGAAGAAGAGAAACCGACTTTTGTGGTGCAGGCAGAGAAGAAACAGCGCCGCAGCCGGCTGGTTCGCGCCGTGATGATCATCTCATCGATCCTGCTCTTTTCCGCCCTGCTGGCGCAAACCACCTATAGCCTGCGCAATCAGCTGGCGGCCTGGTTTCCACAGATGAAATCGACCCTGCAGCAAGCCTGCAAGCCGCTGAAGTGCAGCATAGCGCTGCCGATGCAGATAGAGACGATTTCGATCGAGGCCAACGAGCTGCAGGCGCTGTCCACCGATAAGAATATCTTTTCGCTTTCGATACAATTGCAAAACAAGGGCGGCACCCTGCAAGCCTGGCCTATGCTGGAGCTAATCCTGAACGACGCCAAAGACAAGCCGGTATTAAAGCGCGTGTTCACACCGGCCGATTATCTCGCCAACAAGAATGATCTGCTCAAGGGCTTTGCGCCCGACAGCGAACAGACCATCAAGCTGTATTTCGAATTATCCGGTGCTAAGGCCGCCGGCTACCATGTGGGTGTGTTTTACCCTTAAGTGCGCTTCCCGCCTACACCAGGCCTGTCATTTTCAACTGATTTTCAAACTTATTTTTAAACTATGCATGCCTGGAGCGCACGCTCCAGGCGGGTTTCCAGCCATATATGGCGTATTAATCACATTTATATTTGATAAGTTTGACAATGAAAATCAATCCGTTCACACTGCTGCAACTTTGTATTTGCTCGCAGAAAAATCATAAAAACCCATAAAAAAAGCCATAGAAATCAATGACAAAATTATCAAAAATAATAGCCATATGTTGCCGCTAAACAGCGCGATGAGCCGCTTAAACACGTAAGCAGGCAAGTAAGCAAGTAAATCTTGACTGTATCTGCACTCCATAGTTAAATACGAAAACGATTGCGCAAACGATTGCGTAACGCATTTCCGCAAATGAGAAATCGAATATGAGACCTCGCATTACTGTTGTCGGTAGCGTCAATATGGATCTGGTGTTTCGCACACCCCGCATGCCTGCCACAGGCGAAACCCTGCACGGCCACGATTTTCATCAGATACCCGGTGGCAAAGGCGCCAATCAGGCGGTTGCCGCTGCCAGACTAGGGGCCGATGTCAGCTTTATCGGCGCGGTCGGAGATGATGGTTTCGGTGAATTCTCGCGCAATTGTCTCGCTGTTGAACAGATCAACCTGGCTCACCTTGCCACCGTCAAAGGCATCGCGACCGGCGTTGCCGGCATCTTGGTGACCGACAGCGGTGACAACAGCATCGTCCTCGCCGCCGGCGCCAATGCCACGCTCAGCGCATCACAGATAGAGGCCGCCGCCGCGACTATCGCCAGCGCGCAGGTGTTGATCTGTCAGCTCGAAACGCCGCTGGAATCGGTCACGCGCGCCATCCAGATCGCCCATGCGCAAGGCGTTACTGTCATCCTGAATCCAGCCCCGGCGCGCGCGCTGAGCGACGATTTGCTCAGGCAGGTCAACTATCTGATCGTCAATGAAACGGAAGCTGCCCAGCTTAGCGGTATAGAAGTCAACGACCAGGCAAGTGCGCAACAGGCTTCACAAAAACTATTACAGCGGGGCGCAGGCTGCGTGTTGCTGACCATGGGCGGCAACGGTGCTTTGATCACAGAACAGACTGGCTCTCAATTTATTCCCGCGGTCAAAGTCGAGGTGGTCGATACCACGGCTGCCGGCGACACCTTCGTCGGGGCATTTGCGGTGGGCATAGCGAGTGGCATGGGTATACCGCAAGCGAGCAGCGAGGCACAATATGCTGCGGCCCTGACCGTGACCAAGCTGGGCGCGCAAACTTCTATCCCGCAGTTGCACGAAGTGCGCGACTTCATGGCTAGCCATCCGACATTGCTTAAATCAAACTAAAATCATGATGAATATTAAGAATAAGCTAACGCTGATGAGTTTTCTTCAATTTTTTGTTTGGGGAGCTTGGTTAATTACGGTTGGCAATTATTGGTTTGCAACAAAACAATGGAGTGGCGCCGAATTTGGCGCCATCTTTTCAACATTAGGCCTCTCCTCAATCATCATGCCCGCATTGACGGGAATCATCGCCGATCGATGGATCAACGCAGAAAAGCTCTACGGTTTCTTGCATATCCTAAGTGGCCTGGCACTTTGTTACATTCCCCAAGTTGACAATCCGACGACATTTTATTGGGTGATTTTTGCCGCCATGCTGTGTTATATGCCGACGATTTCCTTGTCAAATTCAGTAGCTTATAACATTTTAAAAACCAATGCCTATGATGTGGTGAAGGTATTTCCACCTATCCGCGTGTGGGGCACGATAGGTTTTATTGCCGCGATGTGGCTGGTCAATTTATCTGGCAATAAAGCATCGGCAAACATGTTTTACATCTCGGCTTTTTCTGCCTTTATCTTGGGGCTATATTCTTTTACATTGCCAAAATGTCCGCCACAAAAACTCATTGATGGCAATGCTTCGCTGAGCAAAAAATTAGGCCTGGATGCGTTTAGGTTATTTGGCACTTATAAGATGGCCTTATTTTTTATATTCTCCATGTTCCTGGGCGCTGCACTACAGTTAACCAATATGTATGGCGATGTTTTCTTGTCTGAATTTGGCAAAATGCCTGAATATGCCAACAGCATCGTGGTGACAAAATCGACCTTAATCATGTCGATTTCTCAAATTTCTGAAACGCTGTTCATCCTGGCAATTCCATTTGTCCTGAAACGCTTTGGCATCAAACAAGTCATGCTCATTTCCATGTTCGCCTGGGTGTTACGTTTCGGCTGGTTCGCCTATGGTGATCCTGCGGACGGCTTATGGATGATCATCATGTCGTGCATTGTGTATGGAATGGCTTTTGATTTTTTCAATATTTCTGGTTCATTGTTTATCGAAACTTCCACCGAGTCCAAAAATCGCGCGAGCGCACAAGGCTTGTTTATGATGATGTCGAATGGCTTTGGCGCCTTCTTTGGCGGCATCATCAGCGGACAAGTCATTGATCACTTTTTCACCCACAACGGCTCAAGGGACTGGCACAACATATGGCTGTCATTTGCCGCTTACGCGTTAGTCATAGCGTTCGCTTTTGCCATCATGTTCAAACACGAACACAATCCCCATGCTGTTGAAAAAGTCAGTCATTAAGAATTTTTTTGTGATGCACCACATTGTTAAATGTTTGCCCGCTTATTTTTTACGGATGAAATCAATTTCGGCCTCCTTGAACCGGGTCCATAGAATATCTCGCGAAACTTAGGTTCTGTCACATGGCTAAGTTTCGTAATCAGCTCGGTACTTTTTTATGTACCTTCAGGAGAAAAATATGTCAGCAATCTCAAGCACTCAGGCAAAACACAAAGTCATCTTTGATACCGACCCGGGTGTCGATGATGCAATGGCGCTGTACTTCGCGCTCGCCCACAAGGACATCGATGTGGTCGGTATCACCACCACTTTCGGCAACGTGTATGTGGAACAGGCCACCATCAATGCGCTCTACCTGACGCGCATTGCCGGCCGCAGCATTCCTGTCGCACAGGGCGTGAACGTGCCGTTTGCCAAGGCCGCCGGCACGCCGCCTGACTTTATCCACGGCGCGGATGGCCTGGGCAATTTGCCTGGTCGTATCGAGGTCGGCGGCAAGGCCGAAGTCGAAAGTGCGGCGGAATTCATCGTCAAGATGGCGCGCCAGTATCCGGGTGAAATCACCCTGGTCGCGGTCGGCCCGCTAGGCAACCTCGGCCTGGCGCTGAAGATGGAACCGCAACTACCCAAACTCTTGAAAAAAGTCGTGCTGATGGCCGGCGCTGTCGATGAGCCAGGTAACGTCTCACCGGTCGCCGAGGCGAATGTCTGGAACGACCCCGATGCCGCCGATCTGGTCTTCACCGCAGGCTGGGATCTGACCATGGTCGGCCTGGATGTCACGCACCGCGTGGTCTTGCCGTCGAGTTTTTTCACGCGCCTGGCGCAACAGCACAAACACGTGGCGATGGATACGCTGTCGCATGCGGTCAATTTCTACGCCAACTTTTACCAGAGCATACGCCCTGACCTCGGCCACGCCTGCTACGGCCACGATGTGCTGGCGTTTGTCTGGCTGGTCGCGCCAGAAATGTTTGAGACACAAAACGGCCGCGTGCGTGTCGCCAAGGAAGGCATAGGCAACGGCCAGACCATGATGGCAAAACTGGCCATCCCTTATCCGCAACCGGGCTGGGAGCCAAGCAAGCCTGAGACGCGCGTCTGCATGAAGGTTGACGCCGCGGCCTGCGCACAGCTGATCGACACGACCTTGTCCGGTGACTGGCTGCAGCCAGCACTGGCCAAATAATCAGGAGACAACATGTTCATCCAACCCGTTGATTATCGCAGCCCAGATGCCGCCAGGCAATTCACCGAAAGCCTGCACCGGACAGGCTTTGGCGTATTGACCAACCACCCTTTGTCGCAAACGCTGCTGGAGACCATTTACAAGGAATGGTATGACTTCTTCCAGACCGATGCCAAGAACAAATACGACTTCGATCCGGCAAAAATGGATGGCTATTTTTCACCAAAAATTTCTGAGACCGCCAAGGGCTACACCAAGCGCGACCTGAAAGAGTTTTACCATATCTACCCGACCGGCCGTTACCCGTCCGAGGTATCGGATGCGGCGCTCCAGTACTATGACCAGGGCAACAAGCTCGCCACAGAATTATTGCAGTGGGTAGAAGACCACACGCCGGCAGAGATCAAGGCAAAGTATTCGATGCCTCTGTCAGACATGATCACCGACAGCGAACTGACCTTATTGCGTGTACTGCACTACCCGCCCCTGCGCGGCGATGAAGAGCCCGATGCCGTGCGTGCGGCAGCGCATGGCGACATCAACCTGCTGACCATTTTGCCCGCCGCCACACAGGCCGGTTTGCAGGTATTGGGCAAGGACGATGCCTGGCATGATGTACCGTGCGACTTCGGTATGCTCATCGTGAATATCGGCGACATGCTCGACGAAGCCTCGCGTGGTTATTATCCGTCGACGATCCACCGCGTATTGAATCCGACAGGCGAAGACGCCAAAAAATCACGCATTTCGCTGCCGCTGTTCCTGCATCCAAGACCAGACGTGGTACTGTCCGAGCGTCATACCTCGGGCAGTTATCTGACCGAGCGTCTGATTGAATTGGGCGTTAAGAAGTAAGCGCNNCCGCTTAATTGCCGCGCCCTGGCAAGCGCCAGTGCCAGCGAGTCGAGACAATTCTGAGCGCCCACCTGATCATAAAAGCCCGAGCGTTTGACGATGCTGAGCGGTTGCCGGCTCAGGCCGCACAGTATCAGTTGCCCGCCCTGCCTGTGCAACGATTTGCGCAGTGCTTCCAGAACGTCCAGCCCGGTGGTGTCGATATTGATCAAATGGCTTAACTCCAGCACCATCACCCTGCCATGCGTGGTCTCAGAGCCGATCAGCGGTTCCAGCTTATCTACCGAACCAAAAAACAATGAGCCGAAAATCGAATACGCGGTAATGCCCGGCGGCAAAGTTGCGCCCAGTCTTGTTGGCGGAATCGGCTCCACCGTGGTGAGGCTGGATATGCGGTAGATAAAGAAAATACAGGCCAGCATCAATCCCACCTCTACCGCGACGGTCAGATCGATGATCACCGTCAGAAAAAAGGTGCCCAGCATAATGGCGCGGTAATTCATCGAAAATTGCCTGAGCCGGACAAACTCGCGCCACTCCCCCATGTTATAGGCAACCACCATCAAGATCGCCGCGAGCGACGCCAGCGGCACATTTTTTGCCAGCGGCGCGGCAATCAACACCGTCACCAGGATGGTAAGCGCATGCACCATGCCGGCGACGGGCGAGGTAGCGCCGGAGCGGATATTGGTCACAGTGCGGGCGATGGTGCCGGTCGCTGGCAAGCCGCCAAAAAAGGGCGTGACAAAATTGGCGATGCCTTGTGCCATGAGTTCCTGGTTGGGGTCATGCCGGTCATCGGTCAGGTTGTCTGCCACGCGCGCGCATAGCAGCGACTCGATCGCCCCGAGCAGCGCGATGGTCAGTGTGGGAGCGAACAGTTGCTTGACCAGATTCCAGGAAAACACCGGCAAGGACCATTGTGGCAAACCCTGCGGTATGCCGCCAAATTTGCTCCCTATGGTTTCAACCGGCAGCTGCAGCAGGCTGACAGCGACGGTGCCGAAAATCAGGACCAGCACCGGTCCCGGCAGCGCCGACAAGATGAGCATGGCGCTGTGGGTCTTTTTTTTCCAGACCTGGCTGCGGATGCGAGCGTCGAGCTCCGCATGGATAACGCCGGCAATCTTTACCGAAAAAAGTTTCGGCCACATCACGATCAGCACGAGCGATGTCAGGGCCAACACAAAAGTGGTGATGTCAAAACTATGCGCATGGATGGCAAGCAACTTGATTTGGGCAAAGAAATCCGCCGGCATCTTGGCGACTTTCAGCCCGAAAAAATCCTTCATCTGCGACAGCGCAATCAGCACCGCAATGCCGTTGGTAAAGCCAATCACTATAGGAACAGGGATGAAGCGGATCAAGGAACCCATCCGCAGCATGCCCATCAGAAACAGCAAGGCGCCGGCAAGTATGGTGGAGATCAGCAGATTCGCCAGCCCATATCTTTCTATGATGCCGTAGATGATCACGATGAATGCGCCGGCTGGCCCACCGATTTGCACGCGTGATCCACCCAGCGCTGAGATCAGGAAACCGGCAATGATGGCGGTAAAGATACCGGCCTCGGGTTTCGCGCCGGAAGCGATGGCCAGCGCCATCGACAACGGCAATGACACCACCCCGACCGTAAGGCCTGCCACGACATCCCGGAAAAACCGTGCGCGGCTGTAGGCTTTCAGGTCTTCTATCAGCCGCGGCCGGAAGGCCAGGTAAAAACGGCTCAGAATGCGGCTCGTCATAAGGCTCATATTAGGGCTAGTGTTAGCGTCTCGTCGAAAGTCCACCTGATTCCCGGTGAGCGTATGCCGCCATTCACCAAGCTGGGCTAACAAAGCTCTACTATCAGAATAGGAGAGCGGGGAAGAAAATTCAATATGAGCCCTTAAGACAGCTTGCGCCAACTCAAGCCAGCCAGGCTGAGCAGCGCGGCTGGCGATGGCACAATTACATGCTGGAGTGGCCGCCGCCATGCGCGCGCGCATGTTTCAGTTCCAGTGCCCTCTGGCAGGCAATACAGCGCACTGCGGTCGGCTCGACCTGCAATCGTGCGAACGGGATAGCGGCATCGCACTCCATGCAGACATCCGACAAGCTGGCGTCGAAACGCTCTCTCGCCAGCTGCAAGGCTTGCCATTCTGCATGCTGGTGCAGGTACTGGGCAACGGCATCGCCTTCAAGCACATCGGCGATCACATCGTCTCCGGCGCTGGAATCGACCTGCGCCTCATTGAGCCGGTGCGCATGCAATTCGCCCTGGATACGCTCATGCAGCGCATCCAGCGCTGCATTCAGGCTATTTTTTTCGCTGGAAGTGAGGCTCATGTTTTCTCCTTGTGATTCGATAGCCAAGCGCAGCGTAAAAACCGGTCATGCCATCAATGATTGAAAAGAAACTAAGGTAACCCGCATTCAAAAGTATGCACTTGATACAGCGCAAAAAATATCCCGCGGGCCACTAGATTGTAGCGATCTGCCAGGCGGAAAATGCCTCTGTTTTTTATCCGACGCAGAACATCAGGCGAACCAGACCACCTTGTTGCGTCCGCTGTTTTTTGCCTGATACAGCGCTTTGTCTGCACGTTCCAATAACTTGGCCAGGCGCTCATCGCCATCGACGTAACTGGTGACACCGATGCTGACGGTCAGCGGAAACGATTCGCCAGAACTATCTTTAAACATCAGGCTCTGTATCCGTTCGCGGATACGCTCGGCGACAATCAGGGCCTCGTCCTTGTCCACCTGCTGCAGCAGCACGCAGAATTCCTCCCCGCCCAAACGGCCAAACAGGTCGGAGTCGCGCAGCTCCTGCCCTACCGTACTGGCAAAACGCGCCAGCACACTGTCGCCGCCCAGATGGCCGTATTTATCATTGATCGCCTTGAAGAAATCAAGGTCTAGCATCATCATGGTAAAACTGGTGTGATAGCGTTGGCTGCTCTTGAAAATTTGCTCGGCCTGTTCGAGAAAGGAACGCCGGTTGGCGATATTGGTCAGTGGATCAGTGGTCGCCAGGCGCTGTAACTCACGCTCCAGCATCTTGCGTTGGGTCACGTCGCGGTATACGCCTTCGACACCGGCAAACGCCCCGCTGTCATCGTACAGCGCGCGGCTGCTGATCGAGATGTCGATCACGCGGCCGTCTTTCCTGACCATCTGGCCGGGGAAATCCGAGACCTTGCCGTTTTCCATGATGGCTTTTTTCATGGCGTCACGATCGGTGGCCTGTGGATAATAGGACTCGGCGGTTTTCCCTTCAATTTCATGCGGCTCGTAGCCCAGCACGCTGCGCACGCCCGGCCCCACCATTTGCACGACGCCCTTGGCGTCGGTCAGGTAATACACATCCTGCATGTTATCAAACAAGCGGCGGAAATTTTGTTCACTGACACGCAGTTGTTCGGCCATCTCGGCGTGCTCGGTCATATCGAGACCGGTGATCAGGACCGCATCCTGCCCTTCAAATTGAACCCGCGAACTCGCAGAAAGCAGCATCTTCATCTTGCCATCGACTGCGCGCAGGCGAAACTGGGAAGGCGCGTTTTCCCATTCGGCCTCAGTTTTATTCAGGCGGTTCATGGACCGGGTCTGGTCCATGGGATGAACAAACTCAAATAGGGGATGGCCGATGATGTGCTCTTGACTCTCGACATCGAGCAGGCGCATGGCGGCTGGATTGACATACACAATTTTGCCCGCTACCGCAATAACGGCGGCAGTCGGCATGATTTCAAAAAGATGGCGGTAAAATGCATCAGTCATCATTACGCCCTCAACATTTCAGAAAACTACAGCTGTGATCCAGACCATATCGATTCTACCCGATCAAGTAAAGGAATAAAATGTATTCCCGTCTATCCAGCACACCGCAAAGGACATTTGTTTTAAAATTTACAACACGCATGCCCAACACGCCCTATTCATGCGGCTTGCAGCCCTGCCTGGCTTGTCAGGCGCATCAACAGGGCGTGACAGGCCGGCATGCCAGAATGGGCGACACCATTTCATCCGCATTATTTTCTTATAGAAAAATACACCATGACCTATTTGACTTCAGCGCCAGCACATCCGGCAAGACGCCTGTTGATGACTGCCGTGTTCGCCGGCCTGGCGGCCATCACACTCGCCACGCCCTACCCCGTCCTTGCAATAGAAAAAGCCCCGCAACCCAAACTGGTGCTGGTGCTGGTGGTCGACGGCCTGCCGCAGGAGCAGGTGCAACGCTACCGGGATCAGTTCGGCCAGGGCGGGTTCCGCCGTCTGCTCGATCAGGGCGCATGGTTTGACAACGCGCATCAGGCGCATGGCGTTACCGTGACGGCGGTCGGGCATGCAGCCATACTGACCGGGGCTTACCCTTACCAGCACGGCATCATCAACAACAACTGGATAGACC
>CXWL01004733.1_pt1 | contig 20591 bp, 18 predicted proteins | sample 590931 | NCBI WGS metagenome assembly CXWL01 (sample SAMEA3498368, study PRJEB10139) | groundwater metagenome | biome: water well; material: biofilm material | place: Germany | collected 2015-04-27 | reverse complement strand
TACAATTGCGGGTATTACAATTTATCTTCACCGCCATTCAGCGCATAGAGCGCTGGAATTGCACGCGATACCGAGTCATTTTTTCCGTTTCTGGTTGTGGTTAACTACCGGAATGGTTACAAAACAGTGGACGGCGGTTCATCGTAAGCACCATGCAAAATGTGAAACCAAGGATGATCCGCATAGTCCTGTTGTTGTCGGTATCAAGAAAGTGTTAAGCGAAGGCTCGGAACTCTACAGAGCAGAAGCAAAGAACCAGGAGACCCTGGAAAGATATGGGTACGGTACACCTGATGATTGGATAGAACGTAACATTTATACTAAACATAGCGCCAAAGGTGTCGCATTAATGTTGATTATTAATGTAATCCTGTTTGGTCCGATTGGTATTACGATGTGGGCGGTTCAAATGTTGTGGGCTCCTATTTTTGCTGCGGGTATTATCAATGGTGTTGGCCATTATTGGGGATACCGGAATTTCCAGGCGGAAGATGCCAGTAGGAATATCGTTCCTTGGGGGATTTTAATTGGTGGTGAAGAATTACATAATAATCACCATGCTTATGCAACATCAGCAAGACTATCCAATAAATGGTACGAGTTTGATATTGGTTGGATGTATATTCGTATTTTGGAGATGATGGGGCTTGCAAAGGTCAAGAAAGTTGCGCCTAAATTACGAATTAATAAAGAAAAAACCCAATGCGATTCAGATACGTTGCAAGCCGTTATTTCTCATCGCTATGAGGTTCTTGCCAAATATACGAAATCTTTGAAAGTGACTTTTGCAAAAGAAATGATTCACTTGAAAGAAGCAACGGCGCAATATGGTGTGGATAATTCTACTCTGAAGCGTTGGATCTTGGCTGATTCAAAAACTTTGCAAGAGCATGAACGCGAAAAACTCAGTCAAGTGCTCAGTAATGCTAAAACACTCGATAAAGTTTATACCATGCGCGAGGAATTAGCTGAAATCTGGCAACGTTCTACTGCGTCAACTGAAGAACTGGTCAAGCAGTTGGAGGATTGGTGCCGACGTGCAGAGGAAAGTGGTATCGAAGTGTTGCAAGCTTTTTCTCAGCGATTACGTTGCTATGCCTAATAGATATTGATGGAATTGAAAGTCTAGCCAATAAAAAACCCGCTTCGGCGGGTTTTTTATTGGGAATATCAGCTTATTCACATTTATTTAAGCTTTGTTTCTTTATATTTAACGTGCTTCCGTGCGACGGGATCAAACTTCATTAACTCCAATTTCTCGGGTTTTGCACGTTTATTTTTTGTGGTTGTATAGAAATGACCTGTTCCAGCTGAGGATTCAAGTTTTATCTTTTCACGCATCGTGATGACTCCTTAACTTACTTCGATTAGTTTCTTAAACGCTTTTGCCTTCTGAGCGCATTTTGGTGATCACTGCATCTATACCATTCTTATCTATTGTGCGTAACGCAGCATTAGATAATCGTAGGTTAATCCAACGATTTTCGCTTTCAACCCAGAATTTTCGGCGTTGTAGGTTAGGCAAGAAACGTCTTTTGGTTTTATTGTTTGCGTGAGAAACATTGTTGCCTGACATCGGCTTCTTGCCGGTTACTTCACATACTCGTGCCATAATAGCGCACTCCAGAATTCTTAAAAAAAGGATTATATCCTGATTTGAGGTGTTTACTCAAATGTAACTGCTTAAATATTCATGATTGATGAAGGTATTCATCAAAAGCAGATATAAATTAGCTATGTTCTCCAAAATCGATGCGGTTTATCTGCGGATTTGCATTCAAATTAAATCGTGTTCAGCAAATGACAGGGTAGTGCCGTTACCAACAATAAAGTGATCCAATACTTTGACATCAATCATAGCCAATGCTTGTTTCAGGGATTGGGTAAGCACTTTGTCCGCATGACTAGGCTCTGCCACACCAGAAGGGTGATTGTGTGCAAAAATAATGGCTGCTGCATTGTGATATAAAGCGCGCTTGATGACTTCTCGAGGATAAACGCTGGTTTGTGTCAATGTGCCGCTAAATAACTCTTCAGTAGCAATGGTATGGTTTTTAGCATCAAGAAAAATACCGAGAAAAACTTCGTGCTGCTTGTTTGCCAGGCTCAAGCGTAGAAAATCTCGAACCAACCCCGGTGAATTCATCGCATTTCCGCTTTTTAGCTCTTCACTTAGCGCACGGCGGGCCATTTCTAACACGGCCTGTAGTTGTGTATATTTTGCAATTCCCATACCAGGTAATTGACAAAAACTAATCTGACTGGCTGCAAATATATTGGTTAGATTGCCGAAATGTAAAAGTAATTCTCTTGCGAGATCTACAGCACTTTTCCCGGTTATACCGGTACGAAGAAATATGGCCAGTAGTTCTGTATCGGAAAGGGCAGTGACACCTTTCTGCAATAGTTTTTCTCGTGGTCGCTCAGAGATAGGCCAATTTGGAATCGCCATAAAATATAGTTGGTAGCTTAGTCATGTAAAATAAGATTGATGGCAGGTATATCACAATTAGTTGTTGGGATAGCATAGCGCCGCCATTTTTTATTTTACTGATAGCGGCATGCAGTGCAGTCATATTGAGTAAAATGAGTAAATAGCTGCTTATTTTATTAATACATCTACTTCAGTTAATACCAGCTTAGTATCGGATTAAGTTTATTCAGAGAAATTTTCTAAAATGACAACAAGTTCATCTTCTGTATCTAAAAAACGCCTATTACTTGGTATAACAGGCGGTGTGGCTGCTTACAAAGCTGCGGAATTGGCGCGTCTGCTAACACAAGATGGGATTGAAGTGCAGACGGTAATGACGCAATCTGCTTGTCATTTTGTTGGATCAGTAACATTTCAGTCACTGACAGGTAATCCGGTTTATACCGATTTATGGGAGACTAATGCCGCACATAACATGGCGCATATTAATCTATCCCGTAATGTTGATATGATTTTGGTGGCACCTGCGAGTGCTGATTTTATTGCTAGACTTGCCGGTGGTATGGCAGATGATCTATTGGCGACATTATGTTTGGCGCGTGATTGCCTGCTCATAATAGCACCCGCTATGAATCGGCAAATGTGGGAGAATCCCGCGACACAACGTAATTTGTCTTTGTTACAACGTGACGGTGTCAAAATAATCGGTCCGGTGAGTGGTGAACAGGCTTGTGGTGAAATAGGGATGGGTCGTATGCTGGAAGCCAGCGAGCTGGCAGGAATGGTGCGAGCTGCGTTTCAAACAGATGGCTTATTGCAAGGCAAAAAAGTTTTGGTGACAGCCGGACCGACGTTTGAAGCAATTGATGCCGTGCGTGGTATCACCAACAAAAGTTCCGGGAAAATGGGGTATGCCGTTGCTCGAGCTGCAGTAGAAGCGGGTGCAACGGTTACCCTGGTTTCTGGCCCGACATGTTTGGCACCGCCAGCAGTAGATAAACTCATTCATGTGGTAAGTGCAGAGGATATGTTGCATGCCGTGCAGGCGGAAATATCGCAGGCCGATATTTTTATCAGTGTTGCGGCCGTTGCTGACTATCGTGTGGCAGAATCCAGTCAACAGAAGATAAAAAAATCTGATAAAAAGCTATCAATAGAATTGGTTTCCAATCCGGATATTCTGATGATGGTATCTAGCTTGCCCGAGCCACCTTTTTGCGTTGGTTTTGCAGCAGAAACGGAGGATCTTGAAAAAAATGCAGAAATGAAGCGTCGAAAAAAGAACTTGCCCTTATTGGTTGCCAATTTGGCTCAAGATGCCATAGGTGCTGACGAGAGTGAGTTGCTTTTGCTGGATGATGCCGGTAAGCATGTTCTTCCTAAAGCATCAAAAATGGAACAAGCGCGGCATTTGATAAAGCATATCAATTTGCTTTACAAGCAATAAAATGAAAAACACTAATACTGAAGCGTATGAAAAAAATTGATATCAAAATTCTGGATGAACGTTTAAATGAACAGCTCCCTGCCTATGCCACGCCGGGTTCAGCGGGTCTGGATTTGCGTGCTTGTATTGAGCTGCCGGTCACGATCAATCCGGGTGAAACCCATCTGATTCCCACAGGAATCGCATTGCATCTAGCCGATACGGGTCTGGCCGCATTGGTGCTGCCACGTTCTGGATTGGGTCACAAGCATGGGATTGTATTGGGAAATCTGGTGGGTTTGATTGATTCGGATTATCAGGGACAGATTTTTGTTTCCTGCTGGAATCGTGGACAGACTTCGTTTCACCTTAACCCATTGGAACGTATCGCACAGCTCGTTGTGGTACCTGTTGTACAGGTCGAATTCAATAGAGTGGATAGTTTTGACCAGAGCGATCGGGGTGAAGATGGTTTCGGCAGTACAGGCAAGCATTGATGTGCGATGGTTCGAAACTGTTCTTGCTTTGCTGGTGATAGTTTCTGCGGATTCCAGTTCCTTGGAAGTAAATGCTATCCCATTGAAAATGGACGATATACATTTCTGGCAGAAGTGACGCATACCCACATGAGTATGGGCTGGTTCTCAGCAAGGAAGATAGCCGCAGATACTCAAGTTGTTGGACTGGAGAGAGAGTACCCACAGCCAATTGATATTCTAATGCAGGCGGGGAAGCATTCCTTTTAATCCGCGCATCATCTTGGACATTCCGCCTTTACTCATCATTTTCATCATCTTTTTGGCTTGCTCGAATTGTGCCAGTAAACGATTGACTTCTTGTACAGAAACACCTGCTCCTGCGGCGATTCGTCGTTTACGTGAAGCTTTCAGGATTTCAGGTTTAGTGCGTTCTTGCTTTGTCATGGAATTAATAATGCCTTCCGTCCGGCTGATTATTTTGTCGTCCACTTTTACATTTTGTGCGGCCTGACTTAATTGCGCAGGCAATTTATCCATCAGGGCGCTCATCCCGCCCATATTGCGCATCTGTTGAAACTGTGCCTTGAAATCATCTAAGTCAAATGCCTTGCCCGATTTCATTTTCTTCATCAACTTCTCAGCTTCTTGCTGATCAGCGTTACGGTGTGCTTCTTCAATCAATCCAAGGACATCTCCCATGCCCAAAATACGCGATGCCATCCGGTCGGGATAAAATGCTTCCAATCCGGTTAATTTTTCCGCAACACCGGTAAATTTGATGGGTTTTCCGGTAATGTGTTTGACCGATAGCGCTGCACCACCACGCGCATCACCGTCCAATTTAGTGAGAATGACACCGGTTAAGGGGAGTGCATCGGAAAATGCTTTGGCTGTATTAACCGCATCTTGCCCTTGCATCGCATCGACAACAAACAAGGTTTCAATCGGTTTTAACAGTGCTTCAAGTTCGCTGATCTCTTGCATCATGGCTTCATCAATACCTAATCGGCCAGCAGTATCCACGATCATTACATCATGATGATGCTTGCGTGCATAATCCAATGCAGCGGCACCAATTTCTCCCGGTTTTTGTCCATCCTTAACGGGGAAAAAGTCAGCACCAGTTTGGCCAGCCAGAATTTCCAGTTGATGAATAGCAGCTGGACGGTAGATATCACATGAAACTAATAATACTTTCTTTTTCTTTTGTTCCATTAGCCACTTGGCCAGCTTGCCGCTGCTAGTAGTTTTACCGGCACCCTGCAATCCTGCCATAAGAATAACGGCGGGCGGTACTGTGGAAAGATTCAGATCAACTTTCTCTCCACCCATAATCGTAATTAACTCTTGATGAACCACTCCAACTAGCGCTTGTCCAGGTGTGAGGCTATTCATGACTTCATGACCCACGGCTTTTTCTTTAACGCGTGCAATGAAATCTTTGACTACCGGTAAAGCCACATCAGCTTCCAGTAATGCCATGCGGACCTCGCGCAAGGCATCTTGTATATTGCTTTCAGTAAGCCTTGCTTCGCCGCGTAATGTTTTAATGACACCGTTAAGACGGCTGGTCAGATTGTCAAACATACTTAAACCTCACAGAAACGATCGTTATAGAACAAAGTGATCATTCAAATTTTAATAAATATCCGGGTTAGCTCTTTGAATTTGTTAAAGCGCCATGTAGACTAAACAGTTATTCCGGCCTCTTAATATTTGTACTATCAATGACCAGCATTTTAACTTATCTCGCAGCCTTTTTGCTTTATATACTGATCGGTTGGTTTTTTTGGCGAAATACTTGGTATCAAGCATCATCAAAAGCTAGTGATCGTGTGCTAGTAACGATTACCTGGGCACATTATGCTATGCTTGCTCCTTTGTTATTACATGCCATGACGTTGTATCAGTCGATGTTTGTTGGCGCAGGCCTCAGTTTTGGGTTGAGTAATGCGATTTCAACCATTGTCTGGCTAACTGCATTCATTTACTGGTTCTCGGGTTTTTTTAATCGTTTACAGGGATTGCAAACCTTGGTTGCGCCCGTTGCAGCAGCGGCAGCCATTGCGGTGTTATTGCCGTTATTTTTTCCATCATTGCGTTCTCTTGATAACACCGAGTTGCCTGCATTTAAAGCGCACTTACTGGTTGCTATGATGGCCTATAGCCTATTGACGATAGCGGCGTTACACGCATTATTGATGACCGTAGTCGAACGCCATTTACATCACCCTGCCACCCGCTCGATACTGACAAATCTGCCGCCGCTACTGGCGATGGAAAAACTATTGTTCCACATCATCTGGATTGGGTTTATTTTACTTACTTTGACACTCCTGAGCGGCGTAGTGTTTTCAAAAGAAGTATTCGGTCAGCCGCTAACATTCTCACACAAAACGCTGTTTGGTTTTATCTCCTGGGGGGTATTTGCAGCGCTGCTGGCCGGCAGACAACTCTATGGCTGGCGCGGCCGGATAGCGATTCGCTGGACCCTGGTGGGATTTGTTACATTGTTACTCGCCTACATTGGCAGCAAGTTTGTGCTGGAGATCATACTAAATCGATAATCTGCTGATTACACGCTTCTCATGACTGGCGATCAGAGCTTCGGAATATGTTTTGTTCTACAGCAAACAGGCAAGTTAGCTTTTCGTGCGATGGATTTGAACAACTTCCTTAAGATGTCGTAGGCCACGTATAACCTGTGCCAGATGGGATCTATTGTTGATTTGCAGGATAAAACGCATATGCATGAAATCGTTCTCGTTTTCCATGGCGATGTCGTCAATATTTGATTCGGCTTTGGCTATTTCAGCAGCGACTCGTGCCAGTACGCCTTGTTTATTTACCGCCGTAACTTTGATACTGGCCTCAAACGTTCTAGCGATGTCTTTACCCCAAGCTACATCCAGGTAATTTTCCGAGTTCTTCTGACTAATGGTGACATTGGCGCAATTATGCGTATGGATGATCAATCCGGAGTCTTTCTTGATCACCCCGACAATGGCATCCCCTGGGATAGGGCGGCAGCATTTGGCAAATTGAACGGTCAATCCTTCTGTCCCCAATATGGTAATTGGACCAGCTATCTGATCACTGGAGACGGATTCCAATGGGGATGCCAGCCTTTTTGCCACGACTGCAGGGAGTTGTTTTCCCAGAGCCATTTCAGTGAGTAATTCTTCCTTGGATTTGACGCCGCTGTCGCGTACTAATTTTTCCCATTGTGCATCATTTATTGTGTCAGGATTAATATTAAAAGATAGTAGCGCCTGATTTAACATGCGTTCACCCAATTTGACCGATTCGTCATACTGAATTGTTTTGAGAAAATGGCGAATGTGTGAGCGCGCTCTTCCGGTTGCCACATAACTGAGCCAGGAAGGATTCGGTTTAGCATACGGTGCTGTGACGATTTCGACGCGATCACCACTTTTTAGTTTGGTGCGTAGCGGCGCATTTTCCCCATTAATCTTGACAGCTACACAACAATTGCCCACATCGGAATGGACTGCATAAGCAAAATCGACTGCGGTCGATCCTCGCGGCAGCGTTAAAATCTTTCCTTGCGGAGTGAAAACAAAAACATCAGCTGGAAACAAATCAATTTTAAGATGCTCCAAAAACTCCAGAGAATCTGTCGAGCCGCTGAGCGTTTCCAGTAAATTCTGCAACCATTGGCTGGTTTGCAAATGCAGATCATTAAAATCTGCATCTGAGCTTTTGTAGAGCCAGTGCGAAGCAACGCCATTTTCGGCGATCCGGTGCATTTCTGCGGTGCGAATTTGTATTTCTATCGGAATGCCGAACGGGCCCAATAAAGTGTTGTGTAACGATTGATAACCATTGGTTTTGGGGATTGCAATGTAGTCCTTAAATTTACCAGGAATTGGTTTATACAAGCTATGTAACATGCCTAGTGCCACATAGCACGAAGGAATATCTTTGACAATAACGCGGAAGCCATAAATATCAAGTACTTCAGAAAATGAAAGCTGTTTCTCGACCATCTTCATATATATGCTATAAAGATGCTTCTCGCGTCCAGTGACTTCAGCATCCAACCCGGATTCTTTTAACTTACTATCAATGGCTTCTAGAATCTTTCCAACGATTTCACGACGATTGCCGCGTGCTGCTTTGGTTGCTTTGACTAATACTTTATAGCGTATGGGATAAGAATAGTGAAAACCCAGTTCTTGTAATTCCTGGTAGATATTATTGAGTCCCAGCCGATGCGCGATCGGTGCATAAATTTCGAGAGTTTCACGTGCAATGCTTCGCTGTTTTGCGGGGAGCATGGCTTCAAGTGTTCGCATATTGTGTAGCCGATCAGCCAGTTTGATGAGTATGACTCGTACATCTCTCGCCATCGCCAGTAGCATCTTGCGGAAATTCTCAGCCTGCGCTTCTTCTTGCGTTTGAAATTCAATTTTGGTGAGTTTAGACACACCATCAACCAGTTCTGCCACAGGCTCTCCAAATCTTTCACTGATTTCAGTTTTGGAGATATCCGTGTCTTCTACGACATCATGCAATAAGGCGGCTGTTAGCGTAGGTGCATCGAGGCGCAGTGTACAGAGGATCCTGGCTACTGCTACTGGATGAGAAATATAGGGCTCACCTGATTTCCGGAATTGTCCGGAATGGGCACCTTGACCAAATGAATAAGCACTTCTAAGTTGGTTAATATCTTCTGGTTTAAGATATTGGGAGGTTTCAGAAAATAGAAGGTCTGCTTCAGGCATAGAATTTGATTTGTTTGGCGTGCATCAGGTAGGTTATTTTAACTTTCTTCAGAATAACTTTAACTGACTATCTTTCGCAAGCCGTTTTGTGCTATTACGATCTCTAAATTACCTAGATTAATCTTTGGTGTGACTATGCGCAGGGAATTATTTGGCTGATGATTATACCAAGTACTACAAAGACATTATCAATGCTTGACAGCGTCTTCATAGCATTGAATCGGGATTACATGTTTCTGGGATTGAGGATATCCAAACCTATTTTGCCTTGCGCCAGCTCGCGCAGTGCGATGACGGTCGGTTTATCGCGTCCAGAATCCACCATGGGCGCGGAGCCTATAGCCAATTGTCTGGCGCGTACTGTAGCAACTAAGGTCATATCAAATCTGTTGGGAATTTGCTTTATACAATCATCAACGGTAATTCGTGCCATGGTATTTGTCTCGGTTATTTAGGGATTTACAAATAGGTTTTACAATAATATTTTAAGAAACTATGCCATTTATTTATAGAAACTGGTTATGATAATTGGGCGATTAATGCGTGATATTTTATCAGTTGCCGGGCTTTTTTTAAGTGCTCAGCCCTGACAACGCAGATCAGATCATTAAGCGCATCTTCCAGCTTGTCATTGATAATAACATAATCAAACTCAGTAATATGACCGACTTCTTCGCGTGCTGCAATTAGTCTTTTCTCAATGATTCCCGGATTATCTTGAGCCCTTGTTTTTAGTCGTGTTGCCAGGGTGTCTGCCGAAGGCGGGAGTATAAAGATGCCAATGGATTCGGGGAGAATTTGCTGTATCTGTTTCGCTCCCTGACAGTCGATCTCGAGTAAGATATCTTGCCCTGAAGCGATAGCACTGTCGATCCATTTTTGCGAAGTGCCATAAAGATTGCCATAAACTTCTGCACTTTCCACGAATTCTTCGTTTCGGAGCATTTGTCTGAATGTTTCTTCATCGACAAAATGATAGTCACGGCCATTGACTTCTCCGGAACGCGGTGGGCGCGTGGTATGTGAGATAGACAGACTCAGATTTAAGTCTGACTGGAGTAACGCTCTGACCAGACTGGTTTTTCCGGTACCAGAGGGTGCGCTGATAATAAATAAGCAGCCTGTCATTTTAGTCATTTTGTACCTATTGTCTATTATCTATTGATCTGTGTGGTCAGATATTTTATCTCGAGTTGAAAGCTGTCAGTACTTGTCCTTTTAATGTTCTGATCAACCTTGTTTCTTCAGCAGTGATTCCTTCAGGTGCTTCCAATGTGCGGTCTGCATAAAATAGACCAATGGGTTTTCCGTTCGCTACTAAAGGGAGCACAATAAAACTGCGTGCATCGGGTAACAGATCGGTATGCCACTGGGGTAATAGTTTACGAATTTTGGGGATGTGGGCATCGGAAATCAGCAAATCTACATTCTTTTTCAGCGCAAGATGAAACAGATCATTTGAAGGTACAGTTGGGAAGTTAAACGCTTTTTGATACTCTACGTTACTTCTCCCCAGAGCACTGCGTGCACGAAAAAGATTCATTTGGTGGTCTCTAAGGCAGAGCGTGATAAAGCGAAAACCTAAGCTATTATAATAAGTTTCCAGAACTAACATAATCAAATCCTCAAGCCTATATTTACCGGGTGCCATAATTTCAGTCACGTCTTGCACACCCGCTAATAGTAATGCGGATGCATTATACGGTTTGCCACTGGAGTAACGCTGAGTAATTTCAGGACTACTGTTTTCATCATTGCTAAACAGCAGCTCATTGAGTGAATCTTCTACAGAAATATCAAATTCTGTCTGTGTTGTATCCGGATTGATTTTCTTACTTTTATCCGTTGTGAGTAAATTTGCATTGATTAAGAGTGTGCGTGTTTCCGCGGAAGCACTCAATATCAATTGATCCAATTTATATTTATCCAGATTAAGTGCTTTGCCAAAACGGTTGAGTAGCTTATTTTTTAGCTCAGAATCTTCTGGTTCGGTGGTTGCTAAAATAAGCGACGTAGCTTTTTCACTAAATTCTGCTGCTTGCTGCATCCACTCTTGTTTATTTCTTGCGGCGTTCAGGGTGCCTGTCGGCTTGTTTTTAAGCGCTTGAATGATACTGACTGGAATATTCCATTTTTCCAGAATAGTCTCAGTCAATGTATCAAGGTTGAAATCCAACACTGCCTGTGATGCTTGTGTAGGTGTGTGCGTACCTTGCTCGATGAGAGTCATCATTTCTTGATATAGATCATGGTCATAGGCAGCAAGCAATAAACGTCCAAGGTTCTTGAATAAGGCAACAACAGCAATTTCTTCTGCATCTTTAAAAGAGCTTAGCTTAACTAGCTCACGGCTAATCATACTAGCTGCCAAGGCATGAATTAACTCGGTGCGCACATGCTCCGCGCGTTTTCCGGACATGCCATCAACCAGCAGCATGGCCAAAGCGCAAGTCTTTACCGAATTAAAACCCAGCAGGAATATTGCTTTGGTGATACTGGTGTTGACTTTGTTAGATGCGGAGATAAACGCTACAGAATTTGATAAACGTAGAATCTTTTGTGTTAATGAAACATCCGACAGAACAAAATAGGCCAATTGTTGAATGGATTGATCATCCGATGATGATAGCTGTACGATGCGTGTTATGGAGCTGCCAAGAGCGGGGAGATCCGGGTCATTAGTGACCGCTTCGATTAAGTGGTCTCTTAAAGTTTTTGTGCCATCTTTTTTTACTGCGGCAGGATCAAGAAAGTTGGATGGGTTTTGGGGAGTATCGGGCGATTGAATGGATCCCATCTTAAACTTCTTCTAAGAAAAATTGTTAGTTAATATGCTGGCGCAAACCACATCCCAGTTCGTATCAGATTCTTTTTTCCTGAATGTTATTAAAATCTAATATGCTTTGTTTTTATTAACGGCAAATTAAAAGGTTAGTTAATAAGGAGTGTCAATGAATACCATGCTTCCTGAAATAATTCTGATGATATTCTTCCGCAACGTAAAATTGACTGGCAGGTAATATTTTTGTTACGACAGGATCATGCCAGCGTCCGCTATTCTGTAACCTACGCTTGGATTCTTTTGCAGCAATCTCTTGTTCTGGTGTGAAGAAAAAGATAGCTGAACGATATTGTGTTCCAATGTCGGGACCTTGACGATCCGGCGTGGTAGGATTATGGCAACTCCAGAAACTATCCAGTAATGTTTCAAAAGCCACTTCTCCCGGATCATATTCCACCAGAACCACTTCAATATGACCGGTGGTGCTGGTACAAACGGCTGCGTAAGTTGGATTGCCGGTATGCCCGCCAGAATAACCGCAAGTGACGCCGGTGACTCCTTTGATACGACGAAAGGCTGCTTCTACTCCCCAAAAACAGCCTGCTCCAAAAATTATCTTGTTTGCCACCATTATTGATTCACCTGATAAATCAAATTAACAGCGTATTTTGGTGTATTCCAATGAATGGAAAAGTGCATACGTTATTTTTCCTTTCGTATCTTTTCAATAAGCTCTTCTAAAGTTTTGATGGTATCTTGCGGTGTGCCACCCATTTTACCGCTGGTGATGTACTTTCCATTAATGACCAATGCAGGAACACCAGTGAGTTGATACTGGCGGGACATTTGTGTTGATTTTGCTACCTGATTTTGCACGGCAAAAGAGCGATAGGTATCTTCAAATTTCTTTCTGTCGATGCCTTGTTTCTCGATCCAGTTAAATAAAACAGATTCATTGTTTAAATCAATTTTGTCACGATGAATAGCGTCATAGACTTTATCGTGCAGAACATCGGTTATTCCAATGGCCTCCATCGTATGGAAGATTTTTGCAGCCGATACCCAATTTGCGCGGAGTGTTGCGGGTACATAGCGAAAGCTGACATCCTTAGGAATTTTCATCAACCAGGCTTTAAGATGCGGGTGCAAGCTGTTGCAATGGGGGCAGCCATACCAAAAAAACTCTAAGACTTCAATCATACTGCTATCCTGTGTGGGTTGCGGGGTAGCCAGGACGGTATAGTCTTTGCCCTCAACAATATCAGCACGTGCACTGGATAGGTTTATTAAACTAAAACTCAACACTAAGAAGAAAACTGCAAGAGGCGGCTTATATTGATTCATTTTAACTCCTTAAATAAAGTGTTTAACTGGCTGGTGGATTCTGTTTAGTATGAATAGGCCGCACGAAAATTGAGCTTGAGCAGAGTGTCAGGAAATATTTTATTGTACTTTGATAAATTGTGTTCCTATGCCATTTTCTTTTAAAGAAGCGCTGATTTCATCAATATCCGCTTTGCTAGTGAGAGGACCGATGCGTACTCGATACCAAGTACCTTTTTCTGCTAAGTCAATAGGTTGTATGGATGCCGACACACCAAGGAATGCGAGTCTGGCTTTCATGTTTTCTGCTTCATCATTTTTTCTGAATGAGCCTGCCTGGAGAAAGAATTTTTCTTTCGCTGGGGGAGGAGGGCTCTTAACCTGGGGTGCTACCGGTTGTTGCATCGGTTCTGCTGGAATAGTACGTGGCGGAACGGCAGCGATTTGCGGCGCGGTTATTGTCGGATTAGTATTTGGACGGGTTGGCGGGATAGTCTGTTGCACAATTTCAGCTAGTTTATTGCTATTTTCCGGAATCTTGGCAGTAACTTGCGGTTGAGCGGGTTGCGCAACAGCCGGTTTGTATTCATGATCAATCTCGGGTTCTTCAATACCAGGCAATATCTTGTAAAAATCAAACCGGGGCTTTTCCTCTGCTGTCACTACGGGTTCTTGTTGTGGTTTAACAGGTGTTTGGGGTTGCTCTGGTGTTGCCTTTACTTCACTTTTCTCAACTGAACTGGCCACTTTCTCAGTGGGCAAAAACGGACTGGGTGCATAGTTAAAATACAGCCATATGCCAATCGCACTGGCAAGACCTAATGCGTAACCAACGAATCCGCCCAGAAATGCAGAGCCACCTTTTTCAGGTGTGGATTTTGAAGGCTTGCGGGTCTTATAATCTCGGCTCATGAGTATCCTTATGCATTAATTCGATCACATTTTATCAGGTGCGCTGACACCGAGTAACCTCAAACCATTATCCAGTACCTGACGGATCGAAGCAATCAACGCCAGTCGAGCCTGCTGCAATGGAATCTCAGGTACCAGGAAACGTGTTGAATTATAGTAACTATGAAATTCGCTGGCCAGTTCTCTGAGGTAGAAAGCAATCAGATGTGGTGAAAATTCCTTGGCTGCCATTTCCACAGTATCCGGAAAATCAATCAATTTCTGCAGCAAAGCCAATTCAGCAGGACTGGATAGTGCTTCCGCATTCGCCTCAGCGAGATCGTTCATATCGCCATCCCATTGCGCTAATACACTGCACACGCGGGCATGGGCGTACTGGACGTAATAAACCGGATTTTCATTGCTTTGCGATTTGGCGAGATCCAAATCAAAATCCAAATGCTGATCGCTTTTACGCATCACATAAAAGAATCGCGCGGCATCTTTGCCGACTTCCTGGCGTAATTCCCGTAATGTGACAAATTCTCCGGAACGAGTAGACATGGGCGCCTTTTTGCCGTCACGGTAGAGCACGGCAAACTGCACCAGGGCGATTTCGAGTTTTGCTGGATCTAATTCCAATGCCTGTAAAGCGCCTTTTACCCGGGCAATATAACCATGATGATCCGCCCCCCAGATATTAATTACTTGATCAAAACCACGCTCGAATTTATTCAGATGATAGGCAATATCCGATGCAAAATAAGTGAATTGACCATTTTCCCGCTGCACGACACGATCTTTTTCATCACCGAAATCGGTGGAACGAAACCAAATGGCGCCATCCTGTTGATACAAGTAATGCTTCTTCTCAAGTAGTTGGATGGTATGCGCGACAAGACCATTATCAAATAATGATTGTTCTGAAAACCAGGTATCGAATTCCACACCGAATTCCATCAAATCATTGCGGCAATCACCCAATTGTTCTGTCAGTACAAAATTATGAATATACGCATAATCCTGGCCGAGTATTGTTTTTGCATTTGCAATCAATTTATCCAATTGTTCATCAGTATCGATCGCTGTGGCATGGGTCGCTTCCGATAAGCCATCTAACAACAAAGCTGGTTGATGCACATAGCGATCGGCATGTGCTTGGAATATCAGTTGCGCCATGGTTTTGACATACTCACCTTGATACGCATTTGCCGGGAAAGGAATGCAAATATTGTTGAGTTCCAGATAACGCAGCCAGGTAGAAAGCGTCAGAATATCCATTTGCCGCCCCGCGTCATTGACATAGAATTCACGGGATACGTTAAAACCGGCCGCTGCCAGTATGCTGGATAAACTTGCACCGATCGCGGCGCCACGCCCATGTCCAACATGCAGTGGTCCGGTTGGATTGGCCGAGACAAATTCCACTTGAATCTTTTTCCCTTGACCAAAATCACTATTGCCGAAAGCCTCTTTGCTTTGCAAAACCTGCTGCAGGCATTGCTGTTTGGCGGAGTTTTTCAGGAACAGATTGATGAACCCTGCGCCAGCCACTTCAACTTTCTCCAGATAAGGCGAGGGTGGGAGGGCATCGATCAATAGACTGGCGATCTCACGCGGATTTTTATGCAATGGTTTAGCTAATTGCATGGCAAGATTACAGGAATAATCGCCATGACTGGCTTGCTTGGTGCGTGCCAATTCAATACGAATGGAAGTATCCAGTGTGGTGATGTGATTACCTGCCTGGCGGAAAAGATCGGCAAAATGTGTTTTAAAGTTGGGATAGACAGATGAAGTCATGGTTGGAAATAAGCGATATCAATATTTTGATTGAACTGGGTTGCCAGGCATAACATAGATTCTTCTTGTCTAAATAATAAGCTGCATTCTATCAGGTGCACAGATCATGCCGAAGATTGTTGGCGAAGCGTTTCAAAAAGACAGACTCCCGCGCTGACAGCGATATTTAAACTTTCTATGCTGCCCAACATCGGAATGCGCACCAACTGATCGCAGGATTCACGCGTCAATCGCCGCAATCCCTTTTCTTCAGAGCCAAATACCCAGGCAACCGGCCCTTGAATCTGGAAATGAGTGAGATCGTGATCTGCATCTTCCGCGGTACCTATAATCCAGATTCCTTGTTCTTTTAATTGCTTTAGCGTACGCGACAAATTGGTCACGGCGATATAAGGCACCGTATCCGCAGCACCGCTGGAAACTTTATAAACGGTTGAGGTCAATCCGACTGCCCGATCTTTCGGTGCAATCACGGCATGCACGCCAAACGCATCAGCAACACGTAAACACGCACCTAAATTATGTGGATCCTGAATGCCATCCAATACCAGCAGCCGGGCGGGTTCAGTCAGTGTATCGAGAACATCGCTGATGTCGATATAACTGCGCGCAATATCGATATTGGCCACGACGCCTTGATGACGACCGGTACCGGCCATGCTTGTCAGTCTTGGTCCCTCACAGGTGATCAAACGAATCTTTAGGTCTTCGGCAAGCTTGATTAACCCGCGCGCACGTTGATCATCCCGTGTGGCGTCGATAAATATCTCTTTGATGCTATCCGGATTTTGCCGCAGACGGCTGGTGACCGCATGAAAGCCAAAAATAAGGCGGGTGCTCGACATAATTCTTAACAAACCTGAAAATTTTGCTAAGCATCGCTTAACATAAGAGATATTTTATGAAAAATAGAAGCGTGCTGCTGTATTCTGATTTTCTCGCGCGTTACAATCCAATCCCCATAACCCGCGTATTGTAAAACAATTTTAGATGTTAAAGCGATTTCTTACTTTTTGACGCGGTCTTTGTTTTTGATGCGGTCTTTGTTTTGGAGCTGCCTGGTTTTTTGCTGGGTTCAGCTAATACAAAGTCGATTTTGCTGGTTTCCAGATCAACACGTACCAATTTAACTTGTAATCGATCACCCAGACGGTACCGTTTACCGGTCCTTTCACCTAATAAAGTATGCTTGGTCGCGTCAAAATGAAAATAATCACTCGGCAGCTCTGAAATATGCACAAGTCCTTCCACGTATACGTTATCCAACGCTACAAATAAGCCAAACCCGGTTACGCTGCTGATCACGCCGTCAAAACATTCACCAATTCTATCCTGCATATAGAAACACTTAAGCCAGGATTCGACGTCACGCGTTGCCTCATCGGCGCGCCGTTCGGTGAGCGAGCAATGCTTGCCCAACTCGTTCCAATCCCCGGGCTCATAGGATTTTCCGTTTAATACCGCTTTGATGGCACGATGTATCAGTAAATCAGGGTAGCGGCGGATGGGGGAAGTAAAATGCGTGTAGTAGTCATATGCAAGCCCGAAATGCCCGGCGATATCCGGGCTGTAAACAGCCTGCTGTAACGATCTTAACATGACCGTCTGGAGTAACTGCGCATCCGGTCTGCCTTGTATTTTAAGCAGCGTTTGCGCGTAATCCTTGGCGCTGGGTTTATTTCTGCCGCCTAATTGAATACCGAATTCTTTGAGAAAATTGCGCAAGGCTTCGATTTTCTCGGGAGATGGATCTTCATGAATGCGATAGAGCGTTGTCTGATTATTTTTCTGCAGAAAATCTGCGGCACATACATTTGCTGCCAGCATGCATTCTTCAATCAAACGGTGCGCTTCAGTCCGTTGCACCGGTTCAATCTTTTCGATTTTCCCCTGCTCATTAAAGATCATTTGTGTTTCAGTCGTTTCAAAGTCAATCGCACCGCGTTTCTTACGTGCTTTCAGTAACGCCTTAAATAATTTGTGGACTCGCTGCAAGTGCGGTAACAGCTTTGCATATTCCTTAGCTTCAGGTCCTTTTGGGTTAGCCAGCATAGCCGCTACTTTGTTGTAGGTCAGGCGCGCATGGGATCGCATCACGGCGGGATAAAAAATATAATGGACTATATCTCCGTTCGCTTGGAACTGTATTTCACAGACCATGCAAAGCCGGTTTTTGTCTGGAATGAGTGAACACAACTCATTTGATAGCGCTTCCGGCAGCATAGGAATAACACGGCGTGGGAAATAAACGGAATTTCCCCGGTTAAATGCTTCCTGATCAATGGCATCATGGGGTTTAACGTAGTGACTCACATCCGCAATGGCCACATAGAGCCGATATCCCTCATCGTCTGTTTCACAGTACACCGCGTCATCGAAATCACGGGCAGTTTCGCTGTCTATGGTTACTAGCGGTAAGTGACAAATATCTTTGCGCTCTGTCAGTTCTTTTTTAGATACATTTTTGGGAAATTTGGCCGAGAGTTTTTCAATCTCGGGAGAAAACACATAGGGAAGATCATGTTTTCGTAACGCGATTTCAATTTCCATCCCGGGTGCGGTGTAATCCCCAAGAATCTCAATAATTTTTCCGATCGGTTGTGATTGCTTATTCGGCTGTTGGATAATCTCTATGACAACAATCTGACCTGCCTTGGCCTTCAAAGAGTGTTCCTTGGCGATCAGAATATCCTGGCTGATGCGTTTGTTTTCAGCCACTACAAGCAGAATACCGTGGTCAATATATAGCCGGCCTACCAACTGTGTATTGGAACATTCCAATACTTCTACAATGGCGGCTTCACGTCGGCCACGCCGGTCCAATCCAATTTCACGCACTAAAACACGGTCACCATGCAACGCTTTATTCATTTCTTTAGCGCTTAGATACAAATCCGGACTCCCGTCATCGGGGATTAGAAAGCCAAACCCGTCCGGATGGCCCTGGATTTTGCCTTTGATCAAATCCAGTTTTTCCATGACGCAGATATCGCCTTTGCGGTTACGGAAAATCTGGCCTTCGCGCATCATCGCAGTTAACCGGCGATTAAACAGTTCTTCTTCTTTTTTAGTGACATCCAGCAACTTATATAATGCGTGTTCAGCAGTCGGGACGCCCTGCTGTTTTAGAATCTGCAAAACATATTCCCGGCTGGGCAATGGGTGTTCATAGCGTCCTTTCTCGCGTTCGAGAAAAGGATCCAGGTTGCGTGGTTTTTGATTCTTCTTATTTGACAAAGCAGTGATTTCCTATAGAATTATGCGTTCTTTGGCAGCCGGATCCGGTTGTCTATTGCCCAGATGGCGGAATTGGTAGACGCGCATNNGCATGGTTCAGGTCCATGTGCCTTCGGGTGTGGAGGTTCGAGTCCTCTTCTGGGCACCATCAAGCACTATTAGTACATTGATTAATAAGTGTATTATTTATTAATCCAAGAATTCTATGCCTAAAACTATGCCAGCAATATTTTTCCTGGCTAAAGATTAAGCAATAAATTAAACCTGCAAATATTAGTTTTTATCTTATATCACATTCTCGAATGTTGCTTACTATATAGGGTCAAAAAGACAAATTCAAATATCCCCGTCCGAAACTTCCGCACACAAAAATCTGACTAAGCGTGTCAATACTGGAGTAAAAATGTACCGGATAGCGCGCCAATAGTGCGCAAAGAGTTCATTAGCGCGACGACAGATCGATGGCATTCCAATCATAAAATTGGAATGCCATAATTTGATAGAATCTTTTCTTGGATTGGACAGGCGTGAATATGGACGAAGAAACTAAAGCGTTATTACGCAATATCTCTCGTCATCTCAAATGGATCGCCATACTGCTATGAGGTTATTGGAATTGTTAATCACTGAAATGGCAGGCGGTGTTTGAGTCTGATTCCTCTGTTACATTACGGCATTTCGGAACCTCCTGCTATTGCCAGCCAGTAACTTCATAGCCTTTTTCTTGCAAACAGCGAGACACGAAGTTCGCATAAGCTTGATTGGGTTGAGCAGGTCTTGCCGAGAGGAAGATTCCTCGTAATAGTCCTGCAGCGGCACCACTGGCTGCGCCAACTAAGGAGCCTTGACCAGCCGAGCCGTAAATAGCACCCCCCACTGCACCGCTCGCAGCACCAACACCTGCGCCCATGGCTGTGCTTGTCGCGACATTGTCAATGTTTCCTTTGCCTTCCCTGGCACCAGCCGCTTCGGCCAAATCTATACAAGACTCAATATCCTCCTCAGCCACCTTTTTCCCCATAGATAAAAAGTGCGTGTTTGGATATAGGATTGGACCTGTACTGGAGCAAGCCGACAGTCCCAGAAAAATCAATCCCGTAGTCAATATCATCATTAATTTCATGGTGCCCTCTCTCTATTTATGTGTAAATATTCCTGACCGGATCAGTATAAATGGAATTTCTCCAGAGTTTTCTGAAAAAAAGATTTTTAAGTAAAAACCGGATTCGATAATGCTACAGAAAGTGACGCAAGGACCTTGACCGTGGTGCGTGAAGTGCTAGCAATGCCAGGAACAAGAAAATAGATTTTCGTAAAATACTTTACTGTTGTAAGTAGTGGGGATAACGCAACGATACATAAAACTAAAGTTTCACAATTTTTTATGAACCGATGATTCAATTTTCTAGGAGTCTGTCGGACTTAAAGCATCTGGATGGTCAATTTGTAAAAATAGTGTTCAATTGAA
>CXWL01010070.1_pt1 | contig 20593 bp, 17 predicted proteins | sample 590931 | NCBI WGS metagenome assembly CXWL01 (sample SAMEA3498368, study PRJEB10139) | groundwater metagenome | biome: water well; material: biofilm material | place: Germany | collected 2015-04-27 | reverse complement strand
GGTCCACACCCACGCCACGCCGCCAGGGCCAACGCCGGCGTGGCGTGGGTGTGGACCCCCGCGGCCCCACCCGCGCGCCCGGCGCTGGCGGCGCCGACGATCACCGCCAGCTCCGCGGCTGTGGCGGCACGCGGCGTGGGCAGATTGCAGCAATGCCACGCGTCCACCAGCGGTGCCATCGGCACCAGCAGCGATGCGATGTCCTTGTCCCTCATCGCGCCGAAGACGGCGTGCGTGCGCGGGAAATAGCCCATCGCATCCAGGTTGGCCGCCAGCGCTGCCACCGCCTGCGGGTTGTGTGCCACATCGAGCACCAGCGCGGGCTGGCCGGGGACGATCTGAAAGCGCCCCGGCAGGTCCACCATCGCCAGGCCCGTGCGTACGGCCTGGGCGTTGATCGGCAGATGCTCGCGCAAGGCCATCAGCGCTGCGATGGCGCCCGCTGCGTTGAGCAGCTGGTTGGCGCCACGCAGGTTCGGATAGGACATGCCGTGGTAGCGCCGGCTGAAGTGGCCATGCCTGCCGCTCCAGGCCCACTGCTGGCGGTCGCCGCCGCACTGGAAGTCGCGGCCGGCCAGCCACAAGTCGGCCCCGATCGCCTCGCCATGCGCCACCACGCTGCGCGGCGGCAGCGGGTCGCTCACGATGGCCGGTTTGCCGGGCCGCATGATCTGCGCCTTCTCCAGGCCGATGGACTCGCGGTCGGGGCCGAGCCACTCCATATGATCGAGGGCGATGCTGGTGATGACGACGCAATCGGGCTCAAAGGCATTGACCGAGTCGTAGCGCCCGCCCAGGCCGACCTCCAGGATCACGAGATCCACCTCGGCCAGCGAGAGCAACCGCGCGATGGCCAGTGTGCTGAACTCGAACTGCGTCAGCGTGATCTCGCCGCGCGCGACTTCCACCGCCGCGAAATGCCGCACCAGATCGTCCGCCGCCACCGCCGCCCCGTTGAGGCGGCAGCGCTCTTCGAAGTGCACGAGCTCCGGCTTCTGGTACAGCCCGACGCGGTAACCGGCGTGGCGCGCGATCGATTCGATCATGGCGCAGGTGGAACCCTTGCCATTGGTGCCGGCAACGCTGATCACCGGCATGCTGAAGTGCAGCCCCAGCCGCTGCGCCACCTCTGTGGTGCGTTCGAGCGACAGGTCCATCGTCTTCGGGTGCATGCCCGAGCAGTGCGCGAGCCAGTCTTCAAGCGTGGCGGGTGCGGTCATGGAAGCAGCATCAGGCCGCGATGGGCCCGGCAACAAGGCAAAGTCTGGGCAGATTCAGGCCACGGCGTCGCCGCTTTGCCGCTGCAGCATCGCCAGCATGCGGGCGACGGCGGGGCGCAGTTGGCGGCGGTCGCAGATCATGTCCAGCGCCCCGGTACCAAGCAGGAATTCGCTGCGCTGGAAACCTTCGGGCAACTTTTCGCGCACGGTATTTTCGATCACCCGCGGGCCGGCAAAGCCGATCAATGCCTTGGGTTCGGCAATGACGACATCGCCTATGAACGCAAAGCTGGCCGATACACCGCCCATCGTCGGGTCGGTGAGCACGCTGATGTAGGGCAACCTGGCCTTCGCCAGGCGCGTCAGCGACGCATTGGTCTTGGCCATCTGCAACAGGCTCAGCAGACCCTCCTGCATGCGCGCACCGCCGGTCGCGGTGAAGCTCACGAACGGCACCTTCTGCTCGGTCGCCGCCTCGACGCCGCGCACGAAACGCTCACCCACCACGGACCCCATCGAGCCGCCCATGAAGTCGAACTCGAAACAGGCCGCGACCACCGGTACGCTCATCACCGCGCCGCCCACCACCACCAGGGCATCGGTCTCGCCGGTGCTCTCCAGTGCGGCCTTCAGACGCTGCGGGTACTTCTTGCTGTCCTTGAACTTGAGGGCATCGATGGGCATCACCTCCTGGCCGATCTCCCAGCGGCCTTCGGGGTCCAGAAAGGCATCCAGCCGCGCCCTTGCGCCGATGCGGTGGTGGTGGTCGCACTTGGGGCAGACATTGAGGTTCTGCTCCAGGTCGGTCTTGTAGAGCACGGTCTCGCAAGCCGGGCACTTGCTCCACAGCCCTTCGGGTACGGCGCGGCGGTCGGCCGGGTCGGTGGGCTGTATCTTGGGCGGCAGTAGCTTTTCCAACCAACTCATGCGGTCACCTCAAGCGTCCAGGGCGGCGCGTATCTCGGCCATGTAGCCGCGCGCCGCGGAAGCGACATTGTGGCGCGTCTCGGCCTCCAGGATCTGGATCAGGCGCGAGCCGATCACCACCGCGTCCGCCACCTGGCCAACGGCCCGCGCCGTGGCAGCGTCGCGGATGCCAAAGCCCACCCCCACCGGCACACTGACGTGGCGGCGGATGAGCGGCACCATGCGCGCCACGGCGGCGGTATCCAGGTGGCCGGCACCGGTGACGCCCCTGAGCGACACATAGTAGACATAGCCGCTCGCGATGCGGCCCACGTCCGCCATGCGCTGCTCGGTGGACGTGGGGGCCAGCAGGAAGATCAGGTCCAGGCCGGCCGCCTTGAGGCGGGCCGCGAAGTCTTCGCATTCCTCGGGCGGGTAGTCCACCACCAGCAGCCCGTCCACACCGGCGGCCTGCGCCGCAGCGATATAGGCGCCCACGCCCGCGCGCTGGTCAAAGCGCTCGATCGGGTTGGCGTAGCCCATCAGCACCACAGGGGTGGTGTCATTGCTGGCGCGGAAGGCGCGCACCATGGCCAGCACCTGCGCCATGCCGATGCCTCTGGCCAGCGCGCGCTCGCTGGCTTTCTGGATCACCGGGCCGTCGGCCATCGGGTCGGAAAAAGGCACACCGAGTTCGATGATGTCGGCACCGCCATCGGCCAGTGCCTGCATGATCTCGGGCGTGGCGTCGGCATAGGGGTCGCCCGCGGTCACATAGGGTATGAGTGCCGTGCGGCCCTGCGCCTTGAGCGCCGCCAGCGTGGCTGCGATGCGGCTCACTGTGCACCACCCTTCAGGCCCTGCGCGCGGCATGAAGGCCGGCAGTAGAACTCGGCACCGCTGAGGTCGGCCACGGTGCCAATATCCTTGTCACCACGGCCAGACAAATTGACCAGCAGGTGCTGGTCGGGCCGCAAGGTCGCCGCCAGCTTGATGGCATGCGCCACCGCGTGACTCGATTCGAGCGCCGGGATGATGCCCTCGGTGCGGCACAGTCGATGAAAGGCGCTGAGCGCTTCATCGTCGGTGATGGCCACATATTCGGCGCGGCCGATATCCTTGAGATACGCATGCTCGGGGCCGACGCCGGGGTAGTCCAGCCCGGCCGAGACCGAATGGGTCTCGGTGATCTGGCCGTTGTCGTCCTGCAGCAGGTACGTGCGGTTGCCGTGCAGCACGCCGGGCGTACCGGCCGAGAGCGACGCCGCATGCTTGCCCGTATGCAACCCGTGCCCGGCGGCTTCGACGCCGATCAGGCGCGTGGCCGAGAACGGGATGTAGGGGTAGAACATCCCCATCGCGTTGCTGCCACCGCCCACGCAGGCGATCACGGCGTCGGGCTGACGGCCAACCTGGGCCGGCATCTGGAGCAGGCATTCGTCACCGATCACGCGCTGGAAATCACGCACCATCATCGGATACGGGTGCGGGCCGGCCACCGTACCGATGATGTAGAAGGTGTTTTCCACATTCGTCACCCAGTCGCGCAGCGCCTCGTTGAGGGCGTCCTTGAGCGTCTTGCTGCCGCTCTCCACCGGCACCACGGTGGCGCCCAGCAGGTGCATGCGATAGACGTTGGGGCTCTGGCGCTTGATATCTTCGCTGCCCATGTAGACCACGCATTCCATGCCGTAGCGCGCGCAGATGGTGGCGGTGGCCACGCCGTGCTGGCCGGCGCCGGTTTCGGCAATCACGCGAGGCTTGCCCATGCGGCGCGCCAGCAGCGCCTGGCCGATGGTGTTGTTGACCTTGTGCGCGCCGGTGTGGTTGAGGTCTTCGCGCTTCAGGTGGATCTGCGCACCGCCAAGCTCACGGCTCAGCCTTGAGGCGTGGTAGATCGGGCTCGGCCGGCCCACGAAGTGCTGCAGTTCGTGGCGGAACTCGGCCACGAACGCCGGGTCTTCGCGGTACCTGGCGTAAGCCGCCTCCAGTTCGTGCAGTGCATGGACCAGGGTCTCGGCGACAAAGGTGCCGCCGTACGGCCCGAAGTGCCCGCGGGCGTCAGGCTGGTTGTATTCAAACATGGGGACTACTCGGATTCAGGCCGCGCGGAGCCGATCATCCGCCGCGCGCACCGCCTTGCAGAACCGGCGCATCAGCGGGCCGCTCTTGAGGCCCTTGCTGATTTCCACGCCGGAGCTCACGTCAACGGCCCAGGGCCGGACGGTGAGCACCCCATCGGTGACATTGGCAGGATTCAACCCACCAGACAAAACGACCGGAAGGGGCACGCTTGGAGGAATCAGTGACCAATCGAAGACCTTTCCACTGCCACCATAGGCCGCGACATCGGCATCCAGCAGCAGGGCCACGGCGCCGGGGGCGCCAGACGTACCATCGCCGCCTTGAAAACGGCGGGCGAAGTCTAGCAAATCGAGCCCCGCTGCCATGCGCGCCGCGCGCAGGTAGGGCCGGCCTGCAGCGGCGCACTGGTCTGGCGTTTCGTCGCCATGAAACTGCAGCAGCGCCTGCGGCAAGGCTTCGCCGGCACGGCGCAGTTCATGCGGCGACGCGTTGACGAACAGCAGGACCGGGGTCACGAAGGGCGGCAGCCGGCGGGCCAGTGCCGCCGCGCGCTCCAGCGGTATGTGGCGTGGGCTGCCCGCCCACAGCACGAAACCCAGCGCGTCGGCGCCGGCTTCGATGGCGTCGTCCACATCGGCCTCGCGCGTGAGACCGCAGATCTTGATGCGGGTGCGGGACATGGGAGTGTGCAGGCGGTGGGTCAGGGCAACCAGTCGGCAGCAGGCACATGGTCCGGGATGCCCAGCTCGGCATCGTAGTACGGGCCGATGAAGTACAGCCCGTGCGGCGGAAAGGTCGGCGCAGCGGCATCGCGTCGGCGGGCCGCCAGCACCTGGGCCATCCAGTCCGCGCGCTGGCGGCCACTGCCCACCACGAGCAGGCAGCCGACGATATTGCGCACCATATGGTGAAGAAAGGCATTGCCGTCGAAGTCAAAGCGCCAGTACGCACCGCGGCGGGTAATGGTCAGGCACTTGAGCGTCTTTACAGGCGTCGGGGACTGGCACGCGGCAGCGCGGAACGAGCTGAAGTCGTGCTCGCCCACGAGGTGCTGCGCCGCGGCACGCATGGCGTCGCCATCGAGTGCGCGAAAGCTCCAGCCGACCAGCCCGTCCTCCAAGGCCGGGCGCACCGGCGACTCCAGCACCAAGAAGCGGTAGCGCCGGCCACGCGCGCTGGCGCGCGCATGGAACGTCGACGGCACCGGCTGGCACCACTGCACGGCGATATCGTGCGGCAGGTAGCGGTTGGTGCCGCGCACCCACGACGTCGGCGCGCGCTCGAGCGCGGTGTCGATGTGCACGACCTGATTCAACGCATGCACACCCGCGTCCGTGCGGCCGGCGCAGACCGTGGCGACAGGCGCCGCAGCAAACGCCGACAGCGCCACTTCAACGACATCCTGCACCGTCTGCCCATCGGCCTGCGACTGCCAGCCGTGATAGGCCTGCCCGCGGTAGGCCAGCCCCAGCGCCAGGCGCCTGCGCGCCGGCGCCTGCGCGCCGTGTTCAGCCAAGCTTGTCCAGCATGCCCTGGGCCTTGGACTTGAGGGCGCCCTCAGCCCGGTTCACCACTTCTTCAAGCAGGTCGCGCGCACCCTCGAGATCACCGATCTGGCGGAACTCTTCGGCCAGATCAAACTTGCGCGCCAGCGGGTCATCGTCCGACGGCTCGGCGGCCGGCGGGGTGCTGGAGCCGATGCTGAAATCACCGAAATCCAGCGTCGAATCGGCAGCCATCGGTGGCTCGGACTGGGTCGCGCTTGCCGGCACTGCCGGCATGTCCAGCGAGAGCGACCCGAGGTCGAAATCCAGGCTGTCGGCGGCGGCGGCGCGCGCCGGCAAGGCCACGGTGGCCGGTACGGGCTCGGGCGGCATGCGCTTGACCGGGATGGTCATCGAATCGTCAGCGCCGAGTTCGAAGTCGACGCCCGCGTCGGCGCCGATCACGGCCGCGGTGGTCACGGGCTGCGTCACTTCGGCGGGTGAAAGCGGCCGCTCCAGCGCCGTGGCGCCAGGGGACGGCAGGTCCAGATCAAGGTCGATACCGATCCCGTCCAGCGTGGCATCCGCCGCCGGCTGGAAGGGGGGCGCAGTGACCGGCGCGGTAAACGGCACCGTGGAGGCGCCCAGCGGCTCGACCACCTGACCATGCGCGCCGCGCACCTCTTCGGGTGCACCGCCAGGCTGGTAGAGGACGTTGTCGGGGTCGATGGTCAGGCCCAGCGCCTGCGCCTGGCTCCAGTCTTCACCCACGCCCCGCGTCAGGTTGAACATCTGCGAGGCGAGCAGTTCGAAACCCTTGGTGTCACGGCGCTTGGCGTACACCTCCAGCAGTTTGGAGCGGATGGCCATGCGCTCCGGCGTGGAGCGCATCGCTTCCTTGAGGATCTCCTCGGCTTGCAGATCGCGGCCGTAGGCCAGATAGACATCGGCCTCGGCCACCGGATCGACGTCGCCGATGGCGTCGAGTTGCGAGAGCGAGTAGCTCATCGACGACGAGTTGCCCGAGCTGGCGGCGCCGGCATCGCGCGTGTCGATGCGCTGGCCACCGCTGGCGCCGAAGAATGAGTCGGGCTGTAGACGGCTCTCGAGGAAGGACGTCTCGCCTGCCGGCTTGCGCATGCGGCCGCGCAGGCGATACAAGCCCAGGCCGGCCAACAGAGCCACCAAGACGCCGGCAACCGGCAGCAGCAGCGAGTTCTCCAGCAGCGAATCGAGCAGACCGGGTGCCTCCGGTGCCTGGCTGCGGGCAGCCGCAGCCGAGGCAGCGGTGGCCACGACGGCCGGCCTGGCAGCAGGAACCGATGCCGCGGCGGGGGCAGCCACCACCGCGACGGCGGCCGGCGCGGGCACGGCAGCGGCCACCGAGGCCACCGCTGCTGGGGCAGCCGCCACCACGGTGGGCGCAGGCAGCGGCGGCGCGACGGGCGCAGGCTTGGCCGCCGGCACTGCGGGCGCCGGGGCAGCGGCGCCTTGCAGCTTCTTCAGCTCATCGACATTGCGCGCCAGTTCGGCCAGGCGCGTGGCGGAGTCCTTGCGCTCGGCGTCCTTCGATGCCTTGACATCCGGCGCCGCAGCCTTGAGGCCACCCTGCGACAGCTTGAGCCGATCGGGCGCGGCCGCCGCGGCCTGTTTGCGGTCGTCGACCTGGGTCTGCACCTGGCCCAGGGCGCGCCGTGCGGGCGCGTCGTCGGCCGCGGTGGTGGCGCCTGCCGCCAGCCGCTGCCGGTAGGCTTCGAAGTCGGCGCTTTGCGCCACGATGACAGCGCGCGCCGCCTGCGGTGTGACCTTGCCGGCCTCATCGGCTGCCGGCACCGTGAGCACCGAGCCCGACTTGAGCCGATTCATATTCTCAGCCACGAAGGCCTGCGGGTTGGCGCGAAACAGCGAGACCAGCATCTGGTCGAGCGAGACACCTTGGCGCTGCGTGCGGCCGGCAATGCGGCTCAGCGAATCGCCAGGCCGCACGCGGTAGTCGTCAGCCCCGGCCGCAGACGCGGCCGCGGTGGACGTTGCAGGCCGCGTGGTCTCGGCCACCGCCGGACGCGGCGGCGCGCTGCGTGCAGCGGGCGTCGCTGCAGGCGCGACCTGCGGCGCTGCAGAAACCACCGGCGCGGGCACCGCGGCCGGCACCGGCGCGGGTGCTGCCAACGGGCCAGGTGCCGGGGTGATGATCGGAGCCACCGCTGGAGCCGGGGCCTGCGCCTGGCGCGAGCCCGGCGGGTCGAACAGCATCGTATATTCGCGCACCAGGCGGCCGCTGGACCAGGTGGCCTCGATGATCACATCGACAAACGGCTCGAGCACCGCGCGGTCGCCGGTGACTCGCAACACCGAGTGGCCGTCGGGCCGGCGCACCAGTTGCACCTGGGCCGATGGCAGCGCGGCGTTGTACTCGACGCCCGCCTGGCGGTAGGCCTCGGGCGGCGCCACGCGCAACTTGAGCGAGGCCGCCTCTTCGGGCGTGATGGCGGTGACATCGATCTCGGCCTTGAGTGTTTCGCCCAGTGCGGACTGCACACTCAGGCGTCCGAGTCCCAGCGCCGCAGCCTGCGTACCGCACAGGCACGCGGTGGCCAATGCCACCCCATTGAGAGCAAAACGCACAGCGTTTGTCGAACGGTATTTCAAGGCTTTTCCCCCACGCGATCGGACGAAGCTTTGCGAGAAGCCAGCCGCCATAAGGCGGAAATCGCAACAACATCAAGCATATAGGAGCGCAAGCTCACGCTGAGGCTGATGATCCAGCTGGAAATGGATTGTTTCGGGCCGCCAGCCGCCTTGTTGCCCGCGGGCAACGCCCCGATGCGCTCACTTCTCCAGCAGGATGCGCAGCATTCGGCGCAGTGGTTCGGCTGCGCCCCACAGCAGCTGGTCGCCGATGGTGAAGGCGCCCAGGTACTGCGGGCCCAGCGCCAGTTTGCGCAGCCGGCCCACGGGAATATCCATGGTGCCGGTCACGGCCACCGGCGTGAGCTGCGCCAGCGTCGCGGCCCGCGTATTCGACACCAGTTTGACCCAGGCGTTGTCGTGCGCGATGAGGTGTTCGATATCGGCCAGCGGCACATCGCGCTTCATCTTGATCGTCAGGGCCTGGCTGTGACAGCGCATGGCGCCCACCCGCACGCAGATCGAATCGATCGGGACCGCTGGCAGCGAGGGCGCGCCGAAACCCGGCCCGCGACCCAGGATCTTGTTGGTCTCGGCACCGCCCTTCCACTCTTCCAGACTGGTACCGTCGCCGCGGTCGCTGTCGATCCAGGGGATCAGGCTGCCGCCCAGCGGTACGCCGAAGTTTGCGGTTTCGGCCGCTGACAGGCCGCGTTGGGTGGCTGCCACCTGGCGGTCGATCTCGAGGATGGCGGCGGCCGGATCGTCCAGCAGCGGCCGCACCGACGCGTTCAACGTGCCGTACTGCGTGAGCAACTCGCGCATATGCTGCGCGCCGCCACCGCTGGCCGCCTGGTAGGTGGTGCAGGCCATCCATTCGACGAGGTCGGCCTTGAACAACGCACCCACCCCCATCAGCATGCAGCTCACGGTGCAATTGCCGCCGGCGTAGTCCTTGATGCCGCTGGCCATCGCGGCCTGGATCACCGGCCGATTGACGGGGTCGAGAATGATCACCGCGTCGTCGTTCATGCGCAGCGTCTTGGCGGCGTCGATCCAGTAGCCCTGCCAGCCGGCCGCACGCAACAGAGGATGAACCGCCTTCGTGTACTCGCCACCTTGCGCCGTGATGATGATGTCGCAGCGCTTGAGCGCATCGAGATCGTGTGCGTCGTGCAAGCGGGTCTCGTTGCGAGCCATGGCGGGGGCAGCACCGCCTGCGTTGGAGGTCGAAAAGAAGACGGGCTCGATGAGCGCGAAGTCGCCCTCCGCCTGCATGCGGTCCAACAGCACGGAGCCCACCATGCCGCGCCAGCCTACGAGTCCTACGAGTGCCATGTCAGTTCAAGGTGAAGGTCTTGCCGGTGATGGCGGCCACCACCGCATCACCCATCTCGCGCGTGCCGACCTTGCGCGTGCCCTCGCTCCAGATATCCGCCGTGCGCAGGCCGGCGGCGAGCACGGCCTGCACGGCCGCGTCGATGCGCGCCGCCGCAGCGGGCTCGTGGAGTGAATAGCGAAGCATCATGGCCACGGACAGAATTGTAGCCAGCGGGTTGGCGATGCCCATGCCCGCGATGTCGGGTGCGCTGCCATGGCTGGGCTCGTAGAGGCCCTTGCCGGCATGGTCGAGCGAGGCCGAGGGCAGCATGCCGATCGAGCCGGTCAGCATGGCGGCCTCGTCCGACAGGATGTCGCCAAACATATTGCCGGTGACGAGCACGTCAAACTTCTTCGGCGCCTTCACGAGTTGCATGGCGGCGTTGTCGACGTACATGTGATCCAGCGCCACGTCCGGGTACTGCGTGTGCACCTCGGTCACCACGTCGCGCCAGAACTGGAAGGTCTCCAGCACATTCGCCTTGTCCACGCTCGTCACGCGCCGGCTGCGCTGGCGCGCCGCCGCAAACGCCACATGCGCGATGCGCTCGATCTCGGGCCTGCTGTAGCGCATCGTGTCGAAGGCTTCCTCGGCGCCCGGGAAGTGGCCGTCCACCGCGATCCGACGGCCGCGCGGCTGGCCGAAGTAGATATCGCCCGTGAGCTCGCGGATGATCAGGATATCCAGGCCCGCCACCAGTTCGGGCTTCAGGCTCGACGCCTGGGTGAGCTGCTCGTAGCACAGCGCCGGGCGCAGGTTGGCGAACAGGCCCAGATGCTTGCGCAGGCCCAGGATGGCCTGCTCGGGGCGCAGGGCGCGGGCCAGCGTGTCGTACTTCCAGTCGCCCACGGCGCCGAAGAGGATGGCATCGGCGGCCTTGGCCAGGCCCAGCGTGGCCTCGGGCAGCGGGTGGCCGTGCGCCTCGTAGGCGGCGCCGCCCACGAGCGCGGTCTCGAGTTCGAACGTCAGGTCCAGCACCTTCAGCACGCGCACGGCCTCGGCCACGATTTCGGTGCCGATGCCGTCACCGGGCAGGATGGCGATTTTCATGAATGCGGGTCTTGTGCGGGTGGATGGATGAGGCCGTGCACCAGGCTGTACTCGCAGACCTTGAACACGATGTAGGCGAGCATGCTGACGTAGCCGGTGGCCACGATCTCCAGCAGTTGCCAGGCCGCGCCGTCGGCCAGCGCCTGCCAGCCGTGCTCGGCAATGAGCGCGAGATTGGCCTGGAGCAGAAAGACGATATTCAGGCTGCCGGCACCAAAGAGCAGGAAGCTCAGGCCCAGCACCACGAATGCGGCCCAGCGCCGGGCCAGAACGTGGCGGTGCAGTGCGCGCGTCAGCATGCTGTCACCGCTGCCGCGCCAGCCACGGCATGCGCGCCAGGCGCGCGCTCTCGAAGGCCCTGATCTTGTCGGTGTGGCGCAGCGTCAGGCCGATATCGTCCAGGCCGCCCACCAGGCAGTACTTGCGAAACGGCTGCACCTCGAACGCCAACTCGCTGCCGTCGGGCTTGATCACCACCTGGCGCGGCAGGTCGATGGTCAGCGCGTAGCCCGGGAAGGCGCGCACTTCGTCGAACAGCCGGTCCACCTGCAACGCGGGCAGCTGTATCGGCAGCACGCCGTTCTTGAAGCAGTTGTTGAAGAAGATATCGGCGAAGCTGGGCGCGATGAGGGCCCGAAAGCCGTACTGCTCCAACGCCCACGGCGCATGCTCGCGGCTGGAGCCGCAGCCGAAATTCTGCCGCGCCAGCAGGATCGAGGCCCCCCGGTAGCGTGGCTGGTTGAGCACGAAGTCGGGGTTGGGCCGGCGCGTGGCAGGGTCCTGGCCGGGCTCGCCCGGGTCGAGGTAACGCCAGGCATCGAAGAGGTTGGGGCCGAATCCCGAGCGCGCAATCGACTTCAGGAACTGCTTGGGAATGATGGCGTCGGTATCGACGTTTTCGCGGTCCATCGGCGCGGCCAGGCCCTGGTGCACGGTGAAGGCTTGCATGGTGGGTTCTTCCTTCAGGCGATCTGGCGCACGTCGACGAAGTGGCCGCTGAGTGCCGCCGCGGCGGCCATCGCTGGGCTCACCAGGTGGGTGCGGCCGCCGGCACCCTGGCGGCCCTCGAAGTTGCGGTTGCTGGTGCTGGCGCAGCGCTCGCCGGGCTCCAGGCGATCCGCATTCATGGCCAGGCACATGCTGCAGCCGGGCTCGCGCCACTCGAACCCGGCCGCCTTGAAGATCACATGCAGGCCCTCACGCTCGGCCTGCGCCTTGACCAGGCCCGAGCCGGGCACCACCAGCGCGGCCCTGACATCGCGCGCCACCGTACCCCCGACGCGCCGCACCACCGCGGCGGCCTCGCGCAGGTCTTCGATGCGGCTGTTCGTGCACGAGCCGATGAAGACCTTGTCGATCCGGATATCGGTGATGGCGGTGTTGGGTGCCAGGCCCATATATGCCAGGGCGCGCTCGATGGCGTCGCGTTTGGCGCTGTCGCGCTCCTTCTCGGGGTCGGGCACGCGGCCATCCACCGGCAGCACCATCTCGGGGCTGGTGCCCCAGGTCACCTGCGGCTTGATACCTGCGGCGTCGAGCTCGACCACGGTGTCCCACGCGGCATCGGCGTCTGACTGCAAGGTGCGCCAGTACGCCACGGCGCGGTCCCAATCGGCACCCCGGGGTGCCAGCATGCGGCCCTGCACATAGGCGATGGTCTTTTCGTCGACCGCCACCAGACCCGCGCGGGCACCGGCCTCGATGGCCATGTTGCACACCGTCATGCGGCCTTCGATGCTCAGCGCGCGGATCGCCGAACCGCCAAATTCGATGGTGCTGCCGGTGCCGCCGGCGGTGCCGATGCGGCCGATGATGGCCAGCACCACGTCCTTGGCCGTCACGCCACGGCCCAGCACACCGTCCACCTTGACCAGCAGGTTCCTGGCCTTCTTGGCCAGCAGCGTCTGGGTCGCCATCACGTGCTCCACCTCGCTGGTGCCGATGCCGTGCGCCAGCGCGCCAAAGGCGCCGTGGGTGGAAGTGTGCGAGTCGCCGCAGACGACCGTCATGCCCGGCAACGTGGCGCCGGTTTCGGGCCCGATGACATGCACGATGCCCTGGCGCTCGTCCAGGAACGGAAAATACGCCGCGGCGCCGCAGGCCCGGATATTGGCATCCAGGGTGGTGATCTGCAGTTTGCTGATCGGGTCGGTGATGCCGTCGTAGCCGCGCTCCCACCCTGTCGTCGGGGTGTTGTGGTCGGCCGTGGCGACGATGGAGCTCACCCGCCAGACCTTGCGCCCGGCCAGCCGCAGGCCTTCAAAGGCTTGCGGGCTGGTGACTTCGTGCACCAGGTGGCGATCGATATAGAGCACGGCCGTGCCGTCGTCTTCGGTGTGGACGACGTGTTCGTCCCACAGCTTGTCGTAAAGGGTGCGTGCGGTCATGACTTGAGGGCTCCAGGCCGCGATTGTCCCGGATCGGCCGGAGCGCCCGGCGCAGGCCCGCTCAGCGCTCGCGCCAGCGATCCCTCAATTGCATCCAGCCATAGGTGGCCTGGGCCGCGATCAGCCCGGCGGGCCGGTAGGTGCGCGGCAGGCCATAGCGGGCGAAGGCCAGACCCGCCGACGGCGCCGCCCCCTCGACCAACGCCTCTGCGAGCCACTCGCCGGCCACCGTGGTGGGTGCCACGCCGTGGCCGCCAAAGGCCAGCCCGTACCACAGGCCCTTGTGCCGCCCATGCTGCAGGCGGCCGATCTGCGGCATCTTGTGCCGTGCATAGCTCATCTTGCCGCTCCAGGCGAAGTCGATGGCCACGTCGCGCAGGCGCGGATAGACCCGTGCCAGGTCACGGCGCAGAAAGCCGGCAATTGCTGCCGGGCTGCGGTCGAAGACCGAGATGCGCCCGCCCCACAGCAGCCGCGTGTCCTGCAGAACGCGGTAGTAGTCGAAGGCAAATCGAGTGTCGTAGATCGCGGCGGGGCTGGGGATCAGCTCGCGCTGCAACGCGCCCAGCGGCTCGGTCACCATCACAAAGGTGGCAATCGGCAGGATCGCGCGCTCCAGCGCCGGCAACAGCGAGTGCAGATAGCCGCCGCCAGCCACCAACACATGGCGCGCCCGCACCGAGCCTGCGTTGGTGATGACGCGAAAGCCACCCCCCGCAGCCGGTTCGACGGCCTGCACCGCCGAATGCTCGTGCACACGTGCCCCGCCGGCGACCACGGCGCGGGCCGCGCCCAGCGCATATTTCAGCGGGTGGAAGTGAAAGGCGTCGGGCTCCAGCAAGGCGCCGAAGTAGCGTGCCGAGACCACGTGCGCCTCCAGCTCGGCCCGGCTGATCAATTGCCAGCGCACGTCGTAATGCTGCTGCATCAGCGCCTGCTGCCGCAGCAGCACCGTCTCGTCCTCGAACCAGTTGCACATCAAGGCGCCGCCCTCGACCGCGTCGCACTCGATCGCATACCGCTTGATGCGCCTGCGTATCAGATCCACCGCGGCGCGTGTGAGGCCGTAGCAGGCGCGAGCCGCCACAGGGCCAAGTTGCGCCAGCAGATCGCCGCAGTCCAGGCTGTAGCCACCAAAGACAAAGCCGCCGTTGCGACCAGAGGCGCCATAGGCCACGCGTTCGGCCTCGAGCACCACCACATCGCGCCGGCCGCGCTCGACCAGGCCCAGCGCCGTGGCCAGGCCCGCAAAGCCAGCACCGATGATGCAGACCTCGCACTCATGGTCGCCGCGCAAGGGCGCCCAGGGCTCGCCACGCGCGACCGTGGACTCGTAATAGTTGTTCATGCTTGAGAGGTGCGCGGGGTCGCAGCACCGGCGTGCGTGGCCCCCTAGAAGGCACATTGTCATGGCACCAGTTTGGCCTCAAGAATGCGCGCCCGCCCAGGCCGCGCCTGGACACAGCCGGAGCATGAGCCATGCCGCTTCCACCCGCCCGCAAGACCGCACCTCAACGCAAGCCGCGCGCCGCCGCACCACCCGCAGCGCCCGCCCGCGTCTCCGCCCAACGCGCCGCCAAGGCTGCGGCCGGCCGCCGCAGCGCACCCAGCGTGGCGCGGCGCGGCGCCATCGCGCTGGGCGAGGGCGCGTTCGCCGCCGGTTCGAACCGCCTGTCGGCAGCACTGCAGGGCATTTCCATGCGCAATGCGGCGGCGATCCGCAGCGCGGTGCGCGATGTGCCGTACCACGCCGTGGATCTGGCGCCGGCCTTCCGCGAACAGTTTGCACGCAACCGCACGCATGCCGGCAAGCTGGCCGAAGCCTATGCGCTGGCGGTCAAGGACCCGTTGCACCAGCGCGAGCTGTTTCAAGGCGCTGCCACGATGCCGCGCGACGAGCGGCGCACGCTGATCGCCGGCTACCGCCGTGCCGGCCAGGCGCGCGGCGTGGTGCACGCCATTGGCCAGTTGCCGCGGGCGCAGGGCCAGGCGCTGATGGCAGACCTGGTGCTCAACGTCGACAAGAGCATCGACCGCGATGGCGTGCGCCACGTGCTGTACTGGCTGCGCGACGCCGGCGCCGAGATACGCCGCCTGCAGAGCCACGGGCCGGCGCCGCTGCCGGGCACGGATGCGGCCATCGTTGACTTCTTCGAGGATGTGGCCGACGCCCTGTCCGACGCCGTAAATGCGGTGGTGGACGCCATCACGCGCGCACTCAAGACACTGGGGCAGGCGCTCGCCGATGTCGTGAGTTGGGTTGCCAGCGAGGTGGAAGATCTGGTCCACGCGCTGCTGGTGGCCGGGCGCGCCATCGTGGACCTGATCACCGCCGCGCTGGAGACCGGCTACGAACTGCTCAAGAAGATCGTCGCGGCGATCCAGGCCGTCGGCAAGGCGCTGCGCGAAGTGCTGGATGCGGCGTTCTCGCTGGCGCGCGATGCGCTCGTCACCGTGCTGCGCGCCATCGACCAGCTCGGCCGCCAGCTCGGCGAGCTGCTCGAGTATCTGGCGGACAAGACCTTTTCCGTCATCAAGCGCGCCGCCGAGGCACTGCTGGCCATCGGCAAGTCGATCGGCAACCTGCTGCAGCAGGCCGTCGCCTTCGGCGCCACGCTGGTGCGCGGCATGGTGCAGGCGCTGATCGAACTCGGCAGGACGGTGGCCGAGATCTTTACCGCGCTGCTGACGCGGCCCTGGGACCTGTTCGATACCGTCGTCTCGTCGCTGCTGCAACTGGGCCGCGCGCTGGGGACCATCCTCGCCGAGGTCATCACCGCCGGACTCGATCTGGTCAAGGAGGTCGTGCGCGCCGCCGCGCGCGCCGGCCAGGCGCTGATCGAGTTCACCCAGTACATCGCCACTGCGGCGGCCGACGTCGTGCGCAAGGTGCTCGATGGCCTGCTGGCCGCCGGCAAGCTGTTTGTCGATGTCGTGCGCACGCTGGCACAGCACGCGCTGGCGGCGGTCAAGAAGGTCGTGCAGGCGTTCTTCGAACTGGGCCGCACGGTGCTCAACCTGCTCAAGGAAACCTTCAACCTGGCCATGAAGCTGCTCAAGGCGGTGGTCAAGGCCGCGTTCGAGTTGGGCAAGACCATCGCCGAATTCGCCCGCAGCATGGTGGCATTCACCTACCGCGCCGCCGCGCGGCTGGTCGAGGCCGCGCTGGAGGTGGGCGCCGCGGTGGCCGAGATCCTCGAAGCGGTGGCCGCCGCCGGGTATTTTGTCTTCCGCAAGATCGTCAACGCCGTATTGCAGGCGCTCGGACCGGTGGGCGACATCCTGGGCTGGCTGATCGACCGCGGCGAGGCGCTCGCCTCGGCGCTATGGCGCGAAGCCGTGCTGGCCATCCGCTACGTCAAGAAGAGCGTGACCGATCTGCTGGACTGGGCCGCGACCCAGGCACAGGCGGTGCTCGACACCATCGTCAAACTCTGCGAAGAGGTGGGCGCCGCGGTGACCGAAGTGCTGGACTGGGCCGTCGCGCGCGGCGCCGATGCGCTCGAGGCGTTGGGCGGGCTGTGGGATCGCGTGGGCAACTCGATCCTCTACGCGCTGAACTACCTGCAGACCGACTTCGTCCCAGGCATCGCCAAGTTCGTCAAGGGCGCCCTCGGCGCGGGCTTCGAGCTGGCCAAGCTGGTGGCCTGGACGGTGGGCAAGGCCTTCGAGGTGACGCTCGAAGTCGTGCGCGGCGCCCTCGAGGCCGGTGCCACGCTGGCCCAGCTCGTGATCGAAACCCTGCAGCACCCCGACCAGGCGCTGGACAACCTGGCACGCGCCGCACGCCAGCTGGGCAAGACACTGGGCAATGTGGTTGACGCGTTCCACACCGCTGGCGAGGAGTTCGCCGACGAACTGGTGCGCACGATGCGCGCCATCGGCGAGAACGTGCGCGACATGCTGCTGGCGGTGCTGGAGGTGGCCGCCGGCTGGCTCGATACCGTGATCTTCCAGCTCATGAACCTGCTCAACGGTTTCCGCTCGCTGACGGTGGCAGAGCGCGCCGACGCCGTATCCGTCTTCGGCGACACGATCGACTGGGACCAGGCCTGGATCGCCACCGACACGCCCACCAACGACATCATCTTCGGCATCCAGGATTTCTGCACGGGTGAGCCTTCATCGCGTGCCTTTGTCACCGGCAACCTGATCAACTTCGATGCCGATGACGGCCCGATCGAGCGCTACACCCTGATCCACGAACTCACCCACGTCTGGCAGAACCAGAATACCGGGCCGGTCTATATGGCGCACGCCGTATTCAGCCAGATCGTGCAGGACGACGCCTACAACTACGGCTACGACAGGCACGACCCGGCCAACGGCATCAACGACGTCTTCATCACTCTCGGCAATGCGCGCTACGACGGCAGCGCCGCCACCGTGACACGCGGCGCGCACACCGGTCAAGGCGGCGCCAGCGTGCTCGTGGCGAGCGACGACTTCATGGACTTCAACCCCGAGCAGCAGGGCCAGATCATGATGCAGTACTTCGTGCGCCGCAGCCTGCTCGCCCAGGCGCCGGCGGACTATGCACCGTGGCAGAAGTTCGTGGACTGGGTGCATGCGCATCCGAACCCGGCATGACACCCGCTCCGCCCAACGCGCGCCGGCAGGTGCTGCTGGCGGTGCCCGCCGCACACCAGGGCGACCTGGCTGAACTCGTGCAGGCCTGGCAGGACGGCGGCACTCGCGTCAGCCTCTGCGCCTATGCCGGAGCCATGCCGGTGCTGGAGCAACTCGTGCGACAGACCGAGGGGCTGGATGCCGCGCTGCTGATCGGCCCGCCGCGGCGCGCCCCGGCCACCGCGCTGTCGGCGCCCTACGTGCTGGACCGCCGCGCGCGCCGGGTGCCGATGGCCTGGCTGCCGGCGACATCGGCACCGGCCCTGCGCCGGTTTGCGGCGGCCGCCGCCCGCACGCATCAGCGCGATCACGACCGGCCGCCGGGCCCGCGCACCGGCGTGGCGCTGCTCGGCCAATGGCACCGGCAGTATCTGCAGGTGGTGGACCGCATGGCCGCACTCATCGCGCCCGCCGCCGCAACCTTTCGCTGGACCGCCGATGTGATCCTGCGCGAAGACCTGCTGCTGGCCCTGGGCAGCGGCCTCGGGCTGGGCGTCTATGTGGGTCATGGCCGGCCCGTGGGGTGGGTGGGCTACCACGGCATGCGCCGCCATCACTTCGACGGCTTTGCGGGCGAGCCCCTGGGTGCCCTCTTCTCGCTGTGCTGCCGCACCGCCAGCCGGCGCCGTACCGGCCTGTCGTACGCTGAATCGTTGCCGCTGAACGGGGTGGCGGCGGCCAGCTTCGGCGCCATCAACGATACCCTGCACACCGACAATACGCGCTGGGCGATCGGCCTGTGCGATGCACTGCTCGCCGGCGCCCAGACGGTGGGCGAGCTGGTGGCCCGCGCGGCACCGGGCTCGCCCGCCGCCCTGTCGGCCTACCGACTGGTGGGTGACCCGCTGGCACCGCTGGGCATGTCGCACGCCGCCATGCAGCGCGCCGCGTCCGTCAGCCTCAGCGCCTGAGGCGGCGATGGGCGTCCGCCACAGCATCGCCCGCGATACCCTGCTCGCGCTGCTGCGCGCCGAGTTGCAAGCCATCCAGCCTCGGCTGCCCGTGCTGTGGCCCGAAGACGCGCTGTTCAAGTCCGACCTCGACCTCGATTCACTCGACCTGGTGGAACTGGTGGCGCGCATGGAACAGCGCCTCGAACTGTTCGTGCCCGACGCCGAACTGGCACGCTTGGTCTCGCTGGCGGCGATGGCCGACCACCTGCTCGCCAGGCTACGGGAATGAACCACGACGCCATCGTCATCACCGGTGTGGGCGTGATGTCTCCGCTGGGCCTGACCCTGGCCGCGCTGTGGCAACGCCTCGTGGCCGGCGACAGCGCCGTGCGCGAGTGGCCGGATCTGTCGGACTACCGCTGTGCGCGGGCCTGCAGGATCGACGACGCCGCGAGCGGGTTCCACCCCGCGCCGCTGCGCCGCGGCCGGGCCCTGGCCATCGCGGCGGCCGAGCAGGCGGTGGCGCAGGCGTGGGGCCCTGGCGCGGGAGCCCTGCCCGCCGGCACCGGCGTCTATATCGGCAGCACGCTGGGCGAGAGCGTGGCCTTCGAATGCGCGGCCGAGGGCGAGGCCCTGGCGCTGGCGGACTTCCGGGTGCCTTCCTTCACACGCGGCGTGCGCGAGCACTTTGCGCTGGACGGCCCGCAGCAATCGCTGGCCACCGCCTGCGCGGCCGGCAACTTTGCCGTGGGTGCGGCGATGTCTGCGCTGCGTGCGGGCCGAGTACCCGCTGCGCTGGCCGGCGGCGTGGAGCCGTTTTCGCGGCTGTCGCTGGTGGGCTTCAGCCGCTCACGGGCGATGGCGTCGGATCGCTGCCGCCCCTTCGACCACCGGCGCAGCGGCATGTTGCTGGGCGAGGGCGCGGCGGTTTTCGTGCTCGAGCGTGCCGCGCACGCCCTCGGCCGCGGCGCGGTGCCGCTGGCCGAGGTGGTGAGCCTGGGCCTGTCTTGCGACGCCTATCACCCGACGGCGCCGCTGCCCGACGGCTCGGGCATGGCGCGCGCGATGCAGCAGGCGCTGGATGCCGCCGGCATAGCTGCCGCCGATGTCGACTGGGTCAATGCGCACGGCAGCGGCACGCGCGCCTCCGATGCCGCCGAAGCGAAGGCGCTGCACACGGTCTTCGGCACCCGCATGCCGCTGGTCAGTGGCAGCAAGGGGGCGCTCGGACATGCCCTGGGTGCGTCGTCGGCACTTGAATCAGCGATCTGCCTGGAGGGGCTGCGCACCGGCACCGTGCCGCCCACCGCCGGCCACGACGAGCCCGACCCCGACGGCGGCATGGCCTGCACGCGCACCGCCCGGCAGCAACCCATGCGCTGGGTGCTCAACAACGCCTTTGCTTTTGGCGGCGTCAACTCGGCCCTGCTGTTGCGGGCCTGGGAGGGCTGATGCTGCCACCGCCGGACTTGCACATCGCGCTGGCCGCCGGGGCGCTGGAGCGCGAGGCCACGCTTGCCCAGCTGGAGGCGCTGGCACCGCTGTTCGACGGCGCGGCGGGCCCGCGCAGCGCGCTCTACGTCGTGACACCCGATGCCGGCAGCCACACTGCCGTGCGNNTTCGGCATCGGCGGCGCCACCGTCACCTGGCTGGGCGATGAGGACGCCCTGCACGATGCGCTCGACGCTGCCCGGCACGCCGTGGCGCAGGCGCTGGCGGATCGGGCCTACGTCGTGATGCTGCGCTTTGCGGCCGAGCCGGGTGCCCCGGCCGTGCTGCAAGCCTGGCGATTCGACCGCCCCTGATCACGACAGGCGGCAGGCGCCCTCAGGCCCGCAACGCCGCCACCACCTCGGGCGGCGCCTGCACCAGCTCGATCAGCACGCCCTCGCCGCCGATCGGGAATTCATCGTTGCCCTTGGGGTGGAT
>CXWL01119276.1_pt2 | contig 20594 bp, 16 predicted proteins | sample 590931 | NCBI WGS metagenome assembly CXWL01 (sample SAMEA3498368, study PRJEB10139) | groundwater metagenome | biome: water well; material: biofilm material | place: Germany | collected 2015-04-27 | reverse complement strand
GTTCGAGTTCGCGCACCAATTCGCTGTCTTCCCATTGCTTAACCGTAGTGGCAATATGATGCGCGATGGTGTCGCGCAAATCAACCGCCATACCGCGTGCGGCATCCGCCATGTGGTCATTGATCGAATCGCGCAAAACCTGATTCTCCAGCAGCCACTGCCCCATCTGATGCGCTCCGCCGGCAATTTTTTCGCGCAGTAGCGAATCACTACTGGCAAGATCGTCACGCAGCCAGGTTTTAAGTTGGACCCACAAGCCGTCAATATAATGCGCCGCCACCGGTGAGGCCAACAACAGATTCTTCCATCCGTTAATTTTCTGATGAAATGCAGGATCATTTTTCATGCGTTCGAGGAACTCTTCCACGACCTCATCAAATTGCTTGCGACGCGGGTGCTGTGGATCGTCGCCAATATCATGCAACCATCTATTGATGCTCGCGACCAGTGAACTGGAAATTTTCAGACTGAATTCATCCGTATTAGCAACCATGCCCAGCATTTGCAGCAGGCTGGGATACTCGCGTCCTGAGACTTCAAGAATCATGCTGGCCAAGGCTTTTTGCGCCTCGGGATCGTCCAGTGCGGCGGCAAGCTTTTTCAGCGCTTCGTTCAGGAGCAGCTGATGTCTATTGTCTTCGGTAAGGATACCCAAGAGACTACCTACGGTTTTACCCAAATCGATTTGTTGCAGATTGTTTTGAACCGCACTACGCAGAGCGACCTGCACTCTCGCATCGTCAATAAAATCAAGCCCAGTGGCAAACATCAGTGAAATCTTATCCGCAAAAATATCCGCGTTATTTTTTACGCTGAGCCAGCTGGCAATTTTCTGCGCAGGATCAAAAGTGCGGATTTTTTCAACCAGGGTATCGGTCGCCAAAAATTTATCTCGGACGAACACCGCAAGGTTGTCCGCAATACGCACTTTATTTTGCGGAATAATGGCGGTGTGTGGAATCGGCAAACCCATAGGATGTCTGAACAAGGCGACCACTGCAAACCAGTCTGCCAGCGCGCCTATCATGGCAGCCTCGGTAAATGCCGCCACCCAAGCCCATAAGCCCAAGCCTTTTTGCATGCGCGCAAATAAGAATAATCCAGTGACAAAGACCAGCAACACCGTTGCAAAGCGCTTCATATTATTGAGTTGTTGTGATTTGTCTATCGAGTTCATTGATTTCATTTTCAAGCGCTTATTTATTGAGCTTAATTATTAAGCTTATTGAGTGAGCTTATTGATTGACTATGCGGCATCGCCAAGCATGCGTATGCGTATGCGTATGCGTACATTTTACGTGCCAGGGATGTTTCAGTCCAATCTTGCCGTCAGGTCTGAACATAAAAAATTAGTTCACTGTCACCAGACACAACGGGACTAAACCGGGTGAATTACACCATTCAGACTGAACGAATCACGCGGCATGGGTTGCCCACGGCCAGCACATCAGCCGGTATATCGCAGGTAACGATGCTGCCGGCGCCAATCACCGTACGCTCACCTATCGTGACGCCTGGCATCACCACGGCATGTCCGCCTATCCAGCAATCGTCCCCGATGGATATCGGGGCAATCATTTGCACACCGGTCGCTCTCTGTCTGGCGTTGAGCGGATGGCTGGTGGTGTAAAGATGCACGCCGGGACCGAGAAGCACGCGTGCGCCTATGCGTATTTCATCCGCATCCAACATCAAGCAGTGATGATTGGCAAAAAAATCTGTTCCAAGAAAAATATTATGACCATAATCGCAGAAAAAGTCCGGCTCGATAAACGCTGATGAAACGCCGCCGAATAGCTGCTGATACAGTGGCATGCGCTGCTTAAGCTGTTGTACCGGAATGCTATTGAGTTGCACGCACAACTGCTTGGCACGTTTGCGCGCGGCTAAATTGTGCGATTCCAGCGGCTGGAAAGTTTTCAATGCCTTCAATCTCTTCTCTCTTCTCTCTTCTCTCTTCACTATTCCAAAAACGAATGAAAAATAGGGGATATAGACTAAAATGCTATTCCTCAGGGCTACCTATTTACCACATGATGCGCTTATGCCGTTAGCCCGCCAATATTACTTTCATCAAAATACATCATGTCATTTTCATCACTGGGGCTATCCCCTGCCCTTGTACATGCGTTAAGAGAACACGCTTACGCCACCCCAAGTGCCGTACAAAATAGTGCGATCCCAGCGATTCTGGCGGGACGCGATGTCCTGGTATCTGCACAGACGGGGTCCGGAAAAACTGCGGCATTTTGCCTTCCCTTGCTACAGCTTTTGCACAGCAAACCACGCACATCAGCGCGTACAGTTCATACGCTGATACTCGTCCCCACTCGCGAACTTGCTGCGCAGGTAGGCGAAACCCTGCGCAAGCTGGCNNCAGATGTTGCATTTACGCGGTGGTGCCGACATCGTGATCAGTACGCCCGGGCGTTTGCTGGATCTGCTTGAACACAATGCCGTCAAGCTATCCAATGTCCATCATCTGGTACTAGATGAAGCTGACCGTTTGCTTGATCTTGGCTTTTCCGATGAGCTCAGCCGCATCATCGCGCTGTTGCCTGAACAAAGGCAAACCTTATTTTTTTCGGCGACGATTTCTGAGCAAATTGAGACGCTGGCGCAGAGCATGCTGCGCGATCCGCTCAGAATTGCGCTTGACGCCAGCCCATCCCAGGCGCCCGACATCACACAACGTGCGATAGTCGTCGAGGTCAGCCAGCGCACTCAATTACTGCGCCATTTAATCGATAGCGAAAAATGGTCACGCGTCCTGGTGTTTGTTGCGACCAAATATGCTGCCGAACTGGTCGCAAGCAAACTGCGCCGTGCTGGCATCAGCGCCGAACCATTTCACGGCGAACTGAGTCAAGGCAAACGCAGTCAGGTATTAATGGATTTCAAAGCCTCCCGCGTCAAGGTCGTTATCGCCACCGATGTCGCGGCACGCGGCATCGACATCAGCAATCTGCCAGTCGTGGTGAACTACGACCTCCCCCGCTCCAGCGATGACTATACGCATCGCATCGGCCGTACCGGCCGTGCCGGTGAATCGGGCCTTGCGATCAGCTTCGTTTGTGCCGACAGTGCAAATGAAGCGCATTTTCGTTTGATCGAGCAACGCTATCGGCAGAAAATCCCCCGTGAAAAAATCGCCGGATTTGAACCTGCAAGCCTTGCAGTCCAAGCCGTTGACGTAATCCACGACAGCAACGGTGGCATCAAAGGCAAACGCCCCAGCAAGAAAGATAAATTACGTGCCTTGGCTAACACCGACCTGAACATCTAATCAAAAAAAACCACTATGGCTGAAATGAAAAATGACTTGACCCGCAATACCTTAGCGATCATTTGCATACTGTTGCTGATCGCTGGATCATTATGGGTGTTGCGCCCGTTTCTGGCGGCGACCGTCTGGGCGACCATGATCGTGGTGTCCACCTGGCCCATGCTGAAGTCACTGGAACAAAAATTCGGTGGACGCCGTCATCTGGCGGTGACTTGCATGACCTTTGGAATGATGATGTTGCTTGTCGCTCCACTTTGGATGGCGGTAGACACTATCGTCACCCATGCTGAAGAGATCATTTTACTGGCAAAGAAACTGGTCAGGTCGGGCTTGCCACCGCCCCCGGAATGGCTGACCAGCTTGCCATTTTTAGGCGCCAAATTCTCCGCCTTCTGGACGCAGGTCGCGGATGCGGGGCCGCAAGGTCTGCTGACAAAAGCGGAACCCTATGCAACGCAAGCGGGAACCTGGATACTCTCTCAGGTAGGTAGCCTGGGTGGCCTGCTGATTCAATTTTTTCTGATCGTCAGCTTGTCAGCTGTTCTCTACACGTATGGCGAGACCGGCGCCACGGCAGTGAAACGTTTCGGCCGTCGGCTGGCGGGAGACAATGGGGAAAATGCGGTGATCCTGGCCGGCGGGGCGATCCGCGGAGTGGCGCTGGGGGTGGGTGTCACGGCCATCGTTCAAACGGTGCTGGGCGGCATCGGGCTGGCGCTTGCCGGTGTGCCGTTTGCCTCATTGCTGTCGGCACTGATGCTGATGCTCTGCATTGCGCAAATAGGGCCATCCCTGGTCTTGTTTCCCGCTGTTGCATGGATGTTCTGGGTGGGAGACACAGGCTGGGCAATTTTTCTTTTGGTCTGGAGCATTATTGTCGCCACCCTGGATAATTTTTTACGCCCCATGTTGATCAGGAAAGGCGCAGATTTGCCGCTACTGCTGATTTTTTCCGGAGTCATCGGTGGCATGCTGGCGTTTGGCCTGATCGGCATTTTTATCGGGCCGCTGGTATTGGCGGTGACCTATACGCTGTTAAATGCNNGCATCAGCATTATCATTATCGGCGCCCGTCTACGACCGCACTCTCAAAGCACGCGATACGCCAGGCGGTCCATCATGCTGCGGCTCAGGCGGCCAAGTAATTTGCGCACTTCATGTGGATAATCACTGGTCTTTTGTAAGGCCGTGTAATGGCTAATTCGCGTCGTGGCGCGATAAATGCTGTCCAATTCGGCCTGGCGTGTCTGCGCCAGGGTTTGCTCAGGATCGCTGATGAGCAAAGCGTTTTCCAAGTCGAGACGAAAAGCGCGGGGATTCAGATTGTTACCGGTCATGAGGCTGTATTGCTGGTCTACCCACAGCCCTTTCAAATGGTAGGTGTTGTCGCCGTCACGCCATAAGTGCAGCTTGAGTTGCTGGCTATCCAGCGCAGACTGATGCGCCTTGGCAAAACGGCGCAATTTGCTCTCATACAGATAAGGCAGCGCTGCGATGACCTTGAACGGCTGGTCTGGTGTCGTATAAAAGTCATTGGCGGTTTTATCGCCGACGATGATATCTATTTTCACCCCTCTTTTTAACGCACGGTTAATCTCACGCGTGACAGCCAATGGAAAATTAAAATAGGGCGTGCAGATTGTGATCTGTTGCTGACTGGCAGCAAGCAACAGACAAATGACGCGATTTAAAGGATTGTTCTTTCCCACGCCTATCAGGGGTGCGACGGTCAATCCATGGGATTGGCGGCTCTTGCGTGAGCCTGCCTGCAATGCCTCCGGCACCTCATATTGGGCTCGCTTCAGCTGCTCTCTAAAACTACGTATCTCGCGCCATATACTGCGTGTGCTGGGGATTTCCGGCAGATCCAGCCTGCGCACCGCAGCTGCAGTCAGGATATGTGTATGGAAAAATTGCACCATGCAGTCGGCAAGCGCCTTATTGTTCAATACCAGATAGCGGTCATGCCTATATTTATCCTGTTTATGCAGATAAACATTATTCAGGCTGGCACCGCTGTAAATGACGCTGTCGTCAATCACAAATCCCTTCAGATGCAAGACACCGAAAAGCTCGCGCGTTTGTACCGGCACACCGTAAATCGGAACCAGGCTGTCATGCGCCCTGGTCTGTTCCTGATACCAGGCAGCATTGCCGCTTTGCTTGCAGGCACCGATCAAGCCACGCTGTGCCCTATGCCAATCAACCAGCACCCGGATATCGAGCGCTGGCCGTGCTGTTTTTACTGCATGCAATGCCTGCAAAATTTCGGCACCGGCTTCGTCCTGCTGCAGATAAAGGCTACAGAGGTAGATCCGTTTTTTCGCGCGCGCTATCTGTGCCAGCAACTCGATGCGGAACTGAGCAGCGCTGAGCAAGAGATGAAAGGCATCCGCATTGAGAGGAAAGCTGGGCAGCTGATCGAGCGATAAGCCTGAAGAGAAAAGGTCCATGAATAATTCAAATCGAACGGATGAACAGGCTGACAATGGTAGCACTTGTTAAAGCAAAGGCAATATCCGTTCATCAGGTGCCCCCGCTTAGCCATTGTACAGTTCAGTGATGGCATTATTTAGACCCGGTCAGTGGCAAAACTGCCTGTAGAGCGAGACCCGGCTGACTTATAATGTGTCATCCAGTTCTGCAATTGATTTTTCATGTTTCTCTCATTCGTGCCTCTCTCTCATGTCTCTCTCCAGTAACCAGCCCGACACCAGCAAGCTAGCAACAGATCATACTTCCGGCATTCTTTATGGCGCGCATCGGCCTGATTTGATGAGGCAGGAAGTGCTGGCAGATTTACTCGAAGCCACGGCACTGAAGTCGCCGGACCAGCCAGCCTTGATTTTTGATGAGCGCATTGTCACTTATCAGGAACTCAATACAAGTGCGGACCATGTCGCATCCCAGTTGATGCACGCTGGCGTCAGGCCTGGGCATATTCTTGGCTTATGGCTGCCGCGAGGCATAGAGCTATTAGTCATGCAAGCGGCAATTGCCAAGACAGGTGCCGCGTGGCTGCCGTTCGATGCAGATACGCCCGTGGAACGCATTGCGGTATGCCTGGAAGACGCCAAGGCGTTTGGCATCCTCAGCTGTCAAACTTTTGCGCAGCTGTTGAAGAATACAGCTGGTACGGTCTGGACTGCAGAGCGTTTACTTGACCCATCAAGCCTGCCCCTGATCCGGCGTGGTCAGGTTACTGGCTCGGACCCGGCTTACGTCATCTACACTTCCGGCTCGACCGGAAAACCCAAGGGTATCGCGATTAATCAGGGCAGCATCTGCCATTTTTTGCGCAGTGAAAATAGCATTCTGGGAATACGTCAGTCGGATCGTGTGTACCAGGGTTTTTCCGTTGCCTTTGACATGTCGTTTGAAGAAATATGGATCAGCTATCTGGTCGGTGCCACGCTGTGGATAGCGCCAAGAGAGGTCGCCGTTGATCCCGACGCCCTGCCACAGGCACTGGCGCAGAATCAGGTCACGGTATTGCATGCGGTTCCCACCTTGCTCGCTTTATTCAATGAAGAAGTGCCTTCACTGCGTCTGATCAATCTCGGTGGCGAAATGTGTCCTGAATCGCTGGTGGCGCGCTGGCTTATTCCTGGCCGGCAGATCTTCAACACATATGGACCGACCGAAGCGACGGTCTCGGCCAGCCTGGCCGAGCTGCATTTGAACGAAGCGGTCACCATCGGCCATCCCTTGCCAAATTATGGCTTGCTGGTCATCGACACCCAGGTAGAAAATGGCCTGCAATTGCTGCCACGCGGCGAAGTTGGCGAACTCTGCATCACCGGCCCCGGTGTTGCACAGGGATATCTCGGCCGGCCAGACCTGAGCGCAGAAAAGTTTCTCGATAATCCATGGGCAAGCGGCGACAACGATAGGCATTTGTACCGCACAGGCGATCTGGCAAGAATTGCCGCCGACGACAGCGTGCAATGTCTGGGGCGCGCGGATGATCAGGTAAAGATTCGCGGCTTCAGGGTGGAACTGGGCGAGATCGAAGCCATACTGGCAAAGCAGCCTGGCGTGGGTACGGTCGCGGTATTGCTGCGCCAGGAAGACGGAATTGACCTGCTCGTTGCGTTTATCGTGCCCGAGGCTGCGGCGGAATCAGGGGCTGAATCAAAAATTGATTCAAAGGCTGATTTTGGCGCCGCTCTCATGGCCGATCCTGCGTTATCTAGCACCACCTTGCGCGCGGCACTTGCGATCGTGCTACCGCCTTACATGGTGCCTGGCCGCTATGAATATCTGGCCGAGATGCCACGCCTGACTTCAGGAAAAATTGACCGTAAAGAACTCAAAAATAGAGAATTGACGCACATTGTGACCACTTCGGGTTCCGATACTGCAAGCAATCCCGCTGAGGAAGTGCTGTTTTCTGCATTGGAAAAACTATTTCCCGGGCAAGCCATACGCCGGGAACTGGATTTCTTTGCCGATCTTGGCGGGCACTCTTTGTTAGCCGCCCGGCTAGTGTCGGCATTGCGCGCTGACGCGCGGTTCGCCTATTTTAAGATTAGCGACATTTATCAGCACAGGCACATAGGGCAAATCGCTTTTGTGCTGGGTCAAACGCAAACTTCTGCAACTGCCGACAACCAGACGCCGGCGTGGACACCCGCATCACCGTTAAAGCGCTGGATTTGCGGTACGGCGCAAGCGATTGCCATCCCCTGGCTGGTCGCGATACGCATGATGCAGTGGCTGGCGCCTTTCTTTGCCTATCATTTTTTTACGGGCGACGCGGATGACTCCATCATCAGGGCGATTTTGCTGTCGGTAGGCGCGTTTATCCTGCTGACCTTGATCGAGTTTTTTATCGCTATCGCCGGAAAATGGCTGATCGTCGGCAGGTTAAAGGCGGGCAGTTATCCTCTGTGGGGCGTTACCTATTATCGCTGGTGGCTGGCAGACAGGTTGGTCGAATCAGCGCCTGTCTACATGCTAAGCGGCTCATCCCTGTATGTCTGGTGGCTCAGGGCGCTGGGCGCGAAAGTCGGGCGCGATGTGAATATAGGTTCGATCACCCTGCGCGCGCCTGATTTGCTGCATGTCGGTGACAACGTCAGCGTGGGCAATGCCTGCAATTTTGAAAATGCCAGAATTGAACATGGCCAATTGAGGTTGGGCAGCATCGCGCTTGGCAACGACTGCTGTATCGGTTCTTACTCGATATTGGAAGGCGGTGTCTCGGTTGCTGAGCTTGGCCACCTGGAAGGCCAATCTGCCTTGAGTGAGGGGCAAGTTGTTCCGGCCGGCAGAATCTGGCGCGGCTCTCCTGCGCATGACATTGGCGCATTTCAGCCGAACGCCAATCTGCCGCGCCCGGTTGTCTCGCGCTTGCGTCTATGGGGCGAGGCTGTCTTCTTTATGTTTGGCAGCTTGCTCATTACCGCGCTATTCTTTTTGCCGGTTTTCCCTAGTTTCATTACGATCGACATGATCGATAACGTGGAGGTGTTTCCCTGGCTGCAAGGAAATTCGGTGCCTTTTCAACTAGGCAAATATTTTTTACTGGCCTTTCCTGCGACCGCAGTATTGATCGTGCTGACCGCGCTGCTCTCTGCCGGCATACGCTGGAGCGTCCTGCCGAAATTAAAGATAGGCAGTTATCCCGTGCATGGCAATATTTACTGCAGTAAGTGGCTGGTGAACCAAATCCAGGAATCCAGCCTGAATGTCCTGCATGGCGTGTATGCGACAGTCTATGCACCGTTTTGGTACCGCCTGCTGGGGGCCAAGGTTGGCAAGGGCGCCGAAATTTCGACCGCGTTGGGCGTCGTCCCCGATATGCTGACTTTAGGCGATGAAACATTTATCGCCGACGCGGTTTTACTCGGGGATGAACAAATTGATGGCGGCTGGATGACGATGAAACCGACCGTGATTTCCAGGCGCAGCTTTGTGGGTAACGGTGCCTATATTCCTGACGGAACCACCCTGCCTGAAAACGTGTTGATCGGCGTACACAGCAGCGCGCCGGCCAACCAGCAAATGCGTGAGGGCGATACCTGGCTGGGTTCCCCCCCCATGCACTTGCCGGCACGCGAAGAAACCAANNCCCTGATTGAGACTTTCCGCATTGTTGCGCCACATGCGATGGTGATTGCCGTCGGCTATACCATCGTGCTCGATCTGATGCCGCTGGCTGGTGAAGACCGCTGGGCGGAAGTGGTGTTTTACCTGGCAATGGCAGGTTTATTGTATGGAATCGGATGCTTTGTGTTCGTGCTGGTGTTGAAATGGCTGTTCATTTTCCGCTACAAAAAAAGCAGCACCCCGATGTGGACACGATTCGTCTGGGTTTCGGAAGCGATTACCAATCTTTACGAGGGTATCGCCGTGCCTAATTTCATGCGTTACCTGCGTGGCACGCCCTGGCTACCGCTGGCGTTCAATTTATTGGGCTGCAAAATGGGTCGCGGCGTTTATCTCGACACCACGGACATCACCGAATTTGATTGCGTCAGTATCGGCGCGCACAGTGAGGTGAATGCATTGGCCTGCCCTCAAACGCATCTGTTTGAAGACAGGGTAATGAAGATTGATCACGTGAGCATAGGCGAGCGGGTGTACATGGGGCCGCGTAGTTCGGTACTGTATAGCGCAGTGATAGGGGATGACGCCAAACTCGGCGCGCTGACACTGGTCATGAAGGGAGAGTTTATTCCGCCAAGATCAAGCTGGCGCGGCTGCCCCGCAGCGATTGCCCATGGCTGAAAACATGCCTCGCGTCCCGGTTTATCCCTGGCCGGAAAAACGTGCACTGGCGCTGCAAGAATGGACGAAACATCAGCTGGTCGTAGTGAGCATCGCAACAACGCCCGCCGATACCAGCAGAGAAGGAATGCGACAGCAAGTGCGTGTGGCTTTGGCCGACCTGCTGTGCGCCGCCCTCGGTTGCCAGCCGGGGACAATCACTCTGGTGCACGAACCAGGCAAACCGCCCGGTGAAAAGTTGTCTATTTTTTTGCCAGATCATCTGGCTAAGTCCCAGATCGGCATGTCCATCAGTCACGAACAAGGTCTGTCGATCGCGGCCATTTGTCTTGATGCCGACATCGGGGTCGATCTGGTGCAGATTGATGCGCAAATTGAGTGGCAAGCGGTGGCGCAACTCTATCTGGGCGCGCCGGCGGCGGCTGGGATAGGCAAACTCCCCCTGTCGCAGCAAGCCTCTCATTTCGCGTTGCGATGGGCTAGTCTTGAAGCAAAACTTAAATGCCATCACCTTGCATTGACTGAATGGTCAGGCGAGCTCGACGCGACATTAGCCGACTGCCAGCTGCGTGAGCTGGATTTACCGCAAGGCTATGCAGGTGCGCTTGCCGTCCTTGTATAACGTTAACATTTAAGATAAAACTGGCTGACTACGCTGTTTATTCTCCACTCATCTCCACTCACGCGACCCGGGTAAAATCCATGCTCCAATTTACTTCCCAAGTCTTGCCTGCATCAGCAGAAAACGCTTGCTCCCAGCGTGGACTGTCGGGCTGAGGGTGTGTCCACAGAAAGCGTACCCGTATCTGCTTTTCGCCCAAAGTGCCATCGGCGTAAAACGTTCCCACCTTATTGTCGAAACATCCGACGACGGGCGTATCCAAACTTCCCGGATACCGACCGTCAAGCCACCAAATTGACCATTGCTGTGTGTCAGCATTAAAGCTACGCAAGGTCACTGCGCGATACGTGTCACCCGGCAGTTCAAGAATGTTGTCATCCATGTTGCCAAGCCCGCCAAGTACTTTCTGCACCACGGTGCTCCCTTCAAACTCTACCCATTCATTGCAGCCGACCAAACGGTCTTTGAGGCGGCGATGCGTGACACACCAACTGCCAATGAAGAAATCAAAATCATCGGCGCCTGATCGGCTTATTGCTGTGTTCATGGAATGTCTTTCTGCTGAAGGGTCCGCCTAAAAAAACTTACCACTTGGCTTTGGATAAAATGATCAGCCATTTACGAAACAATAAAATCTCCAGATGTCCTGCCTGTACGCCAGTTGAGCAATCGACTATCGGATTCACGCTGTAATAGCGCTGTCTGGAATCGCGGCAGACGAAAATCTCACGTCGGCCCAGACGCAGCAAAAAAGAGGTCGGTGCATATTGCATGCTAAAAGCATCAAAAGAATGTTCGAGGTTTGCCATTTGATTCAATCTCCCTGTCCGTCAATTTAAGAAGTTATAGGTACTGGTTTTTATTCAAAGCTCAACTTGTGTTCGCAGTGCATGTTTCGTACTTTAGCACAAAATACTGTATATGCAATCAGTATTTGATATTTTTCCAAACCGCTGATTTATTTAGCTTTAATCTTTGAATTTGTCCTGAGAAGATAATATACTGTATTTTCATACAGTTGTTTTGCATTTTTCTTTTCATGACTTTATCCGCCTCACAATCACCTGAAATGATTCACCCATCCTTGTGGCGTGCGTCTCAGCTCGCTCGTGGCGCGGGAGAATACGTGGCCAGCGGTTACGCTTCATTGTCGTCAGAACTGCCGGGAGCGGGCTGGCCTGCCGGGGCGCTGACAGAGATATTGATCAGGCATCAGGGCACGGCAGAATTAAGTCTATTGCAGCCGGCCTTGTCCAGCCTAAAGCAAGGTCACATCATCCTGTTGCAAGCGCCATTCCAGCCACAGGCCCTGGCCTTGGCTGAACTGGGCCTGGATCTCTCGCAACTGCTATGGATAAGATGCCAGAAGCATGCCGATGCCTTATGGACCGCCGAACAGATCTTGCGTAGCGGCAGCTGCGGCGCCCTGCTGTTCTGGCAAAACCAGATCAGGACAGAATCCTTGCGCCGTCTGCATCTGGCGGCGCAAGGCGGACGCAGCCTGTTTTATATGATGCGCTCGCCGGACTACGCGCTGAACCCATCGCCGGCGCCATTACGACTCAAGCTCGACAGCGTCGCGGGCGGCTTGCAAATTGAACTGATCAAGCGGCGTGGCGCTCAGCATCATGCGCCGCTGTTTCTTCCCATGCCCAGACTTTCCTCCATGTACCTTCAAGGCAACACGCATACAGTCCATCATGTCACCCCCAATCTCATTTCAGGCAACCCCGCCGATACCACAGATACCGCGCTTGTGGCTGGCCCTGCACCTGCCGCAACTGGCCATCGACGCGTTTCGACCGAACTGGTTAGCTGACAAGGGCACGGTGGTGCTGGAGCAGAACCGGGTCGTGGCGCTTTCGGCCTGTGCGCAGCTGGCCGGCGTGCAACTGGGGATGCGGCGCAGCAGCGTGCAAATGCTGTTGCCGCAAGCATTGATCAAAGCGCGCGACAGCGAGAAGGAACATGCCAGCCTGCAGACGGTTGCCATGGCCTTATTGCAGTATTCGCCGCAAGTCGCCACAGCAGAACACGCCAGCATCCTGGTCAATGTCGGCGCCAGCCTGCGCCTGTTTGGCGGGGTGCGCCGCCTATGCCGGCATGTGATGCAAACCATGGCTGCGCTGGGCATCACGGCGACGCTAGGCTGCGCCGCCACCGCACGCGGTGCCTGGCTGCTGGCGCATTATTCTGCGGCAGCCCAAAAAAGAGGCAGGTATTGCCTGAGTCTGCATAAGCTGCAGCGCCAGCTCGATGCCCTGCCCGTCAGCCTGTTGCCAGCGGCGCAGCCCTGGCTGGAGTGGCTGCAGGGAATAGGCTGCCAGCATCTGGGCGCGCTGCGCCGCTTGCCGCGTGCAGGCCTGCAACGGCGTTGCGGCAAGGCGATCTTGCAGAGCCTCGATTGTGCTTACGGCGAGGCAGCAGAGCTGTATAGCTGGCTGGAAGTGCCGCCGCAATTTAGCGCGTACATGGAGCTGCCGGACCGGATAGAGCATGCCGAGAGCATTTTAAATTTTGCCCGCAACTTGCTCTTGCAGCTGTGTGGCTGGCTGACGAAGCAACAGCTGGCGGTGACGCAAATCGAGCTGCAACTCGAGCATGAGCGCGGGCGCGTGGCGATGGCGCCCACGCTGCTGGGCATCGCTCTGGCGGAAGCCAGCTGGCGCGAAGAACATCTGTCGCGCCTGTTAAAAGAGCATCTGGCGCAGCTCAAGCTGGATGCGCCGGTGATTGCGCTCCGCCTGCATGCCAGACAGGTAGAGGCCATGCAGGCGCCCAGCGCCTCGCTGTTTCCGGAACCGGGCGGCAGCAAGGAGGAACAGCATCGCTTGCTGGAATTGCTGGTCGCCAGGCTGGGGGCCGAGAATGTCTTGCAGGCGGCGCCGCTGGCCGATCACAGGCCGGAGGTCGCGAATCACTGGGTCTCCGTCATGCAAGACCGCAAGCCGCTGCGCCAGTCAGATCACGCTCATGCCGCAGTCAATCGCCCGGCCTGGCTATTGCCTCAGGCGCTGCCGCTGGCCATGCACAATCATCGCCCCTGTTATGGCACGCCGCTCAAATTGCTGTCTCCTGCAGAAAGAATCGAAGCCGGCTGGTGGAACGGCGAACTGGTGACGCGGGATTATTTTGTGGCGGAAAATGCCGCGCATGTGCGCTGCTGGATCTATCGCGAGCGTATCAGCCAGAGCAAACAACAATATCAAAAAAATAACGATGACGACGCCATCTGGTATCTGCACGGCCTATTTGGATGAAGACAAGATGGAAATTCAAATAATGGCAAGCCTGCAGCGCACTATCCATGCGGGTTTCCAGCCAACCTACCCGCAAAGGCGCATGGATAGGGCGTGCTGGGCCTGCGCATTTTCAAATTTGAATCCAGTCAAATGCCGGCCTGGTTATGCGCGGGTGACAGCATGACATCCGAAGCACATGACGCCAGTAAGCCGCCGGCATACTTGCCCACATATTTGCCCGCATACGCCGAATTATTTTGTCTGTCCAACTTCACTTTCCTGCAAGGCGCTTCGCACGCCGAAGAGCTGGTCGCGCGCGCCGTCAAGCTCGCCTACAGCGCGCTGGCAGTGACCGACGAGTGCTCGCTGGCGGGCGTGGTGCGCGCGCATGATGAAGCGAAAAAACACGGCTTTCCCTTGCTGATCGGTTCGCACTTCAGGCTTGAGCAGCAGGATGGCAATGCCGGCATGACGCTGATCGCGCTGGCACAAAATCGCGAGGGTTACGGCAACCTGTCTGAGCTGATCACCATGGCGCGCACCAGAATCGCCAAGGGAAGCTATCTGCTCACGCAGCAAGACTTTACCGCCCCGCCCCAAGAGCTTACCCACCTGCGCGGCTTGCCCGATTGCCTGCTGATCCTGGTGCCGGATTACCCGGCCAGCAGCGCGACCTTATCGAGACAGGCGGCATGGCTGGCAGCGACCTTCCCGCAACGCGCCTGGCTGGGCCTGACTTTGCTGACACGCGCCATGGATGACGCGCACCAGCGGGCCATCAACAGCCTAGCGCATCGTCATGCCTTACCGGTGGTGGCGACCGGCCACGTCTGCATGCACGTGCGCTCGCGCAAGCCCCTGCAGGATACCTTGACCGCTATCCGGCTGGGCAAGGCAATTGCTGACTGCGGCTATGATCTGGCGCCCAACGCCGAGCAGCATCTGCGCTCGCGCTTGCGGCTGGCGAATATCTACCCGGCACAGGCACTGGCGGAGAGCGTCCGTATCGCCGGCATGTGTCATTTCTCGCTCGATGAACTGCGCTATGAATATCCGGATGAGCTGGTTCCGCAAGGGCAGACACCGGCNNGCCCGCTCCCAAGATATTCTGTGTCAGGGCCGTGGCTCGGCGGCCAATTCCGTGGTCTGCTATTGCCTGCACATCACCGAGGTCAGTCCGGAAAACAATACGCTGCTGTTTGAACGCTTTCTCTCGAAAGAGCGCGGCGAACCGCCGGATATCGATGTCGATTTCGAACACCAGCGACGTGAGGAAGTGATTCAGTATCTCTACAATAAGTACGGGCGCAACCGCACGGCACTGGCGGCGGCGGTGCACACCTATCGTCCCAAAGGCGCCCTGCGCGAAGTCGGCAAGGCGCTGGGCGTGGATCTGGCACTGGTCGATGCAGTGGCCAAATCGCAACGCTGGTTTGACAGTAAAAATGATTTACTCGATCGCTTCACTGAAAACGGGCTTGATGCCAGCTCCCCTGTGGCGCAGCAATGGGCAACGCTGGTGGCGCAGCTGCTGAGCTTTCCGCGCCATCTGTCGCAGCACAGCGGCGGCTTCGTGATTGCCAAAGGCAAATTGTCGCGCCTGGTGCCGATAGAAAACGCAACGATGAAGGAGCGTAGCGTCATCGAATGGGATAAGGATGACCTTGAGTCGCTAGGCTTACTCAAGGTCGATGTGCTGGCGCTGGGCATGCTGTCGGCCCTGAAACGCGCCTTCGATCTGATGGCAGGCTTGCCCGGCAAGCCTGCCAGAATGCAGGACATACCGCGCGAAGACCGCGCCACCTACGACATGATCTGCAAGGCCGATACGGTAGGCGTATTTCAGATTGAGTCACGCGCCCAGATGAGCATGCTGCCGCGCTTGCGACCCCGGACATTTTACGATCTGGTGGTACAGGTGGCGATAGTCAGGCCAGGCCCGATACAGGGCGGCATGGTGCATCCTTACCTGCGCAGAAGGCAGGGTAAAGAAGCCATAGACTATCCCAAACCAGAGATAGAAAAAGTCTTGTCACGGACCTTGGGCGTGCCGATTTTCCAGGAACAAGTCATGCAGATCGCCATAGTGGCGGCTGATTTTACGCCGGGCGAGGCCGATGAATTGCGCCGCGCCATGGCAGCCTGGAAGCGCAAAGGCGGCCTGGAGCATTACCGGGAGCGCATCATCAATACCATGATCAAGAATGGCTATACGGCAGAATTTTCCACCAATGTCTTTAACCAGATGCTGGGCTTTGGCGAATATGGTTTTCCCGAAAGCCATTCGGCCAGTTTCGCCATACTGGCCTATGCCAGCAGCTGGATCAAATGCCATGAGCCCGCCATATTTTTATGCGCCCTGCTCAATTCCCAGCCCATGGGTTTTTACTCCGTCTCGCAACTGGTGCAGGACGCAAAACGCCATCAGGTGGAAGTCAGGTCGATCGACATCGCGCATAGCAACTGGGATTCGACACTGGAGCCGGTGCACAACAAGGCACAAGAGAATGCAAAAACGAATGGGCAAGCGGCCGTCAGGCTGGGGATGTCGCTGCTGCGCGGCATGTCATTGGACGCCGCCACGCGGATACAGCAGGCGCGCACTCTGCAGGCATTTTCAGATGTCAGCGATCTGGCGCGGAGGGCGCAATTAAAGCGGCATGAAGTAGAGGCTTTAGCCGCAGGCAATGCCTTGATCTCGCTGGCGGGCCACCGGCGTCAGGCATTGTGGCAAGCCGTTGCCGCGATACCGGACAAGGATTTATTGCATCCTGTGACCTTGCAGGAACAGCTGCCGGCCTTGTCTGCTCCCTCGGAAGCGCAAGAGATTATCGGCGACTATCATGCGACAGGATTAACGCTGGGGCGCCATCCGCTGGCTTTATTAAGAACACGCTTGCTGGCGCTGCGCTTTTTACCGGCAGAGCTGCTCAATACATTTCAGAACGGCCAGTTTGCGCGCGGCTGCGGCATTGTCACCGTGCGCCAGCGCCCCGGCACCGCACAGGGCGTACTGTTCATTACGATAGAGGATGAAAGCGGCCCGGTGAACGTCATCATCTGGCCATCTTTAGTCGAAAAACAGCGCCGCGAAGTGTTAAACGCATCGCTGCTGGGCGTGTATGGCATCTGGCAATGCCAAGGCGAAGTACGCCATCTGGTGGCGAAACGTTTAGTGGATATGACACACTTGTTGGGGCAGCTTGAAACCAGCAGCAGAAATTTTTGCTGACGTCGGCGCCAGTTTATTCACTCATCTGCGGCAAGGCAATCGTCCGCAGCTGAAAGCGTGCATCAGTGTTAAACAGCCAGGTTTCGGTTACCTCTAATTTGCCATTGCGTAGCAAATGGGCGCCCGGGCGGGGGAAAGGCGAGGCATTTTTAATGCTGGCTAAAGCGATATTTTCCGTCGTTTTATCACGGTTGCTACGGACGATTTCGCTTCTCAATAACTTCCCGTCGCCATTCATCACGAGCTTAAGAACGATGACCGAACGTAGCAAGGCCTGTGGCCGTTCAGTGTAAATATGGTTTGAATTTATCTGTGAAATACGCAGGGCCAGCTCACGCTGATAGGCTTGCATACTCGCAGCGGGAACGGGAGAGGCCTTTTCTGCCGACTTTCCGGGAGACTTCATCGCCTCCTTACTGACTTCAGGCGCGGGGATAGTGCAGGCGACGACAAAGCCGCTCAATGTGAGTAACAGGTGTTTTATCTTCATCTCAGACTCCTTGCAACACTAGCATTTCACCAAGCATCAGGGGCGCTTGGCATCCTGCTTGAGCTGTCGATTATGCTGTGACGAGAGCAGTTCCGCAATCTCTCTTTTCTCAAGCTGAACCGCAAAATCCAAAGCCGACAAGCCCATCTGATTGACGCGATGGAGATCTGCGCCCTTACTCAACAGCAGTTGAACCGCATTGGTATTGCCAGAACGGACTGCCATCATTAACGGTGTCGTCTTGTTCGGTGATTCCGCGTTGATGTTTGCCTTTTTATCAAGCAACATCTGCATAATCGGCAAATCGCCGACCGCCGCAGCATAATGCAATGCGCTCCATCCCGCTTGATTAATGCTTGCCCCTGCCGTAATCAACTGACTGACCGCAGCCATGTTTTGCAGATAACAGGCGAGCATCAGCGCCGTGTCGCCATTATTGGCGCGCGCTTCGAGCTTGATCTCCGGATGTTTAAGCAGCGCCTCGAAGACTTTGCCAGACTTTTCCCGGAGCGCAATCATCATCACCGTTTCACCCCGAACCGGCTCTATCGCATTGGCATCCATTCCTTTGCTGAGCAAGGCTTGCACCGTCTGCAGATCATTAAATTTTACGGCAAAAATGAAATCCTCATAGGTATCGGCATGCGCTAGCGAGGCAAAGCAGCACAGCACGCAAAGAAACACGCGTGCTATATATTGTCGATATTGCCGATACTGCCGGCAAGCGCCAGCGAACGAGCACTCAGGATTCATCTTGTTTGCCTAACGTTTAATGTTAAACAGCTCAAAGAAATTGTTGGAGGTAATTTCCTGTACCTGCGTCACAGGCAAGCCTTTCAAATCTGCCAGATACTCACCGACATGGCGAACAAAGGCCGGCTCATTCATTTTACCCCTGTGCGGCGTCGGCGCCAGGTAAGGAGAGTCGGTCTCGATCAAAATCCGCTCTATCGGCAGGGCTTTAGCCACCGCCTGTATCTCCTTGGCGCTCTTGAAGGTCAGGATGCCGGAAAACGAAATATAAAATCCCATCTCTATGGCCGCCAAAGCCACTTCCAGTGACTCGGTAAAACAATGCATCACGCCCGCAGCACCGCCCTTATCGGTGCCGGCGCCCTCTTCCTGCATGATGCGGATGGTATCTTCAGCCGCAGCGCGGGTATGAATGATGAGCGGCTTAGCGCTTATTCTCGACGCGCGTATATGCTGGCGAAAGCGCTCACGCTGCCACTCCAGATTCCCCTTGAGCCGGAAGTAATCGAGCCCGGTCTCGCCGATGGCGACAATTTTTGGATGTTGCGACAAGGCAACAAGCTGTTCGGCACTGGGCTCTTCGGTATCTTCGTAATCGGGATGCACGCCCACGGAGGCATAGATATGCGGATACTGCTCGGCCAACGCGAGTACCTGGGGAAAATCCGGCAAATCCACGGATACGCACAAAGCGTGGCTAACGCCGTTGTCGCTCATCGCCTGCAATAGTTCAGGCATGCGGACGGCCAACTCAGGAAAATTAATATGGCAATGAGAATCGATATACATGATAGGAAGAAGCGACGGCGGGCGCTCTTTGTTATAGGGTTTTAAAGCGACATGAAAGCCAGATCAGGCCAAGGAACGATGCGCGGCGATGACATCCAGAACCGCCTGAGAAGAAAGCGCCGCAGTATCGCGCAACAAGGCGTGGTGCATATCGGTGAAACGCTGTTTCAGCTGCGCCTGCAAAGTCTGGTCATTTAATTGCCGCCACAGGGCATCGGCTAATGCGACAGGTGTGGCTGCAGACTGCAAAAGCTCGGGAACTACAAATTCTTTTGCCAGGATATTCGGCAAACCTATCCACGGCTGGTAACCCATGCGCTTTTGTATTTGCCAGGTGGCTTCCATCATCTTATACGCGATCACCATGGGTTTCTTGTATAAGGCTACCTCTAGCGTCGCCGTTCCCGATGCCACCAGCACCGCGTCGGCTGCGGCAATCGCCGTGTGCGAACGACCATTAATCAACAGCACGGGCACACCGTCAAGGCGTGCCGCAACGACGAGCTTGATATAAGCGCTACGCTGTTTTTCGCCCGCCATCGGAACCAAAATCTGTATCTGCGGATCGCGTTCGCATAAAATTTTAGCCGCGGCGATGAAAGCTTCCGTGTTGTGCTTGATTTCAGACAAGCGGCTGCCCGGCATGATCGTCACCACGCTTGCGTCCTGCGCTATGCCAAGCTCGTCGCGCGCAGCTGCCTTATCCGGTTCAAGCGGAATCACCTGCGCCAGCGGGTGACCGACATAGGTCACCGGGATGCCTGCCTGGCGATAAATTTCTTCCTCAAACGGAAACACCACCAGCATATGTGACACCGCCTGGGCGATTTTCTTGATACGGCCGCCGCGCCACGCCCAGATCGACGGGCTGATGTAATGCATGGTGGGAATGCCCGCCTGCTTCAGGCGAATTTCCATATCGAGATTGAAGTCCGGCGCATCAACGCCGATGAAGACATCCGGTTTTTCATCGAGCAAGCGCTGAGTAAGCCGCTTGCGTATGCCAGAGATTTCACGGTAGTGCGCCAGTACCTCAAACAGTCCGAGGACAGAGAGTTTTTCCATCGGCCAGTCGCTGACAAAACCATACTCGGCCATCCTGGCTCCACCGATACCATGCATCAGGGCATCCGGCAGTTGCGGCCGTAATCCGGATAACAAGCGGCTCGCCAGCAGGTCGCCGGAGGTTTCTCCGGCAACCATGGCAATGGTGGTTTTTTGGCTCACGTTAGCAGTTTTCTGGCGAGGGCTTAGCGCACGATGCCGCGTGTGGCAGTATCAAGAAAGTCGCGGAACAATTGCACATGCGGCTGCTGCTCGGCGCTCAATGCAGCAAGCTCCTGGTCGAGCGCCGCTTTTGCCTGCTCCAGTGTTAATCCTGACTTATACAATAACTTATATGCCTGGCGGATAGCCGTAATTTGCTCGCGGCTAAAACCGCGACG
>CXWL01020239.1_pt1 | contig 20594 bp, 13 predicted proteins | sample 590931 | NCBI WGS metagenome assembly CXWL01 (sample SAMEA3498368, study PRJEB10139) | groundwater metagenome | biome: water well; material: biofilm material | place: Germany | collected 2015-04-27 | reverse complement strand
ACGGCAGAACAGGGCGCTACGCACGCCTGGGCCGAGGTCTATCTGCCCGGTGCCGGCTGGAAAGGTTTCGATTCCACATCCGGGGAAGTGGTCGGTAACAATCATATCGCCGTGGCTGTCAGCCGACATCCCGAATCGGTACCACCCGTTGCCGGTTCATTCATAGTTCCGCCAACCGCCAATCCGCAAATACCGGTAATGAACGTGAAGGTCGAAGTAGCCGAAGTCTCGGATTAGTGACGATAGCCTCTATCGAGCCGCACCTATCTAACCCATGATAGTCTGGTATATTTCCTTATCAGCCCAATAACAATCGCAAGAGGCCGCTTCAAGTCCGGCTCGATCTAAAACAATAATATCACCCCGGTGGTAACGAATGAGCTTTTGCTTCTGTAACGAATTTGCCGCTTTGGTGATGCCTACGCGCCGTACACCCAGAATATAGGCGAGAAACACATGGGTGACATGAAAGCAATCCGAGTGCGCTCTATCTTGCGTCATCAGCAGCCAACGGGCAAGACGAGCCTCTACCACATGAAAGCGGGTACACGCAGCAGTTTGCGCGAGTTGTTTAATCGATACATAGAGATAACGCTTCAACTCCAGCTGAAGCTCAGGGCTTTGTTTCAGTATGCGACGAAATGATGGCGTTGTTATGCGCAATGCGGAACCAGCCCCTTGAACCAGGGCGTCGAATGGTGCGATTTCTACGTCCAGTAACAGGGTACTGCCGAGCATGCCTTCATTGCCTATCAGGCCCACCTCCAATTTGTGGCTGTCATCGATGGGGGTTACTAAGGAAATGAAGCTTCCGGTCGGAAAGTAAACATGCGAAATAATCTCTCCGGCTTTAAAAAGCAGATCCTCAAAAATGAGTTCAATGTGTTCGCAGTTGTCGAGCAACAATTGACAGTCAATTATCGGTAGTGCATCCAACAGACGATTGGTAGTTTGAACAGGTTGCGGCGGAGACGGCAAAGGGTCACTCCTATGATTTTTTGAGGAAGCCCGGCACTCGGCACAAAAGATGTGGATCAAGTTTAATGGCGATAACTGAGATTGCCAGAGGCATACTGCCACTAGCCTGTTTTTGAAAGTACTCCAGAAGAATTGTTTTGTCGGTACGTTAGCGCACGTACAACCTTTAACCATGAAAATATGGCCAGTTCCTGACACCTTGACAGTATTTCATAAAGACCTTTCGGGTCTTAAAGTGGTTGAGCTAGTTTCTCGCATGTGCATTTGCTATGTCTGGTAGCAGACAGACAATAGCTGGAAATCACTGTAAATTTTGAAATTACAATAAACTGTTCACACGCTTTCTGGTTGTCCAAATGGCATTAGGCATGAACCAAGTATCGCTGCTGCTTATGGCATAAATTGCGATGTTACCGTTTATCATGTAACCATCAACTGACGGAAATACAATGAACTGGGATCAAATTGAAGACAATTGGAAGCAATTAAAGGCCAATGCCAAGCAGCATCGGAGCAAGCATGGCCACGATCAATTTAATGAAGTCGAAGTTAAGCAAGAGCACTTTGCGACAAAAACTCAGGAAAGCTATAAGATCAGGTTTGAAGTTGAAAAGCGGCTGCAAGACTGGCAGACGTATCAAAAAGAGAATAATCATAGACTGTTTGTCATGGGTACGAATCGAGAGCGGACAGCTGACGAATAATCCCCAGACGCATGGGATCACTCTTGTTCAGAGGGAAAAATAGAGATCGTTTCAAACCTTTCGCTACAGCACGCTTTACGAATCCTTGATGTCAATGGTTATCCCTTTGGGTGGTAGTAAGCGGTCGGATTCTGTTTTAACCACTTGGTAACACTCACAGACTCTTTTTTCCAATCCCGCTCGATCAAGCACGGTGATACGACCACGATTGTAATCAATCAATCCTGCCCGCTGCAGATTCCCTGCCGCTTCCGTGACACCTTCACGGCGCACCCCCAGCATATTGGCAATCAATTCCTGAGTCATGATCAGTTCGCTCGACTGAAGACGATCAAGGCTTAGCAGCAGCCAGCGGCAGAGTTGTTGGTCCACTGAATGATGCCGATTGCAGACCGCCGTCTGTGCCATTTGGGTAATCAGCGCCTGGGTATAGCGAAGAAGCAAATGGAGCAATGCGCCATAGAGGTCAAATTCCTTTTGCATAATTGTCCCTCGCAGTCGATAAGCATATCCAGCGCTTTGAACAACTGCCCGATTTGGCATGGTTCCTCCCCCCATGAAAAGAGCAACACCGATTATGCCTTCGTTACCGACCACGGCGATTTCAGCCGACGCGCCATTCTCCATGACATAAAGCAGCGATACAATGCAGGTCGTAGGAAAATAGGCGTAATTCAATGTCTCTCCCGACTCGTACAAAACTTTGCCAAGCGGCATCAACACCAGTTCCAGATGAGGAAAAAGGCGATCGTATACTTCGGTGGGTAGGGCTTCTAAAAGATGGTTTTGTAGGGGAGTATTTAGATCAGTCATATATGCTACTCATAGTAATACTAAAATCGAATTCCCTACCCATCAATGCTGGGATTTTAGCCTTAGACTCAGAGCTATCAGGCGTAAAACAAGTATGTGCTTTATAGCACATAGAACTTTGATGCTCAACAGTTGGATTGTTAATTAATTGGGAAGTTTCGAGTAGGATTAGATTAAAAAATGTGAATATCAACCCACTGAATCGACGAAAGATTATGCAAGAATACTCGATTCGTCGAAAATAAAACAGGATCACTTGCATTGTTCTTAGGGAAGCGCTGATTAAATCCTTCGACAGGCTCAGGATAAACGGTAACTTGCTGATTTCGTTCGTGGCGAGCTTGTCGAACGCTCTCCTGAGCAAAGCCGAAGGGCGTGAGCGAAATCGATCTGTTCAGCGCTTCCTTAGGAAGCTGCCTGATGCTGTATGCCAAAGCAATAAATCCACAAATACCAATACCTTCCAGATATTTTAATTGCAGGTCAATGATTACCCAAAAATGGCAATATCTATGTACGTTACCGCACAGACTGCATCAGGTATCGAGTTTATTCTGTCTTTATACTGGCTAAATTAACGAGTAATGACTTACTTCAAAATAAATCGCGGGTATGACTTGGCATCAGTGTTATTTGAAGCATCGTGAAAACGTCCATGAATAACAAGGAGAAAAACATGAGATTCAGAACCGTTTTATTATTATATTTTTAAGCCCCCTGATTGCGGAATTAACGCAGGAGATTTTATGAAATCTAAAACGCTACATTTTAAATTGAGTCTATTAGCCTTGGCGGCAGTGTTAATTCTATCAGGCTGCACTCACGTCCTGGTCAAAGATAACACACATAGTGACAATGACGGCACCGCTCATTGCTCCGGAGCCGAGTGGACGGATGACTCTACACTGGCAGTGTTGCCTATCCCTGTAGTGGCGTTTTTGATGCCACACACCGACCTTAATGAAATCAAGGCCGATGATTACCTCAAGCGGTGTGGGGACACCACCAAATTAATCAATCGGGAGGTGGATGTTGGCCACGGCGCATGTGTCCCTGCTGTGCTAACCCGGATATTAACGTTAGGAATCTGGCAATGGTGTCCGGCACGTGTTTCCTGGGAGGCTGACGTGCGTCCCTAAATATCAGACTGTGATTACTCTGGGCAAATTGGTGTTCTGTTGGGTTTCATGAACGGACAGCAATCCAACTGCCAGTAGACCGTGAAACAATATGGGCAAGAAACAAGGGTAAAAAGACATCCAGAAGCGAAACGGAGTAAATGGGAGACCAAATTTGACGAGACTGCCTCACAAATAATAAGGCTGAGGGCGCATCGTTGCATATGTCATGAAAAAAGACAGGTGGTGTTTCTGCCGCTGCAGTGTCAAGTCACTATTGATGTATGTACGCGCCGCTCTCGCAATAGTAACTTACTGAGGCTCGTTTTTTATCAGGATAATCTGAATCGCTTGCCGCTAAAAAAAGTTTTAGTTCACAACTTCAGTCGCCAACTAACAGTATCAACAGATTGAGAAAAACCAGAGAAAACCAAAACATGCTAAATGATACCGCATCCCTTGCTGGCCTGAATTCTGCCGCCATCGGCTCCTCTTATTTAACACCAAACCTGGATAGCGCAATTTCCCGAGCTACAAATCAACTGCTGAATTTGCAAAGCGAAGAAGGCTATTGGGTATTCGAACTGGAAGCAGACTGTACCATTCCCAGCGAGTACATCCTGATGATGCATTTCATGGACGAAATCAATGAACCACTCCAGGTCAAGGTTGCCAATTTTATCCGTAGACAACAAAACTCGGATGGCAGTTATCCACTTTATCAAGGTGGCGCGGGTGATATCAGCTGTACGATTAAAGCCTATTACGCCATGAAAATTGCTGGCGATCCCGTCCATGCCATACATATGTCCAAGGCCCGCGACTGGATACTGGCCCGGGGAGGTGCCGCTAAAGCGAATGTCTTAACGCGCACTATGCTGGCTATGTTCGAACAAATTCCCTGGCGGGGTGTGCCGTTTATTCCGGTAGAAATCATGTTGTTGCCGAAATGGTTCCCCTTTCATCTGTACAAAATATCCTACTGGGCGCGTACCGTCATGGTTCCGCTGACGATACTGTGTACCTTCAAGGTCAAAGCCCGAAATCCGCATAAAATAGGACTATCTGAACTTTTCGTTATCGCGCCTGATAAAGAAAAAAACTATTTCGCTCATGTCAAAACCCCTTTAGGCAAGATTTTCCTGGCCCTCGAACGTATCGGGCGGCTGATGGAACCGCTGATTCCTGATTCCGTCCGACAAAAGGCCACTATCAAGGCACGCGACTGGTTTATGGAACGGTTAAACGGTTTGGATGGCCTGGGAGCAATTTTCACGGCCATGGTGAATGCCTATGAAGCCATGGATTATTTAGGCATACCCGCCGATAATGAACAACGTCGAATAGCCAGGGCATCCATCGATCGTCTGCTGGTCATCAAGGATGATACTGCTTATTGCCAGCCTTGTGTTTCTCCGATATGGGATACCGGCCTGTCTTTGCTAACGTTGCAGGAAGTTGATCGCTATGAACGTAATCCACACACACAAAAGGCCCTTAAATCGGCATTGCACTGGCTGTCTACTAAACAGTTGAAAGACGAACCGGGCGACTGGCAGAATCAACGCCCCAATCTTCCGGGTGGCGGCTGGGCGTTTCAGTTCGGTAACAGTTATTACCCCGATGTCGATGATACAGCCGTTGTGGCTTATGCCATGCTCCACGGGGACCCGCAGAAGTTTGCCGAAAATATCGATCGTGCAGGCGTCTGGATCGCCGGTATGCAATCCAGGAATGGGGGTTATGGCGCTTTTGACGCTGATAACACCCATTACTATCTGAATCATATTCCGTTTGCCGACCACGGCGCCTTGTTAGATCCGCCCACCGCTGACGTCAGCGGCCGCTGCATCATGTTCCTGGGCAAACTTTTAAACCAGCATCCGGAATACCAGTCTGTCATCAACCGTTGCGTCGATTACTTGAGAAATCAGCAGGAAGACGACGGTTGCTGGTTCGGTCGCTGGGGCACCAATTATATTTATGGTACCTGGTCCGTGCTGACCGGTTTTGAATCCGCAGGTATCTCCAAGCACGATCCCAGCATACTAAAGGCTGTAGCCTGGCTGAAAGCCAAGCAGCGCAACGACGGCGGTTGGGGCGAAGGAAATTTCAGCTACAACTATACCAAGGTTCGAGGCCAATTTTATACCAGCACCATATTCCATACGGCTCTTGCTATTTTGGCATTGCTGTCAGCGGGTGAAGCGAACTGCCCAGGAGTTGAGGCCGGTGTAAATTATCTTCTAAAAAACCAGCAAGCTGATGGTTTCTGGAAAGACGAAAATTTTAATGCACCCGGTTTCCCAAAGGTCTTTTATCTGAAATACCATGGCTATAACAAATTTTTCCCGCTCTGGGCGCTTGGCCGTTACCGCAATGAGAAACTCGCCTTTACTTGTGAAGATAAAAATTATCGCAGTAATCCAGTACTGGAAAGCTTTGACTTCGTTTAGCTTGAAAGTAGAATGAGCAGAGTTGTTTCGAAAAGCACTTATGATTTTAAAAAATTGGCTCTAGTGAGGCTTAGCTATTCTCATCAGGGCGGCGGTTACTGATTTAATTTATCAACTTAAAAAAGTTGCTTTTAAATTTAAAGAAAATGGATGAAAAAAAAATTATAGTTGTACTGCTTACAGTGTTTTACGCATTGTTGTCTGGTTGTACGAGCCTTTATTCCAATAAACAATTGGATACTGTTTTTACTGCCCTTGGCCTTGAATCAGAGGAAACAGTTCAAGGCGTAGTGGTCTTTATCCCGGAAGTCTACTTCGACTTTGACAGTGCAAATCTAAACTACCAAGCCTTGGCAAAAATCGGTAAAATAGCATCAATCGTCAATCAGTCTGAGGTAAAACAAAGAAACATTATTGTTGAGGGACACACTGACTCAATAGGCTCAACTAAATTCAATCTCGGGCTTTCCATCCGGCGGGCAGAGGCCGTCAAGCAGCGGCTGGTCGATGGACAGGTTTCAGAAAAGCGTATCCTGGTAATGGGATATGGCGAAAAATACCCGGTTGCAGAAAATAAAAATCCCAACGGCACTGACAATTCTAAAGGCCGAGCAAAAAACAGACGCGTTGAGATTACAGTCAAGAACCAAGAAACTGAGCAATAGCACTTTGTTCAAAATAGCATTTTCAGTGATCCTATAATTTTCTGGATTCTATAACAACAAGCGATAATAGGTTAAGCCTGTGAGATTCGTTCCCAGTGACTAAGACATGCTGTTTCACGTATCGGTAACGGTGTATTTGCCATATTTCAAGCAATTGACTAATTTGCTCGCAATCCAGCTTTTAAGGCCTTAAGTGGTCTTACGCACAGACCTTCACCTGGGCCTAAGACTACTCTTTATATCGGCTGAAATAAACAGCGCATGATTTATCAGAACATGACGAATTTCAGATTGATGCTATGTTGTTGTTTTTACCCTTATTGCCGATTATTGATCCAGCCTTAAAGTATTAATTGCCTTGAGCTTGACCAAAGGCAGTCAGGTTTTGATAAGTTTGGCCCGAGTGATTTTGAACATCACGGGCTCTATAAAGCAGCCGTTAGAATTGGCTGGATGATTTGCATAAGAGTGAGTCAACTTAGAACAGCAAACTCGAGTGGAAAACTCCACAGAAATAGAATTCTACTGGTTGAAGTAGTTTATTTCTAGGTTTTTCTGTCTTGTGCTTTCGCTTTTTTATCTCCTAGTTACTATGTGTCTATAAGGACAATCCATTAACGTAAATCTACAGGCACTATATAAAATGTTGTTAGAGGTTAGATAAGCATGTTTACCAACTATTTCGGCTTAAAAGCGAACCCATTTAGTTTGACTGCGGATTTTTCATTTTTCAAGATTGATGCACCTAAACACGCTATTTGCGAAAATCTCATTCGTGATTTAACCAATGGATGTAGCCGCTTTATAGTTACAGGCGCACCAGGAGTCGGAAAATCACAGTTATTACGCTACCTTTTCACACAGCTACCTTCAGAAACACAAACTATTTTTTTGTCAGGCAACAGTCTTAATTATTCGGACAGGATACGTTTTATCATTGAACTGACGAACGGAAACGCTCTTTTAGGAAAAAAATCGCTCGTTGTCATAGATAATGCTCATGAAATACCGGAAGAAGATTTGAGATTGCTTTTTTCTTTGGTTTCACAAAATAAACAGACCGAGCCTGATTTACCGATTATTTTTTGCGGTTTGCCTAATCTGGAAAAAAGACTGGAACCATTAGGTTTCAAGCAGATTATTGGTGACCATTGCAGCCGTTATCATGTTTCATGAGATCGATGAGTTGCAAGTGAGAGACTACATAAATTTTCGCTTGAAACAAGCCGGTTTTGATAGTACAGGGGGAAAAGAACTATTTTCAGCGCCGGTTATTAAACTCATTACAGCCTTGTCCCAAGGGATTCCTCATACCATCAATCTTATTTGCGGGGCGTCCTTACTGATTGCTTGTCTGGACGATAAACGGATCGTAAACGAGCAGATTGTCTATGAGGCCGCAATGAGTTGTCTGCTATCGCCCCATAATTCACATGAAATGCTTGAATATGCGCCTTTCATAAATCTACCGAAAAGCCCAGAAAAATTGCCTGAGCAAAATGCTCCAAAAGAAGTAAGCTATAAGCAAGAAAATACGCTGCCATTGCCTTCGTTTATGGCTCTACCTGCAGGTTTATTGAACGTCCTCAGAGCACTCAATAAAAGTCACTTGAAAAGTCTGCCGGGCGCTTTCAATAGGAAGCCATTTGATTCGGCCAAACAACCCGCAATGCAAAAAAGATTTGAAAAAGAAATATTGTCAGGAATTGGAATTGGATTTTTGGTATTTTCCTGCCTGCTACTATTTAACTGGCTTGATAATTCCCGCACTATTTCGAGCCCCCCTGAAATGCTGGCAGAGTCCAGTCAAACGCTGAGTGAAAAGAAAAATTTATTTGTTTCCCTTGCTGTTGCTGAAATCAATAACAAGACCGTCAAGACTATTAAAAAAACGGAGGATAATGCTTTCAATGGGTGGTCAGGCAAGTCTGTGAAACAGACAATAGCAAAAGACAAGGATGATGTGTTATTGAAATCTTCACCCATTAGTTTGGTTTCCTTTGGCGCAGAAAAAGTAAATTTCTATCAAACTTCAGCCCAATATTCCGCTTCCACAGTCCAACAAAAAGCTGTTTTTGTCTCTATCAACCATCAAAAGCCGGAACATCGTCCTGAAAAGTTGAAGCGTATCCCGTTAATCAAACCAAACCTGAGGTTTCGTGTTAGCCCAAAACCTCAATCAACAAGCGCTGCTATTGATTCAATCATTACTAATAAAAACAATGCCAGTAATCCTGTTTTCGCTGAAATGGAGTTATCTGTTCGTGAAAGATCGTCTAACCGGCGCAAGCTGGATAAGCTTGGAATCGACTATAGCGTCGAAGCTTTATTGCGCGCGTCCAGACAGGGAAATGTGCAAGCATTAAAATTGATGCTGGCGGCCGGTATTCCACCGAATATCAAGGATGCTGCCCATGGCGAATCGCCTCTTCTGGAAGGGGCGAAAAACGGTCAACTCCAAGTTGTGCAGACTTTACTTGAAAAAGGAGCTTATGCTGACATCCGGAACAACGAAGGTCAAACAGCTTTGATTACTGCGGTAAAGAATGGCAAAAACACCATTGGGGCTCAAATCCTAATGTTAGTGATCTAACGGGTAGAACTGCACTCTCCTACGCTAAACAAACTAATAATACCGAAATCATGAATTTGCTTGCCGGAAATTGACGTTGTAAACATTTCAAAATACCGTCCTCCCTATCTGTACTCACACTTGACTTTATAGCGCATCCAAACGGCCCTGCTGATTCCGGATTTTATTTTACATCGCTTTCTGGTCTTTCGTTTGTGTTAGCGCCATTGCCGTTATCTCTAAATAATCCCATCAACCTGTGCTTAAAAAGAAACCGGGTACTTGTTGAAAAACGTCGGTGTTTCATTTCTAACGCATAAAGGCTGACCGTTTTTTATTAACAGCCCCCTAGTTTCTTCATTCCAATGTTCGCTACCGCACGGTAGGGATAGGCAAAAAGGCATCTAATGGAAACGTAGGGTACTAAGAATTGTTTCTTGCCCACAGTTGCATTTGCGTTTCAAACCACAGCGAAAGTTACTGTCTCCATTCAAACTTCATAGTATCGATTTNNTGGTTAGCCATTTAACGTACAAGATTAGAACAATACACTGGCAGGCTGAATTTCATCAGCTGATACAGACAGGCTTTTAGCAACATAAAATCGTAGCCTCTGAACTCACTATTCAATGAAGCGGTGGTATGTGACGTTTAACTCAATGGAGAAAAAAATGAAAAACAATTCCTACCTCAAATCCGGCCAGACTAGACTCCGGTGTGGCATAACGGCCGCTTCGATAATGTTCATTTCGGCCTGCGCAAGTATCCCAGCCCCCACTGAACAAATGGCCGTTTCCAAGGCTGCAGTCAGCAGTGCAAATAGCGCTGGCGGCAATGAATTTGCACCGCTGGAACTGAAGACTGCCATGGAAAAAATGGATAGTGCCGAACGAGCCATGACAGAAGAAAATTATCTGCTTGCACGGCAGCTGGCAGAACAAGCACAGGTTGATGCTCAACTGGCCGCAGCTACTGCTCGTTCATCCAAAGCACAGAAAGCAGCGAATGCATTGCAGGAAGATACGCGTGTGCTACGTCAAGAACTCGATCGCCAAGCTCAGTAATCATCAATGGAATTCACTATGAAAAAGAATCAATATTTCCCCATAACTTTATTAACTGTCGCGATTGTTTCCGGCTGTAGCACTACGCCTAACCCATCGCTTACAGACGCACATAACCGCTACAACAACGCACGAACAAATCCAGAGATTACCAATCTGGCTGCAGTTGAGTTGAAAGATGCGAGTGAGTCTCTAAACAAGGCGGACAATGCATTTAATGCGGATGAAAGCGAGGAAAATGTCAATCACTTATCCTATCTGGCTAAACAACAAGTGGGGATCGCACAAGAAACCGCCAAACGAAAAACAGCTGAAATAGCAGTGACCAACGCCGGCGCCAAACGCGACCAAATGCGCCTTCAAGCGAGAACGGTCGAAGCCGATTTAGCTAAACAACAGGTTGCTATCTTGCAGGATAACGCCAATCTGCAAGCCACCGAACTGGCAATTGCCGGAGCCAATACGGAACGAGATCAAGCGCTCATCGCTCAACAGGAAATACTGCTCAATGAGTTGAATGCCAAGAAAACCGATCGAGGTATGGTGATTACCCTGGGTGACGTTCTATTCCAAACCAATAGAGCACAATTGGAATCCGGCGGCATACGCAATGTGGAAAAACTCGGCAACTTTCTCACGCAATATCCGGAATATAAAGTTTTGGTTGAAGGTTATACAGACAGTCTAGGTAGTAACGACATGAATCAGGAACTCTCGGATCGACGTGCCTATTCGGTTCGGACAGCCTTGATGGATATGCAGATCAGTAATGACCGAGTGGCAACGCGAGGCTATGGCGAAGCATTTCCGGTTGCCAGCAACAACAGCGCAGCCAGTCGACAATTGAATCGGCGTGTGGAAATAGTTCTCTCAGACAATAATGGCCACATTTCTCAGCGCTAGGCATACAGAATTTTAGGTAGCGATTGTTTGATGTATAAAGCAACGTTGTATCACTTCACGCTTCGCCAAGAAAAAACAAAGTCTGCACGCGAGCATATCGTTTATCTGTTTTAACCAGTTGAGCTGTGTTTCCGGGCAATAATTATCTTACCAACATCTATCAAAACTCAGGAAAAACCCATGAAAACAAAAGACGAATATATTGAAAGTTTGGCATCAGAACTTAAAGAATGGAGCGCCCAGATCGACCTGTTATCAGCGAAAATGGAGAAATCTGCCGGTATGGTAAAACTCAAATATATTGAAGATGTTAATGCGTTACACATAAAGGAACAAGCTGCCGGAGAAAAAATCAAAGAGATATCGGAAGACAGCGGTGATGCCTGGAAAACAGCAAAAGAGACTACCGATAAAATCTGGGATGACCTAAGGTCGGGTCTGGCGACAGCCGTTTCCAAATTCAAATAGGCTGAGATAGCATAATACAAAAGTCAAGTAGCTTGTCACCTTAAGTGTAACACTAGATGATTGCATAAAAGATTCTAGGCACGGACAATTTGGAAGTCAATTGTCAGGAAATGTTGGATTTCTGCGGAAAACACAATATTACTGCTGACGTCGAACTGATTTCCATGCAGAACATAAGTGAAGCCTATGACCGGCTTGTGCACAATGATGTTAAGTACCGTTTTGTCATCGATATGGCGTTTTTGAGGTTCTGTCAGGATCTATAAAATTGGTCTAAAGGCTGCCTCCATCAGCATCGTTGTGTTCGATAGCGAACAGACTGCATAGTTTCCTGGCGTTAGAATTTTACTCACACTGAAAAAGGAGAGTGACCATGAATATCCATATTGCGACTGAACCCTTACTGGCACTTGTGATAGGCATATTAATTTTGCTGGTGCCTAGGTTTTTAAATTATTTCGTAGCGATATACCTGATTGTTGTCGGTATTTTAGGCCTTATACACCATAGTCCCCTTTGAGTTATGGGCTATTCAAAAATCATTGCCTCTTGGGTATTTGTCCAGTGGCATAACATCTTATTAATCTTACAGGAGAACTACCATGTCAATAGGAACCCTATTACTCATTATTCTTGTTCTGATGCTTGCTGGCGTCATACCTGCCTGGCCACATAGTCGTTCGTGGGGTTATGGCCCTAGCGGGGGACTCGGCCTAATTCTGATCATCTTATTGGTACTCGTTTTAATGGGCAGAATCTAACTTCGACGTCATTCGATTAGACAAAACACAAGGCATAGCGGCACATCAAGGCATTTATTTTCACATTGTTCAACTTCCCGGTCTAAAAATCATTTCCATGATGTGGATAGAAACAAAAATTTATGGCGCGGGAGCAACAAGAGCTATCACGTTGGTGAATCAACTTCAGTGATTGGGATGATCTAAATTCTATCGCCGGTAATGACTCGCTTATTTTTTATTTGAGCACGGAGAATCAATACATGGCGAAAAAAACGGAACGCAGAAAACATTGTAGAGTCGCCCATCCGGGAGGTGAAGAAACACCTATCCGGTTCGAGTTGTTTAGCACGGAACGTCTCGAACAGCATGCGATAAGTTTGGCGCAAGCGCAAAAAATCAGTAGCAGGAAGGAAGGGCAAAAACTGATACCACGGGTACACGAGAATTCTCGTTGTTTACTGGAAGCCTATAAAACGGTCGCTAAGGCGGTTCTTGAGCAACATGCCATTACGCCCGCAGCAGAATGGCTTCTGGATAATTTTCATGTAATCGAGGAGCAAGTCAGTGAAATTCACATCGATTTGCCTGAAAATTTTTACCGCGAACTGCCTAAATTGTCTGAAGGTGCATTAAATGGCTTTCCCCGCGTCTACGGTATTGCCTGGGCATTGGTTGCTCATGCCGACAGCCGTTTTGACCCTGAATTGTTGGCCATCTTTGTTAAAGCTTATCAAAAAATAGAGCCTCTCACGTTAGGCGAACTTTGGGCCATTCCAATTACCTTGCGTGTATTACTGGTCGAAAATTTAAGCCGTTTGGCCGTTCGCATCATGCGATCTCAAGCAGGACGCCAGCAAGCAGACGCGTTCGTCGATCGTCTCGAACAAAGTGCTGCCCAAATGGATAAGCCCGAAACGATTACCACGAAGGCAGAACTACCGGCCGCCCCTTTACGGCAGGCTTACGCGGTGCAAATCCTGCAACGTTCCCATGATCCACATTTGGGACCAGCTCCTTCAATCGATTTTCTAAATGAATGGCTTAATGAGCAAGGTCTCAGCCTTGATGAGATTGTGCATCGTGAACATGCCGATCAGGTCGCCGATAATCTGACGGTACGAAACATCATCATCAGTATGCGTGCAATATCAGCTTTCGAATGGCCTCATTTTGTCGAGGAAGTGAGTCTAGTGGATGCCTGCCTGCGCACGCATGAAGGCTATCGTGCGATGGATTTTCTGACTAGAGATCGTTATCGCCATGCCATTGAAGATCTTGCTCGTCGATCGCCGTATTCGGAGGTAGCTATTGCCCAGCGTGTCATCGACAAGATAAATCATGTAGATGATTTGTCTATTCAGGATGGACGCAAGCAGGAGCCTGGTTACTATTTGATTGGTGCAGGCCGGTACGAATTTGAACGAGAAGTCGAGTTTCAACCCGCTCTGAAGAAACAGCTTCTACGCGCTTATGTTGCCCACTCGGGGCTAGCCTATTTAGGCAGTCTGAGCATATTGACACTGTTGATAGTATTACTCCCTTTAAGTGCCCGCTACGCAGCAGGATTGAGTGGCCTTCAACTGTTCCTGCTTGCCCTGTTTTTTGTGTTTCCGGCATCGGATATCGCCGTCGGTTTAGTCAATCGATTCATCATTGCCGGCCTGCCTCCTCGTCATCTGCCACGGTTAGAATTAAAGGATGGCGTACCGGATACCTTAAGTACATTTGTCGTAGTACCTACACTATTTGCTAGTGAAGCTGGGGTAAAGAAACAGATCGAACAGATGGAGATTCGCTATCTTTCTAATCCGGGTTGTCATGTTTATTTTGCCTTGTTATCCGATTGGCTGGACGCGGAACAGGAAAATATGCCAGACGATGAAATGCTGCTTAATGTTGCCAATATAGAAGTAGCCGCTCTCAACACGAAATACAATGAACAACGTTTCTTTGTATTCCATCGAAAACGTTTGTGGAATCCTGGCGAAGGCAAGTGGATGGGCTGGGAACGTAAGCGCGGTAAAATACACGAGTTCAACCGGCTGTTGCGGGGTGCTGACGACACGTCATTTCTGCCGATCGACGGCAAACCGGCCGCGGCACCGCTCGGTATCTGTTACGTCATAACTCTTGATGCCGATACGAAGATGCCCATGGGCGTGGTTACTCAGTTGGTCGGTGTGGCTGCACATCCGCTCAACCGTCCTGTGTTCGATCCCAATACGCAATGTGTCATTGATGGCTACGGTATACTGCAGCCACGGGTAACACCTACACTACCGTTACGACAAGAGCGCTCAATGTTTCACCAGGTTTTCGCTGGTGCTTCCGGGACGGATGCATACTCAAGTTCCGTATCCGAATTATATCAGGACCTGTTTTCACTCGGGACTTATTCGGGCAAAGGCCTATATCATGTAGACACCTTCAATGCGGCGTTAGCAGGTCGTGTCCCAGACAATACTCAGCTCAGTCATGATTTGTTCGAAAGTGTTTTCGCACGATGTGCGCTGGTAAGCGATATCGAGTTTTTTGAAGAATATCCTTCTCACACGGAAGTAGCCGCATCCAGGGAGCATCGTTGGACTCGGGGCGATTGGCAACTGCTACCCTGGATTTTTGGCCATTGGGGTACCGGTATGCCCATGATCGGACGCTGGAAAATGCTCGATAACATTCGAAGATCACTATCAGCGCCGGGGATATTTTTTGCTTTAGTTGCAACCTGGGCTATTCCAAATTCGCCTCAAATCCTGCTGATCGGGCTCGTATTAACGGCATTAGCTATGCCTGCACTGCTAGCCATCATGAGTGGGCTTACCTCGCCACGTCGAGGCATCTCGCTGACTACACATATCCGCTCGACCGCAGAAAATGTGCTTTGGGCAACAGGCAACAGCCTGGTAACTTTGGCTTTACTGGCACAACAAGCTTGGCTAATGATCGATGCTATTGTCAGTACATTGGTAAGACTTTTTATTACCCGACGCAAATTACTGAAATGGGTTACGGCTCTTCAGGCAAAAGAATCGTCAGGACTCTCGATCAAAAATCTCGTTCGACCCCTATTTAGTTCATCCACAGTGGTCATTGGTGCTGGGGCTGTTGTGTTACTTTTCAATCCATCCGGATTTAAGTTCGCTGCACCTTTCATGCTGTTATGGTGGTTGGCACCCATCATTGCCCGCTCATTGAGTCTCCCGCCAAAAATAGATCGGGCTGAATTTCTGTCAGCTCAGGATAAAGTTAAATTACGCCTGATAGGAAGGCGTATTTGGCGATTTTTTACGACCTTCGTGACTGCGGAGGAAAACTACTTGCCACCGGATAATTTTCAGGAAGATCCAAAACCCGTCATTGCTCATCGCAGTTCCCCTACCAACTTTGGTCTCTATCTATTATCTGTTGTTACTGCCCGTGATTTCGGCTGGCTTGGATTGATGGATACTGTCGATCGGCTGGAAGCAACACTGAACACGCTATCTGCATTGCCGCGGCTACACGGACATTTTTATAACTGGTACGATACCCGCGATCTTCACATGCTGGAACCACGCTATATATCGACAGTAGACAGTGGCAATCTGGCCGGACATTTACTGGCATTGACTCAAGTATGCCGTGAAATGCTGATGTGTCCGCTTAAGTTCGAAATGGCATTGACGGGATTGAAAGATACGCATCAATTACTTACAACTGCGCTTGATGAGATCATTGATGATCGTGGAACCCAAACGGTAACGCTTAAAGAGCTGAGACTCAATATAATCTTGATTGGAGATCTTTTAGCAAAACCACCTGCTGATGTTAGAGGCTGGAGTCGACTATGGATTCAGTTGACACTCTGTGCTGATCTGTTACAGGACATTACAAACGCTTTTGCAGCTGAACGAGGCGATGTGAGCGAAAACGGGGTGTTGGCGTGGGCTACTTTGCTTCGTGATGACATTCGTTCTCATGCGCGTGATGTGGACTGTCTTCTTCCCTGGGTTCACTTCATCGGCAGACTTGAGGAAGATAAAACACCTGAAGAGCAACAGCCTCATTCAGCAACGTTGTTGAAAACACTTACCCTGGACACGCCATTGAATGATTTGTCCGGTCGCTATGATCTGACTATCGCTGATCTACCAATATCTTCTGAAGGCAACAGGGCGCCTATGGCCCAAGAAGAATTAACGCTCCTGCTAAATGGTGCCGCAGAACAAGCTCGAGTGCTAACCGAGCGTCTCGAAAATATGACCACAAAGTTGGACAGCTTGTTTCACGAAATGGATTTCCGCTTTTTATATAATGCCGAATTTCACCTTTTTTCGCTTGGGTACAGTGTGTCAGAAGGTACGCTTGATCCAAGTTATTACGATCTTCTTGCATCCGAAGCACGCCTTTCTAGTTTCGTTTCGATCGCCAAGCGTGATGTTCCTAGTACGCACTGGTTTCACCTGGGACGTCGAGTAACACGTGCGGCACAAGGCACCGTGTTATTATCGTGGTCGGGATCAATGTTTGAATATTTAATGCCTTCTTTGGTGATGTTCACACCTCGTTACAGTTTGCTGGATCAAACCTGCCGCCTGGTCGTGAAAAGACAGATTGAATATGGCAAAGAATGCGACATGCCGTGGGGCGTGTCAGAATCGGCATTCAATGGCCGAGATCTTATGTTTACCTATCAATATTCTGCATTTGGCGTACCTGGACTAGGGATGAAGCGAGGACTAGGCGAAGAGTTAGTTATTGCTCCTTACGCTACTGCGCTGGCGTCGATGTATCTTCCGCATGCCGCTGTAGAAAACTTTGATCGTTTAGAAAAAATAGGTGCGTTAGGAAAATATGGCTTTTATGAAGCGCTTGATTACACGCCCATGCGCCTTGCTGAAAATCAGCAATTCGCGATAGTGCGTTGTTATATGGCACACCATCAAGGCATGGCGCTTGTAGCCTTTTCTAATGTGGTGCATGACGGGGCGATGCGCCATCGATTCCATAAAGCACCACAGATACAAGCCGCCGATTTATTATTACAGGAACGCATTCCATCGGGAGCTGACAGTTATAACTTGCCATTACTCGAAGTACAGCTTGAAGTCAAAGAGTCCGTGCAGCCACCCATACGGCGCGTGCCATCACCGACCTCATCGATACCATCTGCACACCTTCTATCAAATGGCCATTACACGGTTATGATTAGTGCTGCCGGGGCTGGGTACAGCCTCTGGAATAAGTTAGCAGTGACACGCTGGCGCGAAGATGTTACTAAGGATTCCTGGGGGAGCTTTATTTATTTGCGCGATGTGGTAAGCGGCAAGTTATGGTCAGCAGGGTACCAGCCAACCACAGCCACTCCAGATCACTATGATGTTGTTTTTTCTGAAGACCGTGTTCGTATTACTCGCACTGACGGCCAAATTGTCAGCACCCTGGAGATTATTGTATCACCCGAAGACGATGCAGAAATCCGTCGTTTGAGCTTAACCAACAATGGAACACAAACCAGGGAAATAGAAATTACTTCGTATGAAGAGATCGTACTGGCATCCTTTTCTTCCGACATCGCGCATCCGGCGTTTTCTAATTTGTTTATTAAAACGGAGTATCTGCCGCAGGTTCATGGCCTGATCGCGCATCGTCGAGTACGTTCTGCAAATGACCCGGAAATTTGGGCAGCCCATCTGCTTGCCGACGGGCGAACCGGAAATAGAATCGAATATGAAACCGACCGAGGCCGTTTTTTAGGGCGGGGGCAGACACTCCGGGAGCCTATTGCGGTTAAGGATAGACGCTCTCTGTCGAATACCGTCGGGAATGTTCTCGATCCCATATTTAGTTTGCGCACACGGATTCGAATTTCAGCAGGTGCAACAGAACATTTAACTTTCACTACGTTGGTTGCAACTTCTCGCCAGGCTGTGGTGGATTCTGCAGAAAAATATCACAATTTGACAGCATTCGATCGCGTCTCTTCAATGGCATGGACTTACGCGCATGTTCAATTGCATCATCTTCGAACCAAGCCGGATGAAGCCCAATTGTTTCAGGATCTGGCAAATCGCTTGATCTATACCGATCCCTCGTTACGAGCAGCCAGCAAGCTGATGCAGATGAATAGCCTGAACGTGACCGGACTATGGCGACATGGTATATCAGGTGATCGTCCCATCGTGTTACTGCGTGTAACCGAGCTTGAAGACCGGACGCTCGTCGAACAATTGTTACGCGCACATGAATATTGGCGCATGAAGGGGCTTGCCGTTGACCTGGTGATCTTAAATGAAAAACAGTTGTCTTACATTGAGGACTTACAGAATTTACTACAAACTCTGGTTCGGGAAAGCCAAACATTGTCGCTTCATCATGAACATGAAAATCATGGTGTTATCTTTGTAATACGGATCGATCAGCTCTCAGTTGAAGATCGTGTACTGTTGCAAACAGCTGCGCGGGCCGTGTTAGTCAGTAATCGTGGAACGCTTGCGGAACAGTTGTTGAGGCACCCTCGACCGATTGCTCCTTTTGTATTATCTAAGCCTATTCCTGCTCTCGGCCCCCATTCTCCAGCGTTAATTCCGCCGAAACTTGAGTTCTTCAACGGCCTTGGTGGCTTTGCCGAACATGGACGCGAATATGTGATTGTGCTTGAAAACGGACAGTGGACACCCGCTCCGTGGATCAATGTCATTGCCAACTCAGAATTTGGCTTTATTGTTTCTGAGTCAGGCAGTGGATGTACCTGGTGTATTAATAGCCGCGAAAACCAGTTGACGCCCTGGTCTAATGACCCGGTCAGCGATCCTCCCGGCGAAGTTTTTTATTTACGTGACGATGAAACGAATGAAGTGTGGACACCCACCGCCTTACCGATCCGGGTTGAAAATTCTAACTATATTATTAGACACGGACAGGGCTATAGCTGTTTCGAGCATGCCTCCCACGGCATTCATAGCGAGTTGCTGCAGTTTGTCAGCCCTGACGAACCGATTAAAATTTCGTCTTTAACATTAACAAATAATACCGGACGAACTCGTCGTCTGACGATCACAGCCTTGGTAGAATGGGTGCTTGGTCCCTCACGAACTGTAACAGCCCCGCATATCATCACCGAACTGGATCCTGAGACGGGTGCCATGTTTGCTTATAACGCTTGGGAAGTGGAATTCGGTCATCGTATTGCGTTTGCTGATTTTTCCGGCCTTCAGACTGGGTGGACTGCGAATCGAGCTGAATTCATTGGGCGCAACGGTAGCTTGGATGCGCCTGCAAGTCTTGTGAATTTCAGACCGTTAAAGAATCGGGTTGGCGCCGGATTAGATTCCTGTGCAGCAATGGAAACTTGTATAGAACTTAAGCCTAACGAGCATAAAGAAATTGTCTTTCTGCTCGGGCAAGGTAATGACCGAGCCCATGCCAGAGATTTAGTTCAACGCTATCGATCAACTAAGTCAGTCGATACATTTGATAGAGTCAAACAATCGTGGCAGCAAATACTTTCCAAGGTACAGGTGAAAACACCGGATCGTCAGCTCGACTTACTGTTAAACGGCTGGCTGTTGTACCAAACATTAAGTTGCCGAATATGGGCTCGAGCCGGTTTTTATCAGGTTGGAGGCGCATTCGGTTTTCGCGACCAACTTCAGGACAGTATGGCATTGGCCGTCGCTCGGCCTGATCTGACCCGCGCGCACTTACTCCGTGCTGCAGCACGTCAGTTTGTTGAAGGTGATGTGCAGCATTGGTGGCATCCTCCTTCTGGCCGCGGTGTTCGCACACATTTTTCAGATGATCGTGTCTGGCTGCCCTATGCGGTATGTCATTATATTAAAGTGACGGGGGATATCAAGGTGCTTGACCTAGACATTCCATTTCTGGAAGGGCCTGTGCTGGAACCGGGGCAAGATGATGCTTATTACGACCCCACCCCGTCGATTCAGCAAGCAACTCTTTTTGAACACTGTGCGCGTTCGCTCGAATTGAGCCTTGAGACCGGGGTGCACGGTTTACCCTTGATAGGAAGCGGCGACTGGAATGATGGAATGAATCGAGTTGGCAGCCAAGGACAAGGTGAAAGCGTTTGGCTGGCCTGGTTCCTGATTGCTACGCTCTCCGAATTCGC
>CXWL01011269.1_pt1 | contig 20608 bp, 18 predicted proteins | sample 590931 | NCBI WGS metagenome assembly CXWL01 (sample SAMEA3498368, study PRJEB10139) | groundwater metagenome | biome: water well; material: biofilm material | place: Germany | collected 2015-04-27 | reverse complement strand
TAAGTATAGAGCTCGATATAACCTTTTACCATGGCACTGACCGTTAACTGTCCCGATTGTACTCGCGCCCTTGATATTGAAGGGGCGGAAATTGGTGATTACTTTGAATGCGAAACCTGTTTCGCGGAATTGGTGGTTACCTCCCTGGAGCCGGCGCAGGTTTCGTTTGTGGAGGAGGAGAAATAGGTCCGTCATTGCGAGGAACGAAGCAATCTCACCCCCAAGGAACCAGATTGCCGCGCTGCGCTCGCAATGACATTACATTCTCTCGACAATATCCCGGAAGTTCTTGTAGCCGGGCATCTTGTCTTTGAAGTACACGAAATATTCTGACGCCGGTGAGAAGAGAACTCGGTCCCCTGCTTTGGCTCGCTCATGAGCTAATTGAACAGCCTCTTGAAGTGTCTCACATGCTATCTTTTCCATACTTTTCAAGTCCTCAACGAGTGGGCTCTTCAGAAAAAACGTAGCAGTAACATTATTTGCGATGGTTGTGGCGAGTTTTTCGTAATTCAGTCCTTTGCTCTTGCCACCGAGAATCAGGAAAAGTTTTTGTCCGGGTTTTTTTAACGTTTCAATGGCGGCGATGGTCGATTCAGGAGCGGTCGAAGCACTGTCATTGTAGTACTCCACTCCAGCGACGGTTTTTACCAGCTCCATGCGTTGCGGTACTGGATCAAGGCTGCGTAATGTTTGTGCGATGAGTTCGACATTCACCCCGGCGAGATACGTCGCGGCCACTGCGGCCAGGGCGTTGGAAAGATTATGTTTCCCGAGCAATGGGAAATCTTTCACGGCCATGACGGGGATGGTTTCGGCGCCGTGTTTGATGACGATGTGATCGAACTCCACGAACACCCCTCGGGGCAATGGTTCCTCGGTCGAAAATAGTAATGTCTCTCCCTCATCAGTGGCAATGAGTTGACGAGATTCAGGATCATCTTGATTCAATACTGACCATTGATTCGGTTTTTGATACTTGATCAGATTCAGTTTGGTCGCTCGATAAGCCTCAAATCCACCATGTTCGCTGAGATGATTGGGGGTGATATTGGTGATCACGGAAATGTCGGGGCTTTTACCGAGATCGATCATCAGCTGGCGATTCGAAATTTCCAGGACGAGCCAGTCTTCTTTTTTCGCCAATTCCAGACGGTCGAGAACCTGCTCGTTGCGGCGGTCGTTCCCCGAGAATAATGTCGTTGGAAAAGCTCGCTGCATGATCTCGGCAATCATGCTGGTGGTCGTCGTTTTCCCATTACTACCGGTGACGCCGATGATCTTTCCGGGAAAGAGATCGAAGTAGAGTCGAGTGATAGAACGAAATTTTTCTGCAAAAGGTTTCAGGGGTTCATTCTCAGAATAGAGAAACCAGGATTGTGGCACAAAGATCGTGTCGGCTTGGTCAATAGCTTGCAGATATTGGTCGCGAAAACAGTAGCTTACATTTTCCAATGCCAAAATTTCTTCGGATTGAGTCTTTGCCAGTTCCCGACTGAGACCGATATGGGCATCGCGGAAGTTTTTGAAAAAATGTTCTCTATCACTGGAGTCGTGAGCCGTAATTTTTTGGCCAGGGAATTTACGGTGAAGATATTGCAATAGGGCGGCTCCTTCAGCTCCGGCGAAACCGACGACATGAATGTTTTTCCCGTAGGGGCTGGGCATGGATGCAATTAAGGATGCAAAGTCATTGTATCTCGATTATCATGAGCTGTGGAGTCTCGTTCTTATTATTCTTATCTCATGAAGAAATTCATTTCCCTTGGTGCTCTCATGTTTTTGAGTCTGGTTTTGTTGTCGGGTTGTAATAACAAGCCTTCACTCACAAAACTTCCTCCACTCCCCAATCCAAGTTCCACCGATACGGTCAAGCCCACTCCAGGAGCGAATTTTTTTACAAGCGATGACCCAGTCTGGGGTCAAGCCAACGCTCCCATTACCATGGTCGTGTTCTCGGACTTCCAGTGTCCATATTGTGGTAAATTTGCTGAAGAATTGAGTCAGCTCGAGAAGGATTGGATCAGCACGGGAAAAGTGAAAGTTCAGTACCGAGATTTCCCTCTCGCTATGCACAAGAATAGCCTTTCCGCTCATGCCGCTGCCAGTGCTGCTGAGAGACAAGGAAAATATTGGGAGTATCATCAGTTCCTCTATCGTGATCGAGCAGCTTGGGAAAAGCTCGAGAATCCTAGTGACTATCTGCTCGGAATTGCCAAGGATCTTGGCCTCGATATCGATAAATTCGTGAATGACTACAACGATCCTTCCATTATCGCCGAGATCACCACCGATCGCAACGAAGGACGTCTATCGGGCCTTGAGGGCACACCGGCGTATCTGATCAATAATAAACTCTACAATGGTCTCATGGATCTTCCGGATTTGATTAAGGTCTTACAGGCGATCAAATCCTAATTCTTTTTTAATTATTATTCATCATGCGAAGACCGCTATTGCTCATCGGCTCGGGAATTATCGTTGGAGTGACTTTCTTCACATTAGTTCGAATCGTTTTCATGCCGTCGGTCATGGCAACACACTTTCATGCGAACTTCGCGGTGTTCATCGATGGGAAGCAGTTCGATTTCTCCGCGGATAAATACATGGAAGATGTTCAGGGTTGCAAACCCGATTACATCCCCCTGCTTCCCCAAGAACGGACGCATCTTCACAACAATTAGGGGCACGTTTTGCATGTCCACGAGCGTGGAGTCACCTGGGGTCATTTCTTCGCCAACATTGGGTTTGATTTCGGCAAGACCTATCTGGTTACCGATGAGGGTACGCTCTATGTGAATGGGAATAAGACCATCAAATTCATTCTCAACGGTGAATCGGTGGAGAGCCCCTTCAATAAACTCATTGGCAATGAAGATCAGTTGTTGATCAGCTATGGCGTCGAGACGGTGGAAGGGATTTCCAAGACTCAATTCCCGTCCATAGCCAATGATGCCCATGAACACAATGAACATCCCGATCCGGGGAGTTGTTCGGGCGCGATCGAGCTCGATTTCTGGGGGAAGGTAAAGAAGGCGGTGTGGTATTAGCTTCGGGGTTGGAAATTCGCCGCTGCCGCAATCATACTGGCATTATCCGTACAGTAGACCATCTTCTCAGGCCAGCGGACTTTCACGCTGAGGGTTTTTGAGTGCTCCTCAACTCTCATTCGTAAAAATTTGTTGGCCGATACACCTCCGGCCAGGTGGATCTCTTTGGCGTCATGTTTTTTGGCGGCACCAATCAATTTCGTCACCAGAGCATCACAGACGGCGTCTTGGAAGGCATAGGCGATTTCGGAGCGGTCAGTGTCAGATAAGGTTCCTCTTTTCTGAACTTCGCGAAGAACCTCCGATTTGAGACCCGAGAAGGAAAAATCGAAAGAAGTCTTATCCCACTTGTCGGAATGATTGGCGTTTAACCAGGCTCGAGGAAAACGAACGGTTTTATCGTTCTCAATATTCATCACCATCTGGGTATACAGTTTCGCGTGCTGTTCGATCACCGGGCCACCGGGATAGCCGAGGTCGAGAATTCTGGCCACCTTGTCGAAGGCTTCCCCTGCTGCATCATCCTGTGACTCGCCGATGACTTCCCACTCTTGATGACTTTTGAGTAAAATAATTTCGTTGTGACCGCCGGAAACACTCAGGCAGACGACCGGAAAATTGATGCGGTCGGTGGCTGGATCTCGCTCGAGCCAATTGGCATAGACATGGCCGCGAATATGGTTAACGGATATCACGGGTTTGTTCCAGAGATAACCGAGCCACTTAGCAGTTTCGGTGCCGACGAGAAGAGAGGTGACGAGTCCCGGTTCAGTGGTGACGGCGATGGCGTCGAGGCGGGGAACATTTGACGTTTGACCATTGACAGGTGACGGGTTAAAACCAATCTCTTTAAGGGTTTCTTGAATGACCGGAATGATGGATTCGATCTGAGCTCGGGCGGCGACTTCTGGGACTACGCCTCCGGTGATTTGGTGCTGCTCCAGGGATGAGGCAATCACGTTGGCATGAACCTTCCAGCCGTCTTCGACGATGGCACAGGCGGTTTCATCACAGGAGGTTTCGAGGGCGAGGATGCGCATGAGGTTTTTGACCAGGATATTATAATTGAAAAGGGGCTATTGGTCATATAATCTGGCTGCATTAGTACTCGTCATTGCTGGAACGAAGCAATCTCACCCTCCGAACACAGATTGCTTCGTTCCAGCAATGACAACCCCTCACTCATTGATATGCCAAAAGACCTCCCAAAAACCTATATTCCCAAAGACTACGAAGACCAGATCTACAAAATCTGGGAAGAGTCCGGTGCCTTCCAACCTGACATGAAGTCGAAGAAGAAACCGTTCGTGATCACCATGCCACCACCGAACGCTACCGGTACGCTCCATTTAGGACATTCGGTGATGCTGGCGCTGGAGGATATCATGATTCGCTTCCACCGTATGAAGGGCCATCCAGCGGTGTGGATTCCAGGGACGGACCATGCCGGTATCGCTACCCAGAATAAAGTCGAGCGGGATGTGAAAGAAAATGAAGGCAAGACTCGCCATGATTACGGCCGGGAGACGTTTGTGAAAATGATCGAGGAATTCGTGGCAGGATCCCAAAACACCATCCGCAATCAGACCCGGAAGATGGGATCATCATGTGATTGGTCTCGGGAATATTATTCACTGGATGACAGTCTGAATCGCACGGTCTTCGCGACGTTCAAAAAGATGTTCGAAGATGGTCTGATCTACCGTGGTGATCGAGTGGTGAACTGGTGTACTCGCTGCTCCTCGACGATTTCTGATGATGAAGTGAATCACAAGGAAACCACCGCTCAGCTCTATACCTTCAAATACGATGATGTTTTCCCGTTTGAAATCGCTACGACTCGGCCGGAAACGAAGTTCGGGGACACGGCGGTGGCAGTCCATCCCAAAGATGTTCGGTACAAGCATTTGGTGGGGAAAACCATTCACGCAAACTTCCTCGGCCAGGAATTGCAGCTGGCGATCATTGCTGACGAAAGTATTGATCCGGAGTTCGGCATGGGGGCCCTGGGAGTGACTCCGAATCACAGCATTGCCGATGATCAGTTGGCGAACAAGTATGGTTTGGAACGCAAACAAGTGATCACCGAAGAAGGTGTGATGTCGGCGGACATCAAAGGTTACGCTGGTATGAAGGTCATGGATGCCAGGAAGAAAGCTGCCTCTGATCTTCAAGCAGCAGGACTGATGTCCAAGGTCGAGGAAATTCCGCAAAATCTCTCAGTTTGCTCACGGTGCTCGACACCTATCGAACCTCTCGTTTCCAAGCAGTGGTTTATTGACGTCAATCACCCCGTGGATTCTTGGGATCATGCCGGTCTGAAGTTAGAAAAAGACAAATCCTACTCGCTCAAAGAAGTGATGCAGCATGTCGTGCGCGATGAGCAGATCCAGATCATCCCCGACCGCTTCGTGAAGACCTATTTCCAATGGATCGACAATTTGCGCGACTGGTGTATTTCCCGGCAGCTCTGGTGGGGGCATCAGATTCCGGTGTGGTATCAGGAGGATGACAAGGACGTGACCAAGGTTCAGGAGGAATCACCGGGCAAAGGTTGGGTGCGCGATTCGGATACGCTCGATACCTGGTTCTCAGCCGGACTCTTCACGTTTTCTCCACTCAAGTGGATCGATGGCCATGACGATTTCAAAAAATTTCATCCGACTTCAGTACTCGAGACCGGCTATGACATCCTCTTCTTCTGGGTGGCGCGCATGATCCTGATGACGACGTATATGACGGGTCAGGTTCCGTTTGAGAAGGTCTATCTCCACGGTCTGATTCGTACTCGCGATGGCAAGAAGATGAGTAAGTCCAATCCCGAGACGTGTATAGATCCGCTAGATATCATTCCGGAGTTCGGCGCTGATGCGCTCAGACTTTCATTGTTTGTTGGTTCGTCGCCTGGTAATGATATGCGTCTCTACAAAGAGAAAATCGAGGGCTATCGGAATTTCGTCAACAAGCTGTGGAACGTTTCCCGATATATTCTGATGAGTGTTGAAGATGGGCAAAATTCCAAAAATCCTTCCCCTATCACTCTAGCCGATGAATGGATTTTGAGCCGGCTGCAGGCAATTGTTTTTGATACGACGGTGATGATTTCCGAGTACAAATTTTCCCAAGCTGCGGAAGACTTGTACGCTTTTACCTGGAATGATTTGGCTGACTGGTACCTGGAAATCAGCAAAATCCAGAAACGTGAAGCGGGTTCGGAGCTGGCCAAAAATACCGATCAGATTTTGATTCACCTGCTCAAGACGGTGCTGAAACTCTGGCATCCTTTCACCCCGTTCGTTACCGAGGAATTATGGAAGCATTTGGACCAGGAAAAAATGTTGATCAGCGAAGAATGGCCTGAACTCAACAAAAAACTCACCAATACCAAGGCTGATAAAGAGTTCGCTCAGCTTCGGGAGATCATTAGTGCGATTCGTAACCTGCGTTCGGAGTATCAGGTGGAGCCAGCCAAAAAAATTACGGCCGAAATCGTGAGTAAAGACTTCCAAAAAGGTCTCGACGAAAATGCCGAGGTCATTAAATTCCTGGCACGTTTGGAATCCCTGACCATCCGTGGATCAGGCGATGCACCCGAGAATTCAGTGTCACGCTTGCTCGATGGACTGGCTATTCACATTCCGCTTATGGGTATGGTTGATCAGGAAAAAGAGAAGGAACGTTTGAGCAAGGAAGTCGAGAAACTCGAAAGTTATGTGAAATCCCTCGATGCCAAACTCAACAACGAAAAATTCGTGAACAACGCCAAAGCTGATATAGTTGACGCTGAGCGGGAGCGGTTGGAGACGGCGAAGGAGGGCTTAAAAAAAGCGAAGGAGCAATTAGAAATGCTTGGGTAAGGGATTCCTCCGCTTCGGTCGGAATGACAAAAAGAACAATCACAACACTTATGAAAATTCCTTACGGACAAAACGATCTTCTCGGCAAACGATTCATCTTTTTCGCTGATGATGGTGGTGGGGGTCCTTCAGAAAACTTCAATCCGAAGGAAGGTGGTGAAGGTGGTGGGACGGCAGTATCCGAGCAGGCTGCTGAACAGGCCGCAGAGGAAATTCGACAAACAGCTGCGGCTGCCAAACAGCAACGTCGGGAGGAGAAAAAGGTGAAGAAGAGGGATTACAAATTGGCCGAAATCATCGAAGGCTTCATCAATGGCGCCGCTCGTGATGACCGCCTGGCTATCCTTCTTGCTCGTTTGCTGCAGCGAAATACTCCCACCAATGTGATTTTGGCGGTATTAAGCCTCAATTACCCACAAGTCGATGAGGTTCTTGAGAACTATCTCGATCAGGAACGAGAAATTCTCCCGGATATGAGTGCGGAAGAGCTTCAGGCAGAGGAAAACAACCGAGCTTTGGTGGAATATGGCAAGGAAATGGCCTTATCGCTCTCTTCTTGGACCAGGAAAATTTTCACCCATGCCTCGTTTCACCCCATGAAGACGATCATTTCCCTGGCTCATCATCATGGAGTCGATCATCATATGATCCAGTTCAGTACCTTTATGATCCAAGAATTCTTCAAATCGAGCGGTCAAGAGGTGGAATTTGACCGAATGCGCGACTTTTCGAACCTTTTCTGGCGCGATGCTCTACGGAGACTTCATCATTTGGCCGATGAAAGAGGGCTTTTGCCGGAACCGAGTCGAGATCCGATGGCAGAGAAGGGGGATGAGGAGGAGGACGATGAATAACTTGAGGAATGCCTGAGGGAAGTCCTGAAATATCTTTCCTCGAGCACGCTCCCTTCGTACTCGCTTAGCATGCTTTCGCTCCGTGCGAAGCCCAAAGCTCTGCGAAATGAAATATCGGAGAGCTACTCCTGTATTATCTTAATAATAATACTGATTCACCATCGCATTCAGTTCACGGCGTAGCTTGGCGAAGTCACGGGCCGTATATTGATTTCGGGCAAATCGCAGCTGCTGACGAGCCTCACGTCTGGCACAGACCTTGTCAGTTGAGTCAGGGCAAGAGAATTGAATACTGTCGAACAAATTTTGAACGCCAGGGTGTGCCCCTTCTCCACTGAGCTCGGGATTGACGAAAGATGCGTTATCAAAAGTCGGTGTCGCAAGCTTGGCAATCGCCACGAAACCCTCCACGATGGCATTCAGGTCAATGATGGAGCGCTCATCCTGAGGGACAATGACAGGGTAAGCAGCGGAATAGTCAAAACTCACTATTTCTAAAAAGGTGAGTGGGATGCCGGTACGATTCAAATCAACCTTGAAAAGGGTGTTTTGCAACACGCCATCCTTCACTTCGAAGCTCAGATCGAAGTCGACTACACTGGCCTTCTGGAGAAATTCATTCAGCTCGGAATTCATGGTCGGTGACAGGTCAATATTCGCGGTGATGAATTCACCAACTGAACCGGGGAAAACACTGCGGATGAACTTTTTGAAGGCCTCATCAAATTTCTTAGCGCCAGCAGCGGAAATATTTCGGCCAAAACGCAGGTGATGGATCTGCACGCCAGAGCTGGTCATGATCCCGGCATTACGTACCGTGCTGGTAGTGACTTCGTCGACCAAGACACCACTGGCGAGTAAATCATCGATAAAGAGGCCAAAAGAAGAGATGATCTGATCAATCGACTTGCCAGCGCTGAGAAGCATGAGGATCATCTCACTGTCGCCGAGGAAGGAATTTCCCTGAGACTGCTCACGAATCAGACGGGCAACTTCTTCAGGAGAAAATTTGAAGGTCCTTCCGGTGATGAATTTTGCCAACTGGTTCAACATCGAGGTGATTTTGCTGACTTCTCCGCTATCGGCGCTGAGAAGGGCATTGGTCACCTCGGCATATTGCACAGCACCATTACGAAGCACCGTTCCCCGGTAGTCGACGTTGGCAGCGAAGCTTTGAAAATCCTTCAGATTTGAAGGTAAATCTTTAAAATTCTTAACCCGAAATTCAAATGATCCATCTTTGCCGAGATCGGTACCATTCTTCCCACCCTTCTCGGTGACGGTTAATTGGAGATCAAAAGGAAAATCAGCATCACCACCCTTCTTGAGCTGGAGATCAGCCGTAGCATCGTAGCGAAAATTCGGAGCCTTGAAAGTATCCCGAAAAGCATCCCCCACACTGGCAGCCTGGGCTTGTGGAAGGGTAAGAAAAACAGCGAAAATGCTAAGGCTAGCAAGTGTTCTGAAAGTGGAACGCATAAGAATTAGGGTTAATTGCCTGTATTGCGCTTATTATTGCTGGAGTGAGCTGGTGAGTCAATGGCTTAAATACCATCGATTCATCCAGCCTAGAGGTTATTAAAAAAATTGAACTGGGCCGGTTGGACATAAATCGTGCCCTTTTTCACATCGGAAACTTTTCCAAATCCGCACTCGGTGGGATAACCAGGTGTTATAGATACTTTTGGTGCCACATCTGGGTCTCGAAGCGTACTACCACTCAACAAGGTCACGTCCTCGAAAGAATAGGTATGATAGTTGTTTTCGGCGCAGACATCCGCGGGAAATTCCGCGACTCCCTGCTTCTGATAGAGGGGTATGCACTCACCATTGGGAAGCTTCATAACCTTCATGGCCATCCCGGAGGGGGGATCGAGCAATTGGGCTCCACGGCAGCTGAGTCTATCTGGATCGGCCAATTTCACGGTCGGCTCTGATAAACACGTAAAATTCATCGGCAAACTGGCCACGGTAAGGGTCACAGAAGAATCTTTGGTACCATGTCGATAGCTCAAACGAAGGTCAGCCTGATAGTGGAGGTCCTCAGAACCAGCATTAGGACAGGTCAGATCAGCAGTGTAGGTCTGAGTGCCTGTTGTCAGAACCTGTGAGCGAGGCACATCCGAGACGGGAGCTACTCCCACGAAGGTACCTCTGAGGAGAGTCGCATCGGTGATAATAATGCTGTCAGTCGTACCAACACGAGTAAAGGTATTCGGAAATCCGGTGTAGGTGAAATTCGCCTTGGCTGTGAAGGGTACCCCAACTGTTTGCGTGCCCAATGGGACCAGGGAAACTTGGTAGAGGGAAATGAAGGCCATTCCCAGCGAACTGAAATGGGCTAACTGACCGGAGAGCACAGCTTGTTGACGTTCTTGGTCGATCTCGATGGCAGGCTCAGGAATCATGTCGAAGGAATCTCCTGAGACGAGAAATACCATGGGAATGGTATTCATCAGGGTTGGAGTCGTGATCTGAAAATCAATCGGTTCATTGAAGGTCAACCCATCCGGTTCGAGAGTGTAAAAAACCATCGGAGCGCCATTGACCTCTTCAACAGGATTTTGGTCACGTGGCAATGCCCGTACCGAAATAGAACTGAGATCAACACCGGGGGGAAGCGACTTTTGGGGGATTCGAAGAGAAAACTTTCCATCCGGAGAACTGACCGTGTCACGGATGTCCTTGAGGAGAAAAATCATCGCCGCGATCTCACCGCGAGTAATGGGCTTGGTACCTTGTTGAATGGGATCTCTAATGCTGGCCAGAGTCTGAGGAATACCTTTCAAGGCTTTGAGCTTCTCGATATAAGGGATGAACCAGGGATCACCAGCGGGGACTTCAAAACCATAGCTATTGACGAGAATTTTCGCTGCCTCGGCAAAAATGATGCCCTGAGTCGGTCTAGAAGTCCCATCCGGATAACCGGCTATGATCTTCTCCAGCTTCGCAACACAAAAATATTTTTCGAACCACACGCCTGGTTCGATATCACTGAAGATTTTTTTCTTGTAGAAGGTATCGCTATTGACGCAGGTGTCGATCTGACTCGAATCCTTCCGAGAAGAAACGACGAATTTTGTGAATTCAGCGCGATTAAGAGCTCGATCCATTTGAAAGGTCCCGTCAGGATAACCGCTCACGATACCCTGAGACTGAACGTAATCGATCGCTTCCCGATAGGGATGATTGGCAGGGACGTCCTTGAAAGAAGCCGATACTTCTGAGGTCATCACGATCAATATCACCGGAAGAGTGGCGAGAAAACTCAGGAGTTTTTTCATCAAGATAAGCTAGGCATTCGATAATCATCGTAGGTGATCTCAACGCTGAGAACAATGAATCAGACTAGCGAAACTCCTATAATGAATTGCAGTAGAAATGAGCTTCCAGTACAATCTCATCTGACCGATCAAGGTACATCGATTAACACCGTTTCCTATGGCACAGAGTTCAGGTTATGATGCTTCAAAAATTCAGGTACTAGAGGGCTTGGAAGCTGTCAGAAAGCGGCCAGGAATGTATATCGGCTCGACCAGCGCTACAGGCCTCCATCACATGGTCTGGGAGATTTTGGACAACGCCATCGACGAGTCCATGGCTGGACATTGCACCAGAATCATCGTTTTAATCAACAAGGATGGTTCCGTGACGGTAGAAGATAATGGCCGCGGGATTCCGGTCGATAAGCACGCCAAGACCAAGAAATCAGCTCTAGAAACAGTCCTGACCGTACTTCACGCTGGAGGCAAGTTCGGCGGGGACGAGAGCGGCTACAAGGTGTCAGGAGGGCTTCACGGAGTGGGGGCGGCCGTGGTCAATGCACTGTCTTCGAAGATGATCGCTGAGGTGTTCCGCGATGGGAAGCATTACCAGCAAGCCTACAAACTCGGTGTCCCTGATTCCGATGTGAAGGTCATTGGGAAGTCTGAGGGAAGGGGCACGAAGGTTACCTTCTACCCCAGCGCTCAGGTCTTCGACACGGTAGAATTTGACTACAAGACCATTAAGACTCGCGTTCGCCAGCAAGCCTATCTGACCAAAGGTGTGCACATTTTTCTTCGCGATGATCGGATGAAGCCAGCCCAGCGCGATGCTTTTTATTTCGAGAACGGCATCGTCTCGTATGTTGACCACTTGAATCAGGGCAAAGATCGCTTTGGCAGCATCTTCTACGTGGAGAAGGATGTTCCCGAAGGCAAGGTGGAAATTGCCCTGCAATACACGGATACCTTCCAAGAGTCCATCTATGGATTTGCCAACAATATCTTCACCCCAGAGGGCGGTATGCACGTGACCGGCTTCAAATCAGCCGTCACCAGGACTCTGAATACCTACGCGAAGAAGCAGGAAATTTTAAAAGAAAAAGATGGGGCCTTTCAAGCCGAGGATACTCGTGAGGGCCTGACGGCCGTCATTTCGGTCAAGCTTGCTAATCCACAGTTCGAAGGACAGACCAAGTCCAAGCTGGGCAATGCCGAGATGAGGACCGCGGTGGAATCCGTATTTAACCAATTTTTCGCAGAATTTTTAGAAGAAAACCCCGACAGCGCCAAGGCCATCGTCAGCAAATGTATGCTGACCTCACGGGCCCGATTGGCCGCCAAGGCTGCGCGTGATTCGATCATTCGCAAGGGCGTGTTCGAAGGGCTGACCTTACCCGGGAAGTTGGCGGATTGCAGTAGCTCTGATCCGACCATTTCAGAGCTCTTCATCGTCGAGGGAGATAGCGCCGGCGGGTCCGCGAAGCAGGGTAGAGAACGGGAATTCCAGGCTATACTTCCGCTCAAGGGAAAGATCCTGAATACCGAACAGGCGAGACTCGACAAAGTCCTGGCCAACGAAGAAATCAAGTCCCTGGTCATTGCCCTCGGCACGGCTATCGGTGATGTCTTCAACATCGAGAAATTGCGCTATCACAAGCTGATCATCATGACTGATGCTGACGTGGACGGAGCCCATATTCGCACCTTAATTTTAACGCTCCTCTATCGATACTTCCGAGAATTGATCGACAAGGGCTATGTCTATATCGCCCAACCGCCACTCTACAAGCTGAGCAAAGGCAAGAAAGGCTGGTATGTCCAATCGGATGCGGAGAAAGACAAGATCGTGGCTCGGGAATCGATTGACCCGAAAAACATTCAACGCTACAAAGGTCTGGGCGAGATGAACCCCGAACAACTCTGGGAGACCACCATGGATCCCACTCGTCGAAGCCTGCTTCAAGTCAGTGTCGATGACGCAGAAGCCGCTGACCGCATCTTCGAAATCCTGATGGGGGATCATGTCCCTCCGCGGAAGAAATTCATCCAGACCCACGCCCGTAATGTCGTTAACTTGGATATCTAGTTTCCTAAAAACCTAACAACCTAAGTACCTAACAACCTACCCCATGCGCATCGTCCCTCACAAAAAGCTTTGGCTCGGCATATCCGTCGCCATGGTCGTCGTCAGCATTTTGGCTGTTCTCGTGTATGGTTTCAGACTTTCAGCTGACTTCACGGAGGGTACCTTGTATGCCTTGAAATTCACTGGCGAACAGAGCACCACGAAGGACCAGTTTCGCGCTGGAATTGACAGTTTCAAGCCAAAGGAAGGCCAGGAACCGATTGAGGGGTTAGAGCTGAAAGAAGGCACTGACAGGACCTTTATCCTGAAACTTCGACGTTTGGAGACTGAGGAATCCCAGGATTTTCTGACGCATCTGGAGAAAGAGCTGGGCAAGTTTGAGCTGTTGCAATCCAGAGATGTCTCTCCGATCTATGCTCAGACTTTCCGGAATAAGGCCTTGTTTGCCCTCTTCTTAGCATCCTTGGGAATCATCCTCTACATTACCTTTGCCTTCCGAAAGGTTTCTCGTGGCATTAAATCTTGGAAGCTGGGTATAGCAGCGGTCATAGCCCTGCTCCATGACGTGATTTCTATGGTGGGAATCTTCGTCATCCTCGGTCATTTCTTTGGCGTCGAGATGGACGTCCTCTTCATCACCGCTCTCCTCAGCGTCATGGGCTTCTCGGTGCACGACACGATCGTGGTATTCGACCGAGTCCGAGAGAATCTGCTGCACAAGCACTACCAGGAGACCTTCGAAGAAGTGGCAGAAAGGAGTGTCCAGCAGACACTGGCTCGATCGATCAATATTTCCTTCTCCGCTCTCCTCGTTCTCGTGCCAATGCTATTTCTGGGGGCTTCAGAGATCTACTATTTCACGCTGGCGTTGATTATAGGTATCACTATCGGTACCTATTCCTCAATTTTTGTCGCCACTCCGCTCCTGACCTACTTCGAAAAAGGTGAGAAACATTAATTCTTGTTATGACCCGCGTTCTCTCCGGCATCCAACCTTCAGGGGATCTGCATCTCGGGAATTATTTCGGGGCCATTCAGCAATGGATCGCTCTTCAAGAAACTCATGAATGCTTCTTCTTCCTGGCCAATCTACACTCGCTGACCTCTCTACGTGATCCGAACGAACTGACTCGATTGACTCACGAAGCCGCCCTGACGTATCTCGCCTGCGGACTCGATCCGGCCCGGTCAGTGATGTTCCGGCAATCTGATGTCCCGGTGCATGCTGAGCTGGCTTGGATTCTGGCCACAGTGACGCCCATGGGACTTCTAGAACGCGCCACCTCATTCAAAGATAAAACCGCGAAAGGCATTGCCGCCAATGTCGGGCTCTTCACGTATCCCGTACTGATGGCTGCGGACATCCTACTGTATAGTGCCGCGCTTGTACCGGTGGGAAGAGATCAGAAACAGCATGTAGAGATCACCAGAGATATTGCCGAAAAATTTCATCATGCCTTCGGAGAAGTTTTCGTCCTACCAGAACCGTTCATTCCCGATGAAGTCGCGACGATCCCCGGCACTGATGGCCAGAAGATGAGTAAAAGCTATGGTAATACTTTACCTTTGTTTGCTGACGAAGGGACCTTGAAGAAGAAGATCATGGGGATCCTGACTGATTCTCAAGAGGTTGCCGCGAAGAAGAAACCAGAAGGCAATGTCATCTATGAGCTGTATAAGCTGGTAGCTCCTCAGCAAGCCGGCGACATGGCCAAGAAATTTAAGGCTGGTGGTTACGGCTATGGTGAAGCGAAGAAGGATCTCCTACATGCTCTGACGAACTTTTTGGAACCGATTTGGGAGAAGCGCAAGAAATTTGAACTTCGACAAAGCTACGTCGAAGAGGTGCTTCAGGATGGTTCTATGAAAGCCAAAGCAGAAGCGGATAAGGTGATGGAAAGGGTGCGAGAGCTGGTGGGGGTATAAGACATACACATGATTTATCTTGACCACGCCGCGGCGACACCACTGGACCCTCGTGTTTTTGAGGCGATGAAGCCGTGGTTGAGGGAAAACTTTGCCAATCCCAGCAGCATCTACCAATCTGGACAAAAGGCCAGAGCAGCCGTGGATGATGCTCGGATGAAGGTGGCAAGTTTTTTGAACTGCAAGCCAGCGGAGATTTTTTTCACAGCCTCGGGAACCGAGAGCTGTAACTGGGCTCTAAGAGGAGTTGTCGAGAAAAGACTCAGTAAAGATCCACAGGCCCATATCATCGTCACGACTATCGAACACTCTTCAGTTCTGGAAACAGCCAAGTATTTGGAGCAGTACGATGCCGTCGAAGTGAGCTATGTACCGGTGAACGCCGAAGGAATCATTCAAGTCAAAGATCTCAAGAATGCCATTCGTCCCGATACCGTTTTGGTATCAGTGATGCTGGTGAATAATGAAATCGGCACCATTCAACCGATTCAAGAAATTGCCAATATTTGCCAAGAACATGGAGTTTATCTCCACACCGATGCCTGTCAGGCAGCAGGATATTTGGATCTGAACGTGGAAGAATTGGGCGTTGATTTGCTCACGATGAACGCGGGGAAAATTTACGGCCCAAAAGGAGTAGCAATACTTTTCATCCGTGAAGGAACGAATATCAACCCCTGGACTTTAGGGGGCGGGCAGGAATTCAAGCTTCGCGCCGGTACGGAGAATGTGGCCGGCATTGTCGGTATGGGGAAAGCGGTGGAGCTTTTGCAAGAGCGAAAAAACATTAAAGCTTTGCGAGATATACTTTGGGTGAAGCTCCGAAAAAATATTCCCGGCATTGAGCTGAACGGCAGCCTCGAGAGCAGGGTTGACAATAACCTGAATGTGTTCATCCCCGGAGTCGATGGTGAAATGCTGGTGAGGAGGTTAGACTTACTGGGTATAGCTATCTCCACCGGCTCCGCCTGTGCCTCGGGAATAGTGGAACCAAGTCATGTACTCTTGGCCCTAGGAAGAACACCTGAGCAGGCCCGCTCTAGTATTCGCATAACTCTTGGAAAAGAAAACACCGAAACAGAAATGAATCAGTTCGTTCAAGCCTTATCAAGCAGCGTTTCAGCCCTCAAAAAATCATGATCAAGTCCAGAAAAATAACGTTGCCATTTACCAAGAAAGACCTGAAGAGCATCACAGCTGGAGAAAAACTGCTGCTCTCCGGAAGATTGATAGCCGCTCGGGATGAGGCCCATAAGAGGCTCGTAGCCATTTTACAGCAGAAAAAAAAACTTCCGATCAGTCTCAAGAATGCTGTCATCTATTATGTTGGCCCTTCACCCGAACGACCCGGAGCTATCATCGGCAGCGCTGGACCGACGACCGCCAAGAGGATGGATAAATACACCAAGGATATGATCGAATGTGGTGTCACCGGGATGATCGGCAAAGGTGAGCGCGGCGAAGAAACGAAGCGGTTGATCAAGGGCAAGGCGATCTATATGGCCGCTTTGGGAGGGACCGGAGCGAAGTTGTCACACGCCGTTCTCTCCCAAAAAATCGTGGCCTTCGAAGACGCCGGTATGGAAGCGCTCAGAATAATGGAAGTAAAAGATTTTCCGGTGATCATCATCCACGATCTGGCGGGGAATGATGCATATAGCATGCTGAGATCTAACTCATGAGGCTGAGTAATAGGGTTTTATATTTCATTTTTCAGGCCTAGAACTCTCGGCCCGCAATGGGGATTTCGCTCTCTTCGACCGATAAAATCATAGATTTTTCGATCTCAGAGTCCTTCGCTTCCAATCCTACGGCTTGTCCGCTTCGTACCGCTCATCTCGCCACTACCCATGCTCACTCCCCTCAAAGATCTCATTCCGAAAAGCGCCAACAAATTTAAACTCCAGGGCGAGATGAATGCCATGCTGGTGATCACCCGTGCCAATGCTGTCCTGAAAGAGACCTTTTCATCACATATCTGTCGTGCCGTACACGTGAAAAGATTTACGAGCGGTGTCCTCTGGTGCGCTGTGGAAAACGCCGCCGTGGCTCAAGAAGTACAGCTGAAAAGTAGTATCATTATCAATGCTTTGAATGATTCTCTCGGACTCCTCACCGTGAAATCGATCCGGAGCTACCAAGTGGCCCCAGAACCTGAAGAAATTTTTACTTAGCCATGCAAAAAATTGTCCTGCTCGGCGCGACCGGATCCATTGGCACTCAGGTGCTTGAGATCATTCGCCAGTATCCGAAGACTTTTCAACTCGTGGCAGTTTCCGCGAACCGAAATGGGGAAAAACTGCTCAATATCGCTGATGAATTTGGCAGCGAAAAAATTTTCTTGGCTTCCGGATCACCCTTGGGCCGGCAGGTTGCCAAACTTGAAGACCTTATCAATGAAGAGATCGATCATCTGATCGTGGCTGACCATGGCCTCGACAGCTACGCGGCCACGCTAAAAGCTCTAGCACTGCAAAAACAGGTTTCGATGGCCAATAAAGAACTTTTGGTCGTACACGGTGAAGACATCGTCTATTTCGCGAAGGAACAACAAGCTGAACTGATTCCCCTCGACAGCGAGCACAATGCCTTGTATCAGGCCTTGAAAGGCGAGCGGATTTCGGACGTAAAACGGTTAATCATCACCGCATCCGGAGGTCCATTTCGAGATCGTAGTTGGAATGAGTTGGCCAATGTGACGGTCGATGACGTCCTCAAACATCCGACTTGGAAAATGGGTAAGAAAACCACCGTCGACAGCGCCACCCTGGTGAACAAAGCCTTTGAGGTGATTGAAACGCACCATCTCTTCGGCATTCCCTATGAGAAAATTGAGGTCCGTCTCCATCCGCAGAGCATCATTCACGCCATTGTCGAATTCAATGACGGAAATAGCAAAATCATCGCTTCCAAGCCGGATATGAGAATTCCACTTTCATATGCGCTGTTCTTTCCCGAACGAGCTCCTAGATCACTCGCTGGAGTGACGAACAAAGATTATGATTTCGATCAGAATTTGATTCTCGAAAAAATCGAGTCAGGGCGATTTCCTTGCTTTGATACCGTCCTCCAGTTCGCAAAGGATAAGCCCGAACAATTAGCCCAGATCGTAGAGAACGATGCACAGGCTGTAGCCGATTTTCTGGCGGGAAAAGGGAGTTTCCATGATATTCTGAACATCTTACAACGTTCATAATTTCTGGTTTTCTCATGAAAACCTCGATCATCATCGTCGCGGCCGGCAAAGGAGAACGCTTCGGACAAGCGAAGTTTGAATTACTGCTGGCTGGAAAAACCCTGTTGGAATGGTGCTTGGAAACCGTGGAAAAATTGCCATTCGAGAAAGAGGTGATTGTTATTACGCCCGAACTCGGGGGCAGCACTCGCTTTGAATCGGTCAAGAATGGTCTGAAAAAAGCCACCGGCGATCTCGTCATCATTCACAATGTCGCCAATCCGATGGCCACGGTCGAGGACTTCCAACGGGTACATGACGAACTCATGAAGGGTGATGTAGCCGTGTTTGTGGGACAATCGGTGGTCGATACGCTGCGAAGGGTAGACGACAAGGGCAGCGAAACCATTGATAGGGAAAATGTTTGGCGGGTGCAAACGCCACAGGGTTTTCGGACGGAAATACTGAAAGCGGTCATTGAGCGATCAGTATTGAATAGTCCAAGCGATGAGATTCAGCTATTTGAGGTGAGAGATCCCTCCACTTCGGTCGGGATGACAAAAATAGTCGGACTCGAGACCAGCCCATTCAATCAGAAAATAACCTACCCAGTCGATCTAGAATTGGCACAACGGTTTTTGCAAACTGAAACCTTAGTCGGTATCGGTGAAGACTCGCACTATTTCGACACCAGTGGGTCGATGATGATTGGCGGAGTGAAAATCGAAGCACTGCCAAAACTCCACGGCAACTCTGACGGCGATGTCATCCTGCACGCCCTCTACAATGCCATCAGCTCAGCGCTAGGGAAAGGCTCACTCGGGCTCACGGCAGATCCCATGGCTGAGCAGGGGATCGTGGATTCTTCAGAATATTTGCAAGTCATCCTAGGAGTAATGCAAGAACGTGGCTATGGCCTTCAGAATATTTCGATCAGCCTGGAGTGCGCCAAGCCAAAGATCGAGCCCATCGCCGGTGAATTGAAAATCTCACTGGCAAATCTCTTGAACATCAACCCCGAGCAGATCGGCATTACGGCGACGAGTGGTGAAGGTCTGACGGCTTTCGGAAGAGGTGAGGGGATTCATTGTAGCTGTATCGTGAGCCTTGTTCGAATAAACCTATGAGCACTGTCATTCTCAAATCTCCCGCCAAAATCAATCTGACTCTCGATGTACTCGGGAAGGATCAGCGAACTGGGAAGCATTTCGTGAATACCATCCTGTACCGTGATGATAGGTTCTTCGATGAGATTGAGCTCAAACCCTTATCAGGCCAACAAAACATTCTCTATTGCCTCGATCAAAGTGTTCCCACAGACGATTCCAATACCATCCTTCGAGCCATGAAATTACTGGGTATCGTCGGCTATCAAATCACCTTAACGAAAAATATTCCCACTGGCGGAGGCCTCGGTGGTGGCTCTTCCAATGCCGGCGTGATTCTGAAGCACTTTGCTGAACAAAAAGGCATTCCCGAATTTCATTTGCTAGAAATGGCTAGAAGTATCGGCGCGGATGTGCCTTTCTTCATTCTTGACGACAACCTGGCCTACTGCGAAGGCTTCGGTGATCTTATCGTACAGAGCTGGACGATTTCGCCGCTGAATATTGAATATGTGCCTACCGGAATCTCGGTCTCAACTGCTCAAGCCTATGATGAAATAGACCTGAGCGAATGTGGCATGAGCTCAGCAAAGACCGAAGCATTATTACATGAGTTGAATCTCAACCTACCCCGCCTGCCTCCAACTCATCTGCTCCACAACGACTTCGAGCATTCATTCTTCCGTGAGCACCCCGAGTGGCGTGACAAGGGACACCTTGCTGGGAGTGGCGGCACGCTGTGGAAACTAAAAGACTAGCCCTCACACTCACCCGGCACGACCGAATCTCCTGGTCCCATGACCAAGACGTGCAGCTTACCATCTGGAGTTCGCTCGTAATAAACGGTTTGTCCGGAAGACGTAATATGACCACAGCCATCGTCTGTGGTGGTAGAAATGATTTGGCAGATACGCTTACTGACAATGCGCTGTCCAGCTGCCTTGATACTGCTTCCCACATAGTCTACCCAAAGTCCATAGGCGGCAAACATCAGTGATGCGCCAGCAGCGAGACCAGCAGCGGCATTACTACCACCTTCTGCTACGGCTCCAGCGGCACCTCCGAGGGCATCAAGAACAGTGGTGGCCACATTGACGGCGGTTTCTCCCGGGGGTTTAGAAACACCTCCTCGAGCCTCTACCTGTGCTGCACGGGCTTTGACGGCAGCGGTGAATTTTGGCTTACAGGGCCCCTCGCTCATACCAGGAGCCGTGCCACCTCCTTCTGAAACCCCAGTCGTTGTCCCCCCACCACCCCCTCCTCCTCCAGTCCCGGCAGTCTTGGCAGC
>CXWL01016708.1_pt1 | contig 20619 bp, 21 predicted proteins | sample 590931 | NCBI WGS metagenome assembly CXWL01 (sample SAMEA3498368, study PRJEB10139) | groundwater metagenome | biome: water well; material: biofilm material | place: Germany | collected 2015-04-27 | reverse complement strand
CTGCCTTTATCAAAAGCCCACTCGACATCATCTCAAGAAATCCCGATATCTTCGACCCGCTCGGCGCAATCGTAGTCGCATTCATCGTCGCGTTCATTTACGGTCAACGGCGCGATCTTTTATTCTGGAATACACTCGACGCGCTTACCCCTCTCTTCACCATAGTTTCGATAGGCATGGGTTTGAGTCGCCTCGCCGCAGGCACAGCATTCGGGAAGGAAACAAACCTACCCTGGGGAATCGATTTATGGAACGCCGCCCGCCACCCGACTCAAATCTACGAGACGCTCGCTTCGTTCTTAATCTTCGGCCTGCTCTGGTTCCAAAAACAGAGTCCACGCCCGGGCATTCTCTTTCTCACCTTTGCCGCACTCACAGCCGCATCCCATCTCTTCATCGAAGCCTTCCGCGGCGACAGCACGTTGATCTTCAACAGCCTTAACCCAAACCAGGTCATTGCATGGGTTATCCTCGCGGCATGTTTTCTTGCCCTCGAATTCAGGTTCAAGCAAACAAAAAACGCGGGCTGAGGAAAATTCCCAGCCCACGTTTTTATTTCAACTAACCAAGCTCAGGTTCGATCAACCCATAACTTCCATTGCGGCGGCGATACAACACATTAATCTTGCTCGTCTCTCCGTTGTAAAACACGAAGAAATTATCATGGCCCAGATTTCGCATCTGCACGATCGCCTCATCCTCACTCATCGGGTATAGCGCAAATTTCTTTCGTTTCGCAAACAAGGGGGCAAGCTCGCCCGTCTCTTCATCGATGATTTCATCCGCCACTTCTGCGGCAGAACGCCCGTCTCCGCGCCCGTGATAATGCTTCCCTTTATACCTTTCGATCTGGCGCTGCAAATTATCCATTGCCTGGTCGAAAGCGGCGAGAGCCTCATCTGCACGTTCCTCTGTTCGTAGTGTAAAACCTTTCCCAAACACAGTGATCTGCGCCACGTTCCTGTCTTTGGCATCGCGTGCAGCTTTGTGATGAGCCAATTCCACGCGCGCCTCGTCAATTGCGGGCAGGTAATGGTCAAGATTACCAGCCTTTTTATTAACATATTCTTCGATCTTTTCGGTCAAACGGATATTGCGTGTCTGAACTTCCACTTTGTTGGACATAAGGTTCTCCTTAAATTGGGGTGTCGAGTCACAAACACAAAACGCTACACATGCATCAGACCCTGCTGAGGCAATGCGCGTGCGACTGTCAACGCATATACATCCCTGGCGCCCGCAGAATACAATGCCGCCGCGCCCGCCGACAAAGTTGATCCTGTTGTCGATACATCATCCATGATAAGCACAGCTTTTCCGTTTACCCCCGCACCTGCCTGAAACGCATGTTGCACATTCGCCTTGCGCTCAACCCTTGTCAGCCCCACCTGTGAGCGCGTTTCTTTACGCCGCATCAACCCGTTCGGTGCGTATCGCATACCCAGCGCCAGTGCCAGCGGCCTTGCGATCATTCCAACCTGATTATATCCCCGTTCCCTCAATCTTTGCCGGCCTAACGGAATTGGAATCACCAGATCGATCTGCCAGTTCAAGCCTTTTACAAAAGGAGTCATCTCAGAGGCGAGCATATCGCCCATCGAGACATCACGGCGATATTTCAATCTATGCAGCGCAGGTTGGATGGGGTCAGAAAAAACAGCCCACGCCCTTAATGCGCGAAAATGCGGCCTTTCAGCAAGACAAGTCTCACACACCCCTGGCTTATCCTGCGGCAGGCCGCAAATTTCACATAAAATTCCGTTCAAAACATTAACGCGATTTTGGCAATCCACGCACCAGCGGTGGCCGGGCTTATCACACCCGCCACAAACGGGGGGGAAAAGCAAATCGAGCATGTTCCAAAATGAATGGTAACTTGCATATTTCCAATTCATAACACAACCCCTAAAACGAAAATTTATGCGATCTCTCGAATTAATTACCCAAAAATGGCCCGAACGCGCCCGCAATTTGGAAGGCGGCAGGAGCCATCAGAATGATCATAATAGACGGGAAGGTCAATAACGCCATTGGGATGATCATCTTCACAGGGGCTTTATGCGCGAGTTCTTCGGCAAACTGACGCCGTTTCACACGCATCTGGTCGGATTGAATACGTAATACCTTCGCCAGGCTTACGCCAAGGATCTGGCTCTGGATTACAGCCGCAACAAAACTCGTCAACTCAGGGAGCCCGATGCGGTCTGCCATATCGCGCAACGCCTCGCGCTGTGTCTTCCCTAATTGAACTTCACGGATAGCGCGCCCAAACATGATCGAGAGCTCATTTTCCCACTTTTCACTTACTTTCGACATGGCGGCATCAAAGCCAAGCCCCGCCTCCACACATATTGTCAACAGGTCAAGCGCATCCGGCATGGCCTTGCGTACTTCATTTTGTCGGCCATTAATTCGGCTTTGCAGCCATAATTGCGGAAAGAAAAAACCAAGGGCCGTGAAAATGCCCACAACTAAAACAACCCTTGCAAAAGGCCAAATGACCGTCGGCAGGTTGGAAATCAATAGCAAGAGTCCGCCAAATACAGCCGCCCCAACAAAACGAGTCGCCAGAAACGTCGAGGCATCAATTCGCCCGGGATTCCCGGCCAATTCCAGTTTCAGCGTGGTCTCTTCAAGAAGTTTCTGCGGTGTAAAGCGAGTCGAAAATTCGCCGATTCTCTTTATTACCGGTAGGGCGACACGCTGCATAAATGGTTGTTGCAACTCTATATCTTCGAGAGAGACGGTCTCACCCCGTTGAGTGGCCTCAGCAAGGCGGGACATAACCAAGTCCAGATCATCCTCCTGTCCCTGTCTTGCATAACGCATTCCAACGAGAATCAGAAGGATCGCGCCGCCCAGGATGGCCCCTCCCACAATGATACCTATGATTGTGCCTGTCATATTACACCTCGATATCCGCAATCTTCATCATAATAAAATAGCTTGAGCCGATCAAGCCAAGAACAGTGCAAATAATCCCTGCCGTACAATATACTCCGCCCTCCGTCACAGACAAAAGATAGTCAGGATTAAGGAACCATAATATAAGCGTAAGAAAAAATGGGATCAGGGAAAGCACCGAACCAGAGGTACGCACCTGGGAAGTAAGAACCCGCACCTCGCCTTTAATGCGAACGCGCTCGCGGATCGTAAATGAGATGTTATCCAGAATCTCCGAGAGATTACCGCCAACTTCACGCTGCACATTAACAGCTGTCACTACAAAGTCAAGATCTTCGCTTGGAATACGCCGTAAAAGGTTTTCGAGAGCAGTTTCCATTGGAATGCCAATTTGCATTTCCTGAACAACGCGGCGAAATTCGTCACAGATGGGAGACGGCAATTCCTTGCTGATCGCTTCCATGGCTTGCATGGTTGAATACCCGGCGCGCAGGCCATTCACCATCAGATTAAGCATGTCCGAGAGCTGGTCATTAAATTTGCGAAGTCTTTGCTTTTGCTGGTATTTTACATAAAAGCGGGGGGCAAAAGCGCCTCCAACCGCGCCCAACAAGGCGGAAACAGGATGACGGCTTCCAAGAAGCCAGGCTAGCAACCCTGCCACCAAAATAGAAAAAGCGATCAACACAAAATATTCTGCTACTTTAAATTTCAAGTCCGCCCGCGCAAGTTCACGAGCCACCCGATCCCCAAAAGAGGTTTTTTCGACTCGTCTGGAAACCCAGTCTGTTAACACCGTCCGCTGGGCTTCACGGTCGATATCCTGCTTGTCATCGCCCAGATACTGGCTGAGGCGTTCTTCAACCAGCGCCCGTTCACTGTTAGAAGAAACGATAACGCCAATGATCAAAATAACGATCAGGATTGTGCCGCCAATGATAATGATCCAGGTCATTTTATTCCTTAAATACACTCGAATTTATATTTAATATCTGCGCCGTTCGCCGATTCCAAAAATAGACGGAGGCAGGTGAACACCAGCGGCTTCGATCTTATCCATAAATTTTGGTCGCAACCCAGTCGGTCTGAGCCGCCCGACAATTCTTCCATTTTCCGTGCCAGTTTGTTCAAATATAAAAATATCGGTCATGGTAATTACATCGCCTTCCATGCCGCTTACTTCAGCAATCGAGGTCACTTTACGCGTACCATCCCGCATACGTTCCTGTTGGCATATAACGTCCACGGCTCCGGCGATTTGTTCGCGAATGGCACGAATGGGCAAATCCATGCCGGCCATCAAACACATGGTTTCGATACGTGATATTGCGTCACGCGGCGAGTTGGCATGGGCTGTCGTCATGGAGCCGTCATGGCCTGTATTCATCGCCTGCAGCATATCCAGAGTTTCACCGCCACGGCACTCCCCAACGATAATTCTTTCTGGGCGCATACGAAGGGCATTGATTACCAGGTCACGGATGGTGATTTCACCGCGTCCCTCAATATTAGGGGGGCGGGATTCAAGCGTCACCACATGCTCCTGGCGCAATTGCAACTCAGCCGCATTTTCAATTGTCAAAATACGTTCGTCTGAAGGAATGAAACTTGACAGCACATTCAAAAGGGTTGTTTTACCCGAGCCCGTACCGCCGGAAATAACGATATTCAATCGAGCTTCCACACAGGCTTTCAAGAATTGAACCGATTCATTTGTAAGAGAACCAAATTGAATCATCTGCTCGACAGTGATTGGGTTCTTTGAAAATTTACGAATTGTTAAAACCGGCCCAACCAGAGAAATGGGTGGAATGACAGCATTGACACGAGATCCATCCTGCAAACGAGCGTCAACATACGGGCTGGACTCGTCAATACGACGGCCCAAAGGCGCTACGATGCGATCAATGATACGCATCAGGTGTTCGTTGCTTTCAAAAGTTACAGGCACACGGTGCAGCTTGCCCTTCCGTTCAATATAAATATTCTTCGGCCCGTTCACCATGATTTCCGTGATCGTGTCATCTTCCAATAAGGCCTGCAATGGGCCGAGGCCAAGTATTTCAGCGGAAATTTGTTCGAAAAGCCGTGCGCGCTCAGGCCTTGAAAGAACGATGTTTTCTTCCACAAGGATTTGTTCGAACAATCCTTGTATGGTACGGCGAACTTCATCTGTTCGCGAAACATCCATCGACGGGTCGATCTCGGCAAGTAATTTATTTTGCACCCTTGTTTTTAAATCAAAGTAGGAACCCGCCTGGGGAGATGTGATCGGCGCACTGACGCGCCTGGCTTGCAATGAAGAAAGACGGGATGTATCGCCGCCCCCTCCACTGCCTGTTTGTCCGCTCCCTCCACCCGACGGCTGCGGCGCAGGCGGCGGAGTTCCACCTTCCTGGCTGCCACCCTGTCCTTTTTCAATACGGCGAAGCAACGACATAACAAATCTCCTTAGCGTTTAATTGCTGTTTCATTCTCAACTTCTAATGTACTCAATCGCGTCCGAATGGCCTCCGCAAGTGAAAAAATTCCCCTTCCAACAGGCTGCATTTTATTACCGTCCAGCATAAATGGAACGCCTCGATTTACAGCCGTAATCACTACTTTTTCATCAAACGGGATCACAACCGACACTTCGTGTTTTAAGTTCTCACTTACCCGGTCCGGAGTAATTGCAATTCGTTTGTCATAGCGGTTCATCGCGAACACGACCCGCCCCTTGTTTACCCCCATCGTGGTTAACAAATCGAGCACTAAACGACAGTTCTTAATGGCAGGAATCTCCTGCGTGGTGACTAATACGATCACATCACTAATATCTATGGTGGCAAGTATTACATCCGTTAATATCGGCGAAGTATCAACAACGACATAGGCATACATTCCCTGGAGAAACTGCAAAACCTTAGAAAACTGCTCTGCGCTAACCTTCTCCGCCATTTCAGGGCGTTGAGGCGCTGCCAATATTCGAACTCCGGATGCATCATGCTTGATCAAAATGTCTTCAACAACATCCGGTTCAAGTTCGTCCACACGGGGCGCCAGGTCAAGTATGGTGTTTTTACCTTGTTCATTCAAAAAAACAGCAACATCACCGAATTGCAAATTACCATCCACCAAAACAGTACGCGTATCTTCATTGTTTAACGCTATCGCCAAATTAACAGCAAGCGTTGTACAACCTGTGCCGCCTTTGGGGCTATAGATGGTAACAATCTTACCCCTTGATGGCGGGGCAAAATTAGCCATTGAAGCAGATCCGCCAGACACAGATGAAGCTCCAAGGTGTTTGGCGCCCTTCATACGTTCTACATGAGACATCTCGCCAGCCCTTCGGATGGCGGATATCAGTTCATCCCCCATTGGGGGTTTGGTGAGAAAATCTCGTGCACCAGCCAGCATCGCACGGCGCATGTAATTTTGGTCGCCTTGCACAGATAAAATTACAACCTGAATATGCGGGGATTTAAGGCGAATTTCTTCTGTCGCTGTTATGCCATCAATATCGGGCATGTTGATATCCATCAAAATGACATCTGGGTCCAGTTCCTGGGCAAGTTGAATGCCCTCTCTGCCGGATCTTGCAACTCCTGCAACATCGACATCAGACTCAAATTGCAACAGTTTCCGAACGTTCTCCCGCGTTTCTGCAATGTCATCAACGATAAGGACTCGAATTTTATCTGAAGCCATACACTATATCCAATCATTAACAGTTATTATTTTTATTGAGGCGGGACTGTAACTGTATCGTTTGTAAGGAACGGGGATGTCAATGTAGTTAATGCAGGCTGCATCGCATAAGGCAATTTTGCGGGCACAGGGATATTGTACTGGCTTAACAGGAACTGCAAAGTAGATGCTTCCGTAGCCTGGCGAGCCTGGTCAATAGGATTCCGCAAGGTCAGGGAAATTTGTGCGTTGGTATACATCAAGTAGGAAAGCGTTATCGAATCCTGTGGCGTAACAATCAAAGTGACAATATCAGGAGCAACGGGCGCCTGCTCCTGTGCCTGGGGATCGGTGGGAACAGGTTCAGTGGTGACTGCCGCGGACGAGACCAGCGGGAAAGTGCCCATTTTCATTACGACTACATCCTGAAGCAGCATTTGGCAAACCATTCTTGAGCGCTGCGTTTCGGATGGAATCACATAATAGGGTTGCTGAAGCGAGGGTTCCAACTCCAACCTTCCCTGCGCAGAGCCAGAAGAGGCAACGCCTAAAGAAAGAATGGGCAATCCTTCCGCTTCAAAACCGCTTCCTTCAGCGCCCTTTAGAGAACCCAGACCCGTGCCTGTCAACACAGAAGTGAAATTGGGCAAAATACTCTGGAACGACGGGTCCACATCCACAAAGAGCAGGCAGGCGTTGATGTTTACATGCGCCCCATCATTAATCGCGTACCCGGATAATGTGAGGCGATTGGCAGGAATCGACATCGCCGTCATACCAGGTGGGATTAAAGAAGCCCATTGCGGTCCTGAAACCGGAATGGCCGCCGATGAATCGCTAACCATCGACTCGGTAATAACAACACCTTGGTCAAGGGGGAATTTTGCGACCTTGTTATTTACAAGCAGGGATAATTCATCCCTAGTAAACATCACTGCGACCACGTTTTCCTGTGGAATGCTCATTGTTAGAAGCACGTCTTCCGTGATAGGCCCCCCTTGCGGAATGTTTTGGGCAGCATAATACACCTCAACAAATACGGGTTGTTGTGCCTCTGGCTGTGGATTAAGTACAAACTGGTTGATGGCTACAAACCCCACTATCACACCAATTACGATGATCAGAAGTACTAAAATCAATGTTCGACCGCGACGCATAATCTTCTCCTCTCGTGGAGTTAAATAAGTTTCAAATTACAGGCTGTTTTATAACATGTTCATTATACAAGAAAAATGGCAAAAACATATTACAGCGGGGTTTTGCACAAACGGCCTGCAAAATTGTTAAGAAAGGCGCGAACGCGCCCAAAATACCTAAAAGTTAATTTTTGGCCTGCACTGTAAAGGTAATTCTTGCCCCAGAACCGGCAGAACTGTCAACTTCAAAATTACCTCCCAGCATTTCAGCGCGTTCATGTATCAACTTCAAGCCTAAATTGGATGATTCTTTCAGAATTTCGGGATCAAACCCCCTGCCGTTATCATCCACGCTGACGCGAATCAGTTCGTTGCCAAGGTCTACTTGAACTTTTATCAAGGTAGCCTGGCTATGACGGGCAGCGTTTCCAAGCAATTCCTGCACAGATCGAAAGATCATAACTTCCAAATAGGGCTCGAGGCGGCGCTCAATGCCGGTGACGGTAATACTTACATCCAAACCAGTCTGTTCCTTAAATGCATCGGCATACTTCTTGAGCGTGGGAGTCAGTCCCAGATCATCAAGCATCATTGGGCGAAGTTCGAAGATAAAGTTCCTTACTTTTTGAAACGTGCTCATGGCAGATATCTTCAGGTTTCCCAGCTCGTCTCTCGCCTGGGCCGGGTCAATATCCATAAGCCGCATAGCGATTTCTGTCTGCAGGATGAAATTTGACAAGGCTTGCGCAGGGCCGTCGTGCATTTGGCGTGATAATCGCTGGCGCTCCGCTTCCTGGGCATTAACAATCATTTCGATTCCGGCCATCTGACTCTTGGAACTCCCCATCGAAACACTGGCGGAGGAAGATTCACGAGCGCCGTTGACTACTGTTTCCAACACTGCCTTATATTTTTGAAGGTGGGTTTTATCGTTTTGTAATTTTTCCAATTGTCCACGCATGATAAACAGTCGCTGTTGAGCGTCCAGGGCGGAATCGTAAGCCATTTTCAGCTCTTCGATTGCCGCGCCCTGCTTTTGCGCCTGCTGAAGGTGGGACGAAATAGCCGTGTTTCGCTGCGTGATCTTGGAAAGCTCACCCTGGCTCTGTTCCATCATTAAAGTCACTTCGCGCAAGGCGCGCTGTGTTTCCTCCAATTCACTTTGATAATCCAGGAACTCTTTATCCGTCATAAAATCACTCCAGGGGCGGAATATCGGAATCTTTTAAAGTTACCCATCCACGTTTCAATGCGTAGACAACGGCCTGGGTGCGGTCCTCGACGCCAAACTTCCGCAGGATGGCAGTCACATGATTTTTTACCGTTTGATGGCTAATGCCCAATAAAGTGGCTATCTCTTTATTGCTCATACCGCGCACTACGCAAGCCAGTACTTCCATTTCGCGGTCTGACAATGGATGGAAGGGGGTTCCAGGCTCGCTATAAGAACGCCTTGCGCCCTCCATTCTATCCTCCACCCAAAGCTCCAGTTCGCGGCGGGTGAAGACGTTGTTTGCAAAAACAAATTTACCTTCTGCAACTTCACGAATGATGCGCGAAAGAGACTGCGGTTCGATATCCTTTGAACAGTAACCATGGGCGCCGGCCAACGCAGCGTGAATAGCCTGCTCTATATCGTCATAGCCTGTCATGAGAATAATACGCGTGGGAAGTCGGTCCTGGGAAACTTGATGGGTAATCTGTTGACCATTCATGCCGGGCAGGTTGACATCCAAAACCGCAATGGTTGGTTTTTTCGTTTTGATTAATTCCAACGCTTCATCCCCGGTCGCAGACTGGGCAATAATGCGCATGTCGGGTTCCAATGACAGGGCATCCACAACGCCCTGACGGAACAATGGATGGTCGTCAACGATCAATAGGGTTATTTGGTTCATCCCAAGCCCATTCTCTCTCTACTAGTTGATTTTGAAACAATACACTATTTTAACCCATTATGGGCTTTTCCACAGATAAATAACCATATTTTTCCGGCCCAAACTACGGGTAATTTCACTATTCGTGGCAAAAACTTCAACCAGCCCTTCTGATAAAACAGGATAAAACTCTGGAAAAGCGATCACGTAATCTGCGTTTTTTTCATTCAGGAAGACAGCGATACGAGGCTCGTCGCGAATGAAGGGAATGACTTCAGGCGAGATCAAACCTGCAAGGTCTATTAGTTCGTGCTGGTCGAAATATCCCAACGCGCCAATGTCATGCGCGGCGATGACTGCGTCGGAGGGTAAATTTTCAGCGGCCCACTTTGCAGTGACCACCATTTCGCTTTCGATCACAGCCACATCCTGCGCGTACGAGCGTGCGCCGAGGGTGATAAACCCAAATGCAAGCATGGCCACGCTGCCCCGCCACAGGGTTTGCGCGACCCAATGGTAACGCGAGAAAACCTTGCTTTTATCGAACTCTGCGAAGGCGAGCAGGCCAAACAGAAAAAATATCGGCATGGCAGGCATGATATAACGGCCATGCTGGTACATTGGCAGGCGCGAGACGTAAAGCCCAAAGTAACCAACGCACCAGATCAGCGCGGCAAGGCTGCCCCACATGCGCTCCCTGATTGACTTTACCAGCCAGCCAATCATGCCAGGGATCAACAAAAGGCTTGGGCCAACCAGCAACTGCAAAAACATATCCCCAAGGCGTTCAATAATTGGGCGCAACTGCCATGAAACATATTCGGCTTGTTTTGCATAAAAAGTGTTTGGCATGGGCGCGCCGCCAATTGCCAGGTTGAACAGCAGGTATAAACCAAATAATGAACCAAAGCCAATAAAATAACGCACTACAGCGGTGAGACGTGAACGCATGTCTTCTTCCATAAAAAAGATCGTCATCAGCACGGGGCCGAGCAGAGTCAAACCGTCGGGGCGGACCCAGGCTGATAGACCGGTGAGCAGGCCCAGGGTTAGGTAGCGATGCGAGTCTGTCATCAACAAAACAAGAACGGTTGTGACGATCAATCCATGCAGCAGGGTTTCCATGCCAGACATCCCCGCCCAAACGAGATGCCATTCAAACGCAATGAAGATTCCAACCCAGGGGAAATGAGGACGGTAGGAGTTTACTAATTTGCGAACCGCCCATTCACAAAGAATGGCGAGCGCAAATAAAGTTAAGCTGCCGAGAAAATAAGCCCAGAGGTATGGCGAGAGGTTGAACAAAAAACCAATTGCAAGTAACGCCGACCAAAGCGGCGCGGTGGAACCTGCGGATGGAATGCCAGCGCGAAATGCCCACTCGCTATTCAACGCGAGATTGCGCGCGTAGGTTTGATGAATCCAGGAGTCGTCGAGCGGGAAGCCGATTGTGTATGTGAAGCGGCTTGTGAGCAAATAGATGGCCGCGATCAACGATACGGCAAGGGCGAGGATCAATAGATCGCGCGGCGAAATTTCACTTGTTGATTTTGAAGATGTGCGCTTCATTGACTTCACCTAAATAAATAAAACCATCGTGGCCTTGCGGGTTTTCAAGCAAACTTTTTATTTGCGGAAGCGCCGCCTTCGACTCAAGTACGAGATACTCCGCGCCGAATTGTTTCGCGGCCGCAAGGATGGCATTCTCGCCGCCATACGGAATTGAAATTGCGGAGCGATCCGTTGCAATGTAATAACCGGGCGCGTTGCGAACGATGACAATATCATCGTCTTCGATTCCATTTTCAAGCAGGAATGCTTCGACGGCGGGATAAATTTCTTCGCCTTCGCCCCAGCCTAAAGTAAACAGCCGAAGATCGACGACGAAAGCCGTGAGGATGATTGCGATCATGACAAGCGCGCTTCGGAATATAACTTTGGTCTGGTCGCTGCCCCAGTTGCGTTTTCTCAGGGACAGTAGAATCTCATCGAGACCCAAAGGCGCAAGAGTCCACCACATGGGTTGGAGCGCCGCGCCCGCATGGAAGAATGCGCCGCGCGCGCCAGCGAATGGAAAGATGAACGTCATCACGAAGAATAGAATCAACCAGGCTGTGGACGCGAGTTTGACNNCCGCCGTGTGCGGCGAATCCGCTTTGCAGGTTTGTGCCGAATGCCCACAGCCTGTCTGAAAGGATTTCGTTCCAGCCAGTTGCAAGGAATGATTCCATGTTCAGTTGTTCAGGCGGGTAGATGAAGGTCTGGTCGTAATTTTCAAGCCACAGGGCGCGGCTTCCGCCGGGAGCCATGAGCGCTCCGAAGGCATTCAAATTCCGCGCGTACCAGGGGGACATGATGAGGAGGAAGCCGAGGAGGGTAAGGATGAAGGATGAAAGATGAAAGGTGAAGGTTGGGCGTGTTGCGTGTTGCCCTTCGGCTGCGCTCAGGACGGGGTTGCGTGTTGAAGGTTGAAGGTTGCGGATGGCGAAAAGGAATGTGAGGGCGAGCCAAAGCAGGCCGTCGCTGCGGGAAAGAGTGAGCAAGCCCGCAAGCAGGCCGAGGAAAAACCAATATTTTTTAGGGGCTGAATCTTCGATAATTTTTGAAACGAAAATAAAATATAAACCGCCAAACAGCATGAAGGGACTGAAGTTATCTGTGACGCCGACGAACGGGGCGTGATAGATGGAGAAAATCGCCAACAAGGCAGAGATGATTGCAAGGTCTCGTTTTTTGGAAAATGCGTAGGCAACTGCGGCAGTGACCGGGACAACCAACGCCGCAATAATAATGAAGGGCAGTCTGGCGGAAGCATAGGTGGCCTGACCTGTCACCCACATGCCCAGAGCGGAGATGATAGAAGCGAGCGGCATCCAATAGGTGTGGGATGGATGCGGCAATGTTGTTGTGCCGTCGAGATAGTTCCATAAGTATGGCTCGGTGAAGCCATTGCCTTTGGCGAGTTGAATTCCGCCCGCGTAGTAATAATCAGAGTCAAGGTAGCCGGGGATGGGTTGAAATTGTGCGATGATGAATGGCAGGATCAGGCCAGAGAGAAAGAGGAGGAAGTAGGTGCGGGGGGACATACGATTTACGATTTACGATTTACGATTTGCTAAATCTGCCCAAACGCGCGGGGGACGGATCGCCCACCAGCGAATCCAGTATAAGCCGATGAGGGTGAAAAGCGGAAGGAAGAGAAATAGAACATCATCAGCTATTTGTCCAAGGCGAGGCAGGGCAAAGAAATAAACAGCCCAGGGAACAAGGAAAACTGCCAGCAGGAGCAGAATCGTCAAGCCGCTGCCGAAGCGATGCCAGCGGTCATGGACGATGGCGAAGATGAAGGCCAGCGGAATGACAAGCGCCGCAAGGTGTTCCAGTTCAGTGCGGAAGCCAAGCAAAGGTGACGCGGCCAACGAAAGACAGGCCGCCCAGTAAAACCTGCGGAAGTCTGCGGTGAGGGCTGCGTTCCACTCGTAGCCGAGGGTGATGACGAGAATGCCGATAAAAACCCAGGCAATCATGCCGCTTTGGGAAGGGAAAAAATGTTCAAAAACCTCATGGGTTGAAAAGCCAAAATCTGCGCGCAGGTTGTTCATGCCAGCCCGCAGAAAAGAGATAAGCCAGTTTGGATACACTAAAAATGAAACGGCCAGCAGAACAAAGGTAATCATCCCCAGGCCTGCAAAGACTCTTCCGCGTCCCTCACGATAGGCGCGCCATGCAACCAGAAATAAAAACGGCGCGCCAACTTCCCAATAATATAAAGAGACGGCCATCAACGCGCCTGCAAGTTCATCCTGATTATTGCGAAGGGCAAGCAAAATGCCTGCATAGATTAACCCCAACAATAGAACGGGGCTGGATTCAAGGATGGCTTGAAAGGCGTAGAAATTGAAAATGCAAAAGAAAAGAAATAAAAACCAAAAATAACGCGGGGCTTCCCAATCTGTAAGGCGCAGGCTTAGCAAGGCAAGCGTGAACAATGCCAATTCGAGGAGCAAGGTATAGATCGCCCGGGCAAGCTGAGGGTCGGAAAGAAGCGAGAAAGGAAAATAGAGCAGGAGCATGTGAAAGGGCGTATCCAGAATGTAGGGTTCGTCGCCTGCCTTCGCTGGATCATCATAAACCAGTTGCTGCACACGGGCAGGGACCTCCCCACTGTACGGATCCACTTTTTCAAAAATAAATCCACGGCTCGCAACCCAATGAACGTAAAAATCTCCGCCGCCTGTGAGCGTTAGGTTTGCAAAAACAAGCGCGGTCGAAACGATCAAAAAGAGAATCGTAACCAGCGCAATGAATTGATAATCGCGAGGGGTAAGGGATTTTGAGGGAGGTTGAAAAGTCATTTATGCAATCATGAAACGAAAGATGGGACGCGTGGGCAACCCTTCGACTCTGCTCACATTGTCCCGATGCTTTTTCGGGAGGGCAGGATTGCGCGCAACTTCCTTGAAGCCCGCTTTGATAAATATTGTGGCTGTGCCCGTGAAAACAAAAGGGTCGGGCTGATTCGTTTTCGAGTCTACTGGGTAGCCTTCTACAATTTTGCCGCCGCGTTTTTTGACATGTTCCACAGCGGCCTTTAGTAATTCAACCGCAATGCCTTTGTGACGATGTTTTTTCTCGATGAAAAAACAAGTGATTGACCAAACCTCCTGATCGTCCACGGGAACGAGCGCCCGCGAATGAGCCAGTTTGGGATACGCTCTGCGCGGCTCGATTGCGATCCAGCCGACGGGGTATCCTTCGGAATAGGCCAGCAGCCCGGGGACGGTTTTCGCATCCACAATGGACTTTTGCATTTGCCTATTCCCATCGCCTGTGTTTTCGCTGAAGGCTTTTCCGCGCAGTTTCCAATACATGCACCAGCAACCGCCGCAGGCGCCGTTCTCGCCAAAGAGCAATTCAAAATCCCGCCAGAGTTTTTGGGTAAGCGGGTGAAAGGACAAGTCGAGTTCTTCGAAGATGGAGGTTTGGGTTGGCATGGATTCCTAAATTTTACGGATTACGAATTACGCATTTCGTAATCCGTGATGCGTGTTGCGTAAAATCCTATCGTCCCTCAACTAAATGATCGTGGTCAATTGTACCTGATGTCCATTCCTTGAATTGCGAGAGGAGAACGGCGGCAAAAATCAGAAACGCGCCAAATATCTGAACGGGAGCCAGTCTCTCGTCCAATAACAGCCAGCCCGAAATAACCGCAAAGACAGACTCGAGGCTGAGGATCAAGGCCGCATCGGCGGGAGGGGTATGCTTCTGCGCCCAGATTTGCAGGGTGTAACACNNGCCCAGCGATAACAACGCCGTGTAAGCAATGGCGAACAACAGGTTCGAGTCAAACACGGGCATGGGTTCGGCGAATACGCCCACGCCAAAGTTAAACGCTCCACAAACGGCCAGCTGCCCCACCGAGAAGGACATGGACTCATACTTTGAAGCGTACTTGCCCAAAACAATCACATGCGCCGCCCAGAAGAACGCGCCGATGATTTCGAGTATATCGCCAAGGTGAATTGCAAACTTCCCGCCCGTGGATAATAGAAATGCCCCCGCCATCGCCAACGCCACAGCGACAATGAATAGCCAATGCGGCTTTTCGCTCCAGAACATGAACAAAATAATCGGGATGAGCACCACATACAAACTGGTGATGAAGCCTGCATTCCCCGCTGTGGTGTATACCATGCCGGCCTGCTGGAAGGCGCTCCCGATGAAAAGAAAAACACCCGCCACGCCCATCCATTTGTAATGTCCGTTGGATATTTTCGAATTCGTATTTTTGAACGAGCGCCAGGCAAACGGCAGAACAACCAGGGCCGCCAATAAATAACGGGCTCCGTTGAAGATGTACACGCTTCCAACCTGCCCTGCAATTCGCTGAGCAACGAAGGCGGAGCCCCAAATGATGGAGATGAGAAAGAGGGTGATGTCAGCTTTGAGGCGCATGGAGGGGGATGAGTATCAGGTGCAAGGTATCAGGTATCAGGTGAAGCGCGTTAACGAAGGATGAGGGGGGAGTAACGAGTGGCGAGTGATAAAATTACCACGCTCTCCCGTCTACTCGTCACTCGTATCTTTTCCATTTTCCAATCATAGCACAGGAATTTTAGATGTATAACTCCGGGCAATTCGAAAACAATAAAGATGAAATACTACAGGCAGTGTTGAACGCGCGTCCGTTCAAGCCGCTTTACGTGAAGATCAAAGTCAACTATGGCTGCAACCTCAAATGCGAAATGTGCAAGCACTGGCGCATGAACCGCGAAACGCCCATTCCCATGGGCAGGTTCAAGGAAGTCATCACCGAACTGGCGGAAATGGGCGCGCAGAAAATCCATTTCTCGGGCGGCGAACCCATGCTCCGCCCGCAACTGCCCGAATTGGTGGCGCAGGCCACAGGGTTGGGAATGCGCGTCACGCTCACAACGAACGGCACGCTCATCAACAAGGAAAACGCGAAAACCCTCATCGAAGCAGGCTTGCGCGGCGTAAACATTTCCATCGATTCCCCCATCCGCAAGATGCACGAGAAAATCCGCGGCGTGGAAGGCTCGTTCAAACTTACCACGCGCGCGGTTTCCATGTTCCGAAAATACGCGCACAAAGGCAAGCTCACCGTCCGCATCAACACGGTGGTCGGGCGTTCGAATTATGAAACGCTGGCAACGCTCCCCGACCTGGCGCACGAACTCGGCGCGGACGGAATCAACCTCATCCCTGTGGACGATCATTGCGGCGAGCATCTGTCCATGCGAAAGAAGGATATTGCGCTCTTCAATGAAAAGATCGCGCCGCAAATCGAAAAGCGTGCCAGCGAATTGGGGATCAATATCGCAGACGAAGATGCATTCCCATTTGGCAGGAACGAGTCCGAGGTCAGGTTAGGGCGCGCGGGCAGGTACGCGTTCGGCTACTACAACAAATTCCCCTGCTACGCGCCATGGACTCACAGTCTCATTGATTTCAACGGCCTGGTGTATGTGTGCTGTATGACGCGCGAACAAATTCCCCCGCTGGGTGATATTCGCAAACAATCGTTCAAGGAAATTTGGGAAGGGTTGGCGTATCAGGCTGTGCGCCAAAAAATGCACCCGCCTTCATTGAAGCCATGTCAGCGTTGTGACGATTTTATCGAGGAGAATAAAAAAATTTGGGAAACGATCGGGCCGTATTGATTCTGGACTCGTGGAGCTTGCTCCACGCAGGCGGCAAGCCGCCTGACTCCAGAGTTAACTCAAATCCGAAAACATATCGCCGCTGTCATCGGCATCGCTATCATTGAACCTGCTGGAGCGGCCAAAGGTATCCAGGTCGGTTGGCGTGAACAACGCAGCGGCAATCGGCAGGGCAACGGGCATCTCAAGCCCCTGCTGGCAGGCAAGACACACGCGGCCCTCTTTCGTTGCATTCGTATGCACGTCACAAAAACCGCGCCCGCATTTTATGCAAGCTCCCAACGCAGGGTTTTCACACGGATGCGGAACCAGATAACCAATAATCATTTCACATTTTTCTGCCATATCACCTCTTATATCATTGCGAGGGCGCTCTTGCTCTTTGCCCGAAGCAATCCCCATCAGTAAGTTGGAGATTGCTTACCCATTCGGGTACGATGTCGTCGGGACGAACGCCCTCCTCGCAATGACGAAAAATAAAATATGAAAATTGCCTTACTTTCCGAAAAGTATACACCAGACATAGGCGGCCTCGCAATCTCAACAGGACGATTGGGCGATTTATTATCTTCGGCTGGACACGACATTCGCCTCTTTGCTCCAACCGTCAATCTGCCTCCGTCCGAAAAACAGACTCTCCACCCGGGCAGAGTCCACGTTACGCGCTTCGGCGCGCACAAGCGCGTGGACGACACACTCGTGGATTGGTTTGAACTCATCGTCGAAGAACACAAGCGCGAACCGTTCGATTTGATCCATGCCTATTTTCTTCCACAGGCTGGGTTCATTGCGGCATACGCGGGCAAATATTTAAACATCCCCAGCGTGGTATCCATCCGCGGGAATGACATCGAACGTGCCGCATTCGACCCATCCAAATTTTCGCATGTGATGTATGCCCTGCAAAACGCCAGCGCAATCACAACCAATGCCAGCGAATTGGCGAAGAAAGCAAAAGCATTTATTGACCGCGAAATTCATCTCATCCCCAACGGAGTTGACACAGAATGCTTCAAGCCAATGGAACGAAATGAGATGTTGGCAGAAACGTTGAACCTTCAACCTTCAACCTTCAATGTCATTGGTTTCGTTGGTGAACTGCGTGAAAAGAAGGGAATGGCAACACTCCTTCGTGCCTACGCGCAGGCGAATAGCGCCACGCCCATCACCCTGCTCATTGTCGGGGAGATTCGGCCCGGGGACGACAGATCAATTTTCGACGAGTTCCGAAGCGCAAATCCCAATTCGCAAATCATCGTCACCGGACAAGTCCCCCACAAAGACCTGCCCGCGTATTATTCGTTGATGGATGTGTTCGTGCATCCAGCCCTGCGCGATGGAATGCCAAATGCCGTGCTCGAAGCGATGGCGTGCGGCAAGGCTGTCATTGCCACGCCCGTTGGCGGAGCGCTGGATATTTTGGAAGACGGAAAGAATGGAATTGCAGTCAACGTCAGTGATGCAGATATGCTGTCAAAAATAATTCTTGAATTATCAGGCAACCCTGATAAACGGGAGCAGCTTGGCAAAAACGCGCGCGATCTGGTTATAAAAAGGTTTACACTTGAGAAAGAACTGGAAGCGAACCTGGTAATTTATCGGAGCCTCGGATTGTAAAATAGGAGAGATATGGCAACCTTCTTTGATTCAACGACCACGGTCAAGACTGAATTGAGTAAACAGAAATATATTGCTTCTGACGAAATCACAACGATTGTGTATCTCGCCCAGAAGTTGGGCAAACCGCTTCTTGCCGAAGGGCCGGCTGGAGTGGGCAAAACAGAATTAGCCAAAGCGATAGCAGGCGCGACAGGCCGCGAGTTGATTCGTTTGCAATGTTATGAAGGGTTGGATGAGTCAAAGGCGTTGTACGAGTGGGAATATTCGAAACAGTTGTTGTACACGCAATTACTGCGCGATAAATTGAATGACACACTCGGCAAAGCGGAGTCACTCGCAGAGGCGGCGGATAAACTGGCAAAAGAGGAAGATGTCTTTTTCTCGTCGCGTTTCCTGTTGCAACGTCCGTTGTTGAAGGCGATTTTGAGCGAACAGCCAACAGTTTTATTGATTGATGAAATTGACCGAGCNNTCCAACAACACGCGCGAGTTGTCCGAGGCGTTGAAAAGGCGTTGCTTGTATTTGTTCATTGACTATCCATCTTTGCAGGAGGAGTTGGCAGTTGTACGCTTGAAAGTCCCTGATCTAAATCCCAAACTGGCACAACAGGCCGTGGAATTTGTGCAGAAGCTCCGCAAAGCGGACATGCGCAAGTCGCCATCCATCAGCGAGACGTTGGATTGGGCGAATGCGCTCGTGGCGTTGAACGCGTCCAATTTGGACAAGGAAACATTGCAAGATACGCTTTCGGTGCTGCTTAAGCATGAAGCTGATTTGCAGAAGGCGAAGCGGCAATTGATGACTCCCCCACCGCAACAGCAGAGGCCAAAGCCAAGAAATAATAATGATGAGTTCGGAAGGTTCTCTGGAAATTAATATTATCGTCATTGCGAGGCGGGCGCTCTTCCCGACGACATCGTACCCGAATGGGTAAGCAATCTCCTGTCCGTGTTTGGGGATTGCTTCGGGCTAGCGCCCTCGCAATGACGGGAGTGAGTGGATTATGGAATCCCGTATCTTACAGTTAATTGCGGCATTGCGCGCCAGCGGGGTGCGCGTGTCTTTGGCAGAGAGCGCCGAGGCGTTCTCTGCGGTGGATTTGATGGGGATTCAAGATCGCGAGCATTTCCGACTCTCGTTGCGCGCCACGCTCATCAAAGATTTAAAAGACCTCCCCACATTCGATAAATTATTCCCCCTCTTCTTCGGGTCGGGACAGCCGCCGATGATGGGCGGAAATCCATCAGATGAGATGACGCCCGAAGAAGCGCAGATGTGGGCTGAGGTGATTAGTCAGTTTGCGGAGAATCTCCGTCAGCGGATGGAAAGGCTGATGAATGGCGAGCAGTTGTCCCGTGCGGAGCTTGAGGCGTTGGGTCAATTAGTCGGATTAAATCAGGCGGAGAATCTCGATTATCAAAACTGGATGGCACAGCGCATGATGCGCGCCATGGCGTTCCCCGAAGTGCAAAAAGCGATGAAGGAATTGATGGAGCAGCTCGCGCAAATGGGCATGAGCCGCGAGCGCATTGAGCAGATCCGCGAGATGATCCGGCAAAATATGCAAGGAATGCAGGAACAGATCAATCAATTTGCGGGCGAACGCATTGCCGAAAATTTGAGCGGGAAGCCGCGCGGTGACAATATCGACAACCTGATGAACCGCCCGTTCAACGCACTTTCAGATGCGGACAAAAAACTTTTGCAGCGTGAAGTGAAGAAACTCGCTGCCATGCTGCGCACGCGCATTGCACTGCGGCAAAAACGGATGAAGAGCGGGCAACTCGACCCGAAGGCGACGATCCGCGCGAGTTTGAAATATCACGGCGTGCCGATGGAGATCAAACACAAAGACCGCGTGCGCAAGCCGAAGATCGTGGTGATTTGCGATGTGAGCACGTCGATGCGTTTTTGCTCGGAGTTGATGCTGAGTTTTCTTTTTGCATTGCAAGGNNGGATTTCAGCGGCGCGAATGCAGACGAAGCGATCCAGTCCGTTTTGTGGCGCATGCCCAGCGGATATTACAACACCGATCTCGGCTACGCTTTGAATAATTTCAACGATGATTACCTGGATACATTGAACAGCGGAACGACTCTCATCGTCGTTGGGGATGGACGCAACAACTACAATGATCCACGCCTCGACATTTTCTCCAACATGTCCCGCCGCGCCACACGCACCATTTGGCTGAATCCTGAACCCGAGCATTTGTGGCACGG
>CXWL01054895.1_pt1 | contig 20620 bp, 24 predicted proteins | sample 590931 | NCBI WGS metagenome assembly CXWL01 (sample SAMEA3498368, study PRJEB10139) | groundwater metagenome | biome: water well; material: biofilm material | place: Germany | collected 2015-04-27 | reverse complement strand
CGACAGTTCCCTGTGGGGTGTGCGCCACTTCAACGGCATCTCGACTCTCGTAAATATTCCTTCGCCGTATACGGAATGGCACCAGGTTCGTTCATGGGAATTTGGCCGCGACATGTACGGCCTCGATATCTCTCCCGATGGGGCGCACATTGTGGCCGGCCTTTCCGAGATCAACGGCACGCAGCGATTGGTCCGACTTGCGACCGCTTCGCTCCGACAAGGTGACAGCGCATATCAAATCCTCCACGACTTCGGCAATACGATTCCCTCGAATTTCGTGCATACCGCCGACGGACGCTATCTGATCGGGACATCCTACTTCACCGGTGTCTCCAATGTGTTTCGGTATGACCTGGAAGCCAACAAGATGGAAGCCCTCACCAATTGCGAGACCGGTTTCTTTAACCCGATTCCGACTGGCCCTGACTCCATGATTGCATTTGAGTATTCAGCCAGTGGTTTTCTGCCGGTTGCCATGGCGATTCGCCCCATCGAGGATGCCTCCGCGATCGAATTTCTGGGTCAAGCGGTCGTCGATAGCCACCCTGTTGTGAAGACCTGGATCGCCGGATCGCCGGGTCAGATCAATCTGGATTCCCTCACCACGTATTCAGGAGCATATCATCCGCTGGTGAACATTCGCCTGGCGTCCATGTATCCGATTGTCGAGGGGTACCGCGATGCCGTGGCGTATGGTTTACATGCCAATTTCCGAGATCCGATCAACATGCACAACATCGAATTGGACGGTTCATATAGTCCGGATCGACGTCTTCTGGACGATGAGAAGTGGCATGCCGCCTTCTCCTATAGCCACAAGTCATGGCGCTTCAACTTCAAGTATAACGAGGCGGACTTCTACGACCTGTTCGGACCCACAAAGACAAGTCGGAAGGGGATGGTGGTCGGCCTGCAGTTTCGCGGAACCCTGCTTCAGGACGATCCGAGAACAATCGGTTACCGTCTCAGCCTGAATCGCTACAGTGGTCTGACGAAACTCCCCGAATTTCAGAATATCACCACTTCATTTGATCATTTCTGGTCATTCACGGCGGGACTGAACTACCGGTCCCAACGGGCCTCGCTGGGCGCAGTCGATTACGAAAAGGGGATTGAATGGCGAATGACCGTTGAAAACAAATATGTGAATGGAACGCTATTCAATCGAACCTGGATGGATCTTGATCTTGGCACGCCGCTGTTTGGTCACTCGTCCCTTTGGTTGCGGTCCTCGGCAGGATACTCTCCGAATCGGCGAGAGGAGCCCCTGGCCAATTTCTATTTTGGCGGTTTTGGAAACAACTGGGTGGACAATAAGGCGGAAAAGCAGTACCGCGACAATGTCAGTTTCCCCGGGATCGGTTTGAATGAAGTGGGAGGAATCAGCTACATCAAAGCGATGGGGGAATGGAACCTCCCTCCGCTCCGCTTCCGGCGGCTTGGGACTCCCTCCTTCTTTTTCACCTGGCTGCGCCCCGCACTCTTCGCGACGGCTCTGGTAACCAGTGTCGACTATCCAGCCATGCGGGAGCAAGTCTTCGACGTTGGCGCCCAGCTTGATATTCGGATCATCGCGTTGTCTCACCTGAATCTGACGCTCTCCGTTGGAAAAGCATGGGCTATGGAGAAGGGACGCCGACCCTTGCAGGAGTCAATGGTATCACTCAAGGTGTTATAAGTGACCTGTTCAAGGTTGGCGTTGGGCTGATTCCGGTCTTCGGATTTCTCATTGCCCTAGTGGCGCTCGATAGCTTCAAGCTCGTTCGATGGCGTGATCTCCTGTTCACAATTGGGATTGGCGCTGTTGTCGCTTTCACCTGCTACCTTATCAACCAACGTCTGCACGTATGGCTGGGACTGGGGCTTCTCCAGTATTCTCGCTACGTCAGTCCGGTCATCGAGGAAACACTGAAGGGTGCGTATCTGATCTACCTGCTCCGGTCAAGGCGAGTTGGCTTCACGGTTGATGCCGCCATCTATGGCTTTGCTCTCGGGGCAGGGTTCGCTTTCGTCGAAAACTTGTATTACCTCAGGGCGGCGATGTCGGCAGGCATCTTGACGTGGATCGTGCGCGGTCTCGGCACGGCCATTATGCACGGCGGGGCAATGGCGATCTGTGGCATGGTTGCCCGTGCCATGCTTGATCGTTCGAGCTCCGAGCGCGCTACGATCTACCTCCCCGCTCTTTCATTGGCAATTATCCTACATTCTTTATTCAATCACTTTCTCCTGCCGCCGGTGCCCATGACGATCGTGGTGCTGGTCACCTTTCCGTTGTTGATCACGGCCGTTTTTTATCGGAGCGAACAGTCGACCCAGAACTGGTTGGGAACCGGACTAGATCGTGACCTGGAACTCCTCGACCTTATTGGCAGCGGTACAATTTCACACTCACCCATCGGCATCTATTTGGAGAACTTGCGGAACCGATTCCCTGAGACAGTCGTCGTTGACATGCTCTGCTTACTGCGTCTTCACGTGGAACTGTCGGCGTGCGCTAAGGGGCTTCTGTTGATGCGTAAGGCAGGACTCGAACCTTCGCCCGACCCGGAATTTCAAGAGCGCTTTGAAGAGCTCAAGTTCCTGGAGAATAATATCGGACCGACCGGTAAGCTCGCGATGATGCCGTTCCTGACGATCACAAGCCGCGAACTCTGGCAGATTCATATGCTGGGTCAACTCTCAGGCAAGTAGATCGTAATCCTCTCGCGCTCTGTTTCCTAGTTGAGTGCGGTCACCTGACGCATCTCTCATTAGCAAAAGCAATTCCCCTCAAGAGGTGACCTCCCGTTGTATGTCAATGATGACCGGAATCGAGGAACACGAACCTTAATGACTCAAACTAGTTGTTAACCATGGAGTTAGCGATCAAAGCGGAGAGGCTGGGATTCGAACCCAGGGACCCCGTAAAGGGTCAACTGCTTAGCAGGCAGCTGCCTTCAGCCACTCGGCCACCTCTCCGATCTCAACTACGTGTGATCAAATGACGCGCCAATATACCGACCGGTGCCGCACGCGCCAAGCTCTTTTTGGGATTCTAAAGCAGAGAGAAGGCCCAAGGGTCAGATTGAGCAGAGATCAATGGTTCTTCAGGTCGGACATCATGACCTGACTACCTTCCATGGTCAGTTTACATCCCTTGACTTCTTCCAGAATCTCTCGATACACAATGCCGAAGTGGGCCCGCACACCCGGATAGATCGTTTCTTCCGCGATGATCCGTGCGTCGCGCAGTTCCTTCATCTTTTCTTCGATTTCGGTCTTCTGATTCTGCATGGCCAGCAGGTTGTCCGGCAGATCTTTGTGGAATTTCTGAAGTTGATCCAGCGCTTTCTTTTTGTCCGGGCTCAGCTTTCCGTCCATTTCAAGGCGGACAAGCCCGTACAGAACCTCCTTGATTCGCTCGCTGTCGGCCTTGAGCCGTGCGATCTCCTTGATCGTATGATGGTACTTTTGCCACAGTTGAGCATCATAGGCAACAATCAGATTCGTGGGTGTCCCTGACTCAGAACCAAGTACCGACGCGCGGATCTCCTTGCCGGCCTTCACTTCACCACCGACGATCTTCCCCTGTTTTCCCTTGACCCAGACATTCCCTTTTGCGGTGATATTGCAGTTGATTAGTTCCCCGCCGACGAAGATATCTCCGCCGGCCACCATCTTCTGCCCCTCGGCGAATTTTACGGTGATATCCCCTTCGGCCTCAATGTGCCCTGACCCATTGCCGAAGAATCCCCCCTTGACAAGGATATTCCCCTTGGCGAGGATCGTGCTATCTTCGACATTGCCGCCTACCTCCACGTTGCCATCGACCGTGATCCTGAACCCGGCGTTCACCTGTCCGCTGATTTTGATCGAGCCACGGCAATCGAGATTGCCGACACTGATATCCACGTCGCCGTTTATCGGGAGCACGTCCTTAACGGAAACCTCGCCGGCACGAAAGACAATCGCGCCTTCCGCGGTTGCGATCAAGGATAGACCGTCGTCGGACACTTTTGTCCCTGGCCCCGGCTTGAACGGAAAGTCACGCCCATCCGCGGGAGGAATTTCCTTACCCAGAACGCTCTTGCCGGCGACTCCCGGAGTGGGCGGTTTCTTTGTGACCAACACGGTACCGGCAGTTGTGTTCTGGATGAAATTCATGTCACGGTAGTCAATGCGGCCATCGGCATCCTCTTTCGGAGAGTGATGATTAGAGGTATCGAACGTGTAGACAAGCTCTGCGTTCTCCCCCTTCTCCGGGGGAGTTCCCGTCGCCGCCTTGATGGGTGTGTTGAACACCTTGTTGTTCAAGGCCTCTTCGATGACAGCGTGGTCTACGCTATGAACAACACCAGCCGCGTCCACCTCACGTAACACGTCTTCGAGCGTCAATTCCGGTTCGCCCGACTGAGGAGGATACAGCACGAGCATGGCGGTCATGTTATCCTTGGTGATCGTCGTGCGTGTCCGCTGTCGCGTGGCCGTCCGTGTCTGATCAGTCATCCGTACACCCCTAAATGCCCTGCTCTCTTCGAGACGGCGCAGATGACAGCTTACGCCAGTAGGCCCGCTCCACGACCAGCGAGATTTCGTAGCTCTTGAAGGGTTTGGTGATGTACTCGTCGGCTCCCAGGAGAAGGGCATCCTTAACCGTAAAGGCGTCTCCGTAGGCGGTCATCATAATGACTCCCAGATCGGGGAATTCCATCTTGACGATTTTCAGCAACCCGAAACCGTCGAGCCGAGGCATCTTGATATCCGAAATGAGAATGTCCACTTTCTGGGTACGCAGAACCTCGAGCGCCTGCTCGCCGTCTTCGGCGTTCAGGACACTGTAGCCGTCGCGCGACAGGATCTTTTCGAGCAAATTTCTCATCATGCTCTCGTCATCAACGACGAGAATGGTAATAGCGCTTTTCATGCTTGCCGTGTCCTCACGGTTGTCCGGACTCCCCCCGCCAAATGATTCACCGGATTGAGTATCCATTGCGTGTTTCGCACCACCGTCACTGCCCGAGGCGTGAGACCAGCTCAGTGATGAAATCCTCTAATCGGACCGGCTTGTACATCACCCGGCACGCCCCCAGATTGCCCGCCTCGTGCACGAGTTTTTCGGTCGCGTTGCCGGTAACGATCATGACCGGAACGCGCGGACACTTTTCCTTGATCGCCCCGAGAGCTTCCAACCCCGACACTTCCGGCATGATCAGGTCGAGCGTAATCAGATCGTATGGTTGTGCGATTGCCATCTCGATGGCTTCTTCCCCACTACGGGCCATGTCGATTTCAAACGAATTGGTCAGGGCGCAGTAGTCGCGAAAGACCTCGCGGACCCACCGCTCATCATCAACGATGAGAATCCGAAACGGCTTTCCCCGCTCCGTGACCAGGTGATTGAGTTTTTCGAAGCAGTCTTTGTTCATGGCCCATATGCCGACAGAAATCCACGAGAGCAAACGCTCCTTCGGATAACGGGGGCATCCTTTCCTATTATCGGTGACTTAATGCATACCCTTAACTCGTGATCTTCCCTCTCTCCTGGCTCCACGGGAGGGACCTCCGCTGCTATGGCAACATCCCTTTGACCTGGGAGAGGCTCTGCAAAATTGTTCCGCACTGTCCAAGCAGGGACCGGAGACGGGTCTCGAGGCGGTCCTGATCGAGATTTCCTGAGGGAACGTCGTAAATCATTCGTTCCATATTCCGCGCTGCATTCAGGATCAGGGTCATTTCCTGAACCACCCGGACCGTACCGTTCACAAGCTTGATAAACTCCGGCTCCATCCGGTTCAAATCCTGCGAATTGGTCTTCGCCTTGGCTTTGGCCAGATAGATCGCCAGATTGAGCGCCAGCGTTTTCACTTCTTCTCCGAGATTGTCCACTTCGGTCAGAAGATCGAGATCTTGTCTGTGCTTATTGTCTATTGACGGATTCATCGTCTCCTCTCTTTTCCAGCCTGGGCGGCAGGGTCAACCGCTAACCAATGACCTTATCCGGTTGCTGTTTGTTTCGTCGCAGCGGATCGCAAATTACTTCGCCGATTCGCAATGCGGCTTCCTCGATCCGGCGCAATCTCGAAATCCCCTTCTGATTGACAATGGTCTGTTCTTCGAGGAGGCACTGGACGTTCCCGACGATAACTGAGAGGGGATCATTAATTCGATGGTTCTGAACAATCAACAGGTTGTTGACTTCCGGCGACAAGAGCGGCGACTGCTGACGCTTGCTGCTCTGAAGCTCTCTTTCCAGCTGATCCAGCTTCGTCTGAGAATCCCGCCACTGTTCTCGACACCAGCGCAGCTCAACATAGGAGGCCACAAGATTGCTCACGCTGACGAGAGTGGTCAGAGTATTGTCATCAACCGCCTTCGGATGATCATAGGCGAGGTTCATCGCGCCGAGCGTGTGTCCGGTTCCCGCCAATGGCAGCGAGAGGATCGTGGCAAAATCAGTTTCCGGATCGAAGTCCGCGTTTGTTGATCGATCGGAGAACAGGATCGGCTTGTTGTACTGAGCCGTCCAGCCCGAGATACCGAGCCCTTGTCCCATGGCCAGAAATCCCAACACGTCGACGCGCCGACCGACAGTCCATGCCTCGACGAGGCGATCCTTTTGTTGATCGTACAGGAAACAGGTTGCGGCACAGTATGGCGTCAGGAGTCTCAGCGAGTCCGTGACCTCAGAAAGAACGTCGGCGATCCTGTCGGCGGAGCGGCAGCGATCGCTCACGCGCGCCAGAAGATCGATAACCGATAGGTGGGCACTCACGGGCTCAATCCCTGGCTTTTTGCGTGAAGAACTCACGGTCGTGACTCCCAGCGCTTCCCAGCAGCGCTCGTGTTCTTTCGACCAACATAGTTACCAAAGCTTCCTCTAGCGCAGACACAAAGAGCGCCTTTTCGGGCGCGCGCAGATGAATATCGGGATCGTCTCGGTTGTCATCCATACTCCCCTGAAAGATAGCCGGCCCTTTTAATTCATGAGCGAACGGCTCAGCCGCCAGCAGCTTTCCCCGCTGTACATCGAGCAACCGAAACTCCCCTTCAACAATCCCCACCGTTTCCCACCGATGAAATAGCAGCGGCACTTTGAACCCTTTTCGCCGATCGATGCGTTCGCTTTGTATGGTTACGGTGAGCAGGAAGGTGGACTTCTGGTCGTTATTCGTTGCGAGAACGCTGTCTGTCTCCACGGATCGCACGCCCAGTTCTGACGACTTGACAATGCGCGTGCGCAGTCGAGGATCACGGCCAAAGTGGGTTTCCAGTTTGCCCGCAATCCGTGATTCAGCCCAGGGAACGGGTGGCTGTACGATGTGAATGAGTATGACCCGAGGCAGCGAAGCGGGATAGACCACGCTCCACAGAAACAGGACGGCCATCAGAGTTGCAGCCGCTCTAATACGCATTCTGCCTGCCTTCGGCTCCGGAGGTCATATCCTGACGGACGTACTTGCTCAGCACGGTGCGCACGGTCGTGTTGAAATCACCGAGCTCGTTAGACAGCAGTTCCATTTCCGCCGCTGAGAAAATATCGGAAAGGTATTCCCGGGTGATGAATTCGATCCCGACCAAAAAACTCCCCTCATCGACATCTGATCGCTTGACCAGTCCGAGCACGTTGTCAAGCGTCTCGATGTTCTGTACGGTGAAGCGCATGGCGACGACGTCTCCTTCGAGAAGCTGCTGATCGACGTCCACTAACACGCCGCCTCCAGAGATATTCAGGATCATGCCGTGAATAGTGTGTTGGTCCCCTTGTGGCCAAAAATTACCGCTCGTGTCACGGAGTTTATTGAGTGACATCGGGGAAGAGATCTCCAGGCGGAGGAAACGGCGTTGCTCGTCTCGCTCCATCTTGAATGGTTTGAGCACGGCCACCGTGCTGTTGTCGGTCGTGACTTCCTTGATGAACTTGACTTTCGCTTTCTGTGTCATACTTCTCCCTGCTCCAATCTTGTGCCTTGTGTTGGCGTCCATGCTTGTATTCTCTTGTTTAGTTGCTCCCGGTGCCGCGAGCTATAGCTTAGCACTACTGGTGGCAGCTCATGAACGCTCGCCGGAGCTGCCTGTGACTTGACCTTCTCACTAATGAAGAACTCGATTCCGGAATGAAAACGACCGTTCTCTGCCGCAAAGCAGTGCCGCACCTGGCCAATGATCAGCGGCGGAAAGAGATCGGTGGTCAGGGTGATGCTCAGCAGAAGGAAAATGTCGCGTTCCAAAATGCCGGGCACGACTACCAGAGCTCCGCCGCTTGAAAAATTAACGATCTGTGTTTCTATCCACCGCAGGCGGGACAGGTTCTTGCGAACAAATGTCGTTGCCGGAAACGCGGCCAGCCGGACCGACGCTTCAAGATTGATCCGGCGATACTGCCGCTGCGAGAGAGGTGTAACTTTCTCGTCCAGATGAAGTTGACAGCGACCTCCTACGGTTCGCTTCAGCTGAGCCCTTACAGAGACCTTTTGCCCCTTGTATTCCAGACGCGCTATGACGGACTGGCCATGCACGAGGTTGTCGATGACGGCCGCGCTCGCGCTGCCGTCGACGACCAGGAGACGGTCGTGCGCTGAAGTAACACGTGCGGGAATCTCCTTGCCCGGAAACTGCTCCGAGTAGAGACTGATCTCGTGCCCGACCAGGTGGGATATGTCAAGTCGAAGGACCTCGACTGATTGAGGCTCTTGATACACCGATGGCTCGGGCTGACGAGCGCTCACAGCAACCCCTTCTTCCGAAGTTCGATCTGAGTAAGAAAAATGTATGAGACCAGCTTGTTTTGTGCGTTTCGATCAAAGGAGTGGAAGCTCGTGGGCATACTCTTCGCCACGTCCGATCCGAAGATGAGGTCGAGCTGATCGCTGCGGACAAACTCGACACCGGCGAAATGCTCCCGGTGGCGAGTAAGAGTACGACGGATCACACCAGCCAGTGGCTCGGGAACACCCAGGTCCTGAAGAAAGTCCATTCGCAGCACAACATGCGTGCCAGCGGTAAGCTCTGATTCGAGTTTGAACTGGATCCCCCCCCCGCTGATATCAACACTCTGAGTCTTGTGCCACGTGAGTTGTTTCTCGAAGCATCTCCAATCGACAGATTCATCCAGGGCAGCGTAGGTCAGTTTTCGGATAAGTTCGACTCGAACAAACAGGCGTCGTTGAACGCGCTCGAATTGCCGCGGATGTGACAGCAGGAACTGGCTCGCGGATGAGGTACTGTTCTTCTTGATCACCGAACGAAACTCGTAGACCGCGTCGGCTCTGGTCACCATGACATTGATCGGGACTTCCGTACGGAGAAGCGAGCTGCCGCCCAGGAACTCCGGGTCCGTGATAACAACCCCTTCCTTGAGAATATCCTGAACACGAGCCAGGTATCGACCTGCGGTCGGTCCCTCGCCCACGACGATTTCAATCCGCTCCCAGAGTCTGAGCTGGGTAGGATCCTGATACGCTTTCGTCTGCTGCATCTACTCGATCCTGTATTTTCAACTCAAGCCGGTTTGGCTGCCTTGAGATTCGTGCGACCTTGCTCTATCGCCAGTTCGAGAATCTTCTTTGCCAGGGCTATTCGGGACTGATCGTTACGATTCTGGTGAACGAATTCCTGTCCCGCCTTGATCGTGCTCGTGAAATATTGGCGGGCTTCATCGTAATCGCCGATGCGGCGCGACAATTCAGCAATCAGGTAGGATGCTTGAATCTGTTGATTCCCCGGTGCGATGTCGCGGCCGTTCGCAAACGCTTCTTTGTAGAAGTAGACGGACTTCTCTAATGCTTCCCGCTCGTTGGTAACCACACCCGCCCACCCCCTGCGGAGAATCTGAAGAAAGTCGGCGAACGACGTGTGCTGCCCGAATGGCTGATCATGGTCGCTCGTGCCGAGCAAACTGGAACGATAGCTATTAATCAGTTCTTTGATCGTGTCGAGTCGCTGACCGACCACACTGAGATCGCTGCGCAACTGCCCCAATTCCTGATCGTACTGTCCTGAGTACGCGAGCATCTGGGCCTTGATGTCAGTCCCGAGTTGCGGTGAATCGAAGTGATTCCGGACGACTTTCATAAACCGCTCCGCGTGATCGCCACAGTCAATCGAACTGGAGCGAACTCGACCGTGCGCTTCTTCGATCTCGTGCATCAGTCCCTTCAGAGTCGTCAAACTCGGATTCTCGTTCCGATCCATCTCGCGGAAAACCCAGCCGATGCGCAGGTAGAAGCGGCCGACATCCAGCCGGCTGTAATGATCGGCCAGCTGTTCATCGAAGATTGCCAGATGGNNACCAGCTTCAGGATGGCAGACTCGTTCGGGTAACGGTTAACGTCTGATTTCTGGCCCATCGATTTGACCACAGAGTCGGCCATCGACAACTGATCGAGATGCTTGTCTTTGACCGCTTTGAGGCGGTAGGTCTTGAAGTTGTTGTCCCCCTTCCAGTCCTTAAAGGCGGTTGTGAACTCTCGTGTGTAGTAGCAATTGGTGCAGGTCGCGGTGAAAAACACGAGCGGGTTATACGCCTGATAACGAGGGAATCGCCATTTGACATTGAGAGGACAGAAGTCGGTGTCGCGCCCCTCCTCGGCATAAGCGCCGACGCGAATTGTTTCATACTCGTTGATTGTCTTGCAGATCGGACACTCAACTTTGAAGATCAGGAACGGGCTTTCCATTGCCATATATGTTCTCCGCGGTTTCAGAAATTATCTGTTGGCCAACATCGCCAGTTCGCCCTCCGAAATCGGCAGATTCCTGCGGATCCCTTCCCGCGTCGAACCAGTCGCCAGCATCTCCCTGGCCAGGCGTATAACTTCCGATCGGTTGCGACGATATCCGTCGGAACTGACTGCCCCAGCGTTACCTGCGGCATCTATTTCTGTATCGGCAGACTGCCTCAAATTCACGAACTCGATCGGCCGCAATTCTCGCCTTGAAGTTGGACTCGTCGATTCGGGCTGGCTGATCCGCTCCGGACCGGTCCGAGTGGCTTTGGCCCGAGTAGGGCGGCGAAACATCGAATAAACGAGGACCCATGCCCCGCCCGCAGTCATCGACATAGCGACGTTCAGCCCGATGTCTATGAGAAGTTCTCTTGGGATATGCATAACTCTGCGTCCTTCCTATTACGCCTTGATATCAACGTGACTTTCAACTCTCTCCGGCTTCGACTCGTGCCCGTTCTCGTTGGGTTCATCGGCCGAGTTGTCACCCGGCTGTTCTTCCCGACTGTCCGCCTCAGCCTCTGCGCCCTGTTCCTGCCCAGTTTCAACACTGTCTTCCTTATGGTGCTTTCGCTCCTTTTCGAGCTCTTCAGCGAGTTTCTCCTGGAGTGCACGAGCGAACTTCCGCTCCTTATCGCGCTCGGAATGACTCAACTGGTGCACCCTCTCGGATTGCACGTACGGCGTCGCTTTGTCGACCGGATCGATGGAACTGTCCATACAATTGATTCTGTCCTCTCCGGCGTCTTATGCCGTCAGGGCGAATTTCTCCCGGACCATTCCACGAAGCTTCATGACCGCACGGGTGTGGATCTGTGACACTCGTGATTCCGAAATCGACATCAGTTCACCGATCTCTTTCAACGTCAGCTCTTCGTAGTAATAGAGAGCAATCACGAGTTTCTCCTGTTCGGTGAGCCGATCCATGGCCACCACGAGGAACGACCGTAACTCTCCCTTTTCGATTTCTCCCAGAACGCTATGCCCGACCAGATCTTTGATCGTTTCGATGCGCGGAACCTGCCGATTATCATCCTCGCGATAGATGATCTCATCGAGAGAGAGAATCGACGTGCTCGAAACATCATCGATGGCCAGATGCAGCTCGGACTCAGAAATCTTCATATGTTTGGCTAACTCCACCTTTTCCGGGGGACGTCCCAGAATATTTTCCAGGTGGATTACGGCGCGATCTATCTCGCGTGATTTCGCGCGGGTGGAGCGCGGTACCCAATCCAGGGCACGAAGCTCGTCCAGAATGGCGCCGCGAATTCGCGGCACGGCGTAGGTTTCGAATTTCACGCCGCGGTCTGGATCGAAATTCCCGAACGCCTCGATGAGGCCGATCACCCCGGTATTGACCAGGTCGGTCAGTTCCACTGAGCGTGGAAATCCCATCGCCATTCGAGCCGCCACCGTCTGTACCAAGGGCAGATACTTGCCGATCAATTTCTGGCGCGCCTCCGGTGTCTGGACCTTTTGATAGCGTGTCCAATCCCGAACCGTGACGTCCCACTTCTTGGGTTTCTTACTTGTTTCGTAGACGACGGCTCGCTCAACGGAGACGGTCTTCGGTTTTCTTCCGCGCTTGGCAGGGCTTTTCGTAGCTGTAGTAACCATACGTGTGCTATCCTCTTCTATCGGCTGCTGCCGCAGGTTTGAATATTGTTCGCGAGAATGACTCCGACTGAGGGGTCGCTTCGAATGCGCTCCGCGATGCCATTGCCTCTGCGATACGATTGAGGGCGAGCGACGCCGGTGCGTCGGGAGACTTTTGCAAGATGGCTATCTGCGATGCGACCGCGCCTCTCACTGCCGTATCCTCGGGGATACTTCCCAAGTACGTCAGCTTGACGCCAAGAAAGCGCTCCGCCATCGCCATGAACTTGGACTGGATATAATCGGCCTCTTCCTCAGACTGGGCGCGATTAATAACGAGGCGGCAGTTGTGCGGCCGGCGCGATTTGCTCAGGCGCTTGAACAGTCCGTAGGCATCGGCAATCGACGTCACTTCCGGAATAAGTACGAGCAGATTCACGTCTGAGCCATGAGCTAACAGTGTCGAGCGATCAGACTGCCCCGACCCGTGGTCGATGATCACGACATCATAAGACTCGCCGTCGATCCGCAGTCTTTGGATAAGCTGTTCCGACGATTGATTGTCAGCGTTGCCTGACGCCGCCAGAAGATCGAAGCCATCACGTATTGTCGTGACCGCTTCGGCCAGCGAGAGGGTCCCATCTGCGTATTGCGCAACGCCGTAGCTGATGGGCACATTGGCCAGAATGTGTAGATTCCCGCCGCCGAGACTGGTATCGACGAGCAACACCTTCGACGACTGACGATGCAGGCAGTCGGCAAGATTGAACGCGATGACTGATTTCCCGACCCCTCCCTTTCCGGAGAGGATCGAAAACAGGCGGCATGGAGTCTGTCGGCGGCGATCACGAACGCCAAGATTGAGACTATTCATGACACGCCCCCATCTTCAGGATCGTTCGCGCGAACAGCGCGGGATCCGGGGCGTTCAAGCTCCCTACTCCGGCAGGCGAGTCTGTCACGAACGCCAGCGGTAGTCCGGTTTCTTTCGCAGCTGTCAAGACACTTCCCCACCGTTCGGTGAGATCAAGCATGGTCATGACTAAGTGGGTCGGTCGGAAGGGCACGATTCGCTTCGCGAAGTCCGAGATGTCGGATGAGCGAGTCAGCGATGAAAACACGACCAAACTGTGTGTCGGTTTGATCGCGAGGGCCGTCTCGAGTAATGGCTGAATCCGTGTCTGTTTTGTTAACAGTGAGGGGGAGTCAATGACTGAAACGCCTTCTGTCGCAAGTGATTCCCGTGCGTCTCGATATTCAAACGCACGTACGCCCAGAATGTCGGCGTAACTTTGTATCTCCTCGCACGCGCCGATCTTGACATCATCAAGCGTCGTCAACGTCGTTTGTTGCTTTTCCTTGAATACGAGGTGCGCCGCCAGCTTCCCCATTGCCGATGTCTTCCCGCTCCCCGCGGCCCCGAGAAAGAGAACCCTGTCGCCGTCCTTGAATGACAGCCTGGGGAGCATTGACAATGACAACTGCTCGGTTAAGCGATCGAGGAGTTCACTCGCCGGATTGATGCGTTCCGCTGTCCTGGTGACGATCGACGCGAGCAGAGTGTCGATAATCGGCGATGATATGTCCGAGTCCAGCATCGTGCGTCGGAGCTGTTCTATTTCGGTGTCTGAAACGTATGCCGTGGGCACTGCCGCCACGCTCTTCGAAGCAGTGTCGTTCAGGCGATTCCGTTGATTGCCGATTTGCCCGCGCAGGACTTGTGGCGCGAACGTTCTCACGCGTTGCGACGGCGCCGTTACGCGAGCCTGCACTGCGCGACGAGCCGCCTGTGAATCCGACAGGACATTCGTTGACTGCTCGATCGTGGGATTGTCCAGACAGGCAGTAATCTCGATAGAACCTGGCGTTCCCTGTTCGCCGACCTGGCGCGTCTTCAGCACCACGGCGTTGATCCCCATCTCTGTTCGAACCTGCTTGAGCGCCGATGCTGACGAATCTGCTGTGAAGGTCTTGATCAGCATGCTATAACCTCACGGTTCCGGTCGAGACCAGTTCGATGGTCGGGAGTATCTCGTTGTAGGAGACGACGGCCACCGCAGGATGGCTCGCTTCGATCAAGCGACGAAGGGCAAGCCGAATGTTTGGTGAACAAAGACAAACCGGTGTCAGTCCACCCGACGATAACCGCGACGCTTGCTCCCCGACGTTCTTCAGAAGCGCCTCGGTCATAGCCGGATCGATAACCAGCATCAAACCCTGTTTCGTGTTCTGTACTGAATCCGATAGCTTCTGCTCAACAGCCGGATCGATGGTGAACACATTGATCTTGCCTGAGCTGTCTTTATAGAGCTCTGAAATCTGCCGTTTGAGCGACATCCGGACATATTCCGCGAGGACATCGCTGTCCTTGGTCACGGCCGAGTAGTCCGAGGCGGTCTCGACGATAGTCGGCAGGTCGCGAATCGGAATCCGTTCGTTTAGCAGAGACTGGAGAATCTTGTGCAGGGTCCCGAGCGAAATCGTCTCGGGAATAACCGAGTCAACAAGCGCGGGGTAATCTTCTTTGAGGGTGTCAGCCAGGTGCCGCACATCCTGTCGTGTCAGTATTTCAGAGGCAGAGCCGCGAACAATCTCAGTCACATGAGTTGCGAGAACCGCTGAGGGCTCGACGACCGTGTACTGTCGGGCCTCCGCGACATCCTTGAGAGTCGGAATGATCCAGGTGGCACTCAGACCAAAGGCTGGTTCACGAGTCGCGAATCCATCGAGATCCTCTTCTGCATACCCCGGGTTGATAGCCAGCAAGTGATCGAGCATCAGTTCGCTGCCTGCCACCCGAATCCCCTTGATCTTGATCTGATATTCGTTCGGTTTCAAACGTACATTGTCGCGAATGCGAATCGGCGGCACCATAATTCCCAGTTCGGTGGCCAGCTGTTTGCGCAGTGTCGAAATCCGAGTCAGTAAGTCCCCGCCCTGATTGGGATCAACCATCGGGATGAGCCCGTAGCCGATCTCCAACCCGATCGTATCTACCTTCAGAAGATCTTCCGGTCGCTCCTTAGGCTCAGACTGTCTGGTCTCCTTCTTGTGCGCTTCTTTTTCCTCCACGATCACGCGCGCTTTCTGCGCCTGCGATGTCATGTAGCCAATTCCGCCGACAAGTCCGCCGAGAACCATGAAGGTCAAGGTTGGCATCCCCGGTACGATTCCCAGGAGCAACAGAACCGCCGCGGAGACCATGATGGCCCGCGGCTGGCGCGACAATTGATGGGTCAGATCCGCGCCCATGTTCGAAGTCGACGCGGCGCGGGTGACGATGATACCCGAAGCGGTGCTGACTAACAGCGCCGGAATCTGGGTAACCAAGCCGTCGCCAATGGAAAGAAGCGTGTACGTCCTGAGCGCGTCGGTGATATCCATCCCCTTCATGGCCACACCGATGACAAATCCGCCAATGATGTTAATGAGCGTGATCAGAATCCCGGCCACGGCGTCTCCGCGCACAAATTTCGACGCACCGTCCATCGCTCCATAGAAATCTGCCTCGCGAGCGATATCTTCACGACGAGTGCGCGCTTCCTGCTCCGACAGAATTCCGGCGTTGAGATCGGCATCGATAGCCATCTGTTTGCCGGGCATGGCGTCCAGCGTAAACCGCGCCGCCACTTCCGAGATTCGACCGGCACCCTTGGTGATAACGATGAACTGTATGACCACCAGGATGGCGAAGATGATGAAGCCGACGACATAGTTTCCCTGGACAACGAAATTGCCAAAGGAGTTGATCACTTCGCCGGCGTAGCCGCTGCCGAGAATCAAGCGGGTCGACGCGACGTTGAGCGACAACCGCATCAGGGTCACNNCATCAGGGTCACGATCAGCAGCATCCCTGGGAAGACCGAGAGATCGAGCGGGCGCGTGATGTAGAGCGTAGTCAGCAAGACCACAAGCGAAAACGTGATATTGAACGCCAACGCAAAATCAAGCAGCATCGCCGGAATAGGAATGACCAGAACCGTGATGATGCCGATCACGGCAACCGCCAGCACAATGTCTGAACGGCCGGCGACCAGCGTCAGCAGGTTAGGTTTGGGGGTAGCGTGCGCCATGTCAGCTCAGCACCTTTCCTTTGAGGCGATAGACATATGCCAGCACTTCCGCCACGGCCCGATAGAGCTGGTGGGGGACGAGCTGACCGACATCGCACATCTTGTAGAGCGCCCGAGCCAACTGCTTGTCTTCGATCACAGGAATCCCGCTTTCGATGGCGATCTGTTTGATTCTCTGCGCGATCAGACGTTCTCCCTTGGCGACCACGTACGGGGCATTCATGCGGTCAGTGTCGTACATCAGCGCCACAGCCAGATGGGTCGGGTTGGTGACCACAACGTCGGCTTTCGGAATTTCCTGCATCATCCGCTTGCGCGCCATTTCGCGCTGGATTTGCCGTATGCGAGACTTTACCTGGGGTGAGCCTTCGGTGTCTTTGTATTCATCCTTGATATCCTGCTTGGACATGCGAATCGACTTCTCGAACTCGTACTTCTGATAGAGATAATCGAGCGCGGCGATGATCATCATCGCGGCGCCGATCTTGATCGCGATAATGAGGGCGAGCTTCCCCATCTGGGCGCCCATTTGTGGTATGGCCATGTCGGACAGCGCGAAAATGGCGTCGGCCTCACCCACAATGACTTTATAGGCGACGATCCCAAGCACGATGAGCTTGATGCTGTCGCGCACAAGGCCGACCGCTGACCGCATTGAAAAGAGCCTCTTGAAACCGCTGACCAGGTCAAGCTTGTCGAGTTTCATCTCGAGCGCCTTCGTGCTGACTTTGAATCCGACCTGGGCCACGTTGGCCACGGTTCCGATCGCAAACAGCGCCAGGAAGACGGGAGCCATGATGACGAAGAACCTCAGAATGTTATCGCCGAGGACCTTTACGAAGGTCGGGTCGGACTTCGCGATGAGGGGAGCGTTGGAAAGCGTGTAGCGCAGAATCTGCTCGGACTGACTCACGAGATGTGGACCCAATACCAGCAGGCTGGCGCAACCCATCAGGATGATCGCGGCCGAATTGAGGTCCATCGAGCGGGCAACTTTCCCTTCCTCGCGCGCCTTCTCGCGGCGCCGTGGCGTTGCCTGTTCTGCTCGGTCCTGGAAATTTTCTTCAGCCATGATCGCTTACGCCTTCCCCATGGCCATCAGGAGATGACCCAATTCTTCGTTGAGATAACCGACAGCCTTTTCAAGCACGAAGGCAAATACCGGCAGCGCCATGGCCATGATCCCGAGCCCGACGGCAACCTTCAGTCCGAACCCGACGATGAACACATTCATCGTCGGCATGAGGCGTGAGAGCGAACCGAGGGCAACGTCGGTCAGCAGGAGGGTCACGATTACCGGCGCGGCAATCTTGAGGGCGATGACAAACACATAGGCGCTGTAGCCGATGATCATTTCGGCAACCGATCCTCCGAGCGACACCTGGCCGGGGGGGAGAACGAGATAGCTATCGGCGAGCGCGGTGATGAGCAGATGCTGGCCATTGAGAGCCATGAAGATGAGCGTCGCCATCAACACCCAGAATGTGCTCAGCACGCTGATCTCACCGCCGGACTGCGGATCAACCACGCTGGCCATCGTAAAGCCGATCTGGTAGCTGACCAGTTCGCCGGCCCCCTGCACACCCATCATCAGCAGCGAGAAGAGAAAGCCAATACTGGCGCCGACGAAGAGTTCTTTCAACGCGACCGTAACGAGTTCGCCAAACGTCAGTACTGCCGGGATTCCGTTGTTCGAGAGTGTCGACATGAGAATCAGCGACAGTACAACGACGAGCCCGACTTTCGCCGAAGCTGGAAACGATTTGTGTCCGAGAATAGGCGCCAACAGAAACAGCCCCGACGCGCGCAGCATGACCAGGAGAAAGAGCTGGAGTTTGTCGGCGGTGTAGTTTACGAATTCGAACAAGTCACAACTTCCTGTAATTCCGGTTTATCGACGACCGGTTATCACAAAAGCTGTGCCAAAGTGAAACGAGAGGCGCGCTCTCAGTAACTCGTTGTCTTAAGGCGTATTACAAGCGGCTCGTGATTCGCCTTGAGATGGAGCCAATGATTCTGTGGAAAAAAGTACCAGACCTGTGGGAAATTGGTTCAGTAATGCAATGGAGTGAAAGTTACTCTCAACCGACAAGATTCGGGATCATTTCGAACATATGCCGTGTGAAATCGGTGACCATATTGATCATCCAGGGAAGAAAGACAAGTAACGCAAGCGATACGGCCAGGATCTTCGGCACGAACGTGAGAGTCATCTCGTTGATCTGAGTGATCGCCTGAAAGACCGAAACGATCAGTCCGATGACCAGACCAAATCCCAGCATCGGCGCCGCAACAAGAAGGGTCACGGTTAACGCTTCGCGGCCAATGCTCACTATCATCTGTGGTGTCATATACTCTTACTCCAGGCGCTCAGGTGTGAAAGGATTCGACTAACGACTTGATCAGCAGATACCAGCCGTCGACGAGAACAAACAGCAGAATCTTGAACGGCAACGAGACAATCACCGGTGGCAGCATCATCATCCCCATCGACATCAACACCGACGCCACCACCATGTCGATAACGAGGAACGGAATGAATATCACGAACGCGATCTGAAACGAAGTCCGCAGTTCAGAGATTACATAGCCCGGAACCAACACGTGCAACGGGATGTCGTCGGCGTTCTTCGGCGCTTCCATCTTCGATAGCTTGACAAAGAGCGCCAGGTCCTGCTCGCGTGTCTGCGCCAACATGAACTTTCGGAATGGAGCGACTCCTTTGTCGAAGGCCTGTTCCTTCGGCAGTTTTGATTCGAGGTATGGCTTGATGCCATCGTTGTACGACGTATTGAATNNATTGAAGACCGGCGACATGACGAAGAACGTGAGGATCATCGCCAGACCGATCAGCAGCTGGTTGGGGGGCATCTGCTGCGCCCCGATAGCATGCCGCAGGAATGAGAGCACGACCACAATCCTGATGAACGAGGTCACCATGATCAGGATCGAAGGAGCCAGGGCCAGCACCGTCATGAGGATCACAATTTGCAGGGTGACCGAGAGATCCTGCGGATTGGCGGACTTGCCAATCTCGACAGAAACTTTGGGTAATGTTTGGGCAGAGGTCGACGACGCCCCCAGGCAGGCGAAGACCAGGAGAAAAGCAAAAGTAACAATAAGCGCTCGGGTCATATCCTATATTCCTTCCGTCTCGTGAACGCAACATCCTGTCGCGCATCTTTGGGATGCTCTCAGAGCATCCGTCATCACGAAACTACATTAGATTCAGAGTAAACTGCTTCGACTCGCGGCGCCTCCCATATCTTTCAACCGATTCGAAGCCGAACGAAGCATGTCCCCAAAACCTCCCGCTTGCCGCGAGGACTCAGCCATGCTCGTGATCGTTTGGGTCTTCTCCGAATCCAGTTCGGTTAACATGGAAATCTGATTGTCGGTCACGCCAATCAGCACGGATCTGTCGGCGACCCGCACCAGCGACAGTGATTTCTTGGGATCGATGTACGCGGTCTCGAGAATCTCCAGCAGATGATCCTTGCGATTTCCGGTATAACGACGCCCCATCAGTTTCTTTAGAAGGTAGATAGCCAGGTAGATGCAGCCAATGACCACGACCAGAGCAGCCAGCATTTTGATAATCGACACTGTTGCCGCCCCGCTGCCAACCAGCGTCCCGACCGGTTTATACGCCGTGCTGTCGGCGGTGACCTGACCCTGATCGGCGTGGACGGAGGTCTGCCCTGTTCGCCCGACAGTGACCAGCAGCAACCCTACAAAGGCAATCGCGAGCACAACTGCGGTCGTCATGATCCGGCGACGTTTCTGGCGATCAATCGTTGCCAAGTGATTTCAGCCTTTCTTCGCGCGTCACCAGTTGCGTCACTCGCAGACCAAAGTTCTCATCCACAACCACCACTTCCCCCTTGGCCACGACCTTCTGATTCACCAGCAGATCTACCGGCTCACCGGCCAGCTTGTTCAATTCAACGACTGAACCCGGACCCAGGGCAAGAATGTCGGCGATCGAGAGTCGCGTCCGCCCCAGTTCGATCGAGACCGGCAGGTTGACATCCATCAGGAGGTCAATATTACGAGACTGCGCCCCGCTCCCGGGTTGCGACAATTGCTGAAACTCAGCATTGGAAACCGAAGCCGAGCCGAAATTGATATCGTCCGCCGAAGCCGACCGCTCTTCCTGTGGCAACCCGTCGAGCATCGAGAGCATCGCCGCTTCAGCGTCTGCTTCGGAATTATCTGATTCGTTTACAACGCCCCCATAGC
>CXWL01121261.1_pt1 | contig 20638 bp, 17 predicted proteins | sample 590931 | NCBI WGS metagenome assembly CXWL01 (sample SAMEA3498368, study PRJEB10139) | groundwater metagenome | biome: water well; material: biofilm material | place: Germany | collected 2015-04-27 | reverse complement strand
GCCAGGTAGTACGCGGCCAGCACAAACACCACGGCGGCGAGTACGCCAAGAATCAGCAATTGATAGAGCAGGCTGCGCGCCGGTTGCAGGGCCACGTCCAGCGGCTGGCGGACCATGATGTACCAGGTCACTTTCGCGTTTGACGGGCTGGGCACCGCGACCGAGGCGGTCACGTAGCCGTTGCCGATCGACCAGCCGGAGGGCGTGAGCAGCTTGTCGCTGGCCATCTGCTCGCCGGCGAGCAGCTCGGGGTAGAGCACCTTGCCGTCGAAGTCGACAATCAGCGCTTCGATATCGGGGATGGCATCTTTTTGCATCACCGCCGAATCGACGATCTGCGTGACCCAACGCCAGTGCGCGTGAGCCCCCAGCACGCCGATGGTCTGGCCCTCGCGCATTGCGGATTGGCGCGGCAAAGTCGATAAAGCGCAATGGTTCGCCATTGGCCGAACCCGGCAGTAGCTTGGCCAGCAACACGGCTTCATGGGGATCGCCGGTGTACTCGCCATGCATCCCCGCCTGGAACCACGGGCGCTGGCTGACCGACTGGTTCACCAGCAGACCGTTGACCGCCTGGCGCACGCGGCCGTCGGCATCGGCCACGCCCATCCAGGCGTATTCGGCGCGCGATTGGGTGCGCAGTTCCATCAAGGTCAGGATGTCCGGCGCGTCCAGGTCGCCCCTGCGAAAGAGCGGCGCCTTGCTCAGCAACGACACTTCCAACTGACGCTCGCGCAGTTGCACGGCCAACAGCGCCGCCGTGGACCGCGCCGTACTCAGCAGCGCATTGCCGCTGGCCTGCTTGCGCTGTTCGGTGGCGATATGCCCCACGTAGACCCCCACGCTCAGCAGCGTAAGCAAGGACAAACCGGCAAACCACAGGGTCAGGTGACTACGCAGACTGGCTTTGATCATGGGGACTCATTTGAGTGTTTGTTTTCAGCATAGTACGCGTATTGGCCAGAGCACGACCAACCACAAACGTACAAGAATGCACCGCAAGCGCGTGCGTAGACTCGCTGCACGATCTCTAATTGCAGGTTTTACCATGGACATTTTCCTCTACGCCTTCAGCGTCATGTACAGCCCGGGGCCGGTCAACCTGATGGGCCTGAATGCCGGGCTCACCGGCAAACTGCGCCGTTCCAGCGGGTTCTACGTCGGCGTGGGCTGCGCGATGCTGCTGATGTTCGTGCTGTTCGGCTACACCGGCGAGGCGATCATTTCCCAGGCGGCGCTGCCGTATATCTCGCTGGTTGGCGGCGTGTACACGCTGTACCTGGCGTACCAGGTGTTCACCGCCCGCACGGTGGTGGAAGAGTCTGCAGGTGCACCGAGCAAAACCCTCACGTTCTGGAATGGGCTGGTGATCCAGTTGCTTAACCCCAAGGGCATCGTGGCGGTGTTGCCGATCACCAGTGTGATGCTGCCGGCAGCGCATATCACCGGCGCGTCGATTTTTGTCGTCTCAGCCTTGCTGGGGCTGGGGGCAGTGGGTGCACCGTGGGTCTACGCCTTGCTCGGTGCTTTGCTGGGGCGGCGGATCAGTGGGGCGGCGGCGTTTACCTGGTTCAACCGCGGCATGGGGTTGGCGCTGGCGGGGTGTGCGTATTTCATGTTTCACGCGTTCTACTTGCATCTGGTCTCGACATGATTCGAGTGGGCGTTTGAAAAAGCTGGTTATACCTTGCGTGGAACTGCGGATGGGGTAGGCGCCACTGTTCAGCACGTGTTCGCAGGCTGGATGGGCGGGCACGTGATGATCGGGCAAGAAGCCCAACAACCATGGAGGTTATGAATTTGATTACTGGCGTAAATACTCACCCACCTGTGATGCCCTTTCACCGTGTGCCGGAGCATAGCGCTGGCCAAGCGCAACACGACGCTGCACCAGTGCTATCCAGGCAAAAGCGTGGAGTGGCCGAAACAGCTGCGCTATGGCCACAGTTTTCGACACTCAGGATTTCCCTGATGGGCATGACCAAGGAACAAGAAAAATTTACCCGGGACAGCATCAATAAATGGGCCCCCCACATCAATCTGAAACTGGAATTTACTGATAAGGACGACGGTGATATCAGGATCAAGGCAAACAATGACCTTGTGGGTGGGTTTTCCTACCTGGGCACCGATTGGAAAAACTACGTAGGGGCCAATGAACCCACGATGGAAATCGGGTTCAAGGACGGGCTGGATGAGTTCACTGGCGGCACGGTACTGCATGAATTCGGTCACGCGCTGGGCCTGCACCATGAGCATCAGCACCCGCAGGCTACGCTTGAGTTCAATTGGGACAAGGTTATTCAGGCGATGGGAGCGTTGAGCTCGCCATCCATTATTGATGGCAACTTTGCGCCGATCGTCACAGGAGTTATCAGCTCCGCCTATGACCAACGATCCGTCATGCATTACGGCTTTCCCGAACATTTACTGCTCAGTGGAACGGCCATTGATGACAACAATGAATTGTCGGAGGGGGACAAGGCCTTTGTGCGTTCACTCTATCCGACACCCAGCGCCAAACCACTGTCCGCGTACCGTGCGTTTTTGCTGGGCAGCAGTGTTCCTCTACCGCGCACCTAAGCCGACGCCCTTTAAAACTCAGGGCATTGTGGGAGTCAGGTCAGAGGTATTTAAGCCAGGCCAGGTCGCGACGTCGCGCCTTGAGCCTGGCGAACCAGTGCACCGGCGGGTAAAGCGCCAATGGCAACAGCAGCGCCACCAGCCAGACCGCCCCCATGCTCTCAAAGCCAAAGTAGTTGCCGTGGTTCAAGCCCAACAGCGCAACACACGCCACATACAGCACTTTCAGCACATACAGGTGCAGCAGATAAAAGAACATCGGCGCCGCACCAAACACCGCCAGCACGCTGATCCAACGCTTGTGCCCCACACGTTCAAACGCCAGCAGCACCAGCAAGCCGAGGCCCAGGGTCAGCGCCAGAAACAGCAGCGAAGGCGGGTACTTGGTGACGTTGAAGAAGCTCATCAGCGTCTGCACACCGCTCTCGTACGCCTGCCAGGGCTTCTCGCCATAGCTGTTGGCCGCGCGCAACACCACGAACCCCACCAATGCACCTACGCCCGACAGCAACAGATAGCGCTGGCGCACGGCNNGGGTAGGTGATACGCAGGCGCAGGCTGTCAGTCACGTCGATCCAGCTGCGTTCGTGCAGGATCGCCCAGCCGTTTTGCAACGCGGAACCGGGCGCGAAATGCAGGCCATCCAGCAGGTTGTGCCCGCCGATGATCACCAGCGCCACCGCGATCAGCAGCGGGCGCGGCAACCACACCAGCGCGGCGAGGGCGAGCATGCTCACGCCAATCGCCCAGATCACTTGCATGTAGATCACGCTGGGCGGCAGTTGGAAGGTCCAGGCGAAGTTGACCAGGGTAAATTCCAGTACCACCAGAAACAGCCCGCGCTTGAACAGGAACGCCGACACGTCGCGCCGGCCCTGATATTTCTGGCCGTACAAGAACGCCGACAAACCGGTGAGCAACACAAACACCGGCGCGCACAGATGCGCCAGGGTGCGGCTGATAAACAGCACGGGTTCGGTGCTGTCGATGCTCATCGGGTCGCTGACCTGTCGGTGCAGCAGGAAGGTTTCGCGCACGTGGTCGAGCAGCATAAACAGGATGACCAAGCCGCGCAGGGCGTCGATGCAAAGCAGGCGTTGGCGCAGGGGAACAGCGTCGGTCATGGGCAAGGATCACAGGGCAGGGCGGAAAGAGGGCGTTATCCTATAACATTAATTAACGCGTTGCCGTGCTTCGTTGTGCAGATTAGAATGCGATCAATTCTTAATTACTCCTTGGCCCCGGCGCCGGTGACTCGCATGTCGTCCTCCCTCAATCTGCCAATCCAGGATTTGTACTGCGAACACCACGGATGGTTGTACCGCTGGCTCGACCGCAAGCTGGGCAATGCCAACGACGCGGCCGACCTGGCNNAGCGAACCGCGCGCCTTGCTGACCCATATCGCCAAAGGCCTGATGATCGACAGCTGGCGCCGCCAGGAAGTCGAACGCGCCTATCTGGAAACCATCGCCCACCTGCCCGAGCAGCAAGTGCCGTCGCCGGAAACCCGCTGGCTGATCCTCGAAGCGCTGTACCGTATCGAAGCCATGCTGCGCGACTTGCCGGAGAAAACCCGCCAGGCGTTCCTGATGGCGCAGATCGACGGCCTGACCTATCAGCAGATCGCCGATGAATTGAAGGTGTCGCTGGTGTCGGTCAAACGCTATATGCGCGATGCGTTCCTCGCCTGCCTGAGCGTGGCATGAACCCGTCGATCGACCCGCTGATCCTCGGCGAAGCCGCCGACTGGATGGTGCAGTTGCAATCCGGCAGCGCCACCGACGAAGACCGCCGCGCCATCGCCCAATGGCAGGGCCGCAGCGCCCAGCACGCCCAGGCCTGGCAGCGTGCTCAGGCGGTGCTCGGTGATTTCAACAGCGTGCCGGCGTTGATTGCCGGCGACACCCTCAAGCGTATCGGCCGCAAAAAATCCCTTGGCCGTCGCCAGGCCCTCGGGCTGTTGCTGCTGGCGGGCCCCGCGACCTGGCTGGCCTGGCAGCAAAAGCCCTGGCAGGCCTGGACGGCCGACCAGCACACCGCCATCGGCGAGCAACGCAACCTGACCTTGCCCGACGGCACGCGGCTGCTGATCAACACCGCCAGCTCGTTGAATATTGCCTTCACCGACCAGGTGCGGCGCATCGACCTGCTGCAAGGCGAGGTGATGATCACCACCGCCAAGGATCCCGCGCCCACCCATCGCGCGTTTATCGTGCAGACCCGCCATGGCACGGCGCGTGCGCTGGGCACGCATTTCAGCGTGCGCGTGGGCGAGCACAGCAGCCGCGTGGCGGTGCTCGAAGGTGCGGTAGAAATGCTGCCCGCGCGTGCCAGCCGCGGGCTGATCCTCAAGGCCGGCGAGCAGAGCGCATTTGGCAGCGACAGCGTGGCGGCCGTGGCGCCGTTGGACCGCAGCGCGCTGACCTGGGAAAACGGCATGCTCTTGGCCCAGCACATGCGCCTGGCGGATTTGCTCGACGAACTGGGCCGCTACCGCCGTGGCGTGCTGCGCTGCCACGCCAGCGTGGCCGGTTTGAGCGTTTCCGGGGCCTTCCCCCTGCGTGACACCGACGCCAGCCTGCGCCTGTTGCAGGACACCCTGCCGGTAAAAGTCAGCAGCCTGACCGGCTACTGGGTGACGCTCGAGCCGCGCTGAATCTTTTTTATCTTTCGCTGATACCTTTTTCGTTGTCGCGCGGTGTAGGGGAGAACCCTCAACGTTGCACCGCGCCGACAGGAATGCCCATGACCTTCACACCGCACCCCATTCGCCCCTTGAAGGCCTTGAGCCTGGCCGTTGCCTTGGCGGCCATCGCACCACTGCACAGTGCCGTGGCCGCCGACGCCGCCGCGACCAGCGCGGCGCGCAGCTACACCCTTGCGCCGGGGCCTTTGGGCAATGTGTTGGCGCAGTTCGCGGCGCAGTCGGGGGTGCCGTTGTCGTTTGACTCCACGCTGCTCAATGGTCAGCAGAGTGCAGGGTTGCAGGGCAGCTACACCGCGCAGTCCGGTTTCATGCAGNNGACACCTACGGCGGTGGCCAGGTGGCGCGCTCGGCGCGGCTCGGTGTGTTGGGTAATCGCTCGATCAGCGACGTGCCGTTCAGTGTGGTCAGCTACACCGCCAAGACCATCGCCGACCAGCAGGCACGCACCGTGGGTGATGTGCTGCTTAACGACGCGTCGGTGCGTCAGTCTTCGGGGTTCGGCAACTTTTCCCAGGTGTTCACCATCCGTGGCTTGCCGTTGAGTACCGATGACATTGCCTTCAACGGCCTGTATGGCGTGCTGCCTCGGCAGATCATCACCACCGAGGCGCTGGAGCGCGTCGAGCTGTTCAAAGGCCCGAATGCCTTCGTCAACGGTGTGTCGCCGGCCGGCACCGGCATTGGTGGCAGCGTCAACCTGGTGCCCAAGCGCGCCGAAGACATCGCCACCCGCAGCGTCACCCTCGACACCACCACCGATGGCCAGGCCGGCGGCCACCTCGACCTGGGCCAGCGCTTTGGCGAAGACAACCGCTTCGGCGCGCGGGTCAACCTGGCCCGGCATGGCGGCGACACGGCTATCGATGGTGAATTCAAAAGCTCGCAGCTGGTGGCCATTGCCCTGGATTACCGTGGCGAGCGCCTGCGCGTGTCCACCGACTTCGGCTACCAGAAAGAGCGCATCAACAATGGCCGCTCGGTGGTATACCCCAACGGCACCAAGGTGCCCAAGGCGCCGTCGGCCAAGCACAACTACGCCCAGGACTGGAGCTGGTCGGAGCTGGAAGACACCTACGGCATGTTCAACGCCGAATATGACTTGAATGAAAACTGGACCGCCTATGTAGGCGGCGGCGCCAAGCACACGCGGGAAAACGGCCAGTACTCGTCGCTGTACGTGGGCAACAACGGCACCGGGCAGGTCGGCTTTTTGTACTCGCCCCACGATGAAGACAACAAGAGCGCCATGGGCGGCTTGAACGGGCATTTCAACACCGGCTCGGTGACCCATCAGATGAACTTCGGCTTGTCGGGGATCTGGGGAGAGCAGCGTTCGGCCTTCGAGGCGATACTGCGGGCCAACCGCCAACCGGGNNATTCATGACCCGCGTATCGTCGGCAAGAACCGCATGAAGAGCGCGGCGGTGTCGGATACCTTGGGCTTTATCGACGATCGCGTGTTGCTGACCGTGGGCGTGCGCCGCCAGACCATCGAAGTGGACGCATGGAACACCACCACCGGCGTGCGCAATGCCAATTACGACGAATCGATCACCACGCCGGTCTACGGCCTGGTGGTCAAGCCGTGGGAACACGTGTCGTTGTATGCCAACCGCATCGAAGGCCTGGCGCAGGGGCCGACATCGCCGTCGACCGGAGTGACCAACCCGAATGTCACCTTCGCCCCCAATCGCAGCAAACAGACCGAAGCCGGGGTGAAGCTCGATTGGGACAGCTTTGGTGCAACCCTTGGGGTGTATCGCATCGAGCAGCCGAACAGCTCCACCCGCACCAACCCCAATGGCAGCAGCACGTTCAGCGTCGACGGTGAGCAAATCAACAAGGGCGTGGAACTCAACGTCTTTGGCGAACCGGTCGACGGCTTGCGCCTGCTGGCCGGTGCGACCTGGATGCGCACCGAGTTGCAAAACACCTCCAACGGCCTCACCGACGGTAACCGCGCCGCCGGCGTGCCGCGTTTCCAGTACAACCTCGGTGCCGATTGGGACATCCCGGGCATCCAGGGCGCGGCGGTCAACGCGCGGCTGTTGCGTACCGGGGGTGAATACCTCGACGCGGCGAACAATCTGAGCATCCCGGCCTGGACCCGCGTCGACCTCGGCGCCCGCTATGGCTTCAAGGCCGACGACAAGTACATCACCCTGCGCGCCAACGTCGAGAACGTGGCCGACAAAGCGTACTGGGCCTCGGCCTCGACCGCCAACAACTACCTGACCCAGGGCGAGCCCCGCACGGTGAAGCTGTCGGCCACGGTGGATTTCTAAGCCACACAGGAGACCCAATGTGGGAGGGGGCTTGCTCCCGATGGCGGTATGTCAGGCATGTAGATGGCGACTGATCCACTGCTATCGGGGGCAAGCCCCCTCCCACATTGAGTCGGGCGACTTTGCCGGCTAGTGCGCTATTCCCACCAGGAATGCCCCCATAAAAACCCGGCATTGTCTTTCTGCGCGTACATCTCGTAGCGTTAAGGCTCATTCAAGGAGAGTGCCCATGAGCCAGAGCCCGCTGCGTCTATATGTTGATTCGATCTACACCAGCCCTTACGCCATGTCGGTGTTCGTCACCCTGCGCGAAAAAGGCCTGGCCTTCGACCTGCTTACCCTGGACCTGGACGCCGCACAAAACCAGACGGCCGACTTCGCGCGGCTGTCTGTGACCCAGCGGGTGCCGACCCTGGTGGAGGGCGACTTTGCGTTGTCGGAGTCTTCGGCGATCACCGAGTATCTGGAGGACACCTACCCCGGCACGCCGGTGTACCCGGCCGACCCCAAGCAGCGGGCGAGGGCGCGGCAGGTGCAGGCGTGGTTGCGCAGCGACTTGCTGCCGATTCGCCAGGAGCGCTCNNGCGGCTGCCAGCCGTTTGATCAATGGCGCGCAGGTACTGCTGGCGGGTAACCCGGCGAACCTGTTTGACGAGTGGTCGATTGTCGATGTGGACTTGGCGATCATGCTCAATCGCCTGATCCTCAACGGCGACAACGTACCCGCCGAGCTGGTGGCTTACGCGCAACGCCAGTGGCAGCGGCCCTCGGTGCAGGAGTGGGTCAACCAGCAACGTCCTGGGTTGTAGCGCCCGCGGTCATCTGCGCTACGCGCCGGTCGAGGTCCTCCCAGTCGGCCATGCCCAGCACCCGCGTGGTGTTCAAACCACGCAGGTAGCCACGTAATTGCTGGGCGCTGGCGTTGGCTTGCGCGGTGTCGGCAGTATCGTCTTGCAGCACGTTTTCATAGTCGACCAGGTAATCGGCGACCCGCTCGCGAAACTCCGGCAGGACGGCTTCGCGGATGCGGTCGAAGGTTTTCTGGTGGGGCTTCATGGCGTGGTCCTTATAGATTTTATGGGTGCACTATCGGTTCAGATAATAGTCACCATCACGCATCGCAAGTTCTGTTTTTGCCGGGAAAGCGCAAAATCGCCTCCATCGAGACGCTGTTCAAGGAAATGCGCGATGAGGACGATTATTCAGCTTGGTCTAATGATTCTGATGCTGGGCACCGTGGTGGTGAACAATGCGGCAATCGCCGCTGAACCACCTACCGGCCATTTGCTACCTATCGTTGGTAGCGTAGACTCCCTCCAGCGCGCGCAATCGGTGGGTGTATTGCTGAGCGATAACACCCGCGACAACCTCAGCTACCTTGAACGCTACCACGACATGGCCTTGAATGGCGCCAAGGGTGCCCTCGACGGGCGTATCCGCCAGGCGTTCGTCAACAGTTCCGACCCGGAACTGGCCATTGACTGGTTGATGAGTTCGCTGCAAGGCACCTTTTTGTCGGTGACGGTTTACGACAACCTGGATGCCCTGGTGCAGGCGCACCCCGATGTGGTGGTGATGCTCGATACCCATAATCAACTGCTGACCCAGCGTAACGATCAGGTCGAGGCGCGGTTTGTGGCGCGGTTCTATGACGCCAACCTGCANNCGCGATAAGGCCGCACCGGAGATTGCCGCGCAGATCGAGCAGCAGCGGGATGTGCAGCTCGATGCCTTGAAGCAGTTCGATGCATCGCTCAAGGCGCTGGTTCGTGCGAGTTGAAATGAACTTTTATTTTTATCGTCAGGATTTTTTCATGCGCTCTTTATTTGTACCGGCCGCCACTCTGTTGCTGGCCGGCTGTGTTTCCGCCCCTAACGCTCCAACCATGACCCTGCAAACCAGCAAGGGGCCTGAAGCCTATGTGCAGTGCGTACTGCCCAAGCTGGAAAAACACGGCATTACCTCCACCGTGACGCAGAACTCGCGTCACGCCAAGGTGGTGTTGACCAGCAAGATTGCGGCAGATGATGTGCTGGAGGCCTACAAGGCCGGCGACGGCGGCAAGGTGTTTTTGTATGAGCGCAAGCCGCTGGCCTCGGCGCTGACGCCGTCGCGGCTTGAGCTGGCAGCGCAAGAGTGTAAGTAACACACCATTCAAATGTGGGAGGGGCGGTGCGACGATTCGACTTGCCCCCTCCCACATTTTTATTTTGTGCAGGATTTAAGGTTTGGCTTCGTTGCTGAAACTGTCAACGACCTTGACCAGCCCAGTCGCCGCCAACTTCACCAACTCACCGCCTTTCTCCACCGTCGCCAGGGCCGGGTCCGAGCCCATGCGCCCGTCGGGGAAGCGTGCGCGGAAGTCCAGGGCTTCGCGGATCGGCCCGGTGTTGGCGATTTGTGGCGAGTAGTCAGCCGACTTGATCGATTCCGGGTACGCCCATTGCGTCACCGCAATTTCCGACGGCGTGGCATGGCTGCCATGGCCGACCGGGAATTGGCGGTGGGCCAGCTCGCTCACGCCTTCCAGGTCCCACCAGTTCACCAGTTTCAGCGCAAAGCCGGCCGGGCGACGGGCGAAGCTGGCTTCGGCGTACAGCTCGGAAAACGCCGCTTCAATTGTCGCGATATTGCCGCCATGGCCATTGAGGAAGAGGATTTTCTCGAAACCATGCCCGGCCAGCGAACGCACCCAGTCACCAATCGCGGCAATAAAGGTGGACGGGCGCAGGGAGATGGTGCCGGGAAAACCCAGGTGATGCTGGGCCATGCCGATATTGAAGGTGGGGCCGATGAGGATGTCGGCGTTTTTCTGCGCCGCATGGGCGATGATTTCCGGGCACATCCAGTCGGTGCCCAGCAGGCCGGTGGGGCCATGCTGTTCGTTGGAGCCGATGGGGATCACCACCGTGCGGCTGCGCTCCAGGAACTGCTCGATCTCGATCCAGGTGGAAGTATGTAGAAGCATTCGACGCTCTCTTTTATCGGTGGCTCAGGCTATCCGCCACGGATTGTACGACTACTCGCCACCTGCTGGGGCTTGCAATTGAGCAGCGTCGAAGACTTCAGCCAGCGCTGGTCGGGGTACCAGGAAAACATGAACTGGCCATCCTTGAGCTTATCCACCACCTGGCGCGCCACTTGCGGGCGCACGGCCGGGCAACCCTGGCTGCGGCCGATGCGGCCTTCGCGCTTGCTCCACAGCGGGCTCACATAGTCAGCCGCGTGAATCACGATGGCGCGGTCGCGGGCCTGGTCGTTGAAGCCTGGCTCCAGGCCATCCATGCGCAGTGAGTAACCGTGGGTGCCGAGGTAACTTTCCTGGGTACGGAACAGCCCCAGGCTGGATTGGTGGCTGCCTTCGAGGTTGGAAAACTGGGTGGCAAAATTTTCCCCGGACTTGGCCCCATGGGCCACCAGGTCACGCAGCACCAGGGTCTTTTTGCGCAGGTCGAAGATCCACAGCCGACGAGCGGTAGAAGGCTGGGAATAGTCAATCACGGCCAGGCGCTCGGAGCGTTCCTCGCCACTATTGACTGCACATTGCACCGCGTTCAGGGCACTTTTCAGCACAGTCGGATTGAGTTCTGGAGCCGAGCGCGCCAGGCTGCTATACAAGGTAGGAGGGTTGCCATTGGCGGCGAGCGCAGAATTGCTCAACACAGCCAGGCTTACGGTGATCAAACCCAGGCGACACAAAAAAGTCAGCATCTACAGTACAGCCCCCGCTGTGGATTGGAGCAAAGCTATTGTTCAAAAAACACGCATGTTACTTGAGCATTTGCCTGCTCGTTGCACCATTGGTCGCGACAGCCGACGCGCTGCCGGACGCCGCATTACCCGTGGCCCCGCCGATCCTGGTGAATACGGCGCCGGTGCAACAGGCCCTGGCGCAACTGGCCAGCGTTTGCCCCAGCCTCGCGCCGCAGGTCGACGCCGCCGCCCAGTCGCGACTGCAAGCCTTTTACCAGCAGCAGGGCGACGTGCCGTTGTGGTCGGCTGCCGAGCGCCGCGACGCGTTGCAAACCCAGTTGCTGCTGCTCGCCGACGACGGCCTGGACCCCACCCACTATAGCCTGCCTGCGCCAGACGCCACGGCCAACGTGCTGTGCAGCGATATCGCCAGCAGCCGTCAGTACCTGCAAGCCTTGCAGGATCTGCACTACGGCCGGCTGCAGCAGTCACGTTTCGAACCCCTTTGGCATTCCCAGCCACCGGCCCACGACCCCAGCACCGAAGTGCTGGCGTTCGCCGCCGTCGGCCTGCAAGACATGGCCCAGGCATTCGACCAGGCACGCCCCAGCGCCGACCTCTACCGCAGCCTGCGCAACGCCTATTCCAGCGTGCGCCTGCAACCGTTGCCGCATTGGGACCCGATCGCCAGTGGCCCGTTGTTGCGCCCCGGCATGGACGACCCGCGCGTACCGGAACTGGCGCGGCGCCTGCACAGCGGCGGCTACCTCGCCAGTGAGCCCAAGGGTGCCGGCACGCAATACCGCACGGAGTTGGTCACGGCGGTCAAGGCCTTCCAGCTCAGCCATTCCTTGCAGGCCGACGGCGTGATCGGCGCCGGCACGGTGACTGAACTGAATATCAGCCCGATGATTCGCCGCGAGCAACTGCGCATCAACCTCGAACGTTTCCGCTGGCTGGCCCAGGACCTGGAACCTGAAGGCGTGCTGGTCAACGTCGCCGCCGCGCAATTGAGCGTCTACCAGAGCGGCATCCCGGTGTGGCAAACCCGCCTGCAAGTGGGGCGCGCCGAGCGCCAGACGCCGCTGCTCAAATCACGCATCACGCGGCTGACCCTCAACCCCACCTGGACCATCCCGCCGACCATCATGCGCGAGGACAAACTGCCGGCCATCCGCCTCAACCCCGAGTACCTGCGCCAGCAGAACCTGCAAGTGCTCGACGCCGAAGGTCACCCGCTGGCGCCGGAGCAGATCGACTGGGCGCGCCCGGGCAATATCCTGCTGCGCCAGGAAGCCGGCCCGCGTAACCCGCTGGGCAAGATCGTGATGCGCTTTCCCAACCCCTACTCGGTGTACCTGCACGACACCCCGAGCCAGCCGCTGTTTACCAAAGGCCCGCGCGCGTTCAGTTCGGGGTGTGTGAGGGTCGAGCAGCCGTTGCTGCTGCGCGACCTGTTGGTCACCCCGGCCGAACGCGCGCGCACCGATGAACTATTGGCCACCGGTGTGACCCACGAATTCAGGCTGGCCACCCCGGTGCCGGTGTTGCTGGGCTACTGGACGGTTGAAGTGGATCGCCAGGGCAGCCTGGTGTATGCGCCGGATATCTATGCACGGGACCTTGCGCTGATGAAGGCGATGGGTTCCCAGCCTCTATAGAGGACGGCGACCAGGTGCGATCGAACAGCGCCACCAGTGCCGCCTGATGGCTGATGCCGATCACGGTGCAGCCGGGCAGTTGCGCGCGCAGCAGCACCAATAACGCGTGGGCGCTGGCCTCGTCGAGCTGGTTGGTGGCTTCATCCAGGTACAGGGTGTCGGGCGCATACAGCAGCGCCCGCGCCATGCCGATGCGCTGTTGCTCGCCGCCGGACAGTTCCCGCGCCCATTCGCTTTGCTCATCCAGCCGTGTCGCCAGGCCTGGCAAACCGACTTGCTGCAACACGGCCATCAAACGCTCCGCAGTCGGTACCTCAACCGCCGGATACGCCAGCAGGTTGCGCAACGGCATGCTCGGTAGATAAGGCTTTTGCGGCAACAACAGGCTGCGCCCCGGCGGCAATTGCCAGCCGCCCCGGCAGTACGGCCAGATGCCCTGCAAGGTACGCAGCAAGGTGGATTTGCCAATGCCGCTGCGCCCGGCAATCAACAGCCATTCGCCTTGCGCCACCTGCACCGACACATCCGCCAGCAGCACGCCGGCGTCCGGGCGCAACACGTCCAGGCCGCTCACGCACAAACAATCGCCGACCACCGGTGCCTTGGCCTGGCAGCGGCTGGCCGCAATCGCCTGCTCAAACTGCCCCAGCCGCTCCACCGCCGAACTCCAGCGCATCAACTTCGGGTAGAGCTTGATAAACCAACTGAGCGAACCTTGCACCGCACTGAACGCGCTGCGGATCTGCATCAGCCCGCCCAGGGTGATGGTCTTGGCCAGAAACGCAGGCATCGCGGCAAACACTGGAATGATCAGGCTCAGCCGGTCATAGCTGACAACAAACAGGCTGAGGTTGCGCTCGCGGCCCATCAACTGGCGCCAATTGCGTGCGATCGCGCCGAAGCGCTCGGCCAGGTGCTGGCGCTCCACCGCTTCGCCGCGGTACAGGGCGATCTGCTCGGCGTGCTCGCGCTTGCGCAACAGGCTGGCGCGAAAGTCCGCCTCGTAGTGCTGGCGGTCCACGTTCAAACGGTGCAACGGGCGGCCGACCCAATGAGTAATCAGGCTGCCGGCCAGGGTATACAGCAGCACGATCCACACCAGGTAGCCCGACAGGGTGATGCTGTACTCACCGACACTGAAGGTTTGCACCCCGGAGAGCTGCCACAGGATGCTCATGAACGCGCCGACCTGGGCCATATTGACAATGAACGATGCGACCAGCTCCACGCTCAGGTCGGCGACCATGTCCACGTCTTCGCTGATGCGCTGGTCGGGGTTGTCCGGCTCGCCGTTCAACCCCAGGCGGTAAAAGGCCTGGTCGGCCAGCCAGGCATGCGTGAAATGCTCGGTCATGGCCTGGCGCCAACGCAGTACCAGGGCTTTGCGCACCCAGTCCAGCGCGACTACGATCAGTACATAGGCGCCCAGGTACATCACGTAACGGCCCATCAGCGCATACAACGCGGGGGTGTCGAACGCGCCAAGGGTGTCGTAGAAGCTCTTGCTCCAGGCATTGATCAATACGTTGATCTGCACGAGCAGCAGGCCCATGCCGATGATGCTGGCCAGCATCAGCCAGCCCAGCCATTGGCTGCGCTGGCGCCAGAAGGGCGCGGCCAGGCGGTAGAAGGTTCGCAGGCTGTTCACTGGGCGTCCGCCTTGGGCAGTACGCGCAGCAGCACTTGGTTATGCGCCGGGAACAGCTGGCTTGCCAAGGGTTTGAGCAGCTCGATGCGCAGGCCATCCGGCAATGCGGCCTGGCGGCTCAAGTAGCGTGGGTCTTGCCAGTGATGTTCGCTGAGCACCAGGCGACGCCATTGGGTGGTGGGATCGAGCAGGCGTTTTTTCTCCTGACGACGCAGTTCGGCGCGTTCGCCCGCGACCCATTTGGCGTCTACCGATTGGCCCAGTTGTGCCAGGGTTTGCTGGGCCAGGGCCCACAGTTCCTCGGCGCGTTGGGGATCACAGGTAAAGCTCAACTGGCTTTCGATGCGCTGGGTGTCGGGGTTCAATTCGCTGTCAAAACGCAGGCGATACACCCCGGAGGCTTCGCCGCGCAGGCGCTGCTTGAGTTGCTGGTTGGCCAGCTCACGCAGCGCCGCGACACGCGCAGCGGCCTCGGGCGACCAGGGATGTGCGCTGAAGCTGCTGGCTTCGAGCACCACCCGCGGCTCCAGCGCGACGGCCAGGTCGGCACGGCGTTGACCGGGCTGTTGCAGGGCAGGGTGGGTGAGGGGGGCGACGCCGCGCGGGATATTCGCCAGCTGTTCACGCACGACGGTTTCCAGTTGGGCGGGTTCGATGTCGGCCATCAGGTAGTAGGTGACCGGGGCCTGTACCAGTTGGCGCCAGTCTTCAGTCAAGGTGGCCGATTGCAGCGGCTCCAGGGCGGCCTGATCGGGAGTCTGCCAGGTGTCGGCGCCGTAGCGCAGTTCACGGCGGGCGACGGCGATGGCGTCCGGTCGGGTGCTGGCGCGGCTCAATAAGTCATCGCGTGCGGCGCTGAACAGTGCCTCGTCGATCACGGCAGTGACCTGGCTCTGGCGGTAGCTTTGCAGCACGGTGGTCAACCCACTGATGGAAGGCTGGCTGCTCGCGTTCAACTGCAAGCGCGTGGCGCTGTGTTCCAGGCTCAACGTCGCCTTGTGCTGCTTGCGCCACGCCTCCAGCCCCGGCGCGCCACTTTCGCTGCCCAGTTGCGCGGCCATTTGCAGGCGCCAGCCCGGCACGTCGCGGCGGTTGAAGCCGGCGGCGGATTCCGCTTGCAGGCGCCACTGGCCGTTGTCGGCATTGCGCCGCAGCCACACCAGGCGGTCGCCGTTGCTCAGTTGCCAGTGTTCGACCTGTTCGGCGGCAAACCGGCGTTTACCCGTGACCTTGCCGGGTTGCCCCGCAGCCGGTGGCGTGAAGGTGACCACGGGTGGCGCTTCGGGTGCGACAAGCTGGGGCGCCGTCAGCGAGGTCTGGGCGATGCGCGCGCGCAGTTGCTGCACTTCATCCACCGTGGGCAAGCGCACCACGCTGCTACCTGGCGCGGTCAGTTGCAGCACCTGGTCCGGGCTGTTCAGCCAGCGCTGCAGCCGTGTGTTGATGGCCGCGAGGTCGATGCTGTCGAGGGCTTGCAGGGAGACTTGCGCGACCTGATGGCTTGCCACCACGCTGCGGTTCTGCACGGCCGCATCGTTGAGGGTGGTCACCCATTGTTCGAAGGTGCGCGACTCGTCCTTGGCGAGCATGCCGTCTGCCAGTCGACGGATCTTCGCCTGCTCATTGCTCAGGTCCTGCGCAGTGAGGCCGTGTTGGCGCAGGCGTTCAAGCTCGGTCAGCAGTTGCTGCAAGGCGGCGTCGTGATGGGCGCCTTCTACCCCGGCGGCGATGCCGAGCACGCTGGAGCGTTCACCGATCAGGGTCTTTTGCGCGGTCAGGCTGCGCACGCCGGGTTGCAGCGGCTGGCGGCGCAGTTGGTTCAACAGGGCCGCGAGGGTGATGCGGTCGATCAAGCGCTCGCGGGTCGCATCGGCGCTGGCGCCACGGCTGTCCGGTTCGTGCAGGCGAAACAGCAGCGACACCTGGTTGCTGCCGGTTTGCGGGTCTTGCAGGCGGAAGATTTTCAGCTGGCCGTCGAGCGCCAGTTCGCGGTGCTCGCGCTCGGGCAAGGGCTTCGCCTTGGGGGCGCCAAACGCCTGCTCGATCTGCTGCGCCAATTGCTGCGGGTCGAAGTCGCCGACCACCGAGAGGATCATGTTGTTGGGCACATACCAGCGTTGTTGAAAACGCTGCAAGGCTTCCAGCGAGGCTTCGCGAATCGCCGTCTCATTGCCGATGGTGCGGTGCGCCGGGTAGCGCGAGCCGACCCGCTGCGAGGCCGCGCGTTGGTCGTTCATGCGCTGCGCCACACCGAGGCCGCCGCGCCATTCTTCGATGACGATCGGGCGTTCGCGCTCCAGGTCAGCGGCGTTGTAGTCGCCGGCGAACACCAGTTTGGACAGCATCGACAGGGCCACGGGTGTTTGCGTGCTGCCGGCCATCGGGCTGAGCAAATACTGGGTGCGGTCGTAGCTGGTCATCGCGTTGAAATTGCGCCCTTGCACCCAACCCAGTGCAGTCATCTGCGCGCGCAAATCCGTGGGCTGGCCAGCGCGGCTGCGAAAGGTCAGGTGTTCGAGCATATGCGCTACGCCGACCTGGTCGTCGTCTTCATCCACGGAGCCGGCGCGTACGGTCAGGCGCAGGTCGAGGCGGCCGGCCTGGCTGCTGTCGCGCACCAGGCGGTATTCCAAGCCATTGGCCAGTGTGCCGCGCACCACTTGGGGTGCCCATGGCAACGGCGCTTGGGTGACGGGCGCTGCGCACGCGCACAGCAGCAGCGGGCCGAGCAGGCCTGCAAGAATCTTGTTCATAGGGTGTCCAGGCTAATCAGGGGTGGATTAGAAGCGGTAGCCGACTTCGAGCCAGTATTGGCGGCCGATCTCATAGGTGACGGTGGAGCTGTTTTTGCCGACGATCTCGTTGACGTGGTCGGTGACGTTGGTGATATCCACGGCGGCAAACAGCGCCTGGTCCTTGCCGGTGGGGATCTCCCAACTGACGCGCATGTCCCAGGTGGGCGCGGCCTTGACCTCGGCAGAGTCGTACACCGCCAGGGTTTCGTCACCGACCACGGCGGTGGCGCTGGTTTCGACGATCTGTTCGTAGGCGCCGCGATAGCGCAGGAAGTTGCTGACGGTGAGGTGCCACTGCGGGATCTCGGTGATGGTGGTCAGGCGCGCGGTCCAGGGGCGGTTGAAATCGCCGGCGGGCAGTTCGCTGTAGGCCATGCGCTTGCCGTCGTAGATCACATCGTCGTCGGCGAACTCGCCGGCGTCGACGATCGATTCATAGGTGCCGTAGCCGTCCTTGGTTTGTGACCAGTCAAACGCCGCCTGCACGCTGGTGCGAGTGCCCTGCCATTTGAATTCCTGCTTGGGCGTGATGGTCAGGCTGATGTTGTCGGTCTCGCTGGAACCGGCGTTGGTGTAGGTGTAGTAGATGGTGTCGTAGCCGGCGGCGGCGCCGGTGCCCAGCACGCGGTTGGAGGCACGCACGATCTGGTCCTTGCCCTCGCGGTGCACGTATTTCAGGCGAAAATCGGTGTCGAGCCACACTTGGTCAAGGCCCAGGGTCCACTCGTCATCGTAGGGCACGTTGAGGTCGGAGAATTTGTTCTGGTTCTTGCCCTGCACGGCGGTCCAGGCGCCGCCCTGGGTGGTGCGGGTGTAGCGCGTGTTGAAGGCCTGGCGACCATCGGCGAGGCGATACTTGAACAGGTTGCGCCCGTAGTAGCGGTTGGCGCCGAACACCAGCACGGTGCTGCGGTCGCCGAAGAAGTCGTAGTCACCGGCAAAACGTGGCGCGAGGTTTTTGCCTTCCATGTAGTCGTCGCCCTCGAAGCGCACGCCAGGGCGCAGGCCGAGCTTGCCGATCTGGATGGCGTCTTGCAGGTGGAACGCGTACTTGGTTTCGGTCAGGTCCAGCTTGCCGGCGCCATACACGTTGATGGTGTTGGCCCACTGGCGTGTGTTGCCGTTGAGCATCAGGCCGATGGAGCAGAGCGGGTCGTTGTTGAGGCAGGTGGCGATATTGTCGCGTCTCCCGACCAGCGCCGAGGTGGCGGCAGTGCCGCGCTCCCAGGTGGCTTCGTTGCGGGTCAGCTCCATGCCGCCGGTGAGCTGATGCTCGGCACCGCCCCAGTTGAACGCTTGCCACTCGGCCTTGAGTTTGTAGTCGATGCCGCGTTGGGTCTGGTCCAGGTCGCCATACGCGCCTTCGCCGCTGCGTGAAGTGCTGGACAGCGGAATGCCCCAATTTTTCACGCTGGAGTAGTACCAGCCGATCATGTCGGTGGACTCGGATTCGCGTGAGCTGTTGAGGTCGGTCAGCGCCACGGTGTGGGTCCAGCGCGCCGAGTCGCCTTCCCACACCGCCTTGAGCGAACCCTGCCAGCCGCCGTTGATATTGGTGAAACCGGAGTTGATGTAGTTCTCGCGGAAATAGATGTTCTCCTGCGGCGCCTTGATGAACGACGCGTCCAGGCTCAGGCGGTCGTTGACGTTCCAGTAGGTCTTGAGCATGTAGTTGTCGAGCTGGCGCGTCTGGTCTTTTTCGTTGTCGCCATTGGGGCTGGTGTAGCCGTCGGCATAGCGGTTGAGCGGGATCACCGAGCGCTTCTGCGAGAAGCTCAGAATCCCGCCGAAATCCTCGGTGAGGTGGCCTTCGAGCATGCCGCGCATTGTGGTTTTCTTGAACTCGGGCTGGTATTGCTCGTTGGAGGCGTTGTCGAAGGCTTCCTGGTCCTGGGCGGTGATGTGGTATTTGGTCCACGCCGATTGGGTCATCGAGTAGGACACCTTGCCGTGCAGGTCCTGGCTGGGGCGACGGGTGATCGCATCGACCACGCCGCCGTTGAAACCACCGTATTCGGCCGGCACGTTGCTGTCGTAGACCTTCACTTCCTGCAGCAGGTCGGCGTCCAGGGCGATGCCGTGGGAGCGGCTGGGGGCAGCGTCGAACTGGCGCGTTTCGTTATAGCCGTGGGCGCCGGGGTCGATGTCGTTGTTGATCGAGATGCCATCGATCATGAAATTGTTCTGGTAGAACTTGGCGCCGTTGATGCTGATGTCGGCCGGATCGATTTCACCGGGGGTGTTGGAGCTTTTCTGTTCACTGCTGAACTGCACGGCGGGGTGCATCTGCAGCAGGGTGGTGATGTCACCGTTGGCACCGGGGAAGGCCTGGATCGCGCGTTGGTCGATCACGGTGGCGCCCTGGAACGAGTTCTCTTCGGTGAAGCCCAGCACGATGGTGTTGTCCAGCGTCAGCGGGCCGGCGTCGGCGCTCGGCAGGCGATGGAACATCAGAGCGCCGTCCTGGTAACTCCAGCCGATGCCGGTGCCTTGCAGCAGGTAGGCGAGGGCGGCGTCGTTGCTCATGTCGCCATTCACACCCGGGGAATTCACGCCCTTGAGCAGCTGAGGGTCGACGCTCACCTGTTGCCCGCTCTGTTGGCCGAAGGCGATCAACGCGCCAGCCAGGGGTTGGGCTGCAATGCTGAAACCGTGCGCCGCTTTATCCGCAGTGTGTGCCTGCGCCATGGCTTGCGGCACCGCGCCGAACGCGCAGCACAGGCCGAGCAAACCGGCGCCGGCGGTGTTTTTCAGGCGCAGCGGCCAGGGCCCGCGCTGCCCTGGCAAGCGGTGAAGGGTGTGAGTCATGCAAAGGTCCCCGCGCCGGCAAACACCGGCCAGTCAATGAATACGAATACATCTCAATTGCTGCGCGCGGGACAGAAGACGGGACAGCGCGGGGGATTTTCAGAAAAAATATGAAATATTTTTAAAAGGACGGAAATTTACCNNGCTTGCAGCGCCGCCTGGGGTTTGCGCAGGTCGTACACGCCAGTGACACGCTGCGCGCCGAGCTTGGCATCGCGCAAGACGATGATCGCCGGGGTGTAGCGGCGCAGCTGTTCGAGCACTTCGCTGATCGGCAGGTCATCGGCAATCAACTGGCCCTGGCGCCAGGCGGCGGCCTGGCTGGGGGAGAAGCTGCTGACCTCGGCACGGCCGGCGCGGTAGCTGAGGCGTTGCCCTGGCACCAGGCTGGCGAGCGGGCGATTGGCGGCCCCGTCGTCGACATTCACCGAGCCTTGTTGCACGGCTACGCTGGGG